>JAABUJ010000612.1_pt1 | contig 66361 bp, 68 predicted proteins | sample 5559131 | NCBI WGS metagenome assembly JAABUJ01 (sample SAMN10711875, study PRJNA513366) | rock metagenome | isolation source: Antarctica rocks | place: Antarctica: Victoria Land, Mt New Zealand nord | collected 2016-01-07 | reverse complement strand
GACCGCGTGGCCCTCATCCGCGAGCACGTGCCCGACTGCGCGCTGACCACCGACATCATCGTGGGCTTCCCGGGCGAGACCGAGGAGGACTTCGCCGAGACGCTCGAGGTCGCCGAGGAGGTCGGCTACGACGGCGCGTTTACCTTCGTGTTCTCCCCCCGGCGCGGGACCGAGGCGGCAGCCCTCGGCGACCCCGTTCCGCACCCCGTGAAGGTCGAGCGCATGGAGCGGCTGCTCGAGGTCGTCCAGCGCGGGGCACGGGAGGGGGCGCAGCGGTTCGTGGGGCGGACGCTCGAGGTGTTGGTCGAGGGCTCCTCGCGCACCGACCCCTCGCGCCTGCGCGGGCGCTCGCGGCACAACAAGGCGGTCAATTTCACGGGGTTGGCGTCGCCTGGAGAGATCGTGCCGGTGCGGATCGAGTCGGCGACGAGCCAGACCCTGATGGGCGACGAGCTCCTGCTGGCACGCGCTCTCTCGAGCTGATCGCCGAATCCCTTCCGTCCGACGCATAAGCGAACATGTGTTCGTGCGTTGGTCGAACCTGGCGATCGAGTCCGAGGAGCGGGAGCTGCCCGGCTACAGCGATCCTGCGGTCGTGCGCCGTTTCGACGCTCCCGAGGCGATGGACGTGCGCTTCTACGAGGTGCGCGCGAAGTCCGCCCTCAACCGCGTCCCCGAGAAGTCCGCGATGCCGTTCCGCTGGACGGTGAACCCGTACAGGGGATGCACACACGCTTGCATTTTCTGCTTCGCTCGACCGACCCACAAGTTCCTCGACCTCGACGCGGGGCGAGACTTCGAGCGCGAGATCGTGGTCAAGGTCAACGCGCCCGAACGGCTGCGGGCCGAGCTGGGGCGACGGTCGTGGAAGGGGGAGCACGTCGCGCTGGGCACGAATACCGATCCGTATCAGTGGGTCGAGGGGCGCTACCGGCTCATGCCCGAGATCTGGGCGGCGCTGCGTGACGCGCGCAACCCCTGCTCGGTGCTCACGAAGTCACCGCTGCTCCTGCGCGACCTGGCCCTGATGCAGGAGCTCGTGGCCCTGACGAGCTTCACCGCCTCCCTCTCCGTGCCGACCCTCGACGAGAAGGCGTGGCGGGCGAGCGAGCCGCGCACGCCCAATCCGCGGGCTCGTCTCGAGGCGGTGGCGGAGCTCAACCGGGCCGGCGTGCCGACGGGCGTGCTCATCGCGCCGCTCATGCCCGGCATAAACGACGAACCGGCGCAGGTGGAGCGAATCCTCACCCTCGCGGGCGACGCGGGCGCCGTCTCGGTGGGCGGACTGGCTCTGCACCTCCGGGGCGACGTGCGCGGGATCTTCTTCGACTGGTTGCGCTCCTACCGGCCGGACCTGGTTCCCCGATACGAGGAGCTCTACCGGCGCGGCGCCTACGCGCCGGCCGCCGAGCGGCGGCGGCTGGCCGGCCTCGCGCGGTCCTCCGAGCGTCCCCTACGCTGGCGCCCGGAGGACGGATCGGCAGCGGCACAGGTGCCGGCCGCGGCGAGCACACCGCCGGTGCGCCAGCGGAGCCTCTTCTGATGTGGGGAGCGTGGCCCAGCCGCGCGGTGCCGTCAGCGGGTCGAGAGCCGCTTGGAGGAGAACAGCCCGTCTGCGCCGTTCAGCGAGCTCACCGCGACGCGCTTCTGGGATCCCACCCGCCACAGGTCCATGAGCGCGGCCTCGCGGAAGCCCACCTTCTGGACCGCGCAGCGCGAGGGAGCGTTGTCCTCCCTGATCTTGGTGATGATCGTCCTCAGGCCCTCGCCGGCGAGCGAGTCAGCGATCGCGGTCCAGGCGCCGGGCGCCACGCCCCGGCCGCGGAAGTCAGCCGAGGTGACCGAGTCCTCGAGGCAAACCGTGTCGTCGGACAGGGTCAGCCAGCCCCCTCGGGCCGCCAGCGCCGGCGCACGCCCCCGAAAGATCCAGCAGGAGAACGCCGCTCGCTCTCCCTCCGTGACGAGCCACCAGTCGTGGCCACCGGCAAGTCGGTCCTCCGCCTCGCGCGCGGGCAGCGCCTCCAGCCGCTCGAGGAGTCCCAGATCGCGACGGTCGCCCTGCCGCAGCCGCAGGCCGGGGGGCAGCTCGCGTCGGGGCCGGTCGTCTCCGAGCGCCAACGCGTACCAGACGTAGCGCTCGGCGAAGTAGATGCGCTCGGCGGTGCGCTCGCCGGCGCGGCGCACCGTCCCGCAGATCCCGCGGGTCTCAAGCTGTCTCCGTACTCGCTCGAGCAATTCCGTGCCTCCGCTCCAAAGCCTAACCGCCGCCTCGGGCGGGTCGTGTCAAGCTGTTTTCGGCCCCAACCGGGTGCGACTTGAGGTACTGAGACGACAGGAGGCCGACCGGCTCCAGATGCGACTCCCTTTTCAACGCGGTGACGCGGACCTGGCACGTGACAGGGTCTTCCAGACCAAGAGCCACGCCTGGGAGCAGGTGGGCCTCGCGCGGCAGATCACCCAGCAGGCCGCGCGGCGCGCCCGCACCGAGGCCATCGTGCTCTTGCCGCTGCTGATCGGGGTCCTTGTCGCCTATCACTACCGCCGGCATCTGTTCGGCGCGGACCTCCCGGTGCGGATCGTCACCGTGCTCGCGCTCGTCATCCTCGGCTGGGCCTTCGCCCGAGACGTCGGGCGCGCCGCCGGGCCGGCGCTCTTTCGCCGCCTCGACCCGGGTACCGCGGGCACCGTCGGCTTCCTGATCCGCCTCGCCACGGTGATCGTCGCGCTGGCGGTCGCCTCGCGGATCGCCGGTCTGCAACCCCAGGCCCTGCTCGTCGGCGGCGCGTTCACCGCGGTCATCTTCGGCCTCGCCGCTCAGCAGACGCTCGGGAACCTCATCGCGGGCACGGTGCTCCTGAGCGCGCGGCCCTTCCGGGTGGGGGAACGGGTGCGCTTCCAGGGCGGCGGGCTCGGCGGGCAGGTGGAGGGGGTGGTGAGCTCCCTCGGCCTGCTCTACACGAGCCTGGCCTCCGGGGAGGATCAGGTCCTCGTGCCCAACTCGGTGGTGCTGAGCGCGGCGGTCATGCCGCTGCGCGAGCCCGACGCGGTCAACCTGAGGGCCCGACTCCCGGCCGGGGTCAGGCCCACGGACGTCCAGGCCCTGCTCGAGCGGTCGGTCTCCACCGACATGCGCTCCGAGCCCCACATCGCGCTCGAGGAGGTCGACGGCGACGATGTCGTGGTGCGGATCGCCGCCACGCCGCGTATCGCGACCGACGGACCGAAGCTCGCCGACGAGATCCTCACCGCGATGGCCGCGCTCGCCGCGGAGGACGAGGGCTCGAGCAGCGGCAACGGCCGCTGATGCGTCGCCGCGTCGACGGCGCGGCGGCTCCGCTCAGCGCTTGCCGCGCTGCGCCTCGGCCATCCCGGCCGAGACGCGATCGGCGCCGAGGCGCCGGCTCAGGCTCGAGGCGAGCTCGGGAGCGAAGCCCGCGACGGCGGCCCCGAGCCGCAAGCCGAGCGGGGCCACGTCGACCTCGGCCCGGTCCTCGTCGATCGCCCGGAGCACCGCGGCGCCGACGTCCGCCGGGGCGCGCGTGCCCACCCCGCGCGGGAGCGTTACGCCGGTGTCAGCGAACATCCCCGCGTCGCGGATGAAGCCGGGAAATACGGCGGAGACGCCGACTCCGCCGCCGCGCAGCTCGTCGCGGAGTCCGAAGGCAAATCCGCGCAGACCGAACTTCGACGCGGAGTAGAGCGAGGCGCGCGCGCTCGCCGCCTTGCCGTTGAGCGAGGAGATGAAGACGAGGTGACCCCGCCCACGCTCGACCATGCCCGGCGTGAGGAGCCGGGCGAGGACGATCGGGGCGCGCAGGTTGACCTCCAGCGAGCGGTCGATCTCCTCCGGGGAGAAGTCGGCGAGCTCGCCGCTGGCCGGCAGCGCCGCATTCGCGACGAGGACGTCGAGCTCGCCGGCCTTCCGCACGAGCCGCTCCACCTCGGCGCGGTCGGAGAGGTCGGCCGGAAGGGCGACGCCGCCCACCTCAGCAGCCAACGGCTCGAGCAGATCGGCACGCCGGCCGCTCACGGTGATGCTCGCTCCCCGCTCGGCGAGCGCGCGGGCGATCGCCTGGCCGAGGCCGCCGGTCGCTCCGGTCACCAGGGCGCGCGCCCCGGCGAGCGAGGTCACGACGGGAAGAGCGCCACGGTCGCCGTGAAGCCGTGGAGGAAGCTCTCGCCGCCCACCGGCCCGATCTCTCCGGCGGCGAAGAAGCCGGCGGCGGGAGCGCCGGCCAGGTCGCGCTCGAGCGCCTCGGCGTCGTGGTCGGGGATGCCGAACATCCCCCGTCCTCGTCCGTTGCACGAAAACACGAGCGCGCCGGCGGGCGGCTGCCCCCCCAGCGCGCGAAGCCGCAGCTCGAGGGCGTCGTGAAGGTCCCGATCGGCCGAGGCCGCGTCGCGGGCGTGCAGGCGGATGACCTGTCCCGGCCGTACCGTCGCGCCGACCGCGACCGTTCCCGCCTCGGGGTCCACGCCCGCCAGCGGGCGCACGAGGAAGTCGCCCTGCACGTACTCGGGCTTGTCGGTCTCGAGCACGATCCCGAGAAGGAGGCCGCCGCCCACGAGCCCCCGCTCGCGCTCGCCGAGCTCCTCGACCACCTCGCGCAGGCGCACGAGCGCCGGCTTGCCGGCGAGCTCGTGGATGACGTTGCCCTCGGCGGCGGTGACGGTCATCTCCGGCCCGAGGGGCGCCGCCCCCTGCGAGACGCACGGGATGAGCTCCAAGTCGTCGAGACGCACGCCGACCGCTCCCTGCTGCTCGAGCTGCTCGCCGCGGAAGAGCGCGCTCCCGTCCTCCGGCGTGCGGGCGCTCGCGAGCCCACCCACGATCGGCACGCCGGGCGCCCGGCCGGCGAGCTCGCGCAGGAGCACGTCGGTGGGAAAGGAGAAGGGGTCGGGCAGGAGGATGGCGCCCGCCGCACCGCTCAGGTCGGGCAGGCCCGAGACGGCGAGGCCGTCGTCGACCTGCTCGACCTCGGCGTGGAACGAGGTGGCCACCCCGTCGCCGAGGGCCGCGGCCCAGACCGCCACGGCGGTGCCGTCCTCGACCTCCCGTCCCTGGCCGAGCACCCCGCCCGCCGCGCAGCCGATGAGCTCGCCGGGGGTGAGCGCTTCGTGCACGCCTTCGAGGACGGCCTCCGGGGCGGCGAGATGGGAGCCGGAGGCGAAGACGACGGCGAGGTCGGCGTCCTCGCCGCCGAGGCTCTCGCGGGCGGTCATCGCCGCCTCGACCGCCCCGACGCGAGCGTCGGGGTTCAGGGAGAGACCGCTGCCGATCCGCACGCTCACCCCGGTCACGATACTGGCGCGGTGCTCAGGCGCCGGGTGATCGCGCTGTTCGGGCCGACCGGGGTCGGCAAGACGGCGGTGGCGCTCGCGCTCGCCGAGGCCCTGCGCGCGCGGGGCGAGCACCCGGTCGCGGTCTCCGCCGACGCGCTCCAGGTCTACGAAGGGCTCGAGATCCTCACCGGCGCGGCCGGGCCCGCGGAACGGTCGCAGCTCGAGCACCGGCTGATCTCCTTCCTCCCGGTCGATGCCACCTTCAGCGCCGGGCAGTACGCGCGCCTCGCCCACGCCGAGATCGACGGGCTCATCGCCGCCGGCCGTCGGCCGCTCGTGGTCGGAGGGACGGGCCTCTACCTGCGCGCCGCCCTGACCGAGCTGGCGCTCCGCCCCCCGCCGCCCGAGGGCTCCCGCGAGCGCTGGACCGCCGAGCTCGCGCGTCGCGGGGCGCCCGCGTTGCACGCGGAGCTGGCCGTCCGGGCGCCGTGGGCCGCGCCGGGCATCGACCCGAACGACCGCCACCGCATCGTCCGCGCGCTCGAGCTGCTCGACGCCGGCGAGCTCGAGCCGCCCGGGGGACCGTCGGAGCTGTGGAGCACCGCCACCCGCCACCCGACCCTCCTCGCCGGCCTGACCATGGAACGCGAGGCGCTCTACGCCCGGATCGACGAGCGCGTCGAGGGCATGGTCGCCGCCGGCGCCGCCGCCGAGGTGCGCCGCGCGCACTCCTCCGGAGCCTCGGAGACCGCCCGCCGGGCGCTCGGCTTCGAGGAGCTCCTTGGCGGCGACATCGCCGCCATGCAGCGCCGGACGCGCAACTACGCGCGCCGCCAGCTCACCTGGATGCGCAAGCTCGCCGGCGTGCACACGATCGACGTGACCGGCCGCTACCCCGCCGCGGTCGCCGCGGAGATCCTGCGGACTCTCGGGGACGAGCGGCCCTAGTGTCGTGAGTCGATAGTTCGCGAGCAGCGTCGCGAGTGGCTCGGCGTGTCTGGCGACGGCCGCGGGTGAAGGCCGTGCTGGTGGCACGGGCGAGTCCGTGGATGGCGGCGGACGCGTCGAGACGCCGCGAGGCTGCCGCCGAACTTGAGAATTCACGACACTAGACTCCCGCGCCGCTTCCCCGCCCCCGACCGAGCGAGAGAGACCTCCGGCGTGAAGTTCGAGAAGTGGCAGGCCCTCGGCAACGACTACCTCATCGTCGAGGCGGCCGAGCTGCCCTTCGCGCTCACCCCGGCACGGGTGCGCCGGCTGTGCGCCCGTCACGTCGGGATCGACTCCGACGGGCTCCTCCTGCTCGAGCCGAGCGAGGAGCCGGGCTTCGTGGCGCGGCTGCGGATCTTCAACCCCGACGGCTCGGAGGCGGAGCTCTCGGGCAACGGTGCGCGCGAGGCGATCATGTACCTGCGCCGGCGAGGGTGGACCTCCGCCGAGACGTTCGCCTTGCTGACCGCGGCCGGCGAGATCCGTCCCCGGATCACGAGCGATACCACCTGCACCGTGGACATGGGCCGCGCGAAGCTCCGCTCGCGCGACTTCCCGACCGGAGGCGAGGACGGCGCGGGGCGCCTCGAGGCGGCCGGCTGCGAGTGGAGCTTCCAGCACGTCTCCATCGGCAACCCGCAGTGCGCGATCGCGGTGGCCGGCCCGGACATGCTCGCGGCCCTGGATCTACCCGCCCTCGGGCCGCCCGTGGAGCGCCACGAGCTCTTCCCGCACCGCACCAACGTCTCGTGGTGGACCGAGCTCGAGCCGGGCGTGATCCGTGCCCGCATCTTCGAGCGCGGCGTGGGAGAGACTCTCTCCTCCGGCACGGGCGCCACCGGGGCCGCCGTCGCCTACGTGCTGCAGGGGAGAGACTCGCCGGTGACCGTGCGGCTCGACGGCGGTGAGCTCGAGGTGGAGGTGGAGGAGGACCTGCACGTGAACCTGACCGGCTGGGCCGTCCCCGTGTACCGGGGCGAGCTGAGCGACGACCTGATCGAGGAGCTCCATGCGACCGAGTGACCGCCTCAACCGCATCCCGCCGTACCTCTTCGCCGAGCTCGAGCGCAAGGTGGCGGCCAAGCGGGCCGCGGGCGTGGACGTGATCTCGCTCGGCATCGGCGATCCCGACACCCCGACCTACCCGCCGATCGTCGAGGCCGCCCAGCGAGCGGTCGCCGACCCGGGAACGCACTGCTATCCCTCCAACCGCGGTCGGCCCGAGTTCCGCGAGGCGCTCGCGGCTTTCTACACGCGCCGGTTCGGGGTGACGCTCGACTCCGAAACCGAGGTCATGCCGGCGATCGGCGCCAAGGAGTGCATCTTCAACCTGAACCTTGCCTTTCTGAACCCGGGCGACCTCGCTCTCGCCGCCGACCCCGGCTACCCGGTCTACACCGGCGGGCCCATCCTCGCCGGCGGCGAGCCGGCGCTCATGCCGCTGCTCGCGCACCGGGGCTTCACGCCCGACCTCGAGGCGATCGCGCCCGATCAGAGCGAGCGCGCCCGGCTCATGTACCTGAACTACCCGAACAACCCGACCGGCGCCGTGGCGCCCGACGGGTTCTTCGAGACGGTGGTCGACTTCGCCCGCGCGCACGACGTCCTCGTGGTGCACGACAACGCCTACTCCGAGACCACCTATGACGGCTATGTCGCACCGTCGTTCCTGGCCACGCCGGGGGCCAAGGAGGTCGGCGTCGAGGTCTTCTCGCTCTCCAAGGGCTACAACATGACCGGCTGGCGCTGTGCGGCCATCGTCGGGAACGCGGAGGCGATCGCCCAGTACTGGCGCCTCAAGTCCAACGTCGACTCGGGGCTCTTCGAGGCGGTCCAGCTCGCGGGTGTGCGCGCGCTCGAGCCTGACGTCGACGAGGAGGTCCGGGTGATGAACGACATCTACCGCCGTCGGCGCGACGCGGTGTGCGATGCGCTAGGCGCTGCGGGCGTCCACGTCACCCCCCCCAAGGGGACGATCTACGTCTGGGCGCCCGTGCCGGCCGGCTTCGAGTCAGCCGCCGCCTACTGCGAGCACGTCCTCGAGGAGGCCGCGGTGGTCATATCTCCCGGCGGCGCCTACGGCCCGAACGGCGAGGGCTTCTTTCGCATCTCGCTGACCACGCCCGACGATCGCCTGCTGGAGGCGGTGGAGCGAATCCGGGCGTTGGGGTAGCGGGCGGGCTAAGCGGGCCGTCAGGCGGAGGCCCCCGTCAGAGCGCGGTCGAGCACGAGCTCCAGCTCGGGATGGGAACCCGGCTCCGTCGTGCATCGCGCGCGTTCGAGCCGCAGTCGCGCCGAAGGCCCGTCGAGCACGATCGAGGCGATCTGGTTCTCGAACCAGGGGCCGACCTCCTCGCGCCAGCGAATCGACGGCGCGGGCACCCCGGCGCCCCGGGCGAGCAGGCGCATGAGAGCCCCGACCACGCCAGAGCGCATGGCCCGCAGAGCCCGCTGCTCGCGCCGGTCGAGCGGGTTTCGCACCGGCGAGCAGACCGCCTGGTAGACCGCGCTGCGGACTCCGCTTCCGCGCGCGAACCCGACTCGTGACAAGTACGCGTGGTGCACGTCGCCCGAGAGAGCGACGATCGAGGCCGGCGCCGAACCCCGCTCGCCGGCGCCGACCGCCCGGCTCAGCTCCGCGAGCGCCGCGAAGGAACTGCCGAAGGCCGCCCAGTGCTCCAGGTCGAGCCGCTGGCGGACCTTCTCTCCCCAGCGCGCCATGCGCGCGCCCCACGCCCCGTCGCACACCGCCTCGTTCCACGCCTCGAAATCGTGCACCGGAGGCGCGAGCAGGAAGGGCAGGGAGGTGCCGAGGAGCAGGTGCTCGACGCCGCCGCGCGCCTCGGACTGGATCCAGTCCCACTCCTCTTCGTCGACCATGCGGCGCTGCCCGGGCTCGAGCACGCGGCCGGCGCGGGAGTCGATGACGACGAGCTTCCCCCGGTCGCCGAGGGCGCGGCTGTAGCTCCACCGACTCCCGCCGCGCTCACGGTCGGAGCGGTGCGCGAACTCACGCAGGAGAGGGCCGGCGTCATCGGCCGCGCGCACCCGGGCGTAGAGATCGTTCGTCGCGAGCTCGGGCGGGGAGAGGTTACCGATGTGCTGGTAGATCCAGTAGGAGGAGAACCCGCCGTCGATCCGATCGGCCCACCAGGGCTTGGCGCGGTACTCGTCGAGCCACGCCTGCGAGGTGTTCCAGTCGTCGTGCACGTCGTGGTCGTCGAAGATCATCGCGCTCGCCACGGTGGAGAGGAGCCAGCGAAAGACGGGCTCGCCCCACGCCTCCCAGTAGAGGCGCGTGTACTCCTCGAAGTCGGCGACCTCCTCGCCCGGCGGCTCGCTCAGATCGCGCCGGGAGGCGATGAACTCGCGTGCCGCGGGCGAGAGCTCGTCGGCGTAGATCTGATCGCCGCACAGGAAGAGCAGGTGCGGCCAGCGCTCGGGTGGCTCGTGGCGCAGGCGCAGAGCGAGGGCATGGAGGGCGTCGATCCCCCGTCCGCGGTCGTCCTCGTCCTTCGAGAGGGTGTACGGCTCTACGTGCGGGGCCGAAACGCGGCAGGATCCGAAGAAGAGCCGAAACTCGCCGCCGGGACCGGGCGTGGCGATGCACGGGGCGGGCCACGGATCTCCGACCGCGGGCCAGGCCGGCTCGCCGTCGATCGCGACGCTGTAGGCCGTCAGGGCTCCCGGCTCGAGTCCGGCGACGTGCACGACGGCGTAGTGGTGCCCCGAGGCGTGGAAGCTCCGCTCGCGGCCGCCGCCCTCGCCGGCGCGTACCTCGACTTCGGCCGGCCCGCCGAGCTCCACCCACACCGTCGCCTCCTCCGAGCCGACGAAGCGCAGGAGGGGACCGAGGACGAGGCACGCCATGGTTGCGGCCACCCTAGTGTCGCCGCCTTCGCCGGGCCTACAATCGCCGCATGTCGCGCAGCGCCAACGGACGCGCCACGCCCTCCACCGCGCCGGGCGAGGGCCGTGCCCGTCAGCGTGCGCTGGCCATCGTCGCCCAGCCCGACGGCGAGGACCTCTCCGAGCTGCGCGAGCTGCTCTTCACCGCCGGAGTCGTCACGGTCGGGGAGCTCGTCCAGCACCGCGAGCGCCCGCACCCCAACACCTACCTCGGCTCGGGCAAGCTCGAGGAGCTCAAGGCCGAGCTCGGCCGCAGCGACGCGAACCTGGTGGCCTGCGACGACGAGCTCACCCCGCGCCAGGGGCGCAACCTCGAGGAGACGCTCGGAGTCCCGGTGGTCGACCGCACCGCGGTGATCCTCGACATCTTCGCCGCCCACGCCCACACGGCGGAGGGCAAGCTGCAGGTCGAGCTCGCCCAGCTCGAATACAACCTGGCACGGATGCGCGGGCTGTGGAGCCACCTCGAGCGCCTCGGAGGAGGGATCGGCACGAGAGGGCCGGGCGAGACGCAGATCGAGACCGACCGCCGCCTGGCCCGAGACCGGATCGCCGCCCTGCGCCGACGCCTGCGCGGAGTGCGCGCGACCCGCGACACGATGCGCGCCGAGCGCGAGCGCGCCCACCTGCCCACCGTCGCCCTGGTCGGCTACACGAACGCAGGCAAGTCGACGCTGCTGAACGCGCTGACGGGGGCCGAGGTCGGGGTCCGCGACCGGCTCTTCCACACGCTCGACCCGAGCACCCGCACGTGGCGCCTGGGCGGCCGCGACCACCTGCTCACCGACACGGTCGGCTTCATCCGCAAGCTTCCCCACCAGCTCGTCGACGCCTTCGGCGCCACGCTCGAGGAGACGCGTCAGGCCGACCTCGTCCTCCACGTCGCGGACGCCTCCGTGCCCGAGGAGGAGCTCGCCGCCATGCTCGCCGCGGTCGACGACGTGCTCGAGGAGATCGGCGCCGACGAGCAGCCTCGCATCCTCGTGCTCAACAAGTCCGACGCGCTCGCGGAGGAGCGCCGGCACGAGCTCTCCTTCCGCCATCCCGACGCCGTGCCGGTCTCGGCAGCGACCGGGGAAGGGCTCGAGGAGCTCGGCGAGCGGGTGGAGGAGGACTTCGCGCGAGGGCTGCGATCGGTGGAGCTGCTCGTGCCCTACCGGGAGGGTGGCCGGCTGGCGGAGCTGCACGGGATCGCCGGCGACCTCGAACGCGAGGACACGCCCGACGGGGTCCGCGTCTCCGCGCGTCTACCGCCGGCGCTGGCCGACCGCTTTGCGCGCTACGCGGTCGTGAACGGGCGCGCCCCGGCCCCGTCGTGAGCCTGCGGGTCCGCCGCCTGCATCCCCTGGCCGTCCTGCCCACGCGGGCCTACGACGGGGACGCGGGCTTCGACCTGCGCGCGCTCGAGCCGGCGACCCTGACGCCTGGGGAGCGTGCGACCGTTCGCACCGGGCTCGCGCTCGAGCTGCCCGAGGGCCACGCCGGCCTCGTGCTCCCGCGCTCGGGGCTCGCCGCCCGCCACGGGATCACCCTGGCCAACGCGCCCGGGCTCATCGACGCGGGGTACCGCGGCGAGCTGCAAGTGCTGCTGCTCAACACCGACCCCGAGGCGCCGTTCGCCATCGCACCGGGCGACCGCATCGCCCAGCTCGTGCTCGTGCGCGTGGAGACCCCCGAAGTCGAAGAGACCGAAGAGCTCTCGGCGAGCGCGCGCGGCCTCGGGGGCTTCGGCTCGAGCGGTGCCTGACGGCGGCCGCGCGCGAAGCCCCGGTTTCGTCCGCCGCTCCGGGGGTAGGCGCACCGAACCGGTTTCGGGGCAGAGGAGAGGGTCATGGCGGAGGACACGCAGGACGAGGAGACCACGAGCGGCGCGCAGAAGGCCTGGTTCGCCCTTCCCGGACTCGGGTTGCTCGCGATCATCGGATGGCTGCTCTACAACATGGGCACGCAGAGCAACGGTGCGACGCTCGTGCGGATCATCCTCGGCATCGTCGTGGTCGGCGTGATCGTGGGCGCCTTCTTCATGCTGATGCGCCGGCGCGAGCAGCACGACGACTGACGCGCGCCGTTCGCGCGTCGGGCACCATCTCGACATGCTCGTCGCGCGTCGTCTCAGCGCCCTCGCACTCACGCTCGCCACTGTCCTCACGCTCGGGCTCGCACCCAACGCGGAGGCGCGCGGGCCGCTGAGCCGTCTCTCGCTGCGCAGCACGAGCCAGCGGACGCTTCAGCTCCGCCGCACCGTTCGCGTCCGCGTGAGTGCCGCGCGCCCGCTCACCGCCCGGCTGACGCTCTTCGGTCGCGGGCCGGGCGGCTCGCTGCGCGCCCTCAGCGGCGTTCGCGTCGCCGCGCTGCCCCGAGCCGGCTCGCGGACGATCGTCATCGGCCTAACGCGGCGCAGGCCGTCCGCGGCGCACGCGAGCTCGGCGGGCCGCCGACCGTCGACGGGCGCTCCTACCTGATCCAGGATCCCGCGTCCGACGGGGCGATCCTCGGCTTCAACTACGCCGGAGACCCGGCCGGGATCCCGCTCAACCGCTCGACCTCGCCGCCCTACCTGACCGGCAACGTGCTCGGGACGGTGACGGGAAGCGTGCGGATCGGCGACGTGCTCCTGTCGGTGATCCCCGGCGAGGCCTACCCCCAGATCCCGCTCGCCGTCCGCGTGCTCGCCAAGGGCGCCCGGGGCTACATGACCGCCGGCCTCGCCGACGACCAGCTCGGCTATCTCATCGCTCCCTACGCCGCCTATCCGGAGCCGATCCGGCGGACGTTCTTCGACACGCGCGGGAACATGGTCTCTCCGCTCGACAACGACAACTACGCGTTCAACGTGTCCATGACGATCGGCTCGCGAGTGCAGTGCTCGTTGCTCCGCGGCGCCGGCGAGCTCTGGGGCCAGGGGATGCGGTTCCGCGACGCCGACGCCGGCTGCGGCCTGTTCGTGAACGACCCACTCTTCTCGCCGGGCGTCGACGCGGCCGGCGGCTGAGATGGCCAGCGGCTGAGACGGCCGGCGCCCGACGACGGGCACCGGCCGACTCCGGCGCGGGCTACTTCAGTCCGTTGGCCTTGAGGAAGGCCCCGGCCACCGCGGCCGGATCCTGCTTGTTGAGGGCGACGGCGGCGTTCATCTTCTGCAGCGCGTCGGTGGTCACCTTCGCGCTCACCGCGTTCAGCGTCTGCGCGAAGGCCGGCCCTTCCTTGGCCAGCACCTGCTTGCTGACCACCGGCACGACGTTCTGGAACCCGAAGATGCCCTTCGTGTCGGGCAGCACGGTGTACTTGTTGCCCAAGAGCTGGCCGTCGGTGGTGAACACCGTGGCCACGTCGATGTTGCCCTGGTCGAGCGCGTTGTACTGCAGCGGCGCTGTGAGCGGGACGAACGTGAGCTGGTTGAGGCCGTAGACCTTCTTGAGCCCGACCACGCCCTGGAAGCGCGTCTTGTTCTCCGGCGGCCCGCCGAGCTTGAAGGAGCTCACCTTCTTCAGGTCCCCGAGCGTCCTGAGACCGTTCTTCTGGGCGTAGGCGGGCTTGACGGCGAGTGCGTCCGCGTCGAACCCCGGCGTCTTCTCGAGGGTCACGAAGCCGCGCTTGGCCTCGAAGGCCTTGGCCTCCTGATAGGTCTGCTCGGCGTTCTTCGGCAGGCTGTTGCTGTGCGCGAGCTCCTGCTGGATGACGCCCGAGTACTCCGGGTAGAAGTCGATCTTGCCGCTGGTTAGCGTCTTGTCAATGATCTCCGAGGATCCGATGCCGCCGGTGAGCTGCACCGTGTAGCCCTTGGCCTCAAGCGCCTGCTTGTAGAGCGCGCCGAGGATGAATTGCTCCGCGAAGTTCTTATCACCCATCTTGATCGGCGGCTTGCCCTTGCCCGGCATGGCACCGGAGGCCGAGCCGCCGCTGCTGCTGCTCGAGCTGGAGCTCTTGCTGCTGCCGCAGGCCGCGAGGCCGAGTAGAAGCGCGATGACGCCCAGGAGGGCCACCACGCGGTAGCTGCTTCTCTGCTGCATTGAGGGTCCTTTCTCGAGGGGACGGAACTAGACGGCGTCGGGAGCCGCGGCGAGCGCGTCGACCTTCGCGGTTCCCATTCGGCGGCTGACCTTGAGGCCCTGTGGGGTGACGGCGCGCTGGAGCAGGGCCCCGCCGACCTCGACGATGAGGGCGAGCACCGCCACCACGAAGGCCGCCCCGAGGACGCCGGGCAGACCGTAGCTCGCCTGGTTGATGATGATGTCGCCGAGGCTCGAACCACCGGCCGCCGAGGCGATCGTGGCCGTGGCGATGACGAAGACGATCGAGGTGCGCAGGCCGGCGAAGATGAGCGGCAGCGCGAGCGGGATCTCGACCTCGCGCAGGATCTGACCGGAGCGGAGGCCCATGCCCTTGGCCGCCTCCACGGCGTCCGGCTCGACTCCGGCCACGCCCACGTAGGTGTTGAGGAGGATCGGGGGAATGGCGATCACGACCAGCGCCACCATGTTGTTGAGGAAGCCGATCCCGAAGACCGGCAGGAGCATGGCGATGAGGGCGAGCGTGGGGAGCGCCCGGGCGACGTTCGAGCCGTTCACGGCGACGAACGAGCCACGCCCGAGGTGGCCGAGCCACAGCCCGAGGGGAATGGCGACGAGGATCGCGATGGCCACCGAGGCGCCGGTGAGCTCGAGGTGCTTGACGGTCAGGTCGCCGAGCGTGCTCAGGTGGTGGGCGACGAAGTCGAACGCGTCGAGGAAGTCCTGCACTTACACCCTCCGGGTGCGAGCCCAGGGAGTGCCGAACCGCTGGGCGAGAACGAGGATTCCATCGGCTATGAGGGCGAGGAGCACGGCCACCGCTCCTCCCGCGAAGTACTGGGTGGCGAGGTCGACCTGCAGACCCTGGAAGATGGGTGAGCCAAGCCCCTGGGCGATGACGAGGCCCGCCACCGTGGCCAGGCTGATGACCGTCACCGTGGCGGTGCGCACGCCGGCGATGATCGCCGGCAGGGCGAGGGGGAACTCGACCCGCCAGAGGATCTGCCGCGTGCTGAAGCCCATCCCCTTGGCCGCCTCGCGCACGTCGGGCGGTACCTCGTTCAGGCCGATCGAGATGTTGCGGAAGAGGATGAGCAGGGTGTAGGAGACGAGGGCGATCTCGATGGTCACCCGGCCGAGCCCGGTGATTGGGATGAGGATCTCGAAGAGCGCCAGGCTCGGGATTGTGTAGAGCAGGCTCGTGACGCCGATGATCGGCGTCGAGAGCCAGCCGCGCGAGCGGGCCAGCAGGGCGAGCGTGAGGGCGATCGCGAAGCCGATCGCCACCGCGATCACGGTGAGGACGAGATGCTGGATGAGCGCGGGCTGGAAGATGTCGCCCCAGTGGGAGGAGAACCAGTCCCAGCAGAAGGGATGGTTCTGCTGCAGGCAGCTGCTCGACTTCCCGAAGTTCGGGATTACCGTCGCGGCGAGGGGAAGCGCGGGGCTGGAGATCACGCCGGAGCCGGGACGCCGCCTTCGTGCTCGCCCGCCGCCAGCGCTCCCGAGATGAGCTCGACTGAGACGAGGCCGGCCACGCGGCCGTCCTCCTCGGTGACGACCAGCGATCGACGTCCCTCGGTGAGGAGGGTGGAGAGCGCGTCGCGCAGAGAGGTGTCGCGCCGCGCGGTGGAGCCGAGGGGGGTCGCGTCGGCCTGGGAGACGGGCTGGCCGTTCAGCCGAGAGGAGGAGACGAGGCCGATCGGCTTCTCGGCGCCGTCGACGAGCACCAGCTCGTCCCGTCCGGCGGCGGCGATGCGCTGCCGGACTTCGTCGGGGCTGTCGCCCACCTGCACGCGGGTCGCCTCGATGAGCTTCAGCTCGCCCAGGCGCGAGAGGGCCAGCCGCTTGAGCCCGCGGTCGGCGCCGACGAACTGGGCGACGAAGTCGTCGGCCGGGTTGGCGAGGATCGCGTCGGGTGAGTCGTACTGGGCGAGGATGCCGCCCTCGCGCAGGATGGCGATCTTGTCGCCCATCTTGATCGCCTCGTCGATGTCATGGGTCACGAAGACGATCGTCTTGCGAATCTCGGCCTGGAGGCGCAGGAACTCGTTCTGCAGATGATCGCGGTTGATCGGGTCGATGGCGCCGAAGGGCTCGTCCATGAGCATGAGCGGCGGATCGGCGGCCAGGGCGCGAGCGACGCCGACGCGCTGGCGCTGCCCGCCGGAGAGCTGTCCGGGGTAGCGGTCGCGCATCTCCGCCGGCAGGCCGACGAGCTCGAGCAGCTCCGCGCTGCGCTGCGCTGTTCGGTCCTTGTCCCACCCGAGCAACCGCGGGACCGTGGCGATGTTCTGGCCGATCGTCTGATGGGGGAAGAGGCCGATCTGCTGGATCACGTAGCCGATCTCGCGCCGCAGCTCGGCGGGATCGCGCTTGCGGACGCTGTGGCCGTCGAGCAGGATGTCTCCGCCCGTGATGTCGATCATGCGGTTGACCATCCGCATGGCGGTCGTCTTGCCGCAGCCCGAGGGGCCGACGAGGACGCAGATCTCGCCGGCGGGAACCTCGAAGGAGAGGTCGTTGACGGCCGGTGCGTCGGCCCCGGGGTATACCTTGCGGGCCTCGCGGAACTCGAGCGCGGCAGCGCTCGGGTACGACGCCTTCCCCTCGTCTTGGGCTGTGTTCGGGTTCTTCACGAGGACGCTCCCGGCCGGGTTAACCAGAAGTTTACCCGCTGGCGGCGGCGGACTACATTCCCGCGGCGCGGCGCGCCTCCAGGTGGGCCGCGCGCTCGAGCTCGTCGTCGAGGGGTTCGAGCTCGCCCCGGCCGAGCGCGGTGGCGATCAGCCAGTCGGCGAACCAGGCGTTCTTGGGCAGCAGGGGACCGTGCAGGTAGGTCCCGATCACGTTCCCGCTGCGAACGCCCTCGGCGCCGTCCGCGCCGTTGTTCCCGTGTCCGCGCAGGACGCGGCCGAGGGGCTCGGCGGACGCTCCTAGATGCGTCCGGCCGCCGTGGTTCTCGAAGCCCGCGAGCACCCGTGGGCCGCTCCCGTCCAAGTCGACCTCGATCGCCACGTTGCCGATGAGACGGGGTCCTTCGACGCGGACGGTCTCGAGGTCGACGAGGCCGACGCCGGGGAGAAGCTCGTTGCCGAGCGCGTATGAGCGCCCGAGGAGCTGATAGCCGCCGCATACCGCGAGGATCGCCGCGCCCCGGGTCGCGGCGGCGTGGAGCGCCTCGCGCTTGACCTCGGCGAGGTCGACCGCGCACAGCCGCTGGTCACGGTCCTGCCCCCCGCCGACGTAGAAGAGCTCGGCGGCGTCGGGGTCGAGCGGGTCGCCGAGCCCCACGCCGCTCAGGGCGAACCCGATGCCGCGCCACGCGCACCGACGCTCGAGCATGAGGAGGTTGCCCCGGTCGGCGTAGATATTCATGAGGTCGGGATAGAGCGCGCACACGCGCAGCGTCCTCGCGTCAGGCACCGAGCACCACCACCACGCTGCCGACGTGCTCGTCCGTGGCCTCGACTCGCCGGCGCGGGTGCACGCGCAGGCCGGCGCCGAGGCCCTCGCGCTCGAGCGTGCCGGCATCGAGGCGGGCGAGGCGCACGACGTCGGGCGCGGCGGTGTGCGAGCCGTCGGCGGCGACGGTCCGGCGGATGCGTTCGATGACCATCGCGTCTCCCTCGTCGCGGACGGCCACGGCCTGGCTCGAGTAGCTCACCCCGCCGTGGTGGGCGACGTCGGGACGCGGCGGCTCGGTGTGCTCGGCGTCGAAGCCCTCGAAGGGGTCGGCCAGGGCGGCGGCGAGGCGGCCGCCCGGCTCGAGGTGGGCGCGGGCGCAGCGCAAGAAGGCGCCGCGGTCCGCGGCGTGGGGGAGCAGCTGCACCGTCTGCATCGGCACGAGGATGAGCGCGAAGCGACACTCGAGCGCGAAGGTGCGCGCGTCGGCCACCACCGTCGAGACGGCGAGCCCGCCCGCCCGGGCGTGCAGGGCGCTCAGCAACGCGGGGTCGTGGTCGAGGGCCGTCACGTCGTGGCCGCACGCGGCGAGGTCGAGCGCCACGCGTCCGGTCCCCGCGCCCACGTCGAGCACCGAACCGTCGGCCGCGGCGGCGAGCTCGCGCCACAGCCGTTTGTCCGCCCGGTAGTGGCCGCACTCCGCGTCGTGCCAGATGACGTCGGCCTCGCTCATGCGGGGACCGTCTCCCAGAAGCGCCCCGCCTGGCCGCGGTCGGCGAGCAGGGCGCGCAGCGCGAGCAGGGCGGTGTAGGTGGGCAGCGCGTAGAGCGGCCCCTCCCCGTCGGCCAGGGCGGCGTCGAGCGCCTCCCCGAGCGCGGGCACGACACGCAGCCGCTCGGTCGGCACGCCGGCGTACTTGAGCCGGAGCGCCATCTCGTGCGCGCGGGTTCCCGAGCAGGTGATCCGCCGCGCGCGGCTGGCGAGCACCTCGAAGTCGGCGTCCCACACCCACGAGACGTCGTGCCCGTCGGCGGTGTTGTCGTTGAGGGCGACGAGGAGGTCGAGCTCGGCGTCCTCGAGCGCCAGGGTGCGCAGTACCTCGTTGGCTCCGGCGGGGTTCTTGACCAGCAGGATGGAGAGCGGGCGACCGCCGAGCTCGATGGTCTCCGCCCGGCCGAAGGCGGCGGCGACCTCGCCGAGGCCGGCGACGACGTCCTCGAGCTGGGCGCCGAGGACGAGGCAGAGTCCCGCCGCGCCGAGCGCGTTGTAGACGTTGTAGAGGCCGGGAAGTGGGAGCTCGAGCTCCGCCGTGCCGGCCGGGGTCCGCAGCCGCACGGAGGCGCCGCGGGTGCCGTGCAGGACCACCCGCTCGGCGGCGAGGTGCGGCGCGGGGCGCCGCCGGCCGCAGTTCGGGCAGTGGTAGCGGCCCAGGTGGCCGAGATAGGCGGCCTCGTAGACGTAGGGAGCGCCGCACCGCCGGCAGTGCTTGGAGTCCGAGGCGTGCTGCAGGCCGGGCAGCGCCATCGCGTCGTCCTCCACCCCGAAGTAGAGGACGTCGGGCTGCTCGCGGCCGAGGTCGGCGACCAGCGGATCGTCCGCGTTGAGGACGAGGCGCGAGCGCCCCGAGCGCCCGGCGATCACGGCGGCCCAACGGTCGGCGATCGACTCGAGCTCGCCGAAGCGGTCGAGCTGATCGCGGAAGAGGTTGCCGAGGAGGACCGCCCGCGGGTCGAGCTCTGCGACTACACGGTCGAGCCAGAACTCGTCGACCTCGAAGAGCCCCAGCTCGCCGGCGATCCGGCCGCCCGGTCGGGCGGCTTCGAGGAGCGTCGAAGCGACCCCGCTCGCCATGTTCGCTCCGGCGCGGTTGTGTACGAGTCGCACGTCCGCCCGCGAGAGTACGGCGGCGGCCATCGCCGCCGACGTGGTCTTCCCGTTGGTGGCCGAGATCAGTGCGTTGCCCCGCGGCAGCCGGCGGGCCAGCGTCCCCATCGCCGCGGGATCGAGGCGCATGAGGAGCTTGCCCGGCAGGCTCGTGCCGCCGCCGCGCCCGGCCCGCCGCGCCAGCGCGCCGACGGCGCGGGCGGCGAGGAGCTTGGGGGCGAGCGTGTTCATCGCGGCGCGAGCACGCGCACGGCGGCGTGCCGCGCCCGGATCGTCGCCGGGAGCTCGGCGATCGGGTCCCCGTCGGCATAGAGGGTGAAGGGCCGGTCGGCCTCGATGTGGACCTCCGCGGCGCGGTAGACGCTCACCTCGGGGTTGCCGACATGGGCGCCCTTGAACACCTGGGGGAGGCGTGCCAAGAAGCGGCGGCGGGGTATGTCGGACACGGTGACGACGTCGAGCAGGCCGTCGTCGAGCGCGGCGGCAGGGGCCATGAGCATCCCTCCGCCGTAGGCCCGGGAGTTGGCGGCGGCGACCGTGTAGCCGCTCATCTGGAGCGGCTCGCCGTCGAGCTCGAGCGTGAAGTGCGCGGGTCGCCAGCGGGCCAGGGCGGCGAGCGCCCCGTAGACGTAGACGAGGTTGCCCCGCACGAGGTTCGTCTGGTTGGCGATCCGGTTGGCCTCGGAGTCGAAGCCGCAGCTCGCAATGCCCACGAAGAAGCGGCCGTTGACCTCGCCGAGATCGAGCGGGCGCTCGCGACCGGCGGCGAGGACCGCACAGGCCGCCTCCGGGTCCTGGCCGATCCCGAGCACCCGCGCCAGGTCGTTGCCGCGTCCGCCGGGGAGGATCCCGAGCACGCCGTCCGTGCCGGCCAGGGCGCCGGCCACCGCGCCCACGAGACCGTCGCCGCCGAACGCCACGGCCACCTCGCCGCCCGTGACGGCCTCGGCGGCGAGCCGGCGCGCGTGGGGGAGGTCGGTGGTCAGCCGCACGCGGTGCTCCAGCCGGTGCGAGTCGAGCGCCGAGCGAACCCGCGAGAGCAGCCGCCCGGTTCGGCCGCCGCCCGCGGACGGGTTGACGATGAGCAGAGCGGGGCGGGCCACGGGGCGCCCAGCCTAGTCCTCCCTTTGCGCCCAGCCGCGCTCGCGCATGTAGGCGGCGACCTCGTCGGGACGGTCGGTGATGACGTAGGCGTCGACGATCGCGCCTTCGGTGTTGATGGTGATGGAGAGCCCGCTCTGCACCGGGCGCACCTTGGAGATGCGGGCCACGGGCCGTCCGGAGCCCATGCGCGGCGTGACGCGACCCGTGGCCACCCGGTGGACGGCGGGATGGCCGGCGAGCGCGTCGAGCAGACGACGGTAGTCCTTGCCCGAGGAGTGCTTGTGGTGCGTGCGGCGGCGCATCCGTCGAGCCGATTATCCTGCCCGACCATGCCTCGGCCGCTCCTCGTCCTCATCGTCGCCTTGCTCGCCCTGACCGGGCTCAGCGCCTGCGGCTCGAAGAGCCAGAGCTCCTCCGCGCCGGCTACCAAGCCGGCGGCGCCCCCTCCGGCGCCCGCGACCTCCACGAGCGCGCAGGGGTGCCAGAAGATCTCAGCCCCCTCGCCCAAGGGGCCGCAGCACCTGAAGAAGCCGACGTTGAAGCTCGATCCGGCCAAGACCTACGAGCTCGCGGTGCAGACCAACTGCGGCTCGTTCACGATCCGGCTCGCCCCGCGGCAGGACCCGAAGACCTCCGCCTCCCTCTACTACCTGGCCAAGCGGGGCTTCTACGACGGGCTCACCTTCCACCGGGTGAGCGCGGGCTTCGTGATCCAGGGTGGCGACCCGCTCGGGGACGGCAGCGGCGGTCCGGGGTACACGGTCGTCGAGCCCCCGTCCCGCTCGGCTCGCTACCCGCGCGGGTCGATCGCCATGGCCAAGACGCAGAGCGATCCGCCGGGCGCGTCCGGGAGTCAGTTCTTCGTCGTGACGGGCGCCGACGCGACCTCGGCGCTCCAGGGCCAGTACGCGATCGGCGGCCGGGTCGTCCAGGGGCAGGACGTGGTCCAGCGCATCGGCTCCCTCCCGACGAACCCGCCCCAGGACGGGATGCCGGTCGAGCCCGTCGTGATGTCCAGGGTGACGGCTAAGGCGAGGTAGCTAGCTCGGCGTCGCGCCGTTGGCGCGCGCGGCCTTGAGCTTGCCCTGCTTGCGTCGCCCGAAGAAGGCCAGCACGCCGAGGGCGATGAGCACGACGAGGAAGCCGAGGATGAGGCCCGCGCCCACTCCCAGCCCCCCGCCGAACGGGAGCGAGACGAGCTCGACGATCCCCAGCCCGAGGGCAAGCAGCGCGATCACCACGGCGAGGATCAGGAGGTAGCCGCGGACGCGCAGGAGCACACGGGCGCCGGGCGGCGGAGCTACCAGGCCCATCAGGCGGAGCATCATGAGCTGGCGCCCGCTCGGCGGCTCCTGCCCGAGGCGGGTCACCGCCTCCTTGAGGTCGTCCGCCCGGCGCTCGGCGAGGGCGAGCGAGGCGTCGGCCATGCGGCGGAGCTGCATCCGCTCCTGGGGACGGGCGGCGGCGATCGAGCGCTGGAAGTAGGCACGCGCGGCCTTGGCGTCGTAGCGCTCGGCGGCCCGCGCTCCCAGAATGGCCTGGGCGGCGGCGCGGTGGCGCGTCTCGCCCTCGAGCTCCTCGTCGGGACGAGTCTCCAGCCGCTGCATCGCGGCCAGCGCGCTCTTCTGCTCGATGCGGACGGGTCGCAGCTTGGCCATCGGGGGCGCCTAGTGTACGCCGCCGGAGTGCGGGTCCGCCGATCCCGGCGGCTACCGTGTCGGCGACCGTGGGACCGGCTCGCCGCATCTCCTCCGCCCTCGACATCGTGCTTACGCTGAGTAAGTGAGAATGGACCCGCACGAGGCGCCGGAGCCGCCCCCCGCCGCGCCCACGGACCTGCGCCGGATCGGCCGGCTCTTCGGTTCCTACCGACTGCGCCTCGGCACCGTGCTCGGCCTCATCCTCGCCTCCGCCGGACTCGGCCTCGTATCGCCGTTCCTCCTGCGCGCCGTCCTCGACCAGGCGATCCCGCGGCGGGACACCGGCCTGCTCACCGTGCTCGTAGTCGGGATGATCGTCGTGAGCGTCGCCACCGGCGTCCTTGGCGTGGGGCAGACCTGGCTCTCGAACCTCGTGGGCCAGCGCGTCATGCACGACCTGCGCGCACAGGTCTACCGCCACCTCCAACGCCTCTCCCTGGCGTTTTTCACCCGCACGCGCACCGGCGAGGTGCAGTCGCGGATCGCTAACGACATCGGCGGGGTGCAGAACGTGGTGACCACCACAGCGACCTCCTTCGTCTCGAACGTGACCACGGTCATCGCCGTCACGGTGGCCATGTTCGCCCTCGACTGGCGCCTGGCGGCCTTCTCGCTCGCGCTGCTGCCCTTCTTCATCTGGCTGACCCGGAGGGTGGGGGAGGAGCGCAAACGGATCACCTCGGTGCGCCAGGGCCGCATGGCGGACATGTCCTCGCTCGTGGAGGAGTCGCTCTCTGTCTCGGGGATCCTGCTCGGCAAGACCATGGGGCGCTCGCGCGAACTGGCCGAGCGCTTCACCTCCGAGAGCGCCGAGCTGGCCGACCTGGAAGTCCGCTCGCGGATGGCCGGTCGCTGGCGCATGGCCTCCGTGCAGGCCTCGTTCGCCATCGCTCCCGCCCTCGTCTACTGGTTCGCCGGGCAGAGCATCGCGCGCGGCGGGGGAGCGATCTCGATCGGGACCCTCGTCGCCTTCACCACCCTCCAGACCCGGCTCTTCTTCCCGATCGGCTCGCTGCTGTCGGTGGGAATCGACCTGCAGACCTCGCTCGCGCTCTTCGACCGGATCTTCGCCTACCTCGACCTTCCGGTGGAGATCGACGAGCGGTCCGACGCCCGTACGCTCGAACCTGCTCGGATACGCGGCGAGCTCGCCTTCTCCGCAGTGTCATTCCGCTACGAGCCCCACGCGCCCTGGACGCTCGAGGACGTCGAGCTCCGCGTTCCGGCCGGATCACGCACCGCGATCGTGGGAGAGACAGGCTCCGGCAAGACCACGCTCGGCTACCTCGTCGCCCGCCTCTACGACGCGGAGCGCGGCCGCGTGACGATCGACGGCGGCGACGTGCGCGACCTGAGCTTCGCCTCCCTCGCCGACACGGTCGGGATCGTCTCCCAGGAGACCTACCTGTTCCACGCCTCCATTCGGGAGAACCTGCGCTTCGCCCGGCCGCAGGCGACCGACGAGGAGATCGAGGATGCCGCGCGCGCCGCCCGAATCCACGACCTCATCGCCACGCTGCCCGAGAGCTACGACACACCGGTGGGGGAGCGCGGCTACCGATTCTCGGGCGGCGAGAAGCAGCGGATCGCCATCGCCCGGACGATCCTGCGCAACCCACCCGTCCTCGTGCTCGACGAGGCGACGAGCGCGCTCGACAACCGAACCGAGCGCGCGGTGCAGGTCGCGCTCGACGAGCTGGCCGAGGGCCGCACGACCGTGGCGATCGCCCACCGGCTCTCCACCGTGCGCGACGCCGACCAGATCGTCGTGCTCGATCACGGCCGTATCGTGGAGCGGGGCAGCCACGATGAGCTCCTCGCGCTGGGCGGCCATTACACGGCGCTCGCCGCTCGGGAGGCCGACGCGCTCGCCTGATCACTCCCCACCGAGCCGGTGGCGATCCCCGCGAGGACCGAGGTATCGCCAGACGGGACGCACTTGGTGCTGCTCACCGGACCTCGCCGAGGAGCTCCACCCGGCAACGGAGCCCGGTGGCTCGGGAGAGACGCGCATCGGCGGTTACCAACACAAGGTCGAAAGCCTCGGCCAACGCAACGTAGGCGGCGTCGTAGACGGTGACGTTCTCCCTGAGCTCCCAGCAGCGCGGCAGCAACGGCCGGTGTGGCGCGCGGCTCAGCGGCAGGTCGGTGAGATCGACCAGGCCGAGATCGGCCCGCCGGGCTGGAAGCTGCCCAGCGAGCGACAGTCGCCGAAATACCGACACCACCTCTAGGTCGATGAGCTCGGGAGCGACCAGGGCTTGGCCGCGCAAACGGGTCCTGGCCTCATCGCCATCCCGGCCATCGTCGGCCAGCGCGGGGGCGAGGACACTCGCGTCAACGACGATCACGATCGTCCTGAAGCATCGCGGCCGCTTCGCGGAACGACACCGATCCACCCGCACGGCCACCAGCCCGGGCCAAGACCTCGTCGACCGTCGGCCTACTGGCTTCCTCGATCAACCGGCGCAGCAGGTACTCCTGGAGTGACTGGTGGGACGCGGCCGCTCGACGCCGCAACACCGCATGCGTCTCCACCGGCACATCCTTGATCTGCACACTGGGCACGGCGCCATTATGGCGCCACTAGCGCCGATCTACAAGAGGTCTACCAGGACGTCATGCTCCGGTCGCACTGTCGTCACCGTCGGTGAACCAGAGGTTGCCGTCCCGGCCGGCCGCGACGTCCGAGCTGTTCCCCGGTGGGGAGGTCGGTGACGGTGGGCGCCGCCGCGCCGAGGGCGCAGGCAGAGGGGAGCAGGCGTAGCGCACTATGGTCTGCGGCCGATGCGCCGTCGAGTCCTCGCCGCCGTCCTCTCCGCGCTCGTAGTAGTCGGGGCGCTGCTCTCCGCGAGCGCTCCCGGCCGTACGGGGGGGCGCGAGCGCTGGGTGCGCTTTCGCCACATTCCCGCCGTCCTTGACCTCACCGGTCCGCGCCACGACGGGCGTATCGTCCTCGCGGCGGCCGGGCGGCTCTTCCTGCTCGGTCCCGGAGGCGCGACGCAGCCGTTCGCGCGCGGACGAGACGGCTATCGGACCGCTCGCGGGCGGGAGCCGTACATCGCCCGGGCGAACGGCGCCCGCGTGGCGGGCGCCGGGTGCGCGTTCGGGCGCGAGGACGTCTTCGCGCTCGAGCCGCGCGGGCGGCGGGGGATCATCCGCATCGACGCCCGGGGGCGCGCGCGGCGGCTGGCGACCCTTCCCGATCGAGGACTGCTCACCGGCATTGCGTTCGACGGGGTCGGGCGCTTCGGGAGCCGGATGCTCGTCACCGCGACCGGTGCGCAGGCGACGACCGTGTTCGCGATCGACTGTCGAGGACGAGTGCGGACGGTCACTGCGACCGCGCCGCGCGTCGAGGGCGGGATCGTGGTCGCGCCGCGCTCCTTCGGCGCCTTCGCCGGGCAGCTCATCGCCCCCGACGAGCGCACCGGCGTCGTGTACGCGATCGACGCGGAGGGCGTCACGCGCACGGTAGTACGATCGGGCCTGCCGAGCGGCGGAGACATCGGCGTGGAGAGCGAAGGGTTCGTCCCGCCCGGCCTCGGGCGCCGCGGCACCGCCTACGTGGCCGACCGCCGCGCGCCGGGCAACGCCCATCCCGGCACGGACAGCATCCTCGCGCTGAGCGGCGCGGCGCTCGCCCGCGCGGGCGTCCGCGGCGGCGATCTCCTCGTGGCCGCCGAGGGCGGCACGCAGACGATCGCGGTGCGCTGCCGTACCACGTGCACTACCCGCCACGTGGCCGACGGACCGCGGATCGCGCACACCGAGGGCCACATCGCGTTCGTTCCAGCGCGCTGAGGGGTCAGCGTTGCTCAGGCCGCGCTTCCAGTCGCTGGGATTCACGGTCCCGGGTCTACATAAGATGCGTTATCGAACGTTACACGCCTGGGATCACCGTCGGATTACCGTGATCGCGCACGTGGGTCCAGGTGCTTGAGCGAGCCGCGCGTCGGCGGTCACCAGCTCGCACGCAAGCGCTTCGGCCAACGCCACGTAGGTGGCGTCATAGGCGGTCAGGTTGTCGCGCAACGCCCATATCCGGCCCAGGAAGCCGGTCGCGGCAAACCGTCGCAACCCGAGGCGCGCCCATCGAGTGAGCGCCTCCCCGGCCTGGTCAGCGCCCACGTGGCTGCGCAGCACCTGCGCCCGCAAGGCGTGGGTCACCTCCGAGTCGGCGAGGTGCGGTATGGCGACGGTCTCGGTGGCCAGCGATCGCCGCGCGGCTCCGTCGTTCAACAGGCCGAGGACGGCGGCGGATGCGTCGAGGACGATCACCGAGCAAGGCGTCCCGCGTCGAGGTCGGCGGTCACGTCCGCCGCCGAAACGTCGATGTCTGGCAGCTCGCCGAGCAGCGCAGGGTTCTCGGCGCGCCGCGCGGCCTCCCCCAACTCCCGCAGGGCGAACGATGACACCGACATCCCCTCGCGGGCGGCGAGCGATGCGAGGCGGTCGCTGAGATCCTCTGGCACATTGCGGAGATAAAGCGTCTTCACTGTTGCATCATGCTAGCAGTGCGTGTAGTCCGGGCGTGAGGACGTTCCGCTGGACCTGTACGCGGCCTCCGCACTCACGCGTGGCCTGAGCCCCGCCACGACGCGGCGATCCCCGCCATTGACCTCATCCTCCCGCCGACTGAGCCCGGCGAGGCCGGCTTCGCCGGTATCACCGGCTACGGAGCTGCTGCGGCTCATCATGCTCGTATACTGAACGCCGAGTCCCCGGCGTCGAGCCTGAAGCGTCCTCGCTCGACCGGCCACACGACGATGCGGTCCGGGATGACCATGCGTCCCGGATCGGCGGGGCGGTGCTCGGGCTTGAACGAAGTGAGCAAGCGGGCCGAGCGAGCCTCACCGCGGCCCGAGCCCGGCCAGCGGAGACCCCCAGTCCTCGAGTGAAGTGGGCGCGAGGACCTTGTAGCCGAGGTAGATGTCGACGCCGAGATCACCCGTGGCCCACTTGGCGAAGGTCTCGGCGAAGCGCTCGGCGCGGGGCGCGCACGCACCGAACGGCTGCCCCGGGTCGCAGGGGTAGCCGGCCGGGATCTCCGCGTCGAGGCGGCTCTTCAGATCCTCAGGGACGAGTACCGCGTCTATGACGTGCCCGAACTCATGCAGGACGAGCCGGCTCACCCCACGGCTGCCCCACCCGCGGTAGACGAAGCCGAGGTCCAGCCCCATCTCGAAGTGGCCGCCGAAGCCCGAGGTCAGGCCCACCGCCTGCCCGCCGGTCGGCCCCACGCGAATCGTGACGAGGCCGTCGACGAGATCGAGGAGTCGCCGTGCCTCGGGGCGAGCCCCGGCGATCGCCGTGAGGATCGCCTCGCGATCGGCGGCCTGGACGTCCGGCGCGAAGGTCGGGCCGGCGCGGCGAACGGCCGGCGTGAGCAGCGCCTCGAGGCTCGCCTCCCGTGGCGCGGTCTGGCTGTGGACGGTGGCCGGATGCAAGCCGAGCCGCAGCGGGAGGAGCGCCGCCACGAGGAGGAAGGGTGCCACCAGGCGACGAGGATCGCGCCACATCCCCTGCCGCATCGGCACCATCCCGATCACCCTGGAGCATGCCGCACCGCGCTGGACGCCTCGCGGGCAGCGGACGGCCCGGGTAGTGTCCCCCCTGCCGTGGCCAAGTGGACCGTCGCCGACATTCCCGACCAGCGCGCCTAGCCGGTGGCCGCGGCCGAGCACCACGAGCCCGAGAGCCTCGGCGAGTCCCTCGGGCACGCCGCGTTCGTCCCCACCCCCTCGCCGTCCCCGGCTCACCCGGAACGCTGGTGGGGCCACCATCTCCAGGAGGTTCGCTGGCAGGCGGAGCTCGCCCGCCTGCTCGTCGATCCGGTCTTTCGGGGCGAGGGGATACCCCACGGCGACGGCGCGCCGGTGATCGCCGTACCGGGATTCCTGGCCGGCGACTCCTCGCTCGCGGTCATGCGCGACTGGCTGCGGCGCATCGGGTATGGACCGGCTCCTTCGCGCATCCACTTCAACGTCGACTGCTCCGACCGCGCCGCCAACCGCCTCGAGCAGGAGATCGAGGAGGCCAACGAGCGCACCGGCCGCCGGGTGGCGCTCATCGGGCACAGCCGCGGCGGGCACTTCGTCAAGGCGCTCGCGCACCGCTCGCCCGACCGGATCTCGGCCGCCGTCTCGATCGGCGCGGGGCTCGACACGCCCTTCGACATCTCCTTCCCCACGCAGGCTGCCCTCGGGGCGTTCCGCGCGCTGTACGCGCGCACCAGCGATCGCTTCGTGCGAAACGGCTGCCTGACCGACACGTGCCGCTGCCGCTTCACCCGTGACTACGCCGGCGAGTTCCCCTCCGAGGTGCCGCTGACCTCGATCTACTCCCGGGGCGACGGGGTCGTGCGCTGGCGCGCCTGCCTCGTGCCCTACGCGCGCAACGTCGAGGTCGCGGGAAGCCACGTCGGCCTGGCGTTCAACCGCAAGGTCTACCGCGTCCTCGCCGATACGCTGGCCGCCCAGACCCGGGGCCGGTAGAGCGCTAGCTCGAGGCTGGGCGCCGGGCACGGTCGCCCGCCAGCCCCACCAGGCTGCGACCGGTGCGCAGCGCCCCGACCGGCAGGCCGAGCGGCCGCGTGAAGGGCTCGAGCCGCGCACCGAGGCCGGTGTGCGGCCGACCGGCAGGGATCGGGCCGCGCCGGTCCAGCCAGTCGGTGAGCAGGTCGAAGGACTCCTCGGGGCGCTCCAGCGCGTACGCGTGCCCCGCCTCGGGCACGATGACCAGCTCCGCGTCGGGTATCCGCTCGGCGAGCAGGCGCGCGTTCCCCAGCGGCGACATGGCGTCGTGCTCTCCGTGCATGACCAGGGTCGGCGCCTGGATCCGCCCGAGGCGTGAGACGGTGTCGTGGTAGACGGTCGCCCACCAGTGCGCGGGGTAGCCCTGAGGGCGGGCGCGGTGACGGGTGAAGTGCTTGAGCAGTGCCCGCACCTGCTCGGGCTGCTCGCGCCGGAACTCGGGCGAGAAGACCGCCGCGGCCATCCACGGGCGTCCCGGCTGGCGCAGGCCGCCGACCGTGGCGCCGGCCAGCACCGCGAGCTCACGCAGCGCCGGGCGCACCGCCCGCGGGCCGCCCGCCGTCGTGCCGCCGAGGATGAGGCCGCGGACGCGGTCGGGGAAGCGAATGGCGAGCTCCTGGGCGATCATCCCGCCCATCGAGAGCCCGTAGACGTGGGCGCTCGCAACTCCGAGCGCGTCGAGCAGACGCGCGGCGTCGGCCGCGAGCTCGGGCATCGAGGTGAGCCGGAGCGGCGAGCCCGAGCGCCCCGAGCTCCGGTTGTCGTAGGTGAGGCACTCGAAGCGCTGCGAGTAGCGCGGCAGGATGGGGTCGAACACCGCCGCGCTGATCGTAAAGCCCGTGATGAGCAGCAGCGGCTCTCCCGCGCCGTGACGCTCGTAGTAGAGGCGCGGGCGCCGCAGCGCGTAGGGCACGCTCAGGCGTTGTGGACGTAGGTGCCCGGCGCGGCGTCGAGCGGCGACAAGTCGGCGCGGCCGAGCTTGCGCGGCGCGCGCTTCTCCTCCCCGGAGCGCTCGGCGAGCCACGCCGTCCAGTCCTCCCACCAGGTTCCCCGGTGCTGGGTCGCCGCGGCCAACCACTCCTCGGGGTCCTCGGGATTGCCGTCGTGCGTGCGGAAGGACGCCTTCTCGTTGCCGGGCGGATTGACCATCGCCGCGATGTGGCCGCTCGTGGAGAGCACGAAGCGCGGCTCGGAGCCGAGGAGCTGCGTCGTGCGGTAGCAGTTCTGCCAGGACGAGATGTGGTCGGCGATGCCGCCCACCAGATAGGAGTCGATGGTGATGGCCGAGAGGTCGATGGGCGTGCCGAGCACCTCGAGGGCGCCGGGACGCACGATCGAGTTCTCCAGCGACATCCCGATGAAGTCGCGGTGCAGCGCCGCGGGCAGGTTCGTCGTGTCGGCGTTCCAGTAGAGGATGTCGAAGGCCGGGGGGTCCTTGCCGAGCAGGTAGTTGTTGACCCAGTAGTTCCAGACGAGATCGGTCGGGCGCAGCCAGGCGAAGACGCCCGCGAGCGCGCGACCGTCGAGGTAGCCACGCCGCGCGGAGTCCGCCACGGCCGCGGCGGCCACGCGGCGGTCGATGAAGGCGGCGGTCGTGCCCGAGCGGGTGTTGTCGAGCACGCAGACCCCGAGCGTGAGGCCGGCCACGCGCTCCTGCTCGCCGAGCGCGGCGAGGTGGCCGACGGCGACCGAGGCCGTGATCCCGCCCGCGCACAGGCCGAGGAGGTGGGTACGGTCGGTCCGCGTGATCTTCTGGGTGGCCTCGAGCGCCTCGAGCACCGCCCCCGCGTAGGTGTCGAGGCTCCAGTCGGCGCCCCGCTCATTCGGGTTGCGCCAGGAGATGGCGAACACCTGCTGCCCCGTGCCGACGATGTGCTCGACCATCGAGCGACCCGGCGCGAGGTCGGTGACGTAGTACTTGTTGATCATCGGGGGAACGATGAGCAGCGGCTGCTCGCGCACCTGCGCGGTGGCGGGCTTGTACTGGAGCAGCTCGAAGACCGGTGTACGCAGCACCACCGCGCCGGGACTGAGCGCCAGGTCCTCCCCCACGGTGAAGGCCGACGAGTCCACCATGGCGGGGACCCGGGGAGGCGAGGACATGTCGCGCACGAACTGACGGGTGCCCTTGACGAAGTTCTGGCCGCCCGTGTCGATGAGGGCCTTGAGCACGGTGGGGTTGGTGAGGGCGAAGTTGCTCGGAGCCAGCGCGTCGAGGAGGTTCTCGGCCGCGAAGCGCACCCGGCGCTCGTCGGTCCACCCGAGCTCGGCGTCGTCCACCAGCCCGTCCACCGCCATCCCCGCGGCCAGGTACGTCTGACCCAGGCGCCGGAAGGCGGGGTTGCCCGTCCACGCCGGATCCTTGAAGCGGCGATCGCCCTTGGACGGCGCCAGCTCCGAGCGCCCCGCGGCGATCTTCGCCATCTCGGTGGCCAGTCCCGTGGCACGGCGCCCGACGGTGCGAGGCCGGAGCGCGAGCTTGGCCACCGCCTTCGCACCGGCCATGCCCGGGACCCAGCGCCGGCTCGAGCCCTGCGAGGCGTCGGTGAGCAGGGTGTCGAGTCCGGCGGCCGCGGCGGATGGGGATCCGTTGGCGCTCGTCTGCTCCACCCGTTCCTCGGTGGAGTCGCGGGAGCCCCGTGTCGCCGTTGCCGCCATCTCCTACCTCGTTCCCCTTCCCGCGTGAATCGAACCTCCCGCGCGCGCTCGTAGGCTCTCGGGCGATGCGGCCCTCGCGCGATCCCGCCGCTCGCCGGCGCGGGTTGGCGCTGCTCCTCGCCGCCGCGGTAGCCCTGCTGCTCGGCGCGCTGATCGGCGGGCACGGCGGGCCATCCTCGTCGCGGCGCGCGGCACCGGGGCCCGGAGCTCTCACCGCACCGAGCGGCCGGCGAACGGGCACGAGCGCTGTGGACCGGCTGAGCGCCGTCCAACAGGTCGGACAGCTCGTGATCCTCCGCTTCGCGGGCATCACCGCACCGGCCTACGTGCTGCGGGCGCTGCGCGAGCGGCGCGCGGCCGGGGCGATCCTCTTTCGCGACAACGTCTCCTCGCCCGCTCAGCTCCGGGCACTGACGGGGAGCCTGCAGGCCGCCGCCGGCGGCCAGGCGCTCATCTGCGTCGATCAGGAGGGGGGAGCGGTGCGGACCCTCTCGGAGGCACCGCCGCTCGCCGGCCAGGCGGCTCAGAGCAGCCCGGCGGCTGCGCACTCTGAGGCCCGCCGGGCGGGCGCTGCGCTGCGCGCCGCGGGCATCGACGTGACGCTCGCGCCCGTGGCCGACGTGGCCGTGGCTCCCGGCACCGCGCTGGCGCCGCGGGCGTTCCCGGGCGGCCCGGCCGCGGTCACGCGACTGGTGAGCGCGGCCCTCGACGGTTACCGCGGGACGGGCGTGGCGGCGACCGCCAAGCACTTCCCGGGCCTCGGCGCGGCGAGCGCCAACACCGACCAGCAGCCGGTCACGATCGCCGAGCCCGCGGCGCGCCTGGAGCAGGGCCTCGCGCCCTTCCGCGCCGCGGTCGCAGCCGGGGTGCCGCTCGTGATGGCCTCGCACGCGCTGTACCCGGCGCTCGACCCCGCGCACATCGCCTCGCAGTCGCGCGCCATCCTCACCGACCTGCTGCGAGGCCGGCTTGGCTTCGGTGGCGTGATCGTCACCGACTCGCTCGAGGCGCGGGCGGTGATCGCCCGCTCCTCCGTGGGCACCGCGGCGCTGCGCTCCCTCGACGCGGGCGCGGACCTCCTGCTCACCACGGGCCGCGGCAGCTTTCTCCCCGTCGTGCGCACGGTGCTCGCGGCGGCCCACCGCTCGGCCGTCGTGCGCGGGCGCGTGCGGGAGTCCGCCGACCGGGTGCTCGCTCTGCGCCGCCGGCTCCAGTTTGGGCCGTCCGGCGCGGGGTAGCCAGGAGGCGTGGAGAGACCGAAGCGAGCTGATCGGGGAGACGAGGACGACGAGATCCCGTCCGCCGTCGAGGTGCCCGACCAGCCGCTTGGACCGAGCTCCGAGGACCTCGAGCGCAACCCCGCCGAGGAGGCGCCCGGGAAGAGGATGCCCGGCCTCCCGACCGACGGCGAGCCTCCGGCCGCGAGCTGAGCCAGGACCTCGTCGCTACCGCTCCGCCCGGGCCCCGGCCTCGGCGATGACGCGCGAGATCTGTCCCCCCTGCCACGCGAGCGGCGAGCGGCCGGCCTCCTCGCTGATAAGCCGCGCGCCCGGGATCGCGTCGGCGTAGGCCGCCGCGACCGCGTAGGGATGGCCGGGATCGGCCTCGTCGCGGCTGGCGACGACCAGAGTGGGAGCGCCGATCGCCCCGAGCTCCTCGATCGCTGCGAACGGTGCCGAGCGAGGAACGGCGTGGAGGGCGTCGGCCACTGCGTCGAGGTGCTCATGGGCCCCGAGCCGCTGGCGGATCACCGTGAGCACCGTCTCGCGCATCGGCGGAGGCACCGCGGGCTCCCCGTAGGTGCGGACGAAGCCCTCGACACCCCCGGTGCGCAGGCCATGCGACAGCGCGTCCCAGCGCGCCAGCCGCGCGGGGTCGGCGAAGGTGGCCGGATCGTGGGCTGGGGTTATGAGCACGAGCGCGCCCACGCGCTCCGGCTTATCGAGCGCGAGGCGGAGAATGGTGTGCGCGCCCATGGACGCGCCGGCCAGGACCGCACGGTCGATCCCCAGCACGTCGAGCACGGCGAGGAGGTCCGCCGCGAGCGCCTCGTAGGCGTAATCGTCCGCCGCGGCGGCCGGCGAGGAGGCGCCGTGCCCGCGCGCGTCGTAGCCGACGGTCCGGTGGGCAGAGCGCTCGAGCGCCCTCGAGCCCATGACCACGTAGCGCCGGGTGGCGGTGAGGCCGTGGAGGAGGACGACGGGCGTCCCCTCCCCCGCCTCCTCCACCGCGAGCGACGTCCCGCCCGACCCCTCGATCCTCGTCTCGGCCATCGCCGGCCTATTCTCGCCGCTCGTGCTCGAGCTCGTCATCCTCGACTGCGACGGCGTCCTCGTGGACTCCGAGCCGCTCTCCAACCAGGCGATGGCCGAGGCGCTGACCGCGATCGGCCTCCCGTGCACGCAAGAGGACTGCGTGCGCGACTTCCTCGGCCGCTCGATGGCCTCCGTGCTCGAGGAGGTCACGCGCCGCCTCGGGCGCCCCGCCCCGGACGGGTTCGAGGCCGACTTCCGCGCCCGCGCGCAGATCGCCTTTACGCGCGAGCTCGAGCCGGTGCCCGGGGTCGCGGCGGCGCTCGACCGGATCGCCACGCCGACGTGCGTGGCCTCGAGCGGCCCGCACGCGAAGATCCGCTTCACGCTCGGGCATACCGGCCTGCTCGAGCGCTTCGAGGGCCGCATCTTCAGCGCCTCGGAGGTGGCGAGGGGCAAGCCGGCGCCCGACCTCTTCCGGCACGCGGCCGCGCGCTTGCGGGTCGCTCCGGCGCGCTGCGCGGTCGTGGAGGACAGCCCGGTCGGGGTCGCGGCGGCGCGGGCGGCGGGAATGCACGCGCTCGGCTTCGCCGGCCGCACGCCGGCGGCGGCACTCGCCGGCGCGCGGACGTTCACCGACATGGCTGAGCTCCCGGAGCTTCTCAGGGAGAAGGGCGCGGCGGTGTCCTACTCTTGAGGCATGGTCATTGACGTCGCGGAGCAGGACTTCGAACGGGAGGTCGTCGAGCGTTCGCGCTCGGTCCCGGTGGTCGTCGACTTCTGGGCGGCGTGGTGCGGGCCGTGCCGGCAGCTCGGGCCCCTGCTCGAGGCGGCCGCCGACGCGCGGGAGGGCAAGGTGGTGCTGGCCAAGGTCGACGTGGACGCCAGCCCGTCGCTGTCGAGCACGTTCCAGATCCAGGGCATCCCGGCCGTCAAGGCGTTTCGGGACGGTCGCGTGGTCGACGAGTTCACCGGCGCCCAGCCGCGAGCCGGAGTCGAGCGGTTCTTCGACGCGCTCGTGCCCTCGGAGGCCGACGCGCTAGTCGCGGCCGGCGACGAGGCTTCGCTGCGCCGGGCGGTCGAGCTCGAGCCGAGCCGCGGCGACGCCGCCGTCCCGCTCGCGCGGATCCTCCACGCGCGTGGCGAGGACGACGCAGCGCTGGCTCTCGTCCGCGAGGTGCCCGGATCCTTTTCGGCCGACGCCCTCGCCGCCCGGATCGCGCTCGAGCGCAGCGGGACGCCGGACCTCGCGGCGGCCTTTGCGGCGCTCGATGCCGGTGACCACGTGCCGGGCCTCGACGAACTGATCGCCGCCCTCCCCCACGCCGACGGCGCCCGGGACGACGTGCGGCGAGTCGTGGTGGGCGTCCTCGACGAGCTCGGGGTCGAGCACCCACTCGCGCGCGAGTACCGCCGGCGCCTGGCCGCGGCGCTGTACTGACGCCGTAGCTACCGCGCTGCCGGCCGACCGAGCCGCCCGGCGATCGCGCGTCCGGCGGTTCGCCCGGAGAACAGGCAGCCTCCCAAGAAGGTCCCTTCGAGCGCGTTGTAGCCGTGCATCCCACCGCCTCCGAAGCCGGCGAGCTCGCCCGCCGCGTAGAGGCCCGGGATCGGATCGCCGGCGCGGTCGAGGACGTTGGCGTCGAGGTCGGTATGGAGACCACCCAGCGTCTTGCGGGTCAGGATGCTCAGGCGGACCGCGATCAGGGGGCCGGCGTCCGGATCGAGCAGGTGGTGGGGTGCGGCGACGCGACTGACCCGATCGGGGAGGTAGCGACGTGCGGCGCGGATCGCCATGACCTGGAGGTCCTTGCCGTACGCGTTGTCGACTTGGCGGTCGCGGGCGAGGATCTCGCGCCGGATCGCGTCGTGGTCGAGCAGCGGCTCGTCGGTCAGGGCGTTCATCCCCCGCACGAGGTCGGCGAGCTCGCGCTCGACGACGAAGTCGGCGCCGTGGTCCATGAACTTCTGGATCGGACCGGGAACGCCCGGCAGCACGCGCTGGCGGACAGTGTCCGGGATGCTCCTGCCGGTGATGTCCGGGTTCTGCTCCGAGCCCGAGAGCGCGAACTCGCGCTCGATGATCCTGCGGGTGAGGACGAACCAGGTGTGGTCGTAGCCGGTCTGGCCGATGTGCTCGAGCGTCGCGAGCGTGTCGAAGCCCGGGAACAGCGGCACGGGCAGCCGCCTGCCGGTCGCGTCGAGCCACAGGGAGGACGGCCCGGGAAGGATCCGGATGCCGTGATGGCTCCAGATCGGGTCCCAGTTCCGGATGCCCTCCACGTAGTGCCACATGCGGTCGCGGCCGATCACGCCGGCCCCCGCGCCCTCGGCGATTTCGAGCATGCGCCCGTCGACGTGGGCGGGCACCCCCGAGATGAGGTTCTTGGGCGCCGGCCCCAGGCGCTCGGGCCAGTTCCGACGCACGAGCTCGAAGTTGTGGCCGATCCCACCGGTCGTCAGGAGCACCGCCTCGGCGCGCGCCGAGAACTCGCCCACAACCTCGCGCGAGCTGTCCTGGCCGCGCTCGATCGTGCTCGGGGCGAGCACCGCTCCGCTCACTCCGGCCGCCGCACCGCCGGCGACGTCGATCTCGTCGACACGGTGGCGGAAGGCGAGCTCGACGAGCCCCTTCTCCTGCGCCGCCCGCACGCGCCGCACGAACGGCTCGATGAGCCCGGGGCCGGTGCCCCACGTCAGGTGAAAGCGCGGCACCGAGTTGCCGTGGCCGGCGCCGGTGGTGCCGCCGCGTTCCGCCCAGCCGGGGCTCGGGAGCATGCGCACGCCCATCCCGCGGAGCCAGTCGCGCTTCTCGTGGGTGGCGAACTCGACATAGGCCCGCGCCCAGCGCCGCGGCCATTCGTCCTCCGGCCGGTCGAACGCTGCGCTGCCGAGCCAGTCCTGCCAGGCGAGCTCGAAGCTGTCGCGAATCCGCGCGCGGCGCTGCTCCGGCGAATCGACGAAGAAGAGGCCTCCCAGAGACCAGAACGCCTGGCCGCCCAGAGACACCTCGGGCTCCTGGTCGAGCAGCAGCACCCGGCGGCCCGCGTCGGCAAGCTCCGCGGTCGCGCTCAGCCCCGCCAGGCCAGCCCCGACGACGATCACGTCCGCCTCCAGCGCTCGCGGGATCATGCCGGCCCCGCGCCGGCGGCGGCAGCGGCAGCGACGTGGTCGCTAGCGCTCAGCCCGTGAACCGCGGGTGCGAAGGGGCAGGGCGGCGATGGACGGCCGAGCGCGCGCGGAAGGCGCGCGAGGCCGGCGCGGCGCCGAGCGGGCGGCCACCGTAGATCACGTGGCCGGAGTGGTCCTGGTAGGTCAGCCACGGGATCGTGCCCCGCTGGGCGACCCCGGGCTTGTCGTAGCCGCACACGCCGGTCGGGAAGGCCTGCTGCAGGCGCTGCGGCCGGTTGGCGAACCCGTCGCTCGCCCGCCGTCCGAAGACGTTGACCATGTAGTCCTGCAAGGTGCACCGGACGCCGTGCGGGTTGCTCTGCGCGTTGTAGACCTGGGCCTGCGGCACGCCGGGGCAGCTCCGGTCGGGGAGGCCGGAGTTCGGGATCGCCGTCGTGAACGTGATCGGGTTGCCGGGGTTGGGATGGTCGATCACCGAGCTGATCTGGACCGGCGTGAAGACGTCGCCGGGATCCTGACGCGTGGGGTCCTGGAAGTACTTGAGCAACTGGTAGTAGTCCTCGTACTCCATGGCCGAGGACCAGGCGTCGGTGAAGCTGCATTGCGGCGTGATCCCCTGGTACAGCCCCGGGTAGGCATTGGCGACCTGCTGCTGCACGAGCGAGCCGCCGGAGCAGCCGCTGCCGATCGTCCAGCGGACCTCGCCGTAGCGGTCGATGACGTGCTCCTTGGTCATGATCAACGACTCGGCCTCGGTCGCGAGGTTGCAGTTGTGCCCGGCGTTGTCGAGCGCGTTGGACATCACCACGAAGCCGGCGCCCAGCGCCTTCGGGTCGAGCACGCTCGGCGTGGTGCCCGCGTTGTAGGCGGTGTCGCAGCTCGCGCCGTGGGTGATGATGAGCCGTCCGTTGTACTGCCTCTGCGGAGCGAAGGGCTGCCACGGCTTGCCCGGCTCGTACAGGGTGGCGATCGCGTACTGGTCGCGGTCGATGTAGCCGGTCTCCTGGCGGACGATGAACGGCACGGTCACGCCCTCGGTGGTCCTCGTCGTCGCGATCGCCGAGGTCGGCGGCGGATTGCGGGGGTCATAGGCGACGAACGTGCTCGGCGACCCGGTCCCACCGCCCTCCCCCATGCCGACGCCCGACGTGCCGGCGGGCATGTATGAGTAGGAGTAGGTGGGCGGCTGGTTGCACTGCCTGTCCCGGGCGCCGGCCTGGCACGTCCAGGGCTGGATCTGCGGCCCGGAGAAGATCGGCCCGCCGGGCGGGTGGTCGGTGATCGTCAGGGTCGCGCCGCGACCGTCGGGCAGCACCGCGCGCAACCGGTTGGCGCCCCGGCGCAGGCCGGTCACGAGCCCGACGTCCTTGCCGGTGGGTCGCCGGGCGAAGGACCGGCTCACGTCGTGAGCGCCCAGGCGGACCCGGACGACGCGCGCGCTCACCCCGCGCGGCAGCACGATCTGCACGAGCGCCTCCTCGCCGGAGACCAGGTCGGCGCGCGTGGAGAGAACCTTGATCTGAACGTCGCGGGATCGCCCGGCAGCGCCGGCGGGGGAAGCGCCGACCGTGCCGGCGAGGAGCAGAAGCGGTAGGGCTCCGAGGATCGCGCGCGGCACGCTTGCGATACGCATGCCGGGCAAGGTACTAGACCACGGGGGCAGACTCTCAGAACGGCAGTGCGAGCTGGTCGTCGCTCCCCGCGCCGGCCGCGTTCGCGTCGGCGAAGCTCGCCACCCGTACCCCGAGCAGGCGCACCGGCCGCGCGGGGGCGAACTCGCGGAGCAACTCGAGTGCCACGCCGCCGACCCGGGCCGGCTCCCCGGTCGGCGCCGGCAGGGTGCGGCTGCGCGTGTGGGTCGAGAAGTCGTCGAGGCGCACCTTGATCGACACGGTCCGTCCGCGACGATCCTGGCGCGCGAGCGCGGAGCAGAGCTCACGGCTCAGGCGCGCCAGAACGGCCGCCTGCTCCCCGGCGTCGGCGACGTCCTCCGGGAAGGTGGTCTCCCGCGACTCGGAGACCGCGACGCGCGCCCCGGTCACAGGCGAGTCGTCCTCGAAGCGTGCTCGCGCGCGCAGGTAGGGACCGAGCCGAGCGCCGAAGCTCGCCGCGAGCAGCGGCTCGGGCGCTTCGGCCAGGTCCCGGAGCGTGCGGATGCCCATCTGCTCGAGCCGCGCCGCGGTCTTCGGGCCGATGCCGGGCACGAGTCCGGGCGGCGCCGCCGCGAACCGCGCGCACGCCTCCTCACGGGTCAGGACGACGAACCCGGCGGGCTTCTCCGCATCAGAGGCGACCTTGGCTACCAGCTTGCTCGGCCCCACGCCCACCGAGCAGCCGAGCGCCGTGACCGTGCGGATCTCGCTCACGAGCCGGCGCATCGCGGCCCGCGGCGAAGACAGCCCGCTCAGGTCGAGGTAGGCCTCGTCGAGTCCGACCACCTCCACCCGCTCGACCTGCGCACGCACGAGCGCAATCACCTCGCGGGAGGTGGCGCGGTAGGCCTCGAAGTCCGGAGAGACGAAGATGGCGTCGGGACAGAGTCGCCGGGCGCGGGCGGCCGGCATCGCCGAGCCCACGCCGAAGCGGCGCGCCTCGTAGCTGGCGGTGGTGACCACGGCGCGCGGGCTCGAACCCGCGACCACCACCGGACGCCCGCGCAGCTCGGGATGGCGCTGCAGCTCGACGGACACGTAGAACGCGTCCATGTCGAGGTGGGCGATGCAGCGCGGGCCGGGACGCATGGGCGATTCAACGCCACCCTACGCCCCGGCCCGGCGCCCGATCCGCGCCGGTCAGCTCGCTACCGGCTCGACCAGAGCTGTCCGAGCCCGGGGAAGCCGAGGGCACGCTTGGTCGCGCTGCTCAGGTCCCACTCCCGGCCGGCGACGTAGGGGCCGCGGTCGATCACCGGCACGCGGACGCTGCGCCCGCCGTAGCGGAAGGTGACCATCGTCCCGCAGGGGAGCGTCTTGTTGGCTACCCCGAGCTGGTTGGCGCCCATCGTTCCTCCGCAACCCAGGGCGTACCCGGTGAGCTGGTACCAGGAGGCGGTGCTCACCCGGAAGACCTCGAGGCGTCCTGAGGCCTGCGCGGAGGCGGCGTTGGCGCGGTCGCCCGCGAAGCTCAGCCGCACCGGTGCGCTGCCGAGCTCGTGGGCGACGAGCCGCACGCTGAAGCGCCCACGCGCCGAGCTGCGCGCCCGGGCCAGCGTCTGCCAGCGGCCGTCGCGCCGGGCCTGGAGGCGCACCGTCCGTCCCGCGCGGCCCGGCAGCAGCAGGCCCGAGATCCGCACCGCGCGACCGCTCAGGAGCTGGAGCTGCCGGACTCGCGTCGCGATCCGCGCGGCGACCTGCACCCGCTGGGGACGCGACGAGCGCCCGGTGGAGCTCGCCGCCGCGCCGCCCGAGGCGGCGGTCTGGGTCGCGGCCGGGAGCCGCACCCGGAGCTCACCCGAGGAGCGCGGGAGTCCGCGCAGGCGGTAGGAGCCGTCGCTCGCCACGCGCGCCGCGACCAGCGGCTGCCACGTGTGGCCGGAGGGAGCGAGCTCGAGGACGATTGCTCGCCCTGCCTCGGTGGCGCCGAGCCGTCCGCTCACCACGAGCGGATGTCCGAAGCGGACGGAGCGATCGAGCACCGATGCGGGTACGGGAGCGCCGCTCGCGCCCGACGGCTCGGCGGCCGGGGCGACGGCAGGCAGGATGAGCACGCCGCCGGCAAGTCCGGCGAGAGCGGCACGCCGCAGCGCACGCCCGGGTCTCGGGCCGATGTTCGGCCTCATGGGAACCTCCTGGGAGATCGACCGGGCGCCTACGGGGTTAGCTGAAGGGTTCGCGGCCGGTGAAGCGCTCCGCCAGGCGGTGCGCGCCGGTCGCTACGGCCGCAGCAGCGGCCGATTCACCCCGTGCCGGAAGTCGTCTCGGGCGATTCCGAGCGTCATCTGGCGAGTGGGTCCCCCGCTCGCCACCGCATCGTGCGATGGCGACTCGGCAGGTCGAACGAACGAGACTGTAGCGAACCTCCGTTCGCCCCGTGTGCGATCGGTCACACGGGCTATGCCGCCTCGGAGAGCCCTCCGGGCCCGGCCGCCCGATCCTCGCGCAGCTTCGCTACGCCCAGGCGAAGGCGGCTCTTCGCCGTGCCGAGCGGGACCGAGGAGCGCCGGGCGATCTCGTGCGCGGTCAGGCCTCCCCAGTAGGCCAGCCCGACCGCCTCGCGCTGCGGCTCGGGCAGGGCGCGGACGGCCGCGCGCAGGAGAGCGCGCTCGGCCCCTCGCTCCGCCGCGGGCTCCGGCCGCTCGTCGGGCTCCTCGTCCTCGCGCCCGACGAGCACCCGCAGACGCTCGCCGGCGCGTCCGGCCACCTGGCCCTCGCGCCACAGGTCGAGCGCCCGGCTGCGGGCCATCAGGCGCAGGTAGGGCCCGAGCTCGCCCCGCCGAGCATCGAAGCGCTCCGGTGCTCGCCAGAGCTTCACGAACACGTCCTGCACCACGTCCTGAGCCTGCACGGGGTCGCCGAGGACGCGCTGGGCGGCGGCGTGGACGCCGCGAGCGTGCTGGGCGTAGGCGCGTTCGAAGCCTTCGGTGCTCGACAACTCCATGCCGCTCCTCTCGCGCTTGGTCACGACCGCCGTCTTACGTATCTTGTGTGGTGATACTACACAGTCTGTTTAGCTTGCGCGCCCCCGCCGTTGCGGCAGAATGCGCCGAGTGGCCGGCGACCGCCTGACGGGGCTCGACTCCTCCTTCCTCCACCTCGAGGACTCCCGGGCGCACATGCACGTCGCCTCGTGCATGACCTTCGAGGGACCGGCTCCCGATTACGAGGACGTGCTGGCCGCCATCGAGGGCCGGCTGCACCTCGTGCCGCGCTACCGCCAGCGCCTGGCCTTCGTGCCGCTCGAGCAGGGGCGGCCGGTGTGGGTCGACGATCCGCACTTCAACGCCCGCTACCACCTGCGCCACACCGCGCTGCCGGCGCCCGGCGGCGAGGAGGAGCTGCGGCGCCTGGCCGGCCGCGTCTTCTCCCAGGGGCTCGACCGCTCCAAGCCGCTGTGGGAGATCTGGCTCGTGGAGGGGCTGGGCGGCGAGGGCTCCGACCGCTTCGCGCTCCTGGCCAAGACCCACCACGCGCTCGTGGACGGTGTCTCGGGGGTCGACATCACCACCGTGCTCTTCGACACCGCACCCGACCCCGTTCCGGTGGCGGCACCCGCGCAGCCCTGGGTGCCGCAACCGCTGCCGAGCGGAGCCCAGCTCCTCGCCGACGCGCTGCTCGAGCGGGCCACCGCGCCGGCCGAGGTCGTTCGCGGCGTGCGCGCCACTTTCCGCGCCCCCCGCCGGGTGCTCGGGCGCGCGCGCGACTCGCTCGTGGGCGTGGGTGCGATGGCCTGGGCCGGCCTCAACCCCGCGCCGCCGAGCCCGCTCAACCAGCCGATCGGGCCGCACCGGCGCTTCACTTGGGTCCGCAGCGATCTCGACCGCTTCCGGGCGATCAAGAACGTGCTGGGGGGAACGGTCAACGACGTCGTGCTCGCCGCGGTGGCCGGGGCGCTCGGGCGTCACCTGCGCCGCAACGGGCATCCCACGCGCGAGCTCGTGCTCAAGGCGATGGTGCCGGTCTCCGTTCGGGCCGATCTCGAGCGCGGCGCGCTCGGCAACCGGGTCTCGGCGCTCTACGCGCCGCTGCCGGTCGGCGTCACCGATCCGATCGCGCGGCTGACGCTCGTGCGCGAGGCGACGGCCGGCCTCAAGGACTCGGGGCAGGCGGTGGGGGCGCAGGTGATCACCCAACTGGGGGATTTCGCGCCGCCGACGATCATGGCCCAGGCGGCGCGGCTCCAGGCGCGCCAGCGGTTCTTCAACCTCGTGGTCACCAACGTCCCGGGACCCCAGTTCCCGCTCTACCTGCTCGGCCGGCGGCTCGAGGCGATCTACCCGATGGTCCCTCTCGCACAGAACCAGGTGCTGGGGATCGCGCTCATGAGCTACCACGGCGCACTCAACTTCGGGCTGAACGCCGATTGGGACGCACTCCCCGACCTCGAGGCGCTCGCCGACGACCTCGCCGCGTCGATCGACGAGCTCGCCGACGCGGCGGGAGCGCCGGCGCCCGGTGCGCCGGCGCGTGCGCGCCGCCCGCGCCGTCCCCGCGCCGCCGCCGCGCCGGTGAGAAGCGTCTAGTCGCTTATGGCCCGGCGCCGGCATGGTCGCGCACGGCGCGTGGGCGGCGTGCTCGCGATCCTCGCGCTCGCCGTGCTCGGGGTGGGCGCCGGGCTCGTCTTCTTCTCCTCACGTGACCGCGCGAGCGTCTCCGACCAGGCCGCGGGACCGGGCCAGGCCTTTCCCGACCAGGGTCATGAGCACCTGTCTCCGGGGCAGAAGCCGGCGGTGGGCTACGCCTCCGACCCGCCCACGAGCGGACCGCACGTGCCTGTGGCGATTCGGCGCGAGGCCTCGACGCTGAGCGACGATCAGCTCCTGCAGGCGCTCGAGCAGGGCAACGTCGTGCTGCTCTACGGCGAGGCTCGCCCCCCTGAGCCCCTGCCCAGCCTGGCCCAGGACGTGAACCAGGGAGCCTTCAGCCCCGACCTGGCCGCGAGCGGCCAGGCGGTCATCCTCGGCCGGCGGCCGGGCGCGCGGGGCGTGGTGGCGCTGGCCTGGCGCCACCTGTTGCGCGTCTCCGACCCGCGCGACCCCACGCTGCGCGCCTTCGCCGACGCGTGGCTCGGCCGCGGAGCCGGCTGAGCGAGCGTGCTCTCCTCCCCCGGCCCGCTCCGCCTGGCGCTCGCCCAGATCGACACCACCGTGGGCGACATCGCGGGCAACGAGCACAAGATCGGCGACCGCCTGGCGGCCGCCCGCGAGGAGGGCGCCCAGCTCGTTCTCTTCCCCGAGCTCGCGCTGACGGGCTATCCCCCGGAGGATCTGCTCCTGAAGGGGAGCTTCCTGCGCGACGCCCGGCACGCCCTCGAGCGCCTGGCCGCCGAGGTGCACGACACGGTCGCGCTCGTCGGCTTCCCCGAGCGCTCCGACGACGTCTACAACGCGATGGCGGTGCTGGCCGACGGCGAGATCAAGGCGGTCTACCGCAAGGTCTTCCTGCCCAACTACGGGGTCTTCGACGAGCAGCGCTACTTCCAGGCGGGCCACGGCGGCGGCGTGATCGAGCTCGGCGACGTGCGCGTCGGGCTGACGATCTGCGAGGACATCTGGGAACCCGGCCCCCCTGCCTCCGACGAGGCCCTGGCGGGAGCGACGGTGATCGTCAACATCTCGGCCTCGCCCTACCACGCGGGCAAGGGGATGGAGCGCGAGCGGATGCTCATCCAGCGCGCGCGCGACAACCTGTGCGTGATGGCCTTCTGCGCACAGGTCGGCGGTCAGGACGAGCTCGTCTTCGACGGGCACTCGGTGGTGGTGGACCACGAGGGCACCGTGCTCGCGCGCGCCCCCCAGTTCGCCGAGGACCTGCTCCTGTGCACGATCGATCCCGAGGGTCCGCGGGCCGCGCGGCTGCGCGACGCCCGCCACCGGCCCGCGCTCCGCCGCGCCCTGCCCGAGGTAGAGGTGCTCGCCCGGGTGCCGCTCCCCGCGACGAGCGTGCCGCCCGGCGCGCCGGGCGGTCGCCTCCAGGAGCCGCTCGAGCCGCTGGCCGAGGTCTACGCCGCCCTCGCGCTCGGCCTGCGCGACTACGTGGAGAAGAACGGCTTCTCCCACACCGTGCTCGGGCTCTCGGGCGGGATCGACTCGGCGCTCGTCGCCTGCCTGGCCGTCGACGCGCTCGGCGCCGAGCGGGTGTCGGTGGCGATCATGCCCTCGCCCTACTCCTCCTCGGAGACCCAGGGCGACGCCCGCGCCCTCGCCGCCAGCCTGGGCCTCGAACCGGTCGAGTTCGACATCGCGCCGGTGATGGAGGCCTACGAGGGCTCCCTCGCGGAGGCCTTCGCCGGCCGCGAGCCTGACCTCACCGAGGAGAACCTGCAGGCGCGCATCCGCGGCAACCTCCTGATGGCGCTCTCGAACAAGTTCGGCTGGCTCGTGCTGACCACGGGCAACAAGTCCGAGAGCTCGGTGGGCTACTCCACGCTGTACGGGGACTCCGCCGGCGGCTTCGCGGTGATCAAGGACTGCCCGAAGACCCTCGTGTACGACCTCGTGCGCTTCCGCAACGCCCGCGACGAGCGGCTGACCGTGCCCGAGAGCATCCTCACCCGCGCTCCCAGCGCCGAGCTGCGCGCCGACCAGCGCGACGACGACTCCCTTCCGCCCTACGAGCGCCTGGACCCGATCCTGGGAGCCTACGTGGAGAACGACTCCGACCGCGAGCAGCTCGTCCTGCGCGGGTACGACGCCGAGGAGGTCGACCGCGTGATCTCCCTCGTCGACCGCTCGGAGTACAAGCGTCGCCAGGCACCGCCGGGCATCAAGATCTCCGCCCGGGCGTTCGGGCGCGACCGGCGCATGCCGATCACCAACCGCTACACCGGCTGAGCCGCACCGCGGGCCTCGAGGTCGAGCAGCCGGGCCTTGGCTTCGGAGCCACCGCGATAGGCGCCGATCTGGCCGCCGCTGCGCAGCACGCGGTGGCAGGGGACGACGATCGGGAGCGGGTTCGTGGCCAGCGCGGTCCCGGCGGCCCGGGCGGCGGCGGGCCGGCCGACCTCGGTCGCGACCTCTCGGTAGGACATCGTCTGTCCGTACGGGATCCGGGCGGTCGCGTGGAGCACCTCGCGCCGGAACCCGCGGGTCAGCCGCCAGTCCAGGCGCACGTCGAAGGCCTCGCGGCGGCACTCGAAGTACTCGTCGAGTTGGCGGCGAGTGCGCGTGAGGACCTCTCGCGGCGCGCGGAGCACCCCGACCGAGACGCGGCGGGCGAGCTCGTCGAGCACCTCGTCGTGGCTTTCGGTCGGCAGGCCGATCCGCACGACGCCCTCATCCGTGGCCCCGACGAGGATCGCTCCGAGCGGCGAGTCGTGGCGCTCGAACGCGACGTCGACGAGGCCCTCCGCCGACGCGCGGCGTCCGAGATCGGTGCGCATGCGCTCCCACGCGGCCGGATCGGGGCTCTCGCGCCCACCCAGGGCCGCGTCAAGCGGAGCGGAGGCATCGTGGTGTTCGTGGGTCATGGTCGCGCGTCCTCCCGGAGTCGCTTGAGGGCTTCGAAGACGTTGCGGCGCGCCGCGGGTTCGCTCGTCTGCATCACATGGGCGATCTCGGCGTAGGTGAGCTCGGCGCGGTAGCGCAGCGTGACGGCGTCGCGCTGCTTGTGAGGCAGCGCGCGGAGGGGCTCCCACACCGCCTCGTCGCGGAGAACGCCGTCCTCCGCGGGGGCGAGCGTGTCGAGCTGGTCGGTCGGCTCGGGCGCGCGCGCGTAGGCGCGATGCGCGTCGATCGCCTTGCGAGCGGCGATCGAGAAGAGCCACGTGCGGATCGCGCGCGGGTCGCGGAGCTGGGCGTAGGCGCGCAAGGCGGCCAGCATCGTCTCCTGGAAGCAGTCCTCGGCCCGGGCCTGACCGACCTGCGCCGCGCAGAAGCGCAGCACCGCCGGTCCGTGGTCCTCGACGACCCGGTCGAACGGCGGCAGGGCGCTCGTGCTCATGTGCCGCGACATGGGAGTTGAGACGAACGCCGGCTCCACTCTGTGAGGTCGGCCGGCGCGGGCGCTACGCACCGCGAGGCGCGTCGCGCACCGCGATCGTCATCCGCGAGACCGCGCACAGGCGCTCGGCGTCGTCGAGGATCTCGACGTCCCACATCCACGTCGTGCGGCCACGGTGGCGCGCCCGGGCCACGGCATGGACCGTTCCCTCGGTGATCGGGCGCAGAAAGCTCGTCTGGTTCGCCATCCCCTGCGCGACCTTGCCCTGTGGCTCGACCGCGCGGTAGGTCGCCATGGAGGTGATCCCCTCGGCGATCGAGCAGAAGAGCCCGCCGTGGACGAGGCCGAACGGCTGCTTGACCGCGTTGCGCACTGGCACCCGCGCGCGCACGAAGCCGTCGCTCAGCTCGACGACCTCGAGGCCGTAGGAGGCGTCGAAGGTCTCGGCGACGGGAATGGCGGTCTCGCTGTTCCCCACGGACGGCGCACCCTACCCGCCCGAGGTGCGCGCCGAGGCGCCACGCCACGCTAGGCTTGCCCCGCGATGAGCCCCGTCGAGACGCTTCCGCCCGACCAGCGCGCCGTCGTGCAGCTCGTCCTGCAGCAGGGCCGCTCCTACGAGGACCTGGGACGCCTCCTCGGCATCTCCCCTGACGCGGTCCGCGACCGCGCGGTGGCCGGGCTCGAGTCACTCGGCCCCGATGCGGGGCCCCGGCTGCCCGCCGAGCGCCGGGGCGAGATCGTGGACTACCTCCTCGGCCAGCAGGCCGCCCCCGAGCGTGAGGCAACGCGCGAGCGGCTCGCGGGCTCGGCCTCCGCCCGGGCGTGGGCGCGCGTGCTGGCCGACGAGCTCGAGCCGATGGCGCGCAGCGAGCTGCCCGAGATCCCCGAGCCGCGAGAGGCCGTGCCGGAGCCGCCGGCCGCCCCGGCACCCTCCGCGGCCCCCGCCACCCCGCCGCAGCGCACGACTGACGCCAACGGGACCGGCGCGACCCAGCGCCTCGATCCCGCCGTCGAGGAACAGGCCGCCGGCGGCGGCCCGCGTGCCTCGCGCCTCGGCGGCGCGCTGCTCCTCGGAGCGGTGGCGATCCTCCTCGTCGTCGTGGTCATCTTCCTCGTCAACCGGGGCGGCAACAGCAACTCGAGCAACTCGGCGAGCACCCCGTCCACGCCAGCCTCGACGCCCGCGAACCCGGCCGGCGCCGGCACGAGCTCGACCGCCAATCCCAAGGTGGTGCCCGTCGCCCAGGCGACGCTCACGCCGCCTGCGGGCGGAAAGACGCCGCGGGGAGCCGCCCAGCTCATCGTCCAGGGCAACGCGGCCAACTTCCTGATCGGTGCGGAGGGCCTCCCGCCCCTGAAGGGCGACTCCTACACGGTGTGGCTCTACAACTCCCCCACCGACGCGGAGCCGCTCGCGTACTTCCGCGCGGAGAACATCAAGGCCGGCAAGGCCGGCGGCGCCGCGATGGTGCCCCAGAACTTCCAGCGCTACCACAACGTGATCATCTCCCGGCAGGCCGTGGCGAGCGCGAAGAACCCGCCGACCAGGCCCGGGCCGATCGTGTTGCAGGGCCCGCTGCGCTACGCGGCCAAGAAGCCCTAGCTCGGCAGGAGCTTCCCCGGGTTCATGATGCCACGGGGGTCGAGCTCCGCCTTGGCCGCCCGCAGCAGACCGAGCCCCGCCTCCCCCACCTCGGCGCCCATCCAGTCCGCATGGTCGCGGCCGACGGCGTGGTGGTGGGTGATCGTGGCGCCAGCGGCGACGATCGCGTCGCTCGCCGTCCGCTTGGCGGCGCGCCACTGGGGGATCTCCTCTCCGGGGAGCTGGCGCGCGAGGAAAGTGAAGTAGAGCGACGCCCCCGAGCCGTAGAGGTGGGAGACGTGGCAGAGCACGAGCGGCGGCGTCCCGAGCTTTGCCAGCGAGGCGCGGAGCGCGTCGCCCACGGCACGGTAGACCGCCGGGAGGGCCGACCACTGCGCGGCGGTCTCGAGCGTCTCGACCATCACGCCGTGACCCAGGAGCGCGTCGCGCAGGAACGGCGCGGCGTAGCGCCCGCGCGCCCAGGCGCGCCCGGGTGCCGTGCCGAGCGACAGGCCGCCGTGGCGGCGCAGCAGAAGCGCCCCCTGGGCGCGGCGGCGCGCCACCGAGGCGGCCTCTCCCTCCCATCCGGCGATCGCCAGGCAGCCGCCGGCGTACCGGCGGGCGCGCAGGTAGGCGCGCCCGGCGCGTGCCGCGGCACCGTCCGCTCCGGCCAAGGCGAAGGAGAGGCGCGTCTCCTCCTCGTCGGAGAGGCGCGCGAGCTGCGGCGCGGCGCCGGCTTGCTCCAGGGCCCGCAGCGCCTCGACGCCCTCGGAGAACGAGCGGAAGAACCAGCCCTCGTAGCGCGTCCGCTCGGGGCGGGGACGGACGGCGAGGGCGGCGCGCGTCACCACGCCGAGCGTCCCCTCCGAGCCCACCAGTAGCTCGCGGAGCTCGGGGCCGGCGGCGCTGGCGGGCCGCGCGGCGAGGTCGAGCTCGCCGGCCGGCGCGAGCAGCCGCAGGCCGAGCACGAGCTCGTCGATCCGCCCGTAGCCCGTCGAGGCCTGGCCGGCCGAGCGCGTGGCCACGTAGCCGCCGATGGACGCGTGCTCGTAGCTCTGGGGGAAGTGCCCGAGCGTCAGCCCGCGGAGGTTCAGGAGCCGCTCGGCCTCCGGTCCGCGCAGCCCGGGCTCGAAGAAGGCGGTGAGCGAGCGCTCGTCGAGCGCGAGGAGCGCGTCGAGACGGCCGAGGTCGAGCGCCACCACCGCGGCGTGCTCACCGCGCAGCGGCTCGACCCCGCCGACCACGCTCGTGCCGCCTCCGAAGGGCACGACGGCCACGGCGGCCTCGTCACAGGCGCGCAGCGCGAAGCGCACCTCATCCTCCGAGGCCGGCTCGAGGACGGCATCCGGAGCGCCGGCGACCTCCCCCCCGCGCAGGCGCACCAGGTCGACGTAGCCCTTGCCCGCCGCGTGCTCCACGCGCGCGGCGCGATCGGTGCGGACGCCCTCGGCACCGAGCGCTCCCACCAGGCGCTCGGCGAGCGCGCGCGGAAGCCTCGAGTCGCCGAGCCGCACCTCGTCGAGCGCGACCGGCGAGCCGACCGGGCGGCCGTCGAGACCGAGGTGGTCGCGCAGAAAGGCGAGGGCGTGCTCGGGCACCTCGCGCTCGGCGCTCGCCGGTCCCCAGCCCCACCACGCCATCGGAGCGGGGCGCCCGCCCCCGCGGGCGCGGTCCAGCGGCTCAGCCACAGAGCCGGGAGAGGCTCTCGAGCGCCTCGTCGAGCTGTGCCTTGGCCGCTCGCCGGAAGAGGAAGGGCCCGAACCGCGCCCAGCCGCGCAGCTTCTGGAGGAGCTCGATGCTCACCTCGGTCTCCCGCTCGCCGGCCGCTCGCAGGGTCACCTCGGTGCGCGCGCGCTTGAGCAGCCCCTCGAACGGGGTGCCCGCGAGCTCCTGCTCCCAGGCGTAGCGGTGCATGGGATCGATCGCCGCGAGCCGGAAGTCGGCCCGCACGGGCTTGCCCTTGGCGGTCTGCATCACCTGGGTGAAGCGCCCGGCGGAGACCCGCTCCACGCGCCTCACCTTGGGCCACCAGCGCGGCAGGTGGTAGGGATCCCCGACCACGTCGGCCACCCGCTCGGGAGGGCACGCGAGCACTCGGCTGCGGCGGGTGGAGGGCACCTGGCGCCGCCGCCCTTCAGGGCCGCTCGTAGGAGATGAGGGCGTGGACGTCGTGGGGACCCAGCCGCGCGCGTCCGTCGAGGAAGGCGAGTTCGATCACGAAGGCGCAGCCGACGACCTCCCCGCCAAGCTGGGTGACGAGATCGGCCAGGGCGCCGGCCGTGCCGCCCGTGGCCAGCAGGTCGTCGTGGACGAGGACCCGGGCGCCCCCCGCGAGCGCGTCGGCGTGCACCTCGAGCGCGTCGACGCCGTACTCGAGCAGGTACTCCGCGCTCAGTGTGCGCCCCGGCAGCTTGCCCGGCTTGCGGGCGGGCACGAACCCGGCGCCGAGCTCGCGCGCGAGCGCCCCTCCGAGCACGAACCCGCGCGCCTCCGCGGCGACGACGTAGTCCACCGCGAGCGGCGCCGCGTAGGCCGCGAGCGCGGCGACCGCCGCGTTGAGCGCGTCGGGATCGAGCAGCAACGGGGTGATGTCCTTGAAGACGATTCCCGGTGCGGGGAAGTCCGGGACGTCGCGCACGTGGGCGCGAAGGTCGACGGCGGGCGCCGCGGCCGCTGAATCGGGCACCGTCAGTTGGCGATCCGGCGCAGGTCGCGGATGAGCAGCAGGTGCTTCAGGTAGGTCGCGACGGAGGCCAGGTTCTCGAGCGTCTCGATCGCTTCGCGCTTGCGCTCGGCGTTGCGCGAGCGCAGCGCGGGAGCGAGGATCTGCTGGAGCAGCGCCGACTCGCGGTCGGCCGAGGTGCGGAAGACCCTGAGGTTGCGTCCCGCGACCCCGTAGCGCGCGAGCTCGGTGACCGCACGGACGATCTCCTGCTCGGTCTCGTCGTACCAGCGCCCTCCGGCGCGCACCTGTCCCTTGATCACCCCGTACTCCTCGAGCTCGCGAACGAGCTTCGGATCGGCGCCCGTCTCCTCGAGCACGTCCTGGAGGGAGTAATAGGCGCCCGGGTCCTTGACCGCGACGGCGGCGCGGCGGGGCGCGCGCCCCTCGCCTCCGGTGGCGCCCGAGGCGGGCGGCGCGACGTCGGCGTCCGTGCGCCCGCCCGCGAGCTCCTGGCGGATCACCCGGAGCGGCAGGAACTCGTCGCGTTGGAGGCGCAGGATCGTCCTCAGCCGCTGGATGTCGCTCTGCAGGTAGACGCGGTAGCCGCCCGGGGTGCGCCGCGGGGTGAGAAGCTTCTGGTCCTCGAGGTAACGGATCTTCGAGATCGAGATGTCGGCGAACTCGGGCTGGAGCGCCTTGCACACCGCGCCGATGGTCAGGGCCTTCTGGCGCGCGCGCGGCGCCTCTCCGGCCACTGCGGCGACCGCCTCGACGCCGTCCACGCCGGGGGTGATCTTCGCGGAGCGCGCCTCGAGCTCGGAGGCCACGATCATCCGCTCATCGCGTCAGGTACGCGAGCTTGTACTTGCCGACCTGCAGCTCGTCGCCGTCGCGCAGCTTGTGGGACTCGATCCGGCTGCGGTTCACGTAGGTGCCGTTCAGCGAGCCGCAGTCGTCGAGGAAGTAGTCCGGGCCCCGGCGCACGAGCAGGGCGTGGTCGCGCGAGACGGTGACGTCGTCGAGGAAGACGTCGGCGTCGGGACGCCGGCCGATGCTCAGGCGCTCGCCCTCGACGACGAAGCTCTCCCCCGTGCGCCCGCCGCCCGCCCGGATGACGAGCGCGGCCCCGTGGGCGGAGACCTCCTCTCCGAGCTGGACGGGCTCGATGTCGCCCGTCTCGCCGATGCGGTAGGTCGCGGTGGTCGCGTCCGGCGGCGCCTCGGGCGGGGAGCCGATGAACGCGCCGCACTTCTGGCAGTAGTTCGCCCCCTCGGGGTTCGAGAACCCGCATTCGGAGCAGTGCACGAGCGCCATGGCGGCCCCCCGCTCGCCGCGCTACTCCGCCTCGGCGGCGGGCACGCGGCCGGCGAGGATGTCGGTCAGCCTCTGCACGTCGTCGCCCGAGATGACCTCCTCACCGCCCTCGTGCTTCTTGCGCAGGCGGTTGACGAGCTCCGCGCGCAGGATGTCGATCTTCCCGTGCAGGATGCGCCGCTGATAGGAGATCTCGGTCTCCTCCTCGGTGAGCGTCGAGATCAGGTCCTTGAGCTCCTGGTCGGAGAGAGAGCCGAGGTCCGGGAACGTGTCCATCGCGTGCGTGTCTCCTCTGGCCGGAGCCGTGGGCGAGCCGGGCATGAGTCCCGGCTTGGACGCGCGAGTCTACACCGGCGAAGGCCGAGGGGTCAAGTTGAGCTTGAGGGTGGCGCCGACACGCCCGGTGGGTGAGTGTGCGACCACCCCACGCGCACGTAGAGCGCGGTGGCCAGGAGCGCCAACGCGAGTCCGACGTAGAGGAAGACCCGCGCAAGCGTGCCCAGCCCGACCATGGCGAAGAACGGGGCGGCCATGACCGGGGCCACGGCGAGGCGTCCGGGCCAGTTGATCTTCAGGTCGACTCCGTGGCGCAGGCCGTAGCGCGCCAGGCCGAGCATGAAGAGCTCACGCGCAACCAGCACGGCGATGGCCCAGCGGGGCAGGAGCTCGAAGCGCCAGACGACGACCGCGCCCGAGACGATGAGCAACCGGTCGACCACCGGGTCCATCAGCGCGCCCAGGCGCGAGTACTGGCCCGTGACGCGCGCGGCGATCCCGTCCGCGTAGTCCCCCCACCCGATGACCGCGAAGAGTGCGGCCGCCAGAGCGTCGCGCCCGTCGTGGCTCGAGAGCGCGACGACGAGGAAGACGGGAATGAGCGCGAGGCGGACGAAGCCGATCGCGTTGGGGATCGTCCACGGGTTGAGCGGACGGCCCGCCAGCGTCTCCGGGGGCGGAGGCCCCGAGCGGTCGAGCCCGAAGAGGCGCCGGACCGTGAGCGGCCGGCGCCCGCCGGCGCTGCCGCCGCCCGCTACGGGAGCTCTCGCCACAGCCCCGCCACCGCCCCGCCGGCGCCTTCCAGCGGGACGCTCCGGGACTCGCGTCCGCGGCGCACCTGCAGCTCGAGCGCTCCGCTCTGCAGCGTCCGCCGCCCGACGGTCACGCGCAGCGGGCAGCCGAGCAGCTCGGCGTCGGCGAACTTCTCCCCCGGCCCCGCGTCCCGGTCGTCGTAGAGCGTGTCGAGCCCGAGCGCGCCGAGCTCGCGGTAGAGCCCGTCGGCGAGGGCGCGCTCCTCGCTGCCCTCCCGGCCGAGGCCCACGAGCTCGACGTCCCACGGCGCGAGCGATCGCGGCCACGAGATGCCCTGCTCGTCGGCGAACTGCTCGACCGCCGCGGCGGCGATGCGCGCCGGACCGATCCCGTAGCAGCCCATGACCACCGGCTGGGAGCGCCCCTGCTCGTCGAGGTAGTCGGCCCCGAGCGGCACGGAGTAGCGCGTGCCGAGCTTGAAGATGTTCCCGACCTCGATGGCCGCCTCGATGCGGATGGCCGCGCCGCCGACCGTGTCGCCGGCCTCCACGCGACGCACATCGGCGCGTTCGAACGCGAAGTCCCGCCCCGGCTCGACGCCCCGCAGGTGAGCGTCGGGCCGGTTGGCACCGGTCACGTAGCCGCCGGGGGCGACGGCCGCATCGAGGAGGACCGGGACGTCGGCCCCGACCGGACCGAGGAATCCGCCCGGCCCGATGCGTGCCTCCGCCTCCTCCGGACGCGCGGGGCGGAAGTCGGCGTGCAGGTGGTTGCGGAGCTTGATCTCGTTCACGCGGTGATCGCCGCGCACGAGCACGAGCACGAGCCCGCGCTCCTCGACCACCACCGGATAGGCCTTGAGCAGCGCGCCCGCCCCCACGCCGAGCGCTCCCGCGACCTCCTCCACCGTGGTCAGTCCCGGCGTGGCCACCTCCTCCGGTGCCGCCAGCGCCTCCGGCAGATCGACGGGTCGCGGATCGGCGCTCGCCACCTCGACGTTGGCCGCGTAGCCGGGCGCCAGCGCGACGTCGTCCTCACCGGCGGGGCAGGGCGCCATGTACTCGTGGGCCCCCGTGCCGCCCATCATCCCAACGTCGGCCTCGACGCGGTACCACTCCAGGCCGCAGCGCTCGAGCATCCGGTCGTAGGCTTCGACGTGGCGCGCGTAGGAGGCCTCGAGGCCCTCGAGGTCGCGGTCGAAGGAGTAGGCGTCCTTCATGATGAACTCGCGCGTGCGCAACACCCCGGCGCGCGGACGCGGCTCGTCTCGCTCCTTGACCTGGAACTGGTAGAGGATCAGCGGCAGGTCGCGATAGGAGCGCACGAGCTGGGCCACGTGTCCGGTGACGATCTCCTCGTGGGTCATGGCCAGCGCCATCTCGGTGCCCTTGCGGTCACGCAACTTGAAGAGCTCGTCGATGTCGTAGCGACCGGTCTTGCGCCAGGGCTCGGCGGGGGTCATGACCGGCATGAGCATCTCCTGGCCGCCGATGGCGTCCATCTCCTCCCGGATGATCCGAACCACCCGCTCGTGCACGCGCCAACCCGCCGGCAGCCAGGACCACAGGCCGGCTCCCACCTGCCGGATCAGCCCCGCGCGAACCATGAGCTTGTGCGAGATCGCCTCCGCGTCGGCGGGCGGCTGCTTCTCGGTGGGCAGGAAGAGATGGCTGAGTCGCGTCACGAGGCTCAGAAGCGTAGTGCTCGGCGTCTGATAGAACGGCCGTAGAGCCAGTCCACGCCTCGAGGAGATCGCATGCCCTACGAAGTCCCCGCCCTGCCCTACGACTACGCCGCGCTCGAGCCCCACATCGACGAGGCGACGATGCGCGTGCATCACGACAAGCACCATCAGGCCTACGTGGACAAGGCCAACGGCGCCCTGGAGGGAACCGAGTACGCCGGCTCTCCCATCGAGGACGTGATCCGCCACCTCGACGACCTTCCGGACGACAAGCGGACCGCCGTACGCAACAACGGCAGCGGCCACCTCAACCACACGATGTTCTGGGAGTCGATGGGCCCCGACGGCGGCGGAGAGCCCGACGGCGGGCTCCGCTCGGCGATCGACGACGCGTTCGGCTCCTTCGCCGACTTCCAGACCAAGATGAAGGAGACGGGGGTCGGCCAGTTCGGCTCCGGGTGGGCGTGGCTGGTGCACGACGGCTCGAAGCTGCTCGTCGTGGGCACCCCGAACCAGGACAACCCGCTCTCCCAGGGGCACACGCCGCTGCTCGGCGTCGACGTGTGGGAGCACGCCTACTACCTCAAGTACCAGAACAAGCGCCCGGACTACATCGACGCGTGGTGGAACACGGTCAACTGGTCCAAGGTCGCCGAGCGCTACGCGGCGGCGAGCGGGGGCTGAGGAGCCCTAGGCGAAGGAGTTGGGGGCGTCGGGGGCCGCCCCGGTCGGTATGAACCCGCGGCCGGGCGGAGGTTGCGCCCGGCCGTCTCTCAGGTGCGGCTGAAGCGGCGCCCGGCGACCGGCGAGGCGTCCTCGTCGAGCGCCACGCGCTCCGCGAGCGGGAGCGCCTCGAGCTCGGCGTCCATGTCCTCGTCGGCCGAGCGCTCCTTCTCCATCGCCGCGAGGCGCTCGGGGGTGAGCTCGCCCGCGTTCTCGGCTTCGATCCGTGCGAGCCACTCGGCGCCCTCCTCTGATTCGGCGCGGTCGACGTCGATCTTCTTGGACCGGGCGTACTTGTCGATCTCCACGAAGAGCGCGTCGACGAGCTCCTCCTGAGGCACCTTGCGCAGGGCCTTCCCGCGGGAGAAGATGAGTCCCTCGTTCTTCGCCCCGGTGATCCCGAAGTCGGCGTGGGAGGCCTCGCCGATCCCGTTGACCGCACATCCGAGGACGGCGACCTCGATCGGGTCCTCGTAGGCCTCGAGCCGGCGCTCGATCTCGCCCACCACCGTGTCCATGTCGAACTGCAGGCGCCCGCAGGTCGGACACGCGATGAGCACCGGGCCTCGCTCGCGAAGGTGAAGCGCCTTGAGGATCTCCCAGCCGACCTTGACCTCCTCCTCGGCGTGGAAGGTCGAGAGCGAGATGCGGATCGTGTCGCCGATGCCGTCGGCGAGCAGCGTGCCCAGGCCGACCGCCGACTTGAGCGAGCCCGACCACTTCGTCCCCGCCTCGGTGATCCCGAGGTGGATCGGGTAGGGCATCCTCTCGGAGAGCAGCCGGTTGGAGGCGATCGTGTTCGGCACGTTCGTCGACTTGATCGAGACCTTGAAGTCGGTGAAGTCCAGGCGCTCCATGAGCTCGACGAACTCGAGGGCGGCGCCGACCAGCGCCTCGACGGGGCTCTCCCGCTCCAGGGCGTGCAGGTGCTTCGGGAGCGAGCCCGAGTTGACCCCGATCCGCATCGGGGTGCCCGCGCGGCGCGCGCGCTCGACGACCTCGGCCACCTTGTCAGGGCCGCCGATGTTGCCCGGGTTGAGGCGGATGCAGTGAGCGCCGGCGTCGATGGCCTTGAGCGCGAGCGTGTGGTTGAAGTGGATGTCGGCGATCACGGGGATCGGCGACTGCACGACGATCGTCTTCAGGGCCTCGACGTCCTTCTCCCGAGGAACGGCGACGCGGACGATGTCGGCGCCGGCCTCGGCCACCCGGCGGATCTGGTCCATCGTGGCGGTGAGGTTCGCCGTCTCGGTCTTGGTCATGGTCTGCACCGCGACCGGCGCCCCACCGCCGACCGGGACGGCGCCCACCTGGATCTGACGGGGGGAGGCCATGCGTCCAGTGTACGCACGCTCTTCGCGCCTCCCTCGGAGCTATCGTCCCGCGCCATGAGCGTTCGGGGCCTCAGTCGAGCAGGAGCCGACGCCGTACGGGGGGACGCCTTCTGGCCGGCTCAGCTCGCGGTGCTCGCCGCCCTGGCTCTGAACCTGGCGCTTCCGGAGAAGCTCACGCTCGGCCCGTCGTGGCTCGTGCCCTCCGTCGAGGGGCTGCTCCTCGCCGCCCTCGTGCTCACCACGCCCAGACGTACCGCCGACGAGGGACCGGCCCGGCGCTGGGCGGCCCTCGGACTGATCGCGCTCGTGAGCATCGCGAACACGTCCTCGCTCGTCCTGCTCGTCCACTTCCTGCTCCAGGGAGGGAAGGCCAACGGCCATCAGCTCATCCTCTCCTCCATCGTCATCTGGCTCACCAACGTGATCATCTTCGGTCTCTGGTACTGGGAGCTCGACCGGGGCGGCCCGGGCGAGCGCGCGGCCGACCACCCGCGGACGCCGGACTTCCTATTTCCCCAGATGGTCACGCCCGACGTCGGTCCGCCGGCGTGGCGCCCGAACTTCGTCGACTACCTCTACGTCTCGTTCACGAACGCCACGGCGTTCAGCCCCACCGACACCATGCCGCTCACCCCGTGGACGAAGGTGCTCATGCTCGTGCAGTCGCTGGCCTCGCTCATCACCGTCGCTCTCGTCGCCGCGCGCGCGGTGAACATCCTGAGCTGAGCGCCCTCAGCGCTCGTACATCGCCTCGATCTCGTCGGCGTACTTCTCGGCGATCGGCTTGCGCTTGAGCTTCATCGTCGGCGTGAGCTCGTCGCCGCCCGGCTCCCAGTCCCCTCGCACGATCGTGAAGCGCTTGATCTGCTCCACGCGGGCGAGGCGCGCGTTGGCGGTGTCGATCTCGGCCTGCACCGCCTCGCGCACGTCGTCGCGCTCGGCGAGCGCCGCGAGCGAGGCGTCCTCGACCTCGTGCTTCTTGGCCCACTGCGGAGCGCCGTCCGCGTCGAGCACGACGAGCGCGGTGTTGTAGGAGCGGCGGTCGCCGATGCACGCCGCCTGGCCGACGAGCGGCCCGGCGGACTTGATGACCGACTCGATGTGCGCGGGTGACATGTTCTTGCCCGCCGAGCTGATGATGAGCTCCTTCTTGCGGTCGACGATCGTCAGGTAGCCGTCCTCGTCGAGCTCGCCGATGTCGCCCGTGTACAGCCAGCCGTCCTTGATCGCCTCGGCGGTCTGGTCGGGCATGTTGCGGTAGCCGACCATCACGCACTCCGCGCGCATGAGCACCTCGCCGTCCTCGGCGAGCTTGATCTCCACGCCCGGCGCCGCCGGCCCCACGGTGCCGATCTTGACCTTGCCGGGTGGATTGACGGCGCCCATGCCGCAGGTCTCCGACATGCCCCACAGCTCCGCGACCTCCACGCCGATCGCGTGGAAGAACTCGAGTACCTCGGGCGGGGTGGGCGCCGCGCCGACGTTGACGGTCACCACCTCGTCGAGCCCGAGCATCTTCCGCAGACCGGCGAACATCTCCTCGTCCGCCCGGCGCACCTGCTCCGCGAGCTCCTCGGGCACCTCCTCGCCGCGCTGCTCGAGGCGCACCTTCTCGATGGCCGCGTCGAGCGCGCGCCGCACGGGCTCGCGCTGCTCCTCGGGCTGCTGGGCGAGCATCGACTCGAGGCCCGACTTGAGCTTCTCCCAGATGCGCGGCACCGCGAAGAACCAGTTGGGATGCACCTCGGGGAGGAACGAGGCGATCTGGCGCGGATCGTCGCAGCAGGTCACCGTGCCCGCGAACACGATCGGGATGTAGTGATGCGCGGAGCGCTCGGCGATGTGCGCCGCCGGCAGCCACGAGATGACCCGCGCGCCCGGCTCGAGCTTGATGAGCTCCTGGATGCTCGCGACGCCGCTGATCTGGTTGCGGTGCGAGAGCTGGACCCCCTTGGGCGGCCCGGTGGTGCCGGAGGTGTAGATGAGCGTGAGGATGTCCTCGGGCCGCACGGCCTCGGCCGCCGCCTCGGCGTCCCAGCCGGGGTTCGAGCCCTCCACCTCCCCCAGGGAGTGGCAGCCCTCGGGGGCCTCGCCGTCCACGACGATCACGTGCTCGAGGCCGGGCAGGTCCTTCCGTGCCTCGAGGAGACCGCCGAGCAGCGCCTGCTCGGTCACCGCGATCCGCGCCTCGGCGTCGGAGACCACGTACTGGATCTGCTCGGGCGAGTAGGTGTTGTAGATCGAGAACGGAGTGGCGCCGACGGTGATGGCGGCGAGGTCGGCCACGTGGAACTCGGGGCGGTTGGAGAGGAGGAGCGCGATCGTCTGCCCGCGCTCCAGCCCGAGCGCGGCGAGCCCTCCGGCGAGGGCGTCGACCCGGTCGCGCGCCTGCGCCCACGTCAGGCAGACCGCATCGTCCCTCGTGCGAAACGCGGGCTGGTCGGGGTGAGCCGCCGCGGTGAGGCGGAAGGCCTCGGTGATGGTCGCGGCGTCCACCGCCGCTCGGGTCGCGGTGCTGCTCTCCATCGTGCCCTCCCTCGACTCGCTCGGATCCTCCACAGGCAACGCTACCGCAGGGGCGCCGTGAGGGGCGCCGCCCGTCAGCGCACCGCGAACCCGCCGTGGCTGAGCGTGCTGATGTCGTTGGAGAGCCCGACGAGGAAGACGAAGATCACGAGCATGAAGCCGACCACGCTCGCGCGCTCGAGCACTCCGAAGTCGATCGAGCGCCCGCGGACCTTCTCGGCGAGCGCCCAGAAGATGTGCCCCCCGTCGAGGGGCAGGAACGGGAAGAGGTTGACCACGCCGAGCGAGAGGGAGATCAGCGCGAGGATGAACAGCGCCTGGGTGAGGCTGGCGGCGAAGGACTGCTGCGTGGCCTTGAAGCCGCCGACCACGCTCCCGACCTGCCCCTTCTTGCCGTCGTGCTCGAAGAACTTCGGCGCCACGAAGACGTGTCCGATCGCCCCGATGGTAGCGGTGGTGACGTTCCACATGGTCGAGACGCTCTGCCCGGCGGCCGCGGGCCAGCCGACGGGTCGCGTGAGGACGTCGAAGCCGAAGCCGACCCTCGTACGCTGCGCGTCGGGGTCGTAGCGGGGGACGATCGAGAACGTCCGCTCCCGGCCGGCGCGCTCGACGGTGACCCGGGCGGCGGTGGTGGCGCGGCAGCCCGGAGTCGGGCGCCCGGCGCAGCGGTGGCTGGCGATCTGCCTCGAGATCGCCCTCACGTCACCTCGACGTCCGTCCACCGAGACGATCCGGTCGCCGACCGCGAGCGTTCCCGCCGCCGGTGGCTGTAGCGAGCCGTCGGCGATCCGGTTGCTCGTGACCTCGCGGCCCTGATGATCCTTGACCGGCTGACCCGTGTGGTGGGCGAGCAGGAAGAGGATCGCGAAAGCGATCACGAGGTTCACCACCGGCCCGGCGAGGATGACCACGATCCGCTTCCACGCCGGCTGGCGGTAGTAGGCGCGGTGCTCGACCTCGGGCGGGATCTCCTCGTTGGGGTTCATCCCGGTGATCTTCACGTAGCCCCCGAGCGGGATCGGGGCGATCCCGTACTCCGTCTCACCGCGGCGAACTTTGACGAGGAGCGGCCCGAAGAAGAGCGAGAAGCGCTCGACCCGCATCCCCACCGCCTTGGCGGCCACGAAGTGGCCCGCCTCGTGCAGGAGGATCAGCAGCATGAAGCCGACGGCGGCGAGGACGTAGCTCATGCCGGCGCCCGCGCGGAGACGAGCTCTTCCGCGACCGCTCGCGCCTCGCGGTCGGCGGCGTAGAGCGTCTCGAAGGAGTGGACGCGGCCACTGCCGAGGCGCTCGAGGCAGCGTTCCACGACGGCGGCGATCTCGGTGAAGCGCAGCCGCTCGGAGAGGAACGCGTGCACCGCGACTTCGTTGGCGGCGTTCAGCACGCACGGCGCCGTGCCTCCGGCCGTGCCCGCGGCCCGCGCCAGGCTCAGGGCGGGGAAGGTCTCCGAGTCGACCTCCTCGAACCTCAGCGAGCCGAGCGCGGCGAGGTCGAGCGGCGAGACCGGCACGTCCACCCGCTCGGGGAAGTGCAGGGCGTAGGCGATCGGTACGCGCATGTCGGGATACCCCATGTGGGCGAGGGTCGCCCCGTCGCAGAGCTGGACGAGGGAGTGCACGATCGACTGGGGATGCACCACGACGTCGATCCGCTCGTAGGGCGTTCCGAAGAGGTGATGTGCCTCGATCAGCTCGAGGCCCTTGTTCATGAGCGTCGCCGAGTCGACGGTGATCTTGCCGCCCATGGTCCACGTCGGGTGCTCGAGCGCATCGGCGACGCTGACGCCCGCGAGCTCGCTCGTGCTCCGGCCGCGGAACGGGCCGCCCGAAGCAGTGAGCACGAGCCGCTCGACGGTGCCGGGAGGCTCGGCCCCGATGAGCTGGTGGAGGGCGGAGTGCTCGGAGTCGACGGGGAGGATCGCGGCGCCGGTCGCCTCGGCGAGCTGCGTGACGAGCTCGCCGCCGACCACGAGCGACTCCTTGTTGGCCAGCGCGAGGTCGATCCCCTCGGCGAGCGCGACCACGGTGGGCCGCAGGCCGGCCGAGCCGACGAGCGCGTTCAGGACGAGGTCGGCGTCCGATTCGGCCACCAGGCGCTCGAGGCCCTCGGGGCCCGCGAGCACCTCCCCTTCCCACGCCTCGACGGCCCGCTCCGCGGCGTCCGGGTCGGCGAGGGCGACGCGACGCACGCCGCGCTCCCGGGCCTGGGCCACGAGCGCCTCCCAGGAGCCGCCGGCCGAGAGCCCGACGACCTCGAGGTCGTCGGAGCGCGAAACGACATCGAGCGCCTGGACGCCGATCGAACCCGTCGAGCCGAGGATGAGGAGCCGGCGCACCGGCTCATTGTGGCAACGGGTCGGGCGCTACCCGGTGAAGCGCGGGTGCGGCGCTCGCCGCGCGCGGACCACCAGCACGCTCGTGCGGGCACCGGTCAGCCCGGCGGCGCTCGCCGCCGCCCCGTAGCGACCTGGGCGGTGCAGGACGGCGACGACGCTCACCCGTCCGCGTGTATCGGTCCGCACCCGGTGACCGGCGAAGCTCACCAGCGCGCCGCGCACCGGCACCAGCGCCGGGATGGCGGCGGCGCGGACGTCCGGCGTGGTGCACGTCACCGGGCGGGTGCTCACCACGAAGCCGTAGCGTCGCCGCTGGCCAGCCGTCACTCGCGAGGGTCGCACGGAGACGTGCAGAGCGCCCGTCGGGCAGGGTCGCTCGGCGACGGGCAGCGAGACCGCGAGGCTCGAGACCTGCACGCTGAACGGCGTGTTGCTCGGGCGGTAGTACGGCGCGTCCTGTCCGCGGAGCTCGAGCTTGACCGTATGCCCAGCCAGGAACTTGTAGCCGTTGCCGTGGAGCTGGAAGGTGACCGGACCGCTCTGGTTGTCGAGCAGCCGGTACGCGCTGCGGCTGATGAGCCGCTCGGTGCCGCCGGGGATCACGTCGTACAGGCGCGCGTCGAGCTGCCCGTTGGGGCCAGTGGTGGCGATGTTCGCGCGCACGGTGGGCAGGCCGAGGAGCGTGAAGCCGCTCCCGGTCACCGCGTGCGTGTAGACGGCGGTGCCCGGCTGGGTCTGGTCCGCGACGGTCTTGCACGCGTCGGAGGTCCCGACGGGGTCGAGCTGGGGCACCGGATCGAACGGGGCCCCGTCCAGCGCGCCGCCGGTCGAGAGGACGGTCTGCGCGCTGCCCGCGCCGAAGCTCACCGTGCCGGGGTGCAGAGCCGGCCAGCTCGCGGCGGTGAACGGGCCGCCGTCGGGGGTCGTGCTCGGGCAGGTCTGCGTGAACGCGGTGACGCTCCCCGGGGCCGGGGCCGTGCCCGCGCCCATCAGCCGGGCGGCGAAGAAGTCCGAGCCCTGGGTGTTGAACCCCTGGTTCATCTTCGTCTTGTTCGAGCCGCGCGAGTGGCCGAGGTCGCCGAACTGCAGCGTCACCGCGGCGTGCGGGTCACGGGCGCGCAGCAGGTTGTAGATCCGCAGCGCCTCGGCGGGCGGGAAGAGGTCGTCCGTCCAGCCGTTCTCGATGAGCAGCGGGGCAGGCGCCGCGCCGGAGAGCTGCGAGAGCCCGAAGCCGCCCTTGTCGGCGGTGATCTCCTCGAGCCGCGACACCTCGTCCGGGGTCACGGGCTCGCCCTTGAGGACCTCGGCGAACGCGCCGGGGAGGTCAAAGTCACGGTTGGGGCACGGCGAGCTGGGCGGGTTGCCGCAGTAGTAGCCGGTGATCTGCCCCGACGCGAAAAGGCCGTTGACGAAGCTCTGGATGGGCACGCCGACCGGGTTGCGGCTGAGGCCGGCCGTCCGGTTGTCGAAGTCGAGGAAGCGGCCGTTGGGCAGCAGCGAGGAGGAGAGGTCCGACCACGGCCAGCGCGGCCAGGCCGCGGTGATCGACAGGGGCGTGCCGTTCGGGCTCTTCCACGGGGAGAACGAGTGGTCCGGGTTGATGATCCGGTCGCGGAGGAAGGCGAGCTCCATGCTCTGCCCGCCGCCGTAGGAGATGCCGGTCACGCCGATCGCGCCCGGCTTTGTGATGCCCTCATCGACGAGGGACCCGATCAGGTCCTGCGCGTCGCGCGCCTCGAAGCGCGAGTCGGCGAGGCGGATGTAGCCGTTCGCGCAGTCGACGCTGCGGGGTTCGGCCGTGGGGCCGCCGCCGCACGAGTGCCCGAAGCCGCGCACGGTGTAGTTGAGAACCGCGTAGCCCTGCTTGGCGAAGTAGTTGTTGTTGTAGTGGAAGACCGTGGAGCTCTTGCCCTCGGGGGTCGAGGACTCGAAGTCGGTCTTGTCCCCGCCGTAGCCGTGGAGCATCACGACGGTCGGGAAGGGGCCGTCGCCCGTGGCCGGAAGGGTCACGTCGACGTCGAGCGGCACGCCGTCGAAGGTCTTGACCCCGTTCACCGTCCGGCCGGGGCCCGCTTCGGTGGTCGGGCAGAGGCGAACGCCGTCCTGCGCGGTGCATGCATGGCCGAACGGCTGCGGGGTCGCCGCCGCGGCGGGGGCCGCGAGCACGAGCGCGCAGAGCGCGGAAAGGCAGAGGAGTGACCGGCGCATGAGCTTCCTTCTGAAGGGGTGGACCGCTCGATTGTGAACGATCCGTTACCGGAGCGTCGCAGTCCATGCGGTCAGAGCAGCGCGACCCACACGTAGTAGCCCGCCACCACCGTGAAGAGCACCGCGTCGAGGCGGTCGAGGGCACCTCCGTGCGCGCCGAAGAAGCGCCCGGAGTCCTTGGTCTGCGCCCCGCGCTTGATCGCCGACTCGAAGAGGTCGCCCACCGGTGCGGCGAGGGCGATGGCGATGCCCAGGACGATCGCGTGGCCGCCGCTCAGCCAGTCCTGGTAGCGGCTCGCGCACCAGACCGCGAGCACCGCGATCGCCATGCCGACCAGGAGCCCCTCGACCGTCTTGTTGGGAGACAGCGCGGGCGCGAGCGGTCGCCGACCGAGGGCGCGTCCGCCGAAGTAGGCTCCCGTGTCGCCCAGGAACGTCCCCACGAGGACGTCGATCATGATCGCGTGGCCGTGCGGCAGCCGGATCAGCAGCATCGCGTGCGCGAGGGCCAGCCCGATCCAGTAGACCCCGAGCAGCGTGGTCGCGACCGGGGCGGTCGCGCTGCCCGCCCCCGGGCGCCCGACCACCAGGGCGAAGACGACCGGGACCGCGGCCACGAGCACGAGCAGCACCTGGAACTGCGATCCGTAGAGCGCGGCGAAGACCAGCGCGATCATCGCCAGGAACCCCCCGATCTTCACCGGCCGGGTGCCCTCGAGCATCGAGTAGAGCTCGTGCAGGCACAGGAGCCCGAGCGCGATGATGCCCAGGGCGAAGACGAGCCCCCCCAGGTAGGTGATGAGGATCGCGAAGACGGCGGCGGGCAAGGCCACGAGGACGCGGGCGAGCAGGTCGGAGCGGCCGCCGCCGCGCCCCGAGCGGCGCGCGCGTCCTGCCCGGGCGCTCACTGCGCCTCCCGGCCGCCGAAGCGGCGGCGACGCACCGCGAACTCCTCGAGCGCGGCCTCGAAGGCTTCTCGCGAGAAGTCGGGCCAGAGCTCGTCGCGGAAGACGAGCTCGGCGTAGGCCGCCTGCCACAGCAGGTAGTTCGAGATCCGCCGCTCGCCGCTCGTGCGGATGACGAGGTCGGGGTCGTGCATCTCCGGCGCGTACAGGAGCCGGCGGAAGTCCGCCTCGCTCCCCCCCGAGAAGGCGCGCGCCGCGTCGAGGATCTCCGCGCGCCCGCCGTAGTTGAACGCGACGAAGAGCGTGATCCGAGTGTTCTGCGCCGTCACGTCCTCGGCCCACTCCATCTGCTCCACCAGCGCGCGCGGCACCGGCTCGCTCCGGCGGCCGACGAAGCGCATCCGCACCCCCTCGGCGTGCAGCTCGGGCGTCTCGCGCGCGATGCGCTCGGAGAACATCCGCATGAGCGCCGTGACCTCCTCGGCCGAGCGCGACCAGTTCTCGGTGGAGAAGGAGTAGACCGTGAGCTCGCGTACGCCGAGCTCCACCGCGTCGCGCAGTCGCGCCTTGACCACGTCGGCGCCCGCCTGGTGGCCCTCCACCACGGGCAGCCCGCGCCGGTGCGCCCAACGTCCGTTGCCGTCGGTGATGATCGCGACGTAGCGCGCCCGCTGCGACCCCCGGTCCTCGGCCGCGGGCGGCCCCGCCGCAGCGGAGGAGGTCATACCTCCAGGATCTCTTCTTCCTTGTGCTTGAGCGCGGCGTCGAGGTCGGCGACCTTGTCGTCGGTGAGCTTCTGGAGCTCGCCCTCGGCGCGGTGCTCGTCGTCGGAGCCCGCCTCGCCGGCGTCGCGCAGTTCGCGGAGATCGTGCATGACGTCGCGACGGATGTTCCGCACCGCCACGCGCCCGTCCTCGGCGATGTTGCGCACCACCTTGACGAGCTGCCGTCGGCGCTCCTCGGTGAGCTCGGGGACGACGAGCCGGATCAGGTTGCCGTCGTTGGACGGAGTGAGGCCGACGTCTGACTCGAGGATCGCCTTCTCGATCGCCTTGACCGAGCTCTTGTCGTATGGCTGGATGGTGAGCATCCGCGCCTCGGGGGCATTGACCGTCGCGAGCTGCTTGAGCGGCGTCGAGGCGCCGTAGTAGTCGACGTCGACCCGGTCGAGCAGGGCGGGCGAGGCGCGGCCCGTGCGCACCGAGCCGAACTCGGCCCGGGTGGCATCGACGGTCTTGGCCATCCGCTCGCGCGCGTCGCTCAGGAGCTCCCCGATCATGTCCGCACCATGGTTCCCACGCGCTCGCCGGAGACTATGCGATCGATGTTCGCCTCGTCCCCCATGTTGAACACGTTGATCGGGAGCGCGTTCTCCATGCACAGCGCGAGCGCGGTCGAGTCCATCACCCGCAGGCGGCGCTCGAGCGCCTCCATGTGCGTGAGCTCGGGCAGGAACTCCGCGCCGGGATCCTCCGCCGGGTCGGAGGTGTAGACCCCCTCCACTCCGTTCTTGGCCATGAGGATGATCTCGGCGTGGATCTCCACCGCGCGCAGCGCCGCGGCGGTGTCGGTGGTGAAGAACGGGTTG
>JAABUJ010000610.1_pt1 | contig 66511 bp, 65 predicted proteins | sample 5559131 | NCBI WGS metagenome assembly JAABUJ01 (sample SAMN10711875, study PRJNA513366) | rock metagenome | isolation source: Antarctica rocks | place: Antarctica: Victoria Land, Mt New Zealand nord | collected 2016-01-07 | reverse complement strand
GCCGGCGCTCGACCCCGCTCAGAATCTCGACCCGCATCGACCTGATGACCTTTAGGCTAGCCGTAAGCCCATAAGGTCGACCCTCCGCCCGTCATCTCGCAAGGCGGTCTCCGCCGGACGCGTACGCTGAACCAGACCCATGCCGCCGAGCATCGGCTCGGTCGCTGTGCTGCTCGCGATGGATCGCACCACGCTCACCGCCGCCCTGAAGCCCTTGCAACGGCGGGACCTCATCGAAGTAAGGGCCGACCCGGCGGACCGGCGGAGCCGACCTCTGACCCTTACACCCGCAGGACGGAGCCTGTTGGCCAGCGCTGTTCCCATCTGGACCCGCTCGCATGCGGCACTGGAAGGCCTCCTCGGCGAGTCAAACCCCGAGCGGCTCCGAAGCGACCTGCGCTTGCTTTCATGAGCTTGGGCAAGCTTGGAGTTGCGACGGCCTCAGGCTCTCAGCCCCTGAGCAAGGTGAGGCTGTTCAGCGATCGTTTTCGAAGGCCTCAGTTTCGCCCGGATGACAAACAGGTCGAGCCGAGACCGTTGGCGCTCTCAGTCCAGGTTCTTGATGATCGTGTCGACCATCTTCTTGGCGTCGGCGAACAGCATCATGGTGTTGTCGCGGAAGAACAGTTCGTTCTCGACGCCCGCATAGCCCGAGCCCATGCCGCGCTTGATGAACAGCACCGTCTTGGCCCTTTCGACGTCGAGCACCGGCATGCCGTAGATGGGCGAGGCCTTGTCGGTCTTGGCCGAAGGGTTGGTGACGTCGTTGGCGCCGATCACGAAGGCGACATCGGCCTGGGCGAATTCGCTGTTGATGTCCTCGAGCTCGAACACCTCGTCGTAGGGCACGTTGGCCTCGGCCAAGAGCACGTTCATGTGGCCCGGCATGCGCCCCGCCACGGGGTGAATGGCGTATTTGACCTCGACGCCCTCCCGTTTGAGCATGTCGCCCATCTCGCGCAGTGCGTGCTGGGCCTGCGCCACCGCCATCCCGTAGCCCGGCACGATGATGACCTTGGAGGCGTTCTTCAGGATATAGGCGGCGTCCTCGGCCGAGCCCTGCTTGACGGGCCGGGTCTCGGCCGCGCCGCCGACCGCGGCCGTCTCGCCGCCGAAGCCGCCCAGGATCACCGACACGAAGGAGCGGTTCATGCCCTTGCACATGATGTAGCTGAGGATGGCGCCCGAGGAGCCGACGAGCGCCCCGGTGATGATCAGCGCGAGGTTGCCGAGCGTGAAGCCGATGCCGGCCGCGGCCCAGCCCGAGTAGGAGTTCAGCATCGACACCACGACCGGCATGTCGGCACCGCCGATCGGCACGATGAGCAGCACGCCGAGCGCCAGCGCCACCAGCACGATGAGCCAGAACGCGACCGAAGAGGTCGAGGTGACGAAGAACACGACCAGCGCGAGCAGCAGGACCGCGAGTCCGATATTGATGGCATGGCGGTTGGGCAGCATGAGCGGCCGACCCGACAGGCGGCCGTCGAGCTTGGCGAAAGCGATGATCGAACCCGTGAAGGTGACGGCGCCGATGGCAGCGCCGATCGACATCTCGACGAGGCTCTGCCCGTGGATGTTGCCCGGAACGCCGATGCCGAAGGCCTGAGGCGCGTAGAGGGCGCCGGCCGCCGCCGTCACGGCCGCGAGGCCGACGAGCGCGTGGAACAGCGCCACGAGCTGGGGCATGTCGGTCATCCTGACCGAGCGGGCTTTCCAGGCCCCGATGGCGGCACCGGCCCCGAGGCCGACCACGACCAGCAACCAGGCGAAAAGGTCGGCGGGCGGCCGGTACCACAGCGTCGTCACCACGGCGAGCGTCATGCCGATGATGCCGAAGCGGTTGCCCTCGCGCGCGGTGGCGGGCGAGGAGAGGCCGCGCAGCGCCAGGATGAACAGGACGCCGGAGACGAGGTAGAGCAGGGCCGCGAGATCGTCGCTCATGGCGCTCAGCCCTTCTTCTTGTACATGCCGAGCATGCGCTCGGTGACCAGGAAGCCGCCGAAGATGTTCACGGACGCCAGCACGAGCGCGATGAAGCCGAAGATGCGGGCCGCGATGGCGCCGGCGTGATGGCCGGGCACGACCTTGACGCCGATCGACAGCAGCGCCCCCACCACGATCACCGACGAGATGGCGTTGGTGACCGACATCAGGGGCGTGTGGAGCGCCGGCGTCACGGCCCAGACCACGTAATAGCCGACGAAGACCGCCAGCGCGAAGATGGCAAGCCGGAACACGAACGGGTCGACGGCGGTGCCGGTGGTGGCGTGGGTGACGGCGCTGGCCGTCAGCGCGAGCTGGTCGGCGTAGCCCTGCGCGGTCGAGGCGGCCAGGCGGGCGGAATCGGCGGCGGCTTGCGCCTTCTCGTAGAGCAGTTGTGGGCTGTCGGCCGCCATCGGCGCGTCCTCGTCTCGGGTCAGTGGGGTCGAAAAAAGACGTCGGCAAGACCGCCCCCGGGGCGGAAGCCGCCGGAAATCCTGCGGGGTCAGGCCGCCTTGGGCTGGAAACTCGGGTGCACCACGGCACCGCCGCGGGTCAGGTTCGTGGCCGTCACGAGCTCGTCATCCCATTTGACGGCCAACGACTTCGAGTCCTTGTCGACCAGCGTCTCCAGGAAGGCATAGAGGTTGCGGGCGTAGAGGCTGGAGGCTGTGGCGGCGAGCCGCCCCGGCACGTTGAGGTAACCCACGACCTTGACGCCGTTCTCGTCCACCACCTCGCCGGCCCTCGAGAGTTCGCAATTGCCGCCGCGTTCGACCGCGAGATCCAGCACCACGGAGCCGGGCTTCATGGAACGGACCATGGCGGCCGTGACGAGCCTCGGGGCCGGGCGGCCCGGGATCAGCGCCGTGGTGATGACGATGTCCTGCTTGGCGATGTGGATGGCCACGAAATCGTTTTGCTGGCGCTGGTAGTCGTCCGACATCTGCCGGGCATAGCCGCCCGCCGTCTCGGCCTGCCTGAACTCCTCGTTCTCCACTGCCACGAACTTGGCGCCGAGCGATTCGACCTGCTCCTTCGTGGCCGGGCGGACATCGGTGGCCGTGACCACGGCCCCGAGCCGCCGGGCCGTGGCGATGGCCTGGAGGCCCGCCACGCCCACCCCCATGACGAAGACCTTGGCGGCCGGTACGGTGCCGGCCGCCGTCATCATCAGCGGGAAAGCGCGGCCGTATTGCTCGGCCGCATCGATCACGGCGCGGTAGCCCGCGAGATTGGCCTGGCTCGACAGCACGTCCATCACCTGGGCCCGGGTGATGCGCGGCAGCAGTTCCATGGCGAAAGCGTCGACGCCGGCCCGCGCCATGGCGTCGAGTGCCGCCTCCTCACCGTAAGGGTCCATGATGGCGATCGCGACCGTGCCCCGCTTGTAGTGGGGAAGGTCCGCCGCCGACGGCCGCCTCACCTTGAGCACCACGTCGGCTCCCCTGAGCAGCTCGGCGAGGTCGGGCACGATGGCGGCCCCCACGGCCGCGAAAGCCTCGTCGGTGACCCCGGAGCGGAGGCCCGCCCCGCTCTGCACCGCGACCGTGGCGCCCAGCGCCAGGAGCTTGCGCACCGTTTCGGGCGTGGCCGCGACCCTCGGCTCGTCGGTCGATTCGGCCGGCACGGCGATGCGCATGTGCGATGTCCTTCCCTGGTCTTCGTTCCGGTCCGGCCTGCGGACGGATTCCATCGTCGCGGTCCGGCCAGAAAGGGCCGGACCGATGCCGTCACATCACGAAGAGCGCCAGGAAGATCAGGACGCCGGCCACCGCGACGACGCCCCATTTCGTGGCGAACATGAAGCCGCGATAGGTGCGCTCATGTTCCGCATAATCCATATATTCCGGATTCATGGGAACATCGTCGTTCGTCGTCATCGTGTCCTCGCCGTCAAGACGCAGCCCTGCGATCCGTCACGGTCGCAGAGCTGCGTGAAATCCCGTCTAGCCGAAACGCTGCCCTTGGGCAAACGGCCTTGCGCAAGGCCTTTGACGAGGGTTGCGGCAGCAGCAGGGAACCTCCTCCGACCGGGGACATCAGCCCGCACGCGGTCAGCGCTCCGCCGTGACGCGCGTCACGTGGCCCATCTTGCGGCCCGGCCGCGGCGCTCCCTTGCCGTAGAGGTGCAGGCTCGCGCCGGGCTCGGCCAGGATGGCGCGCCAGGCGTTCGCGTCCTCGCCGATGAGGTTGCGCATGGCGACGGCACCCCAGCGCTGCGTAGAGCCGAGCGGCCAGCCGCAGATCGCGCGCACGTGCTGCTCGAACTGGGAGGTTGCGGCGCCGCCGAGCGTCCAATGACCGGAATTATGAACGCGGGGCGCGATCTCGTTGACCACGAGCCTTTCGCCGGGGCCGCTCTCATGCGGCACGACGAACATCTCCACCGTCAGCACGCCCACATAGTCGAGGGCGTCGGCGATGCGGCGAGCCATGTCGGCCGCGAGGCGCTCGGTCTCGGGTCGCACGGCGGCCGGCAGGGTGGTGGTGGCCAGGATGCCGTCGGCATGGCGGTTCTCGCACAGCTCGTAGGCCCGACATTCGCCATCCACCCCGCGGGCCACGATGATCGAGACCTCGCGGGTGAACGGCACCATGCCTTCGAGGATGGACTTCTGGCCGAGCGAGCGGAACACCACGGCGAGGTCCGAATCCTCCCGCACCAAAGCCTGGCCCTTGCCGTCGTAGCCGAAGCGGCGCGTCTTCAGGATCGAGGGCCGCCCGAGTTGCGCCACGGCGCGGGCCAGGGCGCCGGGGTCGTCCACGGCCGCGTAGGGCGCCGTGTCGAGGCCGAGCCCGCGCAGGAACTGCTTCTCGCGCAGGCGGTCCTGCGTGGTCTCGAGGGCGTGCCCGTTGGGCCGGACGGGCGCATGGCGGTTGAGCACGGCGGCGCTTTCTGCGGGCACGTTCTCGAACTCGTAGGTGACCACCGCGACGGTTCGGGCGAAGCGTTCGAGGGCCGCCGCGTCGCGATAATCCGCCACCGTGTGGGCACCCGCGACCGCGAAGGCGGGGCTGTCGGCATCGGGCGCGAAAACATGGGCCTTGAGGCCGAGCGAGGCTGCCGCCATGGCGATCATGCGGCCGAGCTGGCCGCCTCCCAGGATGCCGACCGTGGCGCCCGGCGAGATGGGGCCGGCCGGCGAGGCTGCGGGGTCAGTCACCGCGGGGCTCGAGCGCCCGAGGCTCCGCCGCCACGGCCTCGGTCTGCCGCGCCCGCCAGGCATCGAGGCGCGCCGCCAGGGCCGCGTCGCCGAGCGCCAGAACGGCGGCCGCCAGCAGGGCCGCGTTGACGGCCCCGGCCCGGCCGATCGCCAGGGTGCCGACCGGGATGCCGGCCGGCATCTGCACCATGGAATAGAGGCTGTCGCGCCCGCCGAGCGCCTCCGTCCCGATCGGGACGCCCAGCACGGGCAGCGGCGTCAGGCTGGCCGTCATGCCGGGCAGATGGGCGGCGCCTCCGGCCCCGGCGATGATGACGCGATAGCCCGCCGCGCGGGCCCCCTTGGCGAAGGCGAAGAGCCGGTCGGGCGTGCGATGGGCCGACACGATGAGGCTGCGATAGCCGACGCCGAGCGCCTCCAAGGTGCCGGCCGCATGGCTCAGGGTCGCCCAATCGGATTGGCTGCCCATGATCAGGGCCACGGGGACGGCGTCGGTCTCGTGTTGCACCGCTTACCCCGCACCACCCTCGGATCCACCACGCCCGGCCGGGTTGCGGCCGCAAGAGCGATGGGACGCGCCAATCTAGGTGGATTGCGGCGGGCGCGGAAGAGGGAAGGCGCGGCGGCGCGGGCATCATCGACCACGAACTTTGCGGGGTCGTCCGCGATGCGCTATGAAGGAAGGCCCGACGCGTCGACACCCGGTCGCCTGCCAGGGCGGTGCTGTCGGACCGGGCCGGTAGCTCAATGGTTAGAGCCGGCCGCTCATAACGGTCTGGTTGGGGGTTCGAGTCCCTCCCGGCCCACCGGTTCCAAAACGTTTGACGAGGCCGTCTTCTACCACGCTGAGATAGCGTCAAAGCACGCGCTTAATCGCCGCGCCGCTATGACGATGCCGACTACGGGCCTTGGTGTCGTGATTTCAGCGTTGATCCAATGTCGGCGGGTGCATGGTTTCAACCGCACTCAAGAGCATCTGCCCGAAACGACTTTAACAGCAACGCCTTCTCGACCTTTCGCACTTTCGATGGCCGGCTCACCTTCACCCCACGTTCACCCTGGCGGTTGCCTCGCCAACGTGCAAATGGTGTCACGATTTAGGAGCGCGCGCTTGCGGACCATTGTATTGAGCCTCAAACCCAAATGGGCCGCATTGATCAGCTCCGGCAGAAAAACAATCGAGCTGAGGCGGCGCTTTCCCCGGTATCTCGCCGATTGCCCCGCGCTTGTGTACGAGTCTTCACCTAAGTGCGAGGTGACCGCAACTCTGCGGATCGGAGCGATACACGAGCTGCCGGTTGAGGATCTCTGGCATGTGCATGGCGAAGCGTCATGCGTGAACCAGGAGGGCTTTGCGACGTACTTTCAGGGCCGGGACACTGGCTTAGGTATAGAGGTCACGGAGCACTCCCCACTGAACGAAAGTTGGAAGCTGACACGCCTCCGCGAGGAGTTCGAGTTCATCGCACCGCAGTCTTGGGCCTACGCCCCGCCCCGCCTCGCTGAAGCAATCCGAGCGTTTTCATGAGAGTCTTTGTAACGGGGCTCTCGAAAGCGGGCAAAACCACCCGCTGCATGCACGCCGCCCAAGCAATTCCAGGGTTGCAGTACGTCAGCGTCAGCCAACTCATAAGGACGTCCGGAGGAGTGTTGCCGGTAGTTACGCTGGCGGACGGACTCGCCAATCAACGAACGGCTAGCCACGCGTTGTTGCTTCATTTACGGTCACATGGGAACCAGATCATCGATGGCCATGCACTCATCGAGACATCGGAAGGGCCGTTGCTTGTTCCCGACCGTTTCTTCGACGAATTAAAGCCGGACCTGTTGGTCCATGTGCGGGAGTGTCCAGAGGAAATCCTTGCACGCAGGTCGGTCGCGGCGAGCCCAAGCGCGGCAACCGAAATTGCTACTTTGACCGAGCTGGCTCAAGCTGCTTGCGAACGGGCAGCCAACCGGCTCAAAATCTCGCTTTTGACCTTGCAGGCCCCGACCGTGCACGGGTTCTGCCTAGAGCTGAGAGGGCACCTGTCGCGCAGATGATTCAGTGCGCCAAGCCGTCAGGATACCCGTTGTAGACGTATTCTATCTTCCCTGCTCGATACAGACCTGGGCAGGCGTACGGCCCCGCGAATCTCCAGGCGCTCACCAATCCCGAGAACTCAGCGAAGCGCTCCTCAGGCACCGTGAAGAGCGGTCGGCTGGTATCGAGCCAGTCGAACGCGTCACGGGCAAGTTCGTAGGCAAAACCGCGTTCGCGGAGTGCTGGCTGGATCCAGAGCGTGCATAACTTGCGTTCGACCTCACCACGCTTGCAAATTGCCACGCCTGCCAACGCGCCCTGCCATCCGGCAGTCATGATGCGACGTTCCCCGTGAGCTAGTCCGGGAACAACCTTGCCCAAAAACCAGGACCGCAACCCGGGATAAAGCCGTGGCACGCCGGCTTGTTCCAACGCGGCAAGAACCACTGCCGGGTCAGCAGGCGAAAGCTGCCGAAGAAATGGCCGCGACAGGATGTGCGGGAAGCTTGTCTCTCCGGTCATCGGCAAACCCTCCGCTTCCTCGACGTTATTACCGGCGCTTTCCCATGCTTCTGATACCACGACCGGATGCGTCCGACGATCTCGGTCGACCCCGCTCCACAAGATATATGAGGACCAAGCAAAGAACGATCATGGTCACGAAGTTCGCCATTGCCGTCGACCATGGTTCCTGCGTTCCGTAACCGCCAACGAGGGCCGTTAGAGGCGCCTGAGAGCACGATTGGAGTGCGCTACCCATTGCACCCAGCGCGACGACTACCATCGCGTAGACTCGGAGGCGACCGGTGATATAGGCGCGGAACGTCGCCAGTGCCGTGAAGCTTTCGACGGTGCCATCGGGCTGCGCGATCGAACTCCAGTGATAGATGATCATGTTCTCGGGGACGATCTGCGGCTCTTTGCGCAGATACCGCGTCCAGATTTCCGGCTCCAGACGACGAATCTTCTTGAAGCTGTTGTGAGACTGGGTCATCTCCACGGTCATGTCCCTGATCAGAAAATAGTGTACCGCTGAAACCTCGATCAGGTCTGCGCTCCCGCTCAGCCGATCCAGAATCGCCGTCGAGAAGTTCCGGCGCTCATTGAGACGGAACTCAACGATTTCATTTGTAGAGATCGTGCTCAGGAAGGCGCTGTCATCGGGAACGACCTCCGAAACGAACCCATTCTTCGCCCCGAAAGGGACCGACACTCGCAAGCGAAAATATTGGTCTCCAATTTTTCCCCTAATCCGATCAAAGAATCCGTCGTTGCGCATGATAACGGTGCCGACGTCCTGACCCGTTCCAATCGAGGTCAGACCTCTGTCGGATTCCGAACATCGGGAAACATAAAATTGAACCTTCTTCCGTTCATCTAAAGCCGTAAAGATCTTTCCATTGTTCTGAAGCTCCCCGGCCGACAGCGTCTCATTGAATATCGCGGACAACGTCGAGCTGTGGTGCATCACGTCGAATAGGTCGGAGATCTGCTCCGGCTCGACTTCGAACGGAAGACAGATCGAGAGGGTACGCAGCGACCGTACCTCCTTGAAACGGACGCCTATGTCCAAAAGATGGAAGCGGCGCTTGTTGTTCCGCTTGTCGCCTTTCCAGATGTTGATGTGGATCTCGGCCCGCGGTGCGTAGCCCTTGGCACCATCATCCAGAGTATCGTGCCAAATCGCGATGCTGCCCCGCATTGTTCTCAGCTACTCCTCTTCCGCCACCGACATGGAGTATGGCAAGCCCGATCCGAAACCGGAAGCCTGCCCAGGCTATTAGGAGCACCTTCAAGTCTTAATTTATCGGCCGTGCCCGAGAACCCGAGCGGCTCCGTCCTGCGTGAGGGTGTTTTGATCCCTTTATACTGCCCGCTGAATCTCTTCGAACCTGTCTCCGGAGAGAACCCTGAATCGATTCCAACTTGTTTCGATAACGGTCAGGTCCACACCCGGGGCATGTCGAGGTGCATGTCCGGTTCGGGAATGCTGGAATGGGAGGTCCAGATGTCCTTCGTGGCCAACGATGTCGCAGGGTGGCCGTGGATGCCGCTGCATGAGTTCCGGGCATTTCAAGCCGTTCGGGGCTCCGTCGCATCGCTTTCCTACGGCTTCGCCGACACCAACCTCGCTCGCTTCGCGGCGCCCCCCTTGGCGGCCGATCGCCGTCTGACCTCGACAGCATGGCGACGCAGGCGTTCGCCCGGGGGGACTTGAGCGGTGCCGGGCAGTTCCGGCATGTCGAGCGGCAGCACGAGGCAGTAGCTCTGGGTCGGAAGCACGCCGGACCAGGCCTCGATCATCTCCTTGAAGGCCGAGCCTACCGGCCGGATGTTGCGGTCGAGGTCGTAGAGCCCGAGCGCGTTGACGGTGCCGTTGTCCTCGCGCAACGCGGTGTCCCAATCGACCTGGTCGGTCAGCGAATACCAGGTGAAGCCGACGATCGGTATGCCGTCGTTGCGCAGCCGCAGCACATTGGCCCACTCCTTCCACAGCCAGTCGACGGCCTCGGTGCCTCTTGGTCCTTCGGTGAAATTCGTCTCGGTATGCATGACGGGAAGATGATAGCGCCCGTGATACTGCCGGGTGATCTCCGCATAGCCGAAGACCTCGCCCGACGCCGTGGTGCCGCCGTCCTCCGCCACGCGATGCTCGTTCGTCACGTAATAATCGGTCCCCATCACGCAATGATGCCGCACATGATGCTCGAGGAAGAACTGATATTCATCCCGCGTCATGCCGTTGTCGAGCAGGAACTCATACATGCCGCTGTCGACGCGAATGCCGTAGTTGAGATCGAGCGACAGGAACCGCTGTGCATTCATGGTCTCCGCCGGGCGAATCGCGGCCGGGTTGTTGGCATGGTAATATTCGGATGACTCGCTCTGAATAAAGATCGCGTCCGGTCGCTCCGCCAGGATGGCGTGCATGGCGAGAACGTTGGCCTTTACGATGGTCTTCAGCGCCGTGACATAGGCCTGGTCGGAGCGTAGCTGCTCGTTCCACCAGCCGTAGCGGGCCGAAAAGGTCGCGCAGACATACATCTCGTTGACCGGAGTATAGAGCTGCACCCAGGGAAACCGTCTCGCGAACGCGGCCGCATAGAGGGCGAAGAGAACGGGAAACTCGGGGTTCTGAAAATTCCCGATCCAGTCCGGCACGCCGAAGTGGCAGAGATCCACGATCGGCATGATGGCCCGACGCCGCAACTCGGCGAAAACCGCGTCGCTGAATTCCCAGTCGTAGCGGCCGTCGCCGAGCCAGGTGCGATGCAGCGGGGGCCCGTAGCGTAGGAACCGGATGCCCATCTCGGCCACGCATTCGAAATCCCGTTCCCAGTGCCGATAATGGCCGCATTTCTCGAGCTCATCCACCCGACGCGTGCCGCCCTCGATGGTCGGATTGCTGTTCTCGACACCGGTCGCGAACATGAAACTCGATGACATGGGCCAGCACCTTCGGATCGAGGCAGAGCGTAACCCAGGCGTCCATCGCGCGGGCATCCCTCGGTCGCGCAGGCTAACCAGGGATCGCGGACATCGGTTCGACGATCCGCAGCACCGATCGGGGGACGACCGTGACATCCTCCAGGGTTACGGGTCGAAAGGCTCGGAGGTTACCGGGCGGTTCCGAGGCGAGGTCAGTCGCTGTGCAGCCATCCCGGCGCCGGCGGCCCGGCGGGTCGGACAGGCTGCGCCGCTTCGAGCGACCCTGCCGCCGATCTCCGACAGCCGGCGGCGCAGAGCCGTCCGGCTTGGCTCGACAGGGCCACTGCGGCACTAGCCCTCGGCGATCAGCGCCCGCCGATGCTTGACGAGACCGGCCGTCGAGCCGTCGAGCCCTTCGGTCGGGGCCGCGGCGTCGGACACGATCGGGGCCAGCTTGTTGGCCAGCTCCTTGCCGAGCTCGACGCCCCATTGGTCGAAGGGATTGGTATCCCAGATGGCCGCCATGGTGAAGACACGGTGCTCGTAAAGCGCGATGAGCCGGCCCAGCATGCGGGGATCGAGGCGCCGGTACATGAAGGTCGAGGTCGGCCGGTTGCCGTCGAACTGCTTGTGGGGGGCCAGCGCCGCGATGGCGTCGGGCGCCATGCCGCTCTTCTCCAATTGCGCTTTCACCTCCTGCTCGGTGCGGCCCACCATCAGGGCTTGCGACTGCGCCAGGCAATTGGCGACCAGGAGCTCGTGGTGCTTCAGGTCGGCGTCGGTCGGCTCGGCCGCCACCAGGAAATCGATCGGCACGACCTCGGTGCCCTGGTGCAGCAGCTGGAAGAAGGCGTGCTGGCCGTTGGTGCCGGGCTCGCCCCAGACCACGGGACCGGTGGATTCGTGGACCCGCGTGCCGTCGATGTGGACATGCTTGCCATTGCTCTCCATGTCGAGCTGCTGGAGATAGGCCGGGAAGCGTCCGAGCCTCTGGTCGTAGGGGATCACGGCCTGGGTCGCGAAGCCCCAGGCGTTGCGGTAGAGCACGCCGATGAGCCCCATCAGGGCCGGGATGTTCTGTTCGAGCGGCGCCTGGCGGAAATGGCTGTCGATCTCGTGGCCACCGCTCAGGAAGGCGTCGAAGGCCTCGGGCCCGATCTGGATGACGACCGAGAGCCCGATGCTGGACCAGATCGAGTAGCGGCCGCCGACCCAGTCCTTGAAGCCGAACACGCGGTCGGGCGGGATGCCGAACTTGCCGACGAGATCGAGGTTGGTCGACACGGCCGCGAAATGCTTCTCCACGGCCGCGTCGCCGAGTCCTGCCGCCAGCCAGGCGCGGGCCGAGCCGGCGTTGGTCATGGTTTCCTGGGTCGTGAAGGTCTTCGAGGAGACGACGAACAGCGTCGTGGCCGGATCGAGCCGCTTCAGCGTGTCGCCGATGTCGGCGCCGTCGACGTTGGAGACGTAATGGGTGCGGATGCGCGGGTGGCCGAAGGGCGCCAGTGCCCGGGCCGCCATGGCGGGACCCAGGTCCGAGCCGCCGATCCCGATATTGACCACGTCCGTGAAGGCCAGCCCGGTGGTGCCGCCGATGCCGCCGTCGCGGATACCGCGCGCGAAGGCCGCCACCTTGGCCCTGACGGCCAGTATCTCCGGCATGACATCCTCGCCGTCGACCAGAACCGGCGTGCCCGCCATGTTGCGCAGCGCGGTGTGGAGCGCCGCGCGATGCTCGGTCGGGTTGACGATGCCGCCCGCGAACATGCGGTCGCGTTTCTCCTCGAGGCCTTGCGCCCGAGCGAGCGCGAACAGCGCCCTCAGCACGCCGTCATCGACCCGGTGCTTCGAATAGTCGAACACGAGGTCGTCGAGCGGCACATGGTGGCGCGCGAACCGCTGCGGGTCGGCCGCGAACAGGTCGTTCAAGGTCTTGCCGGCCATCCGATCCCTGGCGGCGCGAAGGCTCGCGAACTTGGTGTCGTCCTCGTCCTGCGCCATGGTGATCCTCGTCGAAGCGGCCGCCGGGGCCGGGATGCATCTTTGGAAAGCGGGGATGCGACACTATTAACGGATGCAGGCGGGAAAAGTGGCCCGCGACCCGCGCCCGGCTCGCAGGCTGCCGCGGCGTCTCTCGACGTTCCAGTCTCGTCCGTGCAGACCATATCGTTTTTCGCAGCCGATGGGCTTCGGCCCGCGACCTCGCGGGCGACCGACCGACCAGGATCCTCATGCCTCCGCCGCTTCTGCAAATGTCCGACATCCGCTACACCCTGGGCGGCAAGCCGCTGCTCGACGGGGTGGACCTCCAGGTCGGGCGCGGCGACCGGATCTGCCTCGTCGGCCGCAACGGCTCCGGCAAGTCCACCGTGATGCGGATCGCGGAAGGTCTCATTCAGGCGGACGGCGGCAAGCGATTCCTGCAGCCCGATGCGACGCTTCGGGTGCTGCCGCAGGAGCCGGACCTTTCCGGCTACGTGGACGTGCTGTCCTATGTGGAGGCCGGACTCGGGCCGCTCGACAACCCCTATCGCGCCAGGAGCCTGCTCGACGATCTCGGCCTGACCGGCGACGAGAAGCCGGCACATCTGTCGGGCGGCGAACTGCGCCGTGCGGCGCTGGCTCGCGTGCTGGCGCCCGAGCCCGACATCCTGCTGCTCGACGAGCCCACCAACCACCTCGACCTGCCCGCCATCGAGTGGCTGGAGAAGGAACTGGGGTCGCTGCGCTCGGCCCTGGTGCTGGTCAGCCACGACCGGCGCTTCCTCACCAATCTGTCGCGCGCCACCGTATGGCTCGACCGGGGGCGCACGCGGCGCATCGAACAGGGCTTCGGCGCCTTCGAGGCCTGGCGCGACGAGGTGCTGGAGCAGGAGGATCTCGACCGCCACAAGATGGACCGCAAGATCGCCGCCGAAGAGGACTGGGTGCGCTACGGCGTGACCGGCCGGCGCAAGCGCAACGTCCGCCGCATGGCCGACCTCGGTGCACTCCGCCAGGCCCGGCGGGACGAGACCCGGGCGGTCGGGCTCGTCCGCATGCAGGTGTCGGAGGCCCGCACCTCGGGCAAGCTCGTGGTCGAAGCCGAAGGCGTATGGAAGAGCTTCGGCGAGCGCGCCGTCGTGCGGGATTTCTCGACCCGGATCCTGCGCGGCGACCGGCTCGGCATCATCGGGCCGAACGGCGCCGGCAAGACCACGCTGCTCAACCTCCTCACCGGACGGGCCGCCCCCGACGCGGGCGACGTCAAGCTCGGCAGCACCGTCGAACTCGCCACGCTCGACCAGGCGCGCTCCAGCCTCCAACCCGAAACAACGCTCAGCGACGCGCTGACGGGCGGCGGTTCCGACCAGGTGATCGTCAACGGGACGAGCAAGCACGTGATCGGCTACATGCGGGATTTCCTGTTCGGCCCCGAGCAGGCCCGTACACCGCTGTCGCGCCTGTCGGGCGGCGAGCGCGGCCGGCTGATGCTGGCCCGTGCCCTGTCGTTGCCCTCGAACCTTCTCGTGCTCGACGAACCCACCAACGACCTCGACCTCGAGACCCTCGACCTGCTTCAAGACATGCTGGCCGACTATCCCGGCACGGTCGTCGTGGTGAGCCACGACCGCGACTTCCTCGACCGTGTCGCGACTTCCGTGATCAATGCGGAGGGGCAGGGACGCTGGACCGAATATGCGGGCGGCTATTCCGACATGGTGGCGCAGCGCGGCACCGGCGTCATGGCGCGGAACAGGGACGACACGCCTATCAGGGACGACATTCCTCCCGCAGGCGCCGTGCCACAAAACGCCGTGCCGCCCCTCATCGCCCCACCAGGCGCCCGAAGGAAGCTGAGCTTCAAGGAGAAGCACGCCCTCGACACGCTGCCGTCCCGCATGGGCGAGATGCGGATCGCCAGGGGCAAGCTGCGGGCAGCGCTCGACGATTCCGGGCTCTACGCCCGCGATCCGGCGCGCTTCGCCAGGCTTTCGGCCTCGCTGGCCGACACCGAAGCCATGCTCGCGGCCGCCGAGGAGGAATGGCTCATGCTCGAAATGCGGCGTGAGGAGATCGGGGGGTGAACGTCCGAACCCAGCCCGGCCTGAACTCTGGACCCATTCCGCTCTGTTGAACGAGAGCTTGGGCAGAGGCGAGGCCGCGTCGCGGCCGTGAACCGAATTCCATGGTCGAGCATTGGCCTGCCGCACGAGGGTCGACACATGCACGAACCGATTTCGAGAGCGCCGTCCGGCTCGGCCTGGACCACGGCCGCGGTCCTGGGCTTCGCGCTGGTGGGCGTGCTCAAGCGTCCGCAGCCCGCGCCGGGAGCATCGATCCCGCAACCGCGGGAGGGCCGCGATGCAGGTCCGCGTGCCGGGGCAGCCGATGCCGGACCGGGCACGGACGGCAAGCCGACGGAACATCCACCCGGCTTCATGGGCATCGCGCGTGCAGTCTTCGACCGTTTCGGCAACGACAACATCAGCCTGGTGGCGGCGGGGGTCGCCTTCTACGTCATGCTGTCGATCTTCCCGGCCCTGGCCGCCATGGTGTCGCTCTATGCACTGGTCGGCAATCCGAACGACGTCGCCAACCGCATATCGGAATACGGCTACCTGCTGCCGCCCGAAGCCCTGAAGCTGATCACCGACGGTCTGCATAGCTTCGCCAAGACGGCCGGTTCGACGCTCTCGTGGGCACTGGCCACCAGCCTGCTCCTGGCGCTGTGGAGCGCGCGCGCCGGCGTCGCGTCCGTGATGACGGGACTCAACATCGCCTACGAGGAGACGGAGAAACGCTCCTTCATCGTACAGACCTTGGTGGCTCTGGCCCTCACGGTCGGAGCGGTGCTGTTCGCCGTCGTCGTTATCTTCGCGGTGGCCGTGATCCCGATCATCACGAAATTCCTGTATCTCGACGCTGTCGCGGCTACGCTGGTCGAACTCGTCCGCTGGCCCGTCCTGGCCGTGCTGGTGGCGTTGGGCTTCGCGGTGATGTACCGCTATGGCCCGTCGCGAAACACCGCGAGTTGGCGCTGGATCAGTTGGGGCTCGGCCATCGGCACGGTACTATGGCTTGCCGGCTCCGTGATCTTCTCGATCTATGTCAGCAAGTTCGGTTCCTATGACGCCACCTACGGCGCGCTCGGCGCCGTCGTGGTGCTCCTGCTTTGGCTCTGGGTCAGCGCCCTCGTACTGCTCGTCGGTGCCGAAATCGACGGGGAACTCGATCAGCGCGCCTCCAAGACCGGCTCGCCGCTGGCGGCCGTGCCGACGGGCGCGCCGCGCAAGACCTGATGGCTAAAGCTCAGTCGCCGGAGTTCAGTCCAGAGGCGCGACCGGGACGTCGCCGGCCGAGGGCGGCGGCGCGGAAGGCTCACCCACCGGCGGAGAAGGACTGGCCGGCACGACGACCGCGGCTGAAGCCGGGGGCGTGACTGAAGCCGGGGGTGGCGCGGGTTGGGCAGCGGGGGCCACAATCGGAGCCGCGGACGATGGAACGTGTGCTACGGCGGGCAGCACCAAGCGTTGACGCGACAGGTCGGGCCTGTGGAGGACGGACGGCACCACGACCGGACGCTCCGCATCCACCGGACGCTCTGCTTCCGCGTGACGGGGGAGCGTGATCGCGCGTGCTCCCGCGTGGATCATCGCCGAGCGCCGAAGGACCGGTGCCGGCCTGACCACAGCCGCTGTCACCGTCACCAGACTGCGCGGCTCCGGGGCGGGGCGCGGAGCTGCCGCGACGCGTGGTGCAGGCCGCGGGGCCGGGGCGGGACGCGTTGCTGCCGCGGGCCGATTAATCGGCCCGGGTCGTGGGGCCGGGGTGGGCCGCGGTGCTGCCGCGGCGGGCCGAGGTATCGGCGCAGGTCTTGGGGCCGGGGCGGCCGCTGGGATCGGCACCGGGACGATCATGGCGACGGCAGCCTCGGCCTTGGCCGGAACGGCCTGGACCGGCCAGGTCGGCCTGATTTGAAACGTTGCGTGGGCCGGAGCCGGCGCGCTACGGACGGGAGCGCGCCCGGCCTGGACACTCACCGGCTCGGGATGGTGCCACGCCCAGCCATGAGGCCGAGCCGGTCGGTCGTACACGATATCCCGCCGGCCTTCGCCGGTCGCTGCCCAGCGTCGCCATGCGTTGAACCGTCGCCACTGGGCGACGCGCCGCCACCACATCGCCCGTTGCCACCAGCCGAAGCGGGGCGGGCCGAAACCGGGGCCGCCCCAATACGGCCGCCCTTCGGGGCCGACCTCGACGAACCGGTTCCGCATCATGGGGCCGGCCCAGGGCCTGCAAGGTCCGAAGCAGGGCCGGCCTTCCATCGGGCCGTCCCATTGCGCGCTCGACGGCAACGTCGAGGCGAGGATCAAGGGCAGGACGAGCGTGAAGCGCAAACGACACATGGTGAAACCCCGTCAGCATCGCTCCATCGTGACGATTGCAACCCGGCCAGGAGATGAACGACGGGCTTGCCGCGGCCGCAGGTTCGACCGCCCGTTCCATTGCGAACGCGCGGATGCCCTCGCGAGTTGCGGCCGATCACGGTTTGGACCCAGGCCTGAGCCGCCGTTGACCCGTTCTCCCGCGACCGGGCCGGGCGGGCTTGCCCCGGGGCGCGGCTTGGCCGAAAAGGAAGCGTTGGCCGGGCCTTGCCGGCCCGCTACGCGAGCCGTCGAGGACCGCGGGCGGAAGTTGTCGAGGATGGGATGGCTACCTTCACGGTTCACGTTCCGCCCGGCGCGGGGAACGGCGCCACGCGGGCCGACCGCACGGTCTTCGTGCAGGAGGGCTTCTGCCTCGCGGCCTTCGTGTTCGGCCCTGTCTTCCTTCTCTACAAGCGTTTGTTGCTCGCCACATGCGCCTGGGTCGTCGCGGCCGCGGCGCTGGCTTTCCTGTCGCATGCGCTCGACCTTTCGGCCTTCCCGAGGGCGCTGCTCTTCCTGGTCTTGGCGATGCTCACCGGGCTCGAAGCCGGCGAGGCCCGACGCAGGTCGTTGGGGCGGCGCGGCTATATCGCGGCCGCAGTGCTGGCCGGCGTGACGCGCGAGGCCGGCGAGAAGCTGTTCTTCGGCCGTTCCGCAGCCTCGACCGGTTCCGATGTCCCGGGCGTGTTCGCGCCGCGGCGGGTCGTACCGCCGGGGACGGGACGCCCTGCCGTGATCGGGCTCTTCCCCATGCCGGGCGACGGAGTCCCCGAGAACCGGCCATGAGCACCGTCCGCATGCGGACGGTGATCGTCGATTATGGCTCCGGCAACCTCCATTCCGCCGCCAAGGCCTTTGAACGCGCCGCTCGCGAGGCCGAGATCGACGTGGCGGTCGAGGTCACGTCGGACCCCCGTAAGGTGAGGAGCGCCGATCGCATCGTCCTGCCGGGGGTGGGGGCCTTCGCAGAATGCCGTCGTGGCCTGGACGCGGTGCCGGGCCTGGTCGGCGCCCTGACCGAAGCCGTGATCCACGGCGGGCGGCCGTTTCTCGGCATCTGCGTCGGCATGCAGCTCATGGCAACGCGCGGACTCGAACACGAGACCAGCTTCGGGCTCGACTGGGTCCCCGGCGACGTCAAGGCGATCGAGCCTCAGGACCCATCGCTCAAGATCCCCCACATGGGCTGGAATACGCTGCGGGTCCGCTCCATTCACCCGCTGCTCGACGGCATCCCCACCGGCCAGCACGGCTTGCACGCCTATTTCGTGCATGGTTACGCTTTGACGCCCCTGGCCGACAGCGACGTCGTGGCGGTGGCGGACTACGGCGGTCCCGTGACCGCCATCGTGGCGCGAGACAACATGGCCGGCACCCAGTTCCATCCCGAGAAGAGCCAGAGGCTCGGCCTGACCCTCATCGGCAATTTCCTGCGGTGGCAGCCGTGATCGTGTTTCCCGCCATCGACCTCAAGGAGGGCGAATGCGTTCGCCTCGTCCATGGCGAGATGGGGTCGGCCACCGTGTTCAATTCCGATCCCACGGCCCAGGCCCGGACCTTCGAGCGCCAGGGCTTCGAATACCTCCACCTCGTCGACCTCGATGGCGCTTTCGCGGGCAAGCCGCTCAACGTCGAAGCCGTCGAGGCTATCCTGGATCACGTCAGCCTGCCGGTGCAACTCGGCGGCGGCATCCGCGACCTGCGCACGATCGACCGGTGGCTGTCGCGCGGCGTGCGCCGCGTGATCCTGGGCACAGCCGCCGTCAAGGATCCCGGGCTCGTGCGCGAGGCCGCGCGGCTGTTCCCGGGCCAGGTCGCGGTCGGCATCGACGCGCGCGACGGTTACGTGGCGGTGGAAGGGTGGGCCAAGACCGTCAACCTCACGGCCGTGGACCTCGGGCGGCGCTTCGAGGACGCGGGCGTCGCTGCCATCGTCATGACGGACATTGGGCGCGACGGGGGCATGAAGGGGCTGAACCTCGCCGGCACCATCGCGCTGGCCGAGGCCGTGCACCTACCGGTGATCGCCTCGGGCGGCCTCGCGTCGCTGGCCGACGTATCGCGCCTGCTCGAGCCCGACTGCGCGAAGCTCGCCGGCGCCGTCACGGGCCGGGCGCTCTACGACGGCCGCCTCGACCCCGCCCAGGCGCTCGCGATGATCCGCGCGGCGCGGGAGAAGGGTGGTTGAGGATCCGAGAATCTGGTTCGGCCAGGGCTGTCGCGGGGCGGGACGATCGCGACGAGGACAGCTCTGAGCCCGTTTCTGTCAGTTTTGGGCTTGCTTGCGTTTCAGGGCCGGACGGTTATATTTGATGTATGGCGAGGATGGTGAAAAAGGTGACATCCGACCGGCGTCCGACCCGTGAGGCCGAGCGCACGGTTGTCTATCACGGCATCAAGATCGCGCCGATCGCGGGTAAGCGCTCTCCCACCGCTGAGGCCATCCGGGACGCGCTGCGGACCAAGTCCGAGTCGGGCCTTGCCAAACCCGCGCACACCTGAGCCGCCCGCCGCCAAGGCCGTCTTCATCAATTGCCCGTTCGATCAAGTGTTCAAGCCCATCTTGCGCGCGATCGTCTTCACGGTGATCGTGTCGGGCTACCATCCGCGTAGCGCGCTGGACGCCACCGACGGCGCGGAGGTTCGGCTGGGCAAGATCGCCGCGATGATCGGCGAATGTGATTGGGGCATCCACGACCTGTCGCGAGTGGAGGTGGAAGAAGGGGGCGTGCCGCGCTTCAACATGCCTATGGAACTCGGCATCCACCTCGGGGCGCGCCTGTTTGGCGAGAAGCGTCACCGCCGCAAGCGTGCCCTGATCCTGGAAGCGCAGTCCCACCGCTATGACGCGGCCCTTTCGGACATCAGCGGCCAGGACATCGAGGTTCACAGCAACGATCCCGACCAAGCCATCCGCTGCGTCCGCAACTGGCTCTCCGAGCACCGCCCGCGCACGGCGGTGCCGCTGCCGGGCGTGACTGCCATGCAGGCCGACTATCGCCTCTTCCGGGAGGAGATCGGCACCTTACTGGATGCACGCCGCCTCGATCCTCTGCACGAACTGAGCCATAGCGACCTCATGTTCGCCGTGCGAGATTGGATAGGATCAAGAGCGGGACTGGAACTCGAAGCGGAAGAGGGCGGACCCATTGTATAATCCGGGGAGCACAATCGCCGAAACGCTCGCACGGATACAGCACAAGGGCTTGCCAGCTATCCAGCGCGAGTTCGTATGGAAGCCAGAGCAACTCGAGAAATTGTTTGATAGCGTGATGCAGGCGTACCTCTTCGGTACTTTCTTGTTTTGGAAACTCCAAGCGTTAACTGGTGGGAAGTTTAAGTTTTACGACTTTGTTCTGAATTATCATCGACGGGACGCCGCGCATTGCCCCGAGTTGGACGTTATGCAGAATCAGAGCGTGGCTGCGGTTCTGGATGGCCAGCTGCGGCTGGCGGTGTTGAACATCGGACCGCGCGGTTCGATGGTAGTTAAGCAGCCGAACAAGTGGTGGACCAATCCCGACGCCTTTTCGAAACGCGTCCTGCGCCTCGACTTCTTGGCAAGCAGCAGCCGGACGAGGATGGCGTGTTCTACCGGTTCCGCTTCCTTGGTTCGTATGACGCTCCTTCATTTTCGGCGGCGCGCCTACGATGCCGGGTTGAACCACAGCGGACCTGCCCCATGCTGAAGTCCCGCGTCATCCCCTGCCTCGATGTCAAGGACGGCCGCGTCGTCAAGGGCGTGAACTTCGTGGCGCTGCGCGATGCGGGCGATCCGGTCGAATGCGCGCTGGCCTATGACGCGGCCGGCGCCGACGAACTCTGCTTCCTCGACATCACGGCCAGCCACGAGGATCGCGGCATCCTGCTCGACGTGGTGCGCCGCACCGCGGAGGCCTGCTTCATGCCGCTGACCGTCGGAGGCGGCGTTCGGACGGTGGCCGACATCCGTGCGCTGTTGCTGGCCGGTGCCGACAAGGCCTCCATCATGTCGGCCGCGGTGCAAGATCGCGATTTCGTGGCGCGAGCCGCGGATAAGTTCGGCCGCCAGTGCATCGTCGTGGCGGTCGACGCCAAGCAGGTCTCGGTTGAGGGCGAGCCGCCCCGCTGGGAAGTGTTCACCCACGGCGGCCGGCGCCCGACCGGGCTCGACGCCGTTGCCTATGCGCGCGACGTGGCCGAGCGCGGCGCCGGCGAGATCCTGCTGACGTCCATGGACCGCGACGGCACGCGCAACGGGTTCGACATCGCCCTCACCCGCGCGGTGTCGGATGCCGTGTCGGTGCCCGTGATCGCATCGGGCGGGGTCGGTTCGCTCGACCATCTCGTGGCGGGGGTGCGCGAGGGCGGCGCCAGTGCCGTGCTGGCGGCCTCCATCTTCCACTTCGGGGAGCATACGATCGATGAGGCCAAGCGGCATATGGCCGAGGCCGGGCTCGCCGTGAGACTCGACCCATGACCGGCCCGGGCGTCCCCGCGGCCCGTCCCGGCGGTGACCACCGCTTTACGTTGGGCGATCTCGAACGGCTCATCGGCGAGCGCGCCGGCGCCGTCTCGGACCAGTCCTACACGCGCTCGCTGCTCGACGCCGGCATGGGCCACATCGCCAGGAAGTTCGGCGAGGAGGCCGTGGAGGCCGTGGTCGCGGCGGTCGAGCGCGACAAGCCGCACCTGCTGTCCGAAGCGGCCGATGTGATCTACCATCTTCTGGTGCTGCTCCACGCCTCCGGCCTGTCGCTCGATCAGGTGGTGGCGGAACTGGGGCGGCGGACCCGTCGATCGGGGCTCGAGGAGAAAGCCTCGCGACCGCCTGGAGCCTGAGATGCTGGACCTGCCCGCCTCGATCCCGCTCGGTCGCCATGCAGTCCCGGATGCGGGTCTCGTCGGCTCGCCCTACCATCAGTTCACACGGGAGGGTTGGGCGGCGCTCCGGGCCGACACGCCGCTCACGCTGACGATGGACGACCTGCGCAAGCTGCGCGCCACCAACGACCCTATCGCGATCGACGAGGTGGTGGCGATCTATCTGCCGCTGTCGCGGCTGCTCGCGCTTTACGTCGCGGCCACGCAGGGACTGTTCAAGGCGACGCAGCGGTTCCTCGGAGCCGGCGAGGGCAAGGTCCCCTACATCATCGGCGTCGCGGGTTCCGTGGCGGTCGGCAAGTCCACCACCGCACGGGTGCTGAAGGCGCTGATGTCGCGCTGGCCCAACACACCCAAGGTCGAACTGGTCACCACCGACGGCTTCCTCCATCCCAACCGTGTGCTGGCCGAGCAGAACCTGATGGAGCGCAAGGGCTTTCCGGACAGCTTCAACGGCCCGGCCCTGATCCAGTTCCTGTCCGACGTCAAGGCCGGCAAGCGCAACGTCGCTGCGCCGGTCTACTCCCACCTGACCTACGACGTGCTGCCGAACGAGCAGGTGCTGGTCGACGGGCCCGATATCCTGATCGTCGAAGGGCTCAACGTCCTGATGCCCAGCCGATCGCAGAAGGACGGCCGCGACATCCCTTTCGTGTCGGACTTCTTCGATTTCTCGGTCTATCTGGATGCCGACGAAGACCTTCTCGAACGATGGTACGTGTCGCGCTTCATGAGCCTGCGCGAGACGGCGTTCCGGGATCCATTGTCCTATTTCAAGCGCTATGCCGAAATCGGACCCGCGGAGGCCGAAGCCGTGGCGCGCGGCATCTGGAAGCGTATCAACCTGCGCAACCTCGTCGAGAATATCCGCCCCACCCGGGCGCGGGCCAGCCTCGTGCTCCGCAAGGGGGCCAGCCACGAGGTCGAGCAGGTCGCGTTGCGGAAGCTGTGAGGGCCCTCGTGCAACACCGATCAGGGCCCGCTTGGGGGCGCCACGCTCACGGCCCTGCGTGAGACTGGCCATAACGGCCTGCAGCGGGCCCGCCTCCGGGAGTCCTCGGCAAATGCCCTCCCATGCCGCGAACCGCGGCAGCAAGGCGAGCGCCCCGCCGCGACCCGTGATCTTCCGGTTCTCGCTCGCGACCGCACCGCGTTCCAGGCGCGCGCTGGACCGCTTCAGCGCCGCCCCAACCGCACCTTGCTGCTCCGGCGTGAACTGACTAAGACGGACAGTCGCGGTTCCGGTATGCGCACGGGACGCGGCAGAAGGCGACGAGGGCGGGGCATGGTCCCGGGTGATTGGCAGAACGAGACGGGCGGATCGGACGGGCCGGAAGCTCCGGGGAGCAATCCTGCCCCGGCCAAGCTCGACAGGCGCGCCGAGGCTTTGCGGTCGAACCTTAAACGTCGGAAAGCCCAGTCGCGTGGCCGGGCGGAGGCACAGCCGGAGGGCGCGGTGCCCCGGCCCGATCAGGCGGGCTGAGCGGGCCGCCGGACTCGCCTTCTTCGGGTCGTTCGCTCCTGCCTCATAGGGCGGCATGGTTCCGCAACATTCATGCCCTGGGCGCCCTGGGCGCCGCGTGAGGGGCGACATCCGTCGTCGCCAGGGCGGCACAGCTTCAGCGAGGATACATGGACCGCATTCGCGTCGTCGGCGGGCAGCAGCTCAACGGTACCATCCGCATCTCGGGCGCCAAGAACGCGGCCCTGCCGCTGATGATCGCGAGCCTTCTCACCGACGAGACGCTGACGCTCGAGAACGTGCCGCGCCTCGCCGACGTCAACCTCCTGGTCCGCATCCTCGGCAACCACGGCGTCGACTATACGCTCAAGGGCAAGCGTCCCGGCGAAGAGGTCGTGTCGGGCCAGACCGTGGATCTTAGGGCCGAGCGCATCGTCGATACCACGGCGCCCTACGACCTTGTCTCGCGCATGCGGGCGAGCTTCTGGGTGATCGCGCCGCTCCTCGCCCGCATGGGCGAATGCAAGGTGTCGCTGCCGGGCGGATGCGCCATCGGCACGCGCCCCGTCGACCTCCTTCTGATGGTGTTGGAGCGGCTCGGCGCCACGATCGACATTGAAGGCGGCTATGCTTTCGCCAAGGCCAGAAACGGGCTGAAAGGCGCCGAGATCGCCTTTCCCAAGGTCACGGTCGGCGGCACCCATACGGCCTTGATGGCAGCCGTCTTGGCCCGGGGACGCACCACGGTGCTGAACGCGGCTCGCGAGCCCGAGGTGGCGGATCTCGCCGAATGCCTGAACAAGATGGGCGCTCGCATCCTGGGCGCCGGCACCGGCACGATCGAGATCGAGGGCGTGACGCGCCTCAGAGGCGCCCGGCACGCCGTGTTGCCCGACCGCATCGAAGCCGGGACCTACGCCATGGCGGTGGCCATGACGGGCGGCGACGTACTGCTCGAAGGTGCCCGGCCCGATCTCCTGGCCGGAGCGCTCGACGCGCTCCGGCAGTCCGGCGCTCAACTCGTGCCCACCGACGACGGGCTCAGGGTCAGCCGCAACGGCGCGGGCATTTCGCCGGTCGACATCTCGACGGCACCGTTCCCCGGGTTTCCGACCGATCTCCAGGCGCAGTTCATGGCGCTGATGACCCGGGCCGGGGGGTGCTCCCGCATCACCGAGACCATCTTCGAGAACCGCTTCATGCATGTCGGCGAACTGACCCGCTTCGGCGCCCGCATCAGGCTCGACGGCGACGCGGCGATCGTCGAGGGTGTGCCCACGCTGAAGGGGGCGCCCGTCATGGCGACGGATCTGCGCGCCTCGGTTTCGCTGGTCATCGCAGCCTTGGCGGCCGAAGGCGAAACCATCGTCAACCGCGTCTATCATCTGGACCGCGGTTTCGAGCACCTCGAGCACAAGCTCGGGCAATGCGGAGCCGCCGTCGAGCGCTTGTCGGGGCACGGGTAGACTCGGCCAACGGCTTGGCCCTGCCGTGCGGGCTGGCATGTATCCAGGAGCCGACGGCCCGAAGCCGCTCGCGCAGATGTGATCCTGGCTTCGGCGCCGAGGCCTTGTAGAGCACCGCAGGCGTGTCATCCTGCTGTCGTCGAGGAGTCATTTCCGCGACGGAACGAGGAGTTCGGGATGTCCTTACAGGGCCATATCGCTGAATTGACCCGTCGCCATCAGGTGATCGACAAGCAAATCGAGACGGAGAAGGCGCGTCCCGCAACGGATCCCGTCAAGCTGAGCGAGCTGAAACGCAGAAAGCTGCAGCTCAAGGACGAGATGAGCAAGCTGCAGCACTAGGCGGCTCCGCCCCTCGTCCGACGACTCTGACCCGCGACAACTTGCCGGGCTACGCTCGTCTATACGACCGGCTTGCAACGGTCCGCCGCTTCCAGCGAAGTTCGTCTCTCTTCGAGAGGACTCCGATGCTTGGCGCGACACGGTCGACGTGCCCGATTGGCCCGTGAGCCTCGAGGGGGCTCCGCCACGGCGGGTTAAATTTAGGCCATGTGACGTTTCGGCCATATCGAGGCCCATCTCCCCCTCGACGATCGGCCTGCAAGACAAGCCCGCCGACGATCGGAAGGGCGGCCCTCTTTCGACCCGGCCGACCCTGCCCTATATGGGCAGGTTGGCGAGTCGCTCGGGCGATCGTCGGAGCCTGAGACACGGGCTCCAGAAGGAGAACACCAATGGCCTATGCGCTTCCGATCATCTCGGGTGAAAGCGGGCTGACGCGTTATCTGAACGAAATCCGCCGCTTCCCCATGCTGGAGCCGCAACAGGAATATATGTTGGCCAAACGCTGGCGCGAGCACGACGACCGTGACGCAGCCCAGGAACTCGTGACGTCCCATCTGCGGCTCGTGGCCAAGATCGCCATGGGCTACCGCGGCTACGGGCTTCCGATCGGCGAGGTGATTTCCGAGGGCAACGTCGGGCTGATGCAGGCGGTGAAACGGTTCGAGCCCGACAAGGGCTTCCGTCTCGCGACCTATGCGATCTGGTGGATCAGGGCGTCGATCCAGGAATATATCCTGCGCTCCTGGTCGCTGGTGAAGATGGGAACGACGGCCAGCCAGAAGAAGCTGTTCTTCAACTTGCGCAAGGCGAAAAGCCAGATCTCGGCGCTGGAAGAGGGCGAGTTGCGGCCCGAGCACGTCGCCACGATCGCGACGAAGCTCGGCGTCTCCGAGCAGGATGTGATCGAGATGAACCGTCGCCTCAGCGGCGACACGTCGCTCAATGCGCCGATGCGCGAAGACGGCGAGGGCGAGTGGCAGGACTGGCTGGTCGACGATTCGACGAGCCAGGAGGTCGTCCTGGCCGACGAGCAGGAGAAGCACAATCGACATGGCGCGTTGGTCGACGGGCTGAAGGTCCTCAATCCGCGGGAACGCCGAATCTTCGAAGCCCGACGCCTGGCCGAGGACCCCATTACGCTCGAGCAATTATCGGACGAGTTCAACATCTCGCGCGAGCGCGTGCGCCAAATCGAGGTTCGGGCGTTCGAGAAGGTTCAGGCCGCCGTCAGAGCCGGTATGGCGAGGCTCGAAGCCCTACCGGCCAGAACGCCCGACCACGCGGCCGTTCCGGCCCACTGACCGGTCGACCCTTCAGCGGGTCATCCACCTCGGGAAGCGAGGGCACCGAGCGGTAGCGCCTGCGTCCTCAGCGCCACGACTTCATGGCGTCTTCGAGAACCCGCTGTCCCCCGGCGCCTTTCTCGAAGGTCAACTTGGCGAGCTTGTTCGAGACGAACAGGATCGACACATCGAACCAGTTGCGCTCGGCGATGAGCCGGAGGTTCTGGTTCTCGGCTCCGCCGCGCGACAAGCCGACGAGGAAATAATTGTCGGTGATGGCGACCGGCACGCCGGAAAGGGAGTCGCCCGTCGGCGCCTCGTCGTCCTTGCGCATCTCGGGCACGTTGATCTGCTTGACGTTGCCGAGGGCGCTACCGGGCTGGGGCAGAAAGTGGAACTCGATAGTATGGGACGCCGGCAGCTGCGGTTCCGGGTTTCTCTGCAGCAGCATCGTGGCCTTGAGCTTCGCGTCCGGAATGTCGATATCGGCCGACACCGCCATGGCAAGCGGTTGCCCCTGGCCGGCACTCACGCTGTCGACATGCCAGACCACGGTGCCGGTATAGGTCTTGATCCGTTGCGGCTCGTCGGGCGCGTCGACCAGCAGTGCCGCCCGCTGGGCCACGGCGATCCCGGGTCCCGCGTCCGCGGCCGAACTGTTCTGCGGCATCGGCGCCGGGACGGCGATGCCCGAGGTCGTATCGCCCGGCTGGGCGTCGGGCGCCGAAGCCTCTCCACCCGGCGCATTGGCGCGATCCACGGTCTTTCCGGGCGCGCCGCCCTCCGGGGTCAGGATGCCTGACCGGGACGCCACCACCTGCTCGGGCCGGTCGCGCATGGTCCAGGCCGCAACCCCGATGCCCAACATCAGGGCCGCGACCAGCCCGGTCGCCGCGAGCACGGGCCAGCCGAGGCGCCGGGGTGGTTTCGGGCGAGGGGCCGCGGGACGGAGCGCGCTATCGCGGCCGCGCGGAGAGACCACATCATCGGGAGGGTGCCCCGTCGTGCCGGCCGCGTCCATGGCGTCGGCAAAATTCGCCGAACCCTGCTGCCTGGCTTCGTCGGATGCGGCCGTTGGAGGCGCTGCAACTCCAGCGTCACCGATCGGCGCGAGCGCCTGATGTTCGCCGGAAGCCGCTTCGGCAGGCGCGGTGCCCGTGGGGGTGCGGTCGGCATCGGACGGCACGGCCGCCACCCCGGGGCGCACCGCCATGATCGGACGGGAAACGCGAGCCGCCGGCAGCACGCCGGCTGCGGGGAGACCCGGCGCCGGAAGGCTCGCCGTCGGCAGGTCGGCACCGGACCGTGCTGCGGGCGGACGCGGCGGCAACGCGGGCCTTGGCTTCGATTCGCCTCCGGCCGACGGTGCGGGCCTCTGGCCCAGCACGGGCCTGCTTCGCACCGGCGGCGGCGAAACCGGTGGCGCCTTGCCGATCGGCAGGCTCGGCGGGCCGGTGGGGCGAGGCGGGGCGTCCGCGTCCGGGGCCGGCGCTCCGTTCGAGGCAGTCGGGACGCCGGGCGGGGCCGACACGGCCTCGGGTGCGGCGCCGAGCGCCGGTGTTCTCTGGGGCCGAGCCGCCGCGGCGGGGGCGGCGGGCTGCTGAGGACGGGGCTCGGGCGGGGCGGTCGTGGGCAGGTCCGGTGCGGGCTGTGTCGCCCGGTCGGCAAACTTCGCTTCCAAACGGGCGATCGCTTCGTCGAGCGCCGCGTTTTCCCGCGCGATATCCTCGTCCGGGACGGGCGGCTGCATGCCGCTCAACTGGCCCAGCAAAGCCGTGCGGGCGCGCTCGTAGATGGATCGCCTCGCTTCGGCTGTCTGCTCCGGCAGGCCGGAGACGGCGCGGTCGAGAAGCGGGAAATATTCGGCCATGACGCGTTCAGACCATCCAAAAAGGGAACCGTCAACCCGAGCCGGACCACGTCGGGCCGCTCTACAGCGGGTCCCCGGCCTTGGATGACGCGCGTGTCGTGTTGGACACGCGGGTGCCGGGGCGGATCGATACGACCACCGACGCCTGGCGGGCCGTCAATCCTGAAACGGGTTCTGCACCAGGATGGTGTCGTCCCGCTCCGGGCTGGTCGACAGCAGCGCCACCGGCGCGCCGACGAGTTCCTCGATGTAGCGCACGTATTTGATCGCCTGGGCCGGGAGGTCGGCCCAGGAACGTGCTCCCGCCGTCGTGCCCGCCCAGCCCTCGAAGTTCTGATAGATGGGCTCGACCCGGTCCTGCGCGGCCTGGCTCGCGGGCAGGCGGTCGATCTCCCGGCCGTCGAGCCGGTAGCCGGTGCAGATCCTGATCTCGGGGAAGCCGTCCAGGATGTCGAGCTTGGTCAGGGCCAGGCCCGTGATGCCGCTGGTGCGGACGGCGTGGCGCACCAGCACGGCGTCGAACCAGCCGCAGCGCCGCCGCCGTCCGGTGTTGACGCCGTATTCGCGGCCCTTGTCGCCGATGAGCTGCCCGGTCGCGTCATGGAGTTCGGTCGGGAAGGGGCCGCTGCCGACCCGCGTCGTATAGGCCTTCACGATCCCGAGCACGTAGCCGATGGCGCCCGGGCCGAGTCCGGAGCCGGTCGCGGCCGCGCCCGACACGGTGTTGGACGAGGTGACGAACGGATAGGTGCCATGGTCGACGTCGAGCATCGCACCCTGCGCGCCCTCGAACAGGATGCGCCTGCCGCCGCGCCGTGCCGCATCCAGGATGGTCGAAGCCGAGGCCATGTAGGGCAGCACGGCGGGCGCGATGGCCTCGAGTTCGGCCTTGATGTCGGCCCCCGAGACGGCCGACAGTCCGAGGCCGCGGCGCAGCGGATCGTGGTGCGCCAGCAGGCGGCCGATCTTGCGGTCGAGGGCATCGGGTTCGGCGAGGTCGCTCACCCGGATGGCGCGCCGTCCCACCTTGTCTTCGTAGGCCGGGCCGATGCCGCGCCGGGTGGTGCCGATGGCGCCGAAGTTGCCGGCACCGGCCTCGCGGTGGGCGTCGAGTTCCCGGTGCAGCGGCAGGATCAGCGTGGCATTCTCGGCGACCTTAAGGTTGTCGGGGCCGACCGCGACGCCCTGTCGGCGGAGCGTGTCGATCTCCTGCACGAGGTGCCAGGGATCCAGCACCACGCCGTTGCCGATGACCGACAGTTTCCCGGGGCGGACGATGCCGGAGGGCAGGAGCGCCAGCTTATACACCACGCCGCCGACCACGAGGGTGTGGCCGGCATTGTGGCCGCCCTGAAAGCGGACCACGACGTCGGCCTCGGTCGACAGCCAGTCGACGATCTTGCCCTTGCCCTCGTCGCCCCATTGGGCGCCGACCACGACCACGTTGGCCATCTCTCAGCGTGTCCTCGAACGTGGAAAGGCCCCGTGAAACCAGCGACGGTCACCGGGGCCGAGATTTCGTCGGACGCTAGCGGGTCGAACCGAGTGAGTAAAGGAAACTCGACGTGCGGCGCCGGTCCACCGTGGAGATCGCTTCTTGGTACCGCGGTCGCGCGCCATCCGACGGGAGCGAGGAGGGCCGCCACGATCGCGCGGCCCATAAGGCTGTCAGGAGACCTGTGCGCGGGGACGCATGAAGCGCTCTATGGGGGTTGATCTGTGCCAGAACTCGCGCCGGGTGTTGGTAACGGGTGGGAGCTTCTCGGCTGCGGCACGGTGATGGCCATTGCAGTGGTTTGGCGTCGCTCTTCGGGCGCACCTCTCCCGCAGGATCGTCATGGTTCGTCTCAGATTGGAGGCGATGGCGGTCAGACGTACCTGCAGACCAGCTTTGCCAAGCCGCGCCGGCGCATGCGGCGAAGGCCATAGGAGCGCTTGCAGGTGCCGAAGATTTTCTCGATCCGACCCCACACCCGGTTGATGGGCTTGTTGATGGATCACGGCAGGCCTTCGGCGTCGTCCCCCTTGCCGAAGAGCCACTCATGGGGGAAGCGCCCAAGGCTTTCCGACGCCTTGCGCAGCCAGGACACACCAGCGTCACCGATCCCCGCCGTCAGGGCTGGGTACCCAGTGGGTACGCGACTGGGCACGCACATTCTGGCAAGCGCAGGTAAGGCACTCAAACGGCTAGAGGATATCCGGTGGAAGTTCGTTGGTGGCGGAGGCAGTCGCATGCAAACCTGTCTCCACCCTGTTCCTCGCATTGAACAGGGAAATTTGAGCATTTCCGTCGTAAAAACAGGGTATCAGGGCCTCGCCACACCTGCCACGTGCCGAAACCCACGCGCTAGATCAGCAGCTTGGCCGGTCTCAAAATCACTTTCCTGTTTTTCCAGGTAACAGGACGTTCGGAGTTGCTGAACAGGCCGCGAGATGCCTTATAACAGGGAGTGCGCTCCACGATAACAGGGGCGAGGGAACTGCGTCGCCGTAGTGCTTGGTTTGCGCTGTCGGTGGTCGACGGAGCCGCTGCTCTGCCAACCCCGGACCAAGGACACCCAAGCGAGAACGCTCCGACCGCCATACTCAATCCCTTGCCGCCCACGGCCGTTCATGTATTGTTCCAGGCGATCCAAGGGACTCGCCTCACGTGACCGCACCCTCCGACCGCCTGCTGACCGTCATCTACCGTCCCGTCGGCGGCGTCGTTCCCGACCCGCGCAATGCCCGAACCCATCCGAAGCGACAGGTCGACCAGATCGTTGCGTCGATTCGCACCTTCGGGTTCACCAATCCGCTCCTCGTCGATCCGGCCGGCGGCGTCATCGCGGGCCACGGCCGGCTGCTGGCCGCCAAGGCGATGGGATTGACCGAGGTCCCGACGATCGAACTGTCCGACCTCACGCCCGCGCAGATGCGAGCCCTCAGGCTCGCCGACAACAAGATCGCACTCGGTGCCGGTTGGGATCTCGATATGCTCAAGGTCGAGCTTGCCGAACTCGCGGTGCTCGACGTCGACATCGACCTGTCGGTGACCGGCTTCTCGGTCGGCGAGATCGACGTCGTGATGAACGGTGCGATCGACCCGGACGACGAGGTCATCCCGCCCGTGCCGGCCGCACCGCGGACGCGACCGGGCGACATCTGGATCCTGGGCGAACACCGCGTCGGCTGTGGTGACGGTCGAGACCTCGCATTCCTGAACGCAGTCCTCGGCGACAAGGCCCGGATCGACGCCGCCTTCCTCGACCCACCCTACAATGTTCGGATCAACGGACATGCCAATGCGCGCGGGCGCCACCGCGAGTTTGCGATGGCGTCGGGCGAGATGACCGATGCGGCCTTTCGGTCCTTTCTCGCCGAGAGCCTCGGGGCTTGCGCCGCGGTCTCGCGCGATGGCGCGGTGCATTTCGTGTGCATGGACTGGCGCCACATGGCGGATGTCGAGAGCGTCGGCGCCAAGATCTATGGTGGCCTGCTCAATCTGTGCGTCTGGAACAAGTCGAATGCGGGGATGGGATCGCTCTACCGCTCGAAGCACGAGCTGGTGTTCGTGTTCAAGGTGGGCGACGCCCCGCACTTCAATGCGGTCGAGCTCGGACGCTACGGACGCAACCGCACCAATGTCTGGGATTACGCCTCCGTTAACTCGCTCAAGGGCAGCAGGCGTGAGGATCTTGCCTCCATCCAACCGTGAAGCCCATCGCCCTCGTGGCCGACGCCCTCCAGGACGTGACCCGTCGCGGTGATCTGGTGCTCGACGTCTTTCTCGGCTCGGGGACGACGCTGGTCGCGGCGGAGCGTTGTGGACGACGGTTCCGGGGGCTCGACATCGACCCCGCCTATGTCGATGTCGCGGTCGACCGCTGGGCGGCGATGACCGGGGGCACGCCCCGCCTCGAAGGCCGAGATGCATGAACACGAAGTCCGACAACGACCGAGCGGGGTCCAAGAGCCCACCATCCGCGACACGGTTCAGGAAGGGCCAAAGCGGCAATCCCGCTGGACGCCCCAAGAAGGCGGCGGTCGCGCCGCAAGCATCGGCCTTCGACGTCGTGATCGATCGGAGGTTGACCATCACGCAGGGCGGCCGACAGCGGTAACCGGGGCAGATTGCCGGTAACCCCGTACGTCGTCGCCGAGTGCCGGCTGGCACGGGTCAACCTCGACTACCACGTCGACGCCGCGGGCTTCTTGTACTCGGTGCCTCACGCCTTGATCCGCGAACAGGTCGACGTGCGCCTCACGGACCGTACCGTCGAGGTGTTCCATCGCGGCCATCGCGTGGCCGCCCATGATCGCCGCTATGGCGGTGCCAAGCACGGCACCGATGCCGAGCACATGCCGAGCGCCCACCGCCGCTACGCGGAATGGACGCCGGCCCGCTTCAAGCGCTGGGGCCGGGAGATCGGCCCCGAAAAGGAAGGCCTTGTCACCGCCACTCTGCACGGGCGCCCCATCCCGAGCAGGGGTTCCGTACCTGCCTCGGGATGCTGCGCCTGTACCGCGGCCTCGCTCCGGCCAGGGCCGAAGCCGTCTCGGCCCGTGCCACGGCCATCGGCGCGCTCACCTACAAGAGCATCGCCTCTATTGTCGCCAACAATCTTGATCGAGCGGCTAAACAACCAGAGACGTCGAAGATCATCGATTACCCTAACCTGCGGGGCGCAGGCTACTTCCATTGACAGTAGACCGGACGATGCTTGCTCATCCCACACTCGAACTTCTACACGGCCTCGGCCCCCACGGCATGGCGCAAGGATACAAGACCCTGGACGGGAACCCGGAAGCGCAGACCCTGACGCATGCCGAGTAGCTTGGCATCATTCTCGAGCACGAGAAGACCCTGCGCGAGCAGAAGCGCTTCGAAACCCGCGCCCGTGCAGCCCACCTGCGCCATCCGGCCAGCGTCGAGGATGTTGATTACCGCGCTCACCGCGGCCTCGACCGCGCCCTGTTCCTAAAGCTGTCCGGCTGCGACTGGATCCGCGGCCGGCGCAACCTGGTGATCACCGGGCCGTGCGGCGTGGGCAAAAGCTGGCTGGCCTGTGCGCTCGGCCAGAAGGCCTGCCGGGAGGACCTGTCGGTCCTGTACCGGGCGCTGCAGCTTCAGCACCAGCTCGATCAGTTCGTCCTTGCTCAGACGTTCGAGATCACCACGGCTCATGCCATCACGGAATCAGCTTCGACCCCGCAGCGCAAGCGCCCGTTGTGCGCCTGCCCCTGGTCCCCGCGTTACCGGCGATGCGGGCTTCGTAGGTCTCAAGCAGGTCGGCCGCGACGACCTCCTCGTCGAGAGCGCCAGCCTGATACTTGTCGACCCAGATTCGGATCAGGTTACGGGACAGATCGTAACGGTTCGAGAGCCCATGCAGGGTCTCCCCACCCAGATAATCCTGCACGACCTGCGCTTGAACTCGGCACTGTGGGTTCGATGCTTGACCATGAGCTTCATCTTTCTGAAGCCCGGCCTGGGGGTCAATCGCGAAGCTCAACCCTGTCCGCCGGCGGGGGCCCGCTCCGCCACGCGGCTCAAACTCTCAGCGGAAATCAACACTCTGAGCCTGAATCCGCCGCCGGAGGGGCGATCCTGCACAGTCCATCACTGACGTATTCACCTGCGAGCCATTTGGCACCCTCTACCGAAATGCGAGATGCGGGAGCATGAGAGAGCGCCGATGGGTAATAAGCGGGTCTTCAGAGCGGATGTTGAGGCGAACATCGGCGCGGCAATCCGTGCGGCTCGCATCGGCGCCGGTATTACACAGGTCAACCTGGCCGCGATGCTTGATGTGAGCTATCAGCAAGTGCAGAACTACGAGAAGGGCAGCGTGCGCATTCCGGCATCCAGGCTGAAGGCCATTGCTGGCTTGCTCAAAACGCCGATCGAAGAATTCTTTAAAGATGGACTGAGCAATTATCGAGCGGTATTGGATCCAGGTGAGGGATCGACGAATGATGATCATTGACCACGGCTGAATCTGGTAGGATAAATTGCATACTCCATGGTAAATTAACGCATTAGTGTGTACGATACATCAACACTTGTAGACTTGCTTCGCTCTTCAGCGTTAGAAATCCCTTTTGACGTAACCAGGCACATACACACACGTTGAAATGACAAGGTTTAACTTGGTGCAGTGTTCTGCAATACGAGATTGTGCACCGACTAAGCTCGTCGGTGAACCTGTAGCTCGGAAATTCAGCCGGACGCGGCGGGCCGGAGTTTTGCGAATGGAACGCCAGGGGAAGCGGCTGCCATCTACCCGTCGCGGGACAGCGGTTCGTCCGAAATTGATACGATGGTGTTCTCGCGAACGAGCTTGGGGATTGTCACGACCTCCTCTTCACCGAGCAGTTCGTGGGGGCTCTGAGTATGGGCTGCTCGCCTAGGGGAAAGAGCACCGTCGCGCACTCCGAAAAAAGGCAACGCTCCGGCCTTCGAACCTGCAAGTCGCGAAAACACGCTACGGATGGCGGCAGCGATCCGACTGAACCGTCCCCGCCTCGCGCGTGATGCCATCCCGAGGTCGACGATCCGCGGCACCAGTGTGCTCGTCAATTCGTCCAGCAGGGCCCGCAGGGCTCGACGCCCATTCTCGGTCGCGCCGTCCACGCGCCCCAAACGGAGCAGAATGGCGGCGCGTAGGCCTGCTGTGAGTGCCGTCTCGAAGGCGAGTGCAAGGTCCGGGGCGCTGTCTCGCAGCGCCTTTACCGCATGCTCGACGCGTCCTTGCAAGGTCTTGTCAGGATCCGCGGCTCCCATTGCTAACGCCAGCGCAACGTCGTCGAATACGCTGACGTTCATCGACATCCAGCGGCACATGTCGATGTCGAGGCTCCTGTTGCCCTGGATCAGCTTGCCCATCGCGTTTGCATGGATGTCGAAGGCTTTTCTGGCAGCTTGCCTGTGCGCTTCGATATCGCCCACCGTCACCATATCGAGATGTCCTGAGTCACGAGAACGATTGCGCGTGCAAGCGACGGCGTCGCCCGGACGCTCTGGACCGTCATGTGGAGCAACATAGCCGTGAGAGCTTGAACGCCCTAACGCCTTAATATCCCACTTACCGCGCACTCACACCACTTGAAAAATTCGATGGACGCGAGAGCTTCCGTCCTTTCCGCGCACCGAGCAGCATGAGCTCCGACTTATCCCAACGAGGACTCGCGGGAGTTGAAGGTATTCGGGATGGGGTTACGCCTCGTGACCCTGCAGAATTGCTGTCGAGCCACTCCGACCCTGGTGCAAGGGAGCGGCACCCGCTTCCTGCTCCGCAGGACCCCGACGACATGCTGCTTCATGATCATCCGCCGTTTGACGCGTCCATCAATTTATCAGGTCGAGTTTGATCCGATTTTGGCTAAAAAGCTACTTTGTAATAAATACGGTAAAACCAACACAGTGCTTTAATCTGCGTTTAGCGGTTATGGGTCAAGTTCGTCCTGGCATTGAAGAGCCGCAAGGTTCGAGCTTCCTCCTGCACAGCGGAAATTATGAGCGGTAGCAATCTGGACCTGCTCGGTGTCAATCTTGCCGGGGCTGAATTCGGGTCGGTCGGGCAGGCGTTCGGCACAGGCTATACGTATCCGACTCACGCCGAAATCGACTACGAGGCAGCGAGCGGTATGAACGTCATCCGGCTGCCGTTCCTGTGGGAGCGCCTCCAGCCGACGCTCAACGGCCCCCTCGACCCGGCTGAACTGGCCCGCATCGACGACGTGGTCGCTTACGCCGCCTCAAGAGGCGTCGAGGTCGACCTGGACGTCCACGATTACGGCAACTACGGCGGCCAACCCATCGGCAGCAGCGCCGTGCCGAACAGCGCCTTCGCCGATCTATGGGGTAAGATCGCGGCCCATTACGCAACGAACGTCAACGTCATGTTCGGGCTGATGAACGAGCCCCAGCAGTTGAGTGCCACGGGCTGGCTCGGATCCGTCAACGCCGCGGTCGCGGCCATTCGGGGCGCGGGCGCCTCGCAGGAGATCCTCGTCCCGGGCGTTGGCTACGACGGGGCCTGGACCTGGACCACGGGACCGAACGCCGGCGTGATCGGCAATGGCGTCGTTGACCCGCTCAACAACTACGCTTTCGAGGTCCACCAGTATCTCGATTCGGACGGTTCGGGCACGCATCAAAACGTCGTCTCCAGCACGATTGGGTCGCAGCGGCTCGCCGACATCACCACCTGGGCCGAGAGTACCGGGCACAGACTGTTCCTCGGCGAGTTCGGGACGTCGAGCGACACCACGAGCCTGTCGGCGCTCGGCAACATGCTTTCGTACATGAGCCAGCACGCGGACGTGTGGCAGGGCGGCACCTATTGGGCCGCGGGCCCCTGGTGGGGCGATTACATGTATTCGGCCGAACCCTCCAACGGGGTCGACACCGGGCAAATGAAGGTGCTCGAAGCCTACGAGCACACTGCGCCCACAAGCGGGACGACCGTGTCCGTCCCGTCGACCTCCGGCGGAACCGGTCCCGCGCCCGGCTCGAGCGCGCCGACGACGGCGACCTCCGCCGCAAACCCCACCACGGCGCCGGGTGCCTCCACGACGGTCCCGGTCGCCTCGGCCCCTTCCACGACTGCCGCGCCCGTGGCGGCTTCCGTGCCGGTGACGGTTCCCGCGGCAACCTCGACCGCCGCCGCGAACTCCACCACGGCGCCGGCTGCCTTGACGACGGTCCCAGTCGCCTCGGCCCCTTCCACGACTGCGGCGCCCGTGGCAGCTTCCGTGCCGCTGACGGATCCCGCGCCAACCTCGACCGTCGCCGCGGACTCCACCACGGCGCCGAGTGCCTTCATGACGGTCCCGGTCGCCTCGGCCCCTTCCTCGACTGCGGCGCCCGTGGCAGCTTCCGTGCCGGTGACGGATCCCGCGCCAACCTCGACCGCCGCCGCGAACTCCACCGCGGCGCCGGTTGCCGCGGTCATCCCGGCCAACACGACCCCGCCGGTCGCCATCACCACGACGGCCGCGACCGCACCGGTGTCCGTCGCGGTAGCTTCCACGCCGACGGCGAGCACGCCGGCCGCCAGTCCGCTGGCCCCCGTCGGGTCGTTCGCCACCCTTTTGGCCACCCCCGCGGCCGCCCCGTACGCCGCGCCCGCGCAGGCGCCCACCGTGACGGTCGATCCCGGCGTGACATTCGCGAGCCCGACGAGCCTGACCCTCACCGGCACGGTGTCGGACACCGCCGCCTCGGTCCATGTCCTTGCGGGAAGGCGCGATCTCGGGGCCGCCACCGTCGCGGCCGACGGCACCTGGGCTTTGCCGGTCACCCTTTGGGCCGGTTTCCATGGGGGCATCGCTGCCGTCGTGACTAGCGGCGTCGGTCTGTCGGGCCGGGCCGCGGCGCCCTTCTCGCTCACCACCGGCATCAAGGGGCAGGGCTGCAAGGCCAGCCTGGATTCATACGACGCCACCGGCATCTATCTGGGCACGACCGAATATGACGGGCACGGAAGCGTCTACCTGCAGTGGACGGAGACGGCGAATGCCATCGGCGGCGTGACCGATAACTCCATGGCGGGATTCGCCTTGCAGGCCCTTGGCGTAAGTTCAATGAAGACCCGCTACGATGCTGACGGCAATCTCGTGTCCGACACCCTAAACGTTCTGGCGGGCGGCGTTCATAGCCTCGCGGGCTCCGGGGCAAACGACATGTTCGTGTTCCAGCCGCACGCCGGCCACGACAGCATAGCTGGATTCGTCACCTCAGGACCCGGTCACGACGTGCTTAGCCTGCCGGCGTCCGAGTTCACGTCCTTCGCCCAGGTTCTGAGCGATGTGAGCCAGAGCGGAAGCGATACCGTCATCAAGATTGCAGGGCACGACACGATCACGCTGCTCGGCGTGTCGGCGTCGGCCCTCAAGCAGCAGGATTTCCGCTTTCATCCTTGACGAAACACGAGGATCATCGCAACCGCGCTTGCTTCGTCAAGGTCTCTTTAATAGCATACATCCCATAACAAAACAGACGCGGGGAGGGCCGGGCAGATGCTCTATTTCACAGCTCTGGCAGTGATCGGCTTCGCGTGCGCTGCAGCTCTCCGTTGGCCGGTGATGTTCCTGATTGCGATGTCGACCTTCGTAATGTCCTTCGCGGTTCAATGGGGCCAGGGCGTCGCTTTCGGTTTCGCTGCGCTAATCGCCGTCGCGTCGTTCCTGATCCTGCAGGTCTGTTACGTCCTCGGCGGCTTGGCGCTTAGCGTCAGGATCCGCATGGGCGAGGCCAAGAAGAACATCGAAGCCTGAACCGCTGTTCCATCTATCCCTGGCGCAGACAGCATACCGCGCCGACGCGACTCAGCTCGGCACCAGCCCGAGCCTTTCGGACATGAAGGCGATAACGCGGTTCCGATCGGTCGCGGCGAGCGCGTTCCATCGCCTGATGTTGGCTGCGGCCGCTGCGGCGGCCCGGTCGCGCCAGCCTGACTCGCCCAAGCGAGCTTCGAGGACAGCGGCGGCGCCGGCCACATCATCCGGATCAACGAAGAGGCCCGAGGCGCCGAGCACTTCGCGAAAGACGGGCCTGTCGGGCGCGATGGCCTGCAGGCCCGCATATTGCGCTTCGATAAGAGGAAGTCCCAGGCCCTCGTCATGCGACGTGCAGATCAGGGCATCGAAACCCTCCAACACGCGCTTGGCTTCGGTTTCGGGCAGAAAGCCCTGCAGCTTGACATGGGGCATGGCAGACAGGGTCGCATGGTCGTCACCCCAGCCGGCGCGGCCAATGACGTGGAGTTCGACCGCGCGGTCCAGCCTGCGGCCGAGTTCGACCGCGATGGAAGCCGCAGCGCGGAAGTTCTTGCGCGGCTCCACGGTCCCGACTGCGCCGAGCACGAGCGGCGCTCCACCGGTGCGAGGCGCGCCGTTGGGCGACAGGTTGAAGACGTTGCGAACTTCCGGCCGGTAGGGCCTGATCTCGGCGTCAGACCTGACATAGGGCGCGAGGTTGTCGCCGGTCGTGACCGAGTTGACCAGGAAGTAGCGCAATCGTTCCACAGCGAACCGAAATGGCACGCTCATATAGAGCTTCGCGGCGTGGTTGAGGTCCTGCTTGCGGGTGATCAGGAAGAGGTCGTGCACGTACATGATGGCGCGTTCCCGGAACAGCGCCGTCAGCGGCGAGGGCGGGAAGCCCGAGAAGGCCCAGACAGTGGACGGTCTCGCCGCCATGGCCAGCGGCACCCTCGCCATCTGGGCCGCCGCCACCACGAGCTTCCCCGTGCCGGACGCGCCGAAGCCCTCCACCGGCAAAGGGCGGAGCGCCTCGTCGGAGAAAAGCTCCTCGGTAATGCGCTCAATGCCCGAGGCACGGCGTCCGAGATGGGTGCGGTCGACCACGAGGGTGCGTCGCGCGTTCATGGTCGGGCCTCTCGGCCCGCCCCACGCATCGCGGGCAGCCGGCCGCCCCTATCGGTGTTCATTGCCCTATCCCGCCCAAAGTGCACGCGCCAGCACCGGCACCAGGCCCATTCCGGCACGCAGAGTTTCGCGATGTGCTCATGGCCTGCCATGTCGCTCGATGTGTCGGCGCATCGCGGCAGCCTCAAGTCCGACACCAGCGCCCGATGCATTGCGCCTGCTCCTGCCAGCCCGCAAGGTGCGAGGCACATGCGGCCGCCTTAAGCGATCTTACGTGGTCAGGCAACGCCAGCAACTCGCGCAAGGTGTCACCGATGATCGCGGCCCCCTGCGCCAAGGGCAGGCTGACGACCCCCGGCAGACGCGTGAGACTTTGCATAGGCGGGATGTCGGAGATGAGGCACGGCACGCCGCGGCTGAGGAACTCCAGGACCGAGCCCGGCACCCCCTCCGATCGCGAGAACAGGAAGCCCAGGTCGCAACGATCCAATATGGCGATCAGCCTGTCGAGATCCTGGTCCTTGTTGATATAGCCATGAAGTGACATGTAAGCGCGATCCGGCAGGTCGCCTTGTCCAGGGCCGATCACCTCCAACGCGACCCTTTGCTGTAGCCACGTATCGGCATCGATCGCGGCGATCAGGTCGCGCAAGCCCTTCCGCTCGAAGTCGAGACCCATGAAGCCCACGCGGAGCCTGTCGTCCGATTTCACCTCGCGTCGGCGCTCGGGCCGCAAGAGCGGCATATTGAGGCCGCGCCCGATGACCTCGATTCTGCCGTCAGCGATCGAATAATGCTCGATCAGTTGTCGCCTCACCTCGGAGGTGGCGGCGAAGATGCGATCCGCGGACGCGTAGGACGCTCGCTCCTGGGCAAAGATTTCGTCCTGAATGCGCCGTGGCATGCCGGCGAATTGCCCGTAGGACAGATACTGGCGGTGGGTCATGTCGATGTAGAGGTAGGTCTTGGCAAACCTTCCAACGTCCGGGCTGATGGCGATCTGCGGGAACGAGATCAGAACGGCGTTGCGATCCCGATCGAAACGGCTAGCGAGCCAGTTAGCGTTCTGAAATTGCTGCGTCATGAAAAAGTAAGGCCGAGGGTCTGTCCGCATCCGCAACCCCCACATCGCCGTCGCACCGTACAGCGTGCGATAGGAGTGAATGGGTACAGCCTCGACCCGGAACTCCGGAAACTGTTCCGCCAAACTCCTCATCAGGTAGTACGCACAGCCGGAAAAATTCAGCGTTCGGTCGCCACCGGTTACGAAGACTCGCTTACCCTGGCTGTGGCTCATAAATGAGACTCGCTAGCGGTGGCCGAGTCGACCAGGACATAGCGTACCCGCTCGACCGCGAGCCGGAATGGCAAGCTCATGCGGAGCTTGGCGGCGCGGTTCAGTTTGCCGTGCCCGAGGCGCCGAACCCCTCCGCAGGCAGAGAGCGGAGCGGATGCGGTCGACCACGAGGGCATCTCGTTGGTTCATCATCTCTCACATCGCGGCGCGCGCCTCGTTACAGAGTAGCCGCCGGCGGTTTCTGCGGAAATGGCGAGCTTCATCGCTGATCCGATTTCAATGCCTCGAATACCACGAGGCGGCCCAAAAAGGCGCGCCGAAGCATTCTTGAAAGTGTCGTATTGCAATACAACGTGAAATTGTGTCTATCGGTTCTTCGTTTTTTCGCGGCCGCGAGTGTTGACGACCCGACCGGTGCCGTGTGCGAAGCGGCACAACCGGCGGGACCATGCGGGCCAGGCCTGATCGATAAGGACCATCCGCCCGTGGCGAGCAACTTCGTCCGCAACTCGATGATCAACGCCCTGGCCGGCGTTTGCACAACACTAGGTGGCTTTCTAAGCACCGTACTGGTGGCGCGTATCCTCGGACTCCAGGGCACGGGAGTGGTGGCCTTCGCGACCTGGGCCGTCACCGTCGCGGTCACGCTCGGCGATCTCGGCGTGACCGGAGCTCTCGCGCGCTTTTTGCCCGAACTTCGGGCCAAGCGCGGGGAAGAGGAGACGGCGGGCCTGACCAGATCGCTGCTGAAGCCTTTTCTCTGTTCCACCCTGGGCATCGCGCTCAGCTTTTGGCTTTATGCCGGATGGCTGCTCTGGACCGACGATTCCGCATTGCTCGCGGTCCAGGCAGACGCCTACCGGACTTCGGCTCTCTTCTGGGGCTTGGTCGGTATCGTTTGCTTGGCTCAATCGCTCGGCAAATTCGTAAACAGTTGGCTCAAGGGGATGCAGGATTTCTCGACGCTGGCAAGGCTGGCGCTGCTCTCGAGCCTAGTGCAGATTTGCGGCACGGGGATCGGAGCTTACTGGCTCGGCGTACCCGGGGCCCTGTTGGCCTCGGCGATCGGCCTGTTCGTGCCGGCCTTGCTGTTGTCGCGTGTCGTTCGATCCGGGCCTGCTCCCTCCTCGGAACTGCGACGCCGGGTAACACGTTTTTCCCTGGAGACTTGGGGAAGCTATCTCCTGACCGCCTTCTTCGCTTCGCGCATGGAGGTCTTCTTCCTCGAACGGAGCTGGGGCAGCCATGCCGTCGGTCTCTTCACCGTCAGCCTGACGTTGTCGAACCTCGCTACCCAAGGTCCGCTGCTTTTGACGGGCCCGCTTATGCCTCACCTGTCGCACCACATCGGGACGGAGCAGCATGACAAGGCACGCGAGATCTATCGGATCAGCATTCGCCTGATGGCGCTCTTGGTGTTTCCCGCTTGCCTCGGCACCGCCGCCATCGCGCCGGTTCTTTTGCCCATGATGTATGGGCACGCGTTCGAGCCGGCGATCCTGACCGCGACGATCCTGGTATCGGCTGCCGCTTTCGTCGCGACGGCGTCGATCGCGGGCGTCTACCTGTTCGCCATGGAACAAACCCGCTTCCTCCTGTGTGCCGGCGTCTGCGGCGCCGTTGCATCCATCCTGACCGGCCTGACGCTCGTTCCAGCCTTTGGGCCGGTGGCGGCAGCTTGCAGCCGAGCCGGCATCCAGCTCTCCATGGGGGCAAGCGCTTTGTGGTACATGCAGCGTTATCTGCGGTGCCGGACGCCCTTTAGGGAACTCGCAAGGCTGCTGATCGCCGCCATTCTTTCCGCGATGGTCGCCCGCGCCATCGTCATGATCGAGCCCAATCTGATCGGAGTGGCGATCGCGATCGCGGCCGCGGCAGCGGTCTACGCTCTTGCGGTCCGGGTTCTGCACCCATTGCCGCCATCGGACATCGAGCGCCTGGGAATGGCCGTAATGACGCTGCCTAGGCCATTGCAGCCGGTTGCGCGCGCCGGTCTACAGTTGATTTGGTCATGAGAGCTATGTAGCTTGCACCCTCGCACGAGACCGTCCTTCGTTAATCACCATGCGAACTGCGGACGGTGCCGCTCGCGTCCGGGTCGGCAGCCTTTTCTGAATCAACGCAACCCTCGACATTACGGGAAGGGCGGCGCGGAACCGATCTGGTCAATGGCGTCCCTCCATGACCTGCAACTGTCCCCGATGCGGCTTGACGTAGCTCAGCAGCAAGTCCTTGATGAGTGCCTTGCGGCCGAACGACCATGGTTTGTTGTTCTCGTAACCGGACGCAAGGTAGAGATGCCGGATGAGATCCCACTTCTTCGTCACCGACGGACTCCGATACATCTCGTTCCGCAGCGAGAACATTTTATGCAGGGCTGCGTATCTTTCCGCGCCGGCCAGCGCTCTTACCCGCAACGGTGGCGCTAAGTCCTCGGCCAATAAACGCAGGATCTGGGCTCGCGTGAAACACGCCCGCGAACAGCGCTCGAACTCGTCCGCTTGATAAACAACAGCTTCTGCCAGGTTCCGCGCATCGGCGCCCAGTTTTTCCATCACCCCGACGACATTTGCCGAATGCTGCCTGTATCCTGCGAGCGACCTATCGATATAAGCAATATGGCCGAGTACCGATGCTATGAACGTGTACCATTGATCATGGGATACGGGCTTATCCGGGATATTCTGGTCAAATGTCAATTCACTGAGTTCGACGCCGACTTTTAGGGTGTCCCTTATTACGATCGTGAACCCCATCCCGAACACCCACGGGCTACCAGTCAACGGCGCCACCAGTGACGTGCCGGGGAACCGGTCGCCATAGGACCTGATGTATTTTCCTGCGTCGTTGATTAGATCGACTTGATGGTAGGTGAGCAAGACCCTTTCATCGCTGAACGGGGCGGTCGATAGCTCTAATTTGTCGGGATACCAGACATCATCCTGATCGCAGCAAGCGATCAGATCGCCCCGGCAGAGGTCAACCGCTTTCATAAAATTCTTACTGTAGCCTAATCTACGGTCATTTCTGAAGTATCGCACTTCAAAGGGTGCCGCTTCCGCGAAGCTTAGAATGATCTCTTCCGTGCGATCAGAGGATTGATCGTCACATATCACGAGCTCCGACGGTTGCATCGATTGATCAGCCAAGCTTTTCAATTGGGCGCTGAGGAAACACTCACCGTTGTACGTGCAAAGAGCGATGGATACGGTCGTCATTATCGCCCCGCCTTCGTCTCATTGTGTCACAAGTTTATCAGGGAGGTGCCCTGCAAGCCCTCGTGATCGCCCCCAACCGCTGTAGGCAGCGGGCCACCAACGCCTCGGCAGTCCCTCACCGGGCGTGATTATCGGTGCAGCTTGATCCCGCGCCCGATTTGCCGAACGCGCTGGTGCGAGTAGACCGCAAGCCACACCAGGGCGACAGCCGCCTGCAGGCTGACGAAGGCCGCGGGGCTGGTGGTGAACAGGCCGCCCGCGACGACGATGAAGAACGCGAGCATCAACAGGCGCTGGGACTCCGCCAACGTCCGCCCCATGTCGCGATAGACGATGTATTTGACCCAGCGGGCCAGCACGAGGGACAGCAGGATCGCGGCGCCCACCAGGTTGACCCGCAGCAGCACCGCGTAGCCGCTCAGCCGCACGACCTGCAACACCACATAGGCCAGGCTGCGCGAGCCCGTGTCGAGCCGATTGTAGATCCAGAACGACGCCCGCTGGAACGCCAGATAGGCGATCCAGGCGGCGCAGAGCACCGCGAAGGAGCGCGCCGGATCGAGGCCCCATGCCGTCGTGGTGAGCGAGGCCGGGTCGAAGCGCCACAGGAGGGCAAGTCCGGGCAGCGATAGGGCGACTGCCGCGACCCAGGCCAGGAGCGGCTTGACGCGGTCCACATAGGCGGCAGCCTGCGCTTTCAACGTTGGCCTGGCTTCATGCCGGACTGCGAGGACATCGTTCTCGTGATAGCCGAGCTCATAGACGGCGAAGAAGCCGAGGTGCATCAGGAGCAGCGCCAGGGCCCCGACCAGCGGCTGCGCCATGATCCATGCGAAAGCGAGCCAAAGGTGGACCATGTCCTCCAGCAGGAAGCCGTAGAGCATGTAGTTCTCGCCCGGACGCTTGGCCTGCTGCGTATAGAGAAACGGCAGGTAGCTCTCCGCGAAGGCCGGCCTGTATTCCGCGTCGGGCCACTTGACCAGCACCGGCGTGCCGGCTCCGGCCAGGATGTCGGAGTCGTGCTCGCTGTCCGTGATAACGACCGCGTCCGACACCATGCCGGCATGGCGCGCGTCGATCCAGGCGCTCTTGCCCTGTTGCCGGATGCGATACCCCGACCAGAGGCTCCCGGCCGCGATCAGTTCCGCAGTCGGGTCGATATGCTTCAGGATGGGCCGCACCAGGACGTCCAGGCCCAGCGTCGCGACCTGGAGCGGCCTCCGGCCCTCGCGGGCGAGCCACTCGATCAGCGTGTCGTTGCGCCATCGCCGGGCGCGCTCCGCCGCCCCGCGCCGCCACGAGATCAAGCTCCACGGCATCAGCGCCGTGCAGGTGCTCGCCCTGATCCAGTCCCGGTACAGACGACGCGCGTCCTTGCGGCGGAGAAAGGCCCAGGGCCGGACGGCGTCGATGACGAGCAGGATGGCGAGCGCCAGGAACCGCGGCCGGAGCGAGTTCAGGTATTCCTCGGTCGTGTTCCGCAGCCAGAGCGTTTCGTCGAAGTCGACGATGATTTGGGGCTGGGCGCCGGGGCCGCCGAGCGCCCGCCCAATCACGGCGCGGGCTTCGTCGACGGTGAGCACGTCGAGATGGGACCGCTGCCGCTCAGCCAACGCACTCATCCGGCCATCTCCGCGGGGACGGCCGACCGTGCGATCCGGCGATAGATGCCGACGTAACGGTCCGCGATATTGTCCCAGTCGAACCGCCCGACATAGGCCGGCCCTGCCTTGCGTAGCCGCCGTTCCAGCGCGCTGTCGGCGAAGAGTCCCTCGATTCGCGTGCAGGCGTCTTCCGGGTCGCCGGCCAGGAGGACGACATCCGCCATGTCGGCCGGCTGGTCCGGCCCTGTCGTCGTCACGACCGGAGCCCCGTTGCCGAGCGCCGCGATGAGGCTTCCTCGCCGCTCCGACACGCCGTCCGGGTAGGGAAGATAGGCCGCGCTGGCGCGGGACAGGAGGTCGGCCGCCTCGTCATCGCCTCGGTCGAGCAGCCACTCGACCCGGGCACCCTCGACCTTGCGGCGCATCTCGGCGAGATAGTCTTTAGCCCAACTGACGGGCGCGCCGAGGATCTGGAAATCCCAAGGCAGTCGTTTCGCGCCGGCGACGAGAACGAGTTCGATGAATTGTTCGAGGCCCTTCAAGGGCTTGATCTGCCCGAAGTAGATCACGGTCCGGCGCTCTCGCGGCGCTTCGATGTCCGCTCTGAACGGCACGTTGCTGCCGATCGGAACGATCGAGGTCTTGGCGCGCGCGCCAGGAAACTGCGCATGGAAGCGTGCCGCCTCGAACGCCGTGGTTATCACGATCCGCGAGGCCGAGATGGTGAAGGCCCGAAGGGAAGCGCGGCGGAACCGGTCGAAGGTCGTGAATTCATGCAGCGTGACGACCTGCGGGATCCGGTTCAAGAAGCCCGTGGCGTGAGGTCCCAGGCTACGCCAGCCGACGATCATCGGGTATTGCATCTGCAGAATGTCGGGCGCGTTCCGCCGGAGGCGCTGCGCGAGGCTCAACGTGCCAGCGGCCGACCAGTCACGTTGATCGATCAGTTCGACATCGACGCCCTGACGCTCGAGCGCGCGCCCAAGGGTCGACGTGTAGTCGTGAATGCCGCAGCGACCCGCTTCCGGCGAGCCGGTGATGAGGCAGGCCCTAAGCGGCGTCGTTCCCGTTCGTTCAAGCATGATCGGCTTCCTTCGAGGTCACGACCATATGAGTTGCAGCCCGGCATGAGCAGCGGGGCGCAACGGGCGTGGCAACGACAATACGACCCCGCGCAGCTTTTCGATGTCCTGGTCGGGCAGTGGACGGATGACGCGGATCCCGACCGCGTAAGCGAGGGCTCCGGCCAGGATAGCGGCGGCAACGCCCGTGCCGTTCGGCATCGCGAGGACAATTAGTCGGGCCACGACCGCGCACAGGCCCGCCGCAGCGAGCAGCTTGGCCAGGACCGCGATGGGTGTCGGGCAACGGAGGTGGCGGTACATGTACCAGAGCGTCGCGCCCGCGATCGCGACCTGCACGCCGCCGCGGCTACAGGCGGCCGCTATCGGGCCGAAGGCCGGCACGATGGTCAGCCCGGCCAAGATCGACAGGGCCGCCCCGAAGACCGCCGTGCCGAGCAGGAAGCGGGTGCGCTCCACCGCTATCAGGTAGACGGCCGCGACCGACGCCGTGGCCACGAAGGCCGCGGCGCAGAGCAGGACGGTCGCGGTCGGCACGGCCGGCGCGAAGGCCGGCCCATACATCAGCGGCAGCAGAACCGGGGCGATGGCCGCCGTGCCGAGGCAGGCGGGGAACACCAGCAGCGCCATCAGGCGGACGCTCGTCGCATAGACCTGCCGGGCCTGGTCTTCCTCATCCCGACCGATGTGGTCCGAGAGGCGCGGGAGCAGCGCGCCGGTGAGCAGGAGCGGACCCTGGGTCGCTAGGTTCGACAGCGTCAGGCTGACCGTGAATAGCCCGACCGCGTGGCTGCCCCAGCTGCGCTCCAGGAAGAACACCTCCATGCGCGACGCGAAGAACGCCGTCAGCATGTAGCTGCCCCAAGTTTCCAGGGAGAACCGCGTGACCCTGCGCCGGAGCGACGCCGAGATAGGGCCCTTCGCGCTGGGTAGCTGCAACAGGATGGCGACCGGCATTAGAGCACCGGCCGCCATAGCCACCATGGCGCCCGTCACCCCGAAGAGCGAGGCGCCCAATGCCGTGCCGAGTACCTGGACGAGACAGCTGGCCAGCGCCACCCGAGCCAGCATCCCGAAGTCCTGCAGGCCTTTGATCCAGCTTGTCGCGAAATTACCGAGAGCCTGCACAACGCCCGCCAAGCCCACCAGAAGCCAGAACAGCGGCGAGGTGCTGTAGGTGTCGGCCGCAACGGTCCAGACAAAGGCATCTGGGTTGCACCAAAAGAGCCATGCGGCGTAAAGCGCAAAGCACAGCGCGGTAGCGCTGATGTAGCCCAGGAAGGATCTGAAAAGCTTGTAGGTCAGACGGTCCGCTGCGCCGTCCTGGCCCTGCGCCAGCAGTTCGGGAAGGAAACGGGGCAGGCAGCCCGTAAGGCCGAGATCGGACACGATCACGGCGATCGTTACGGCCCAGGTTGCGAAGGCCACGATTCCGGTTCCGCTGACGCCCAACAGGCGAGCCACCAGGATCGTTCCGAGAAACCCGCCGAACGTAGTGAAGATGCCGGCTACGGCGTTCACGACCGAGTTGCGGACGAAACTGCTCGCCATCCAGATCGGATCCTTCCGGGGTCGTCAGGCCGCGAGATGCCGCGCGATAACGCGCCATTGCGGTGCCTCGACGCCATCGACGGGGTAGAGGTTGTAAGGGTTGGATCCGAAATGGGCTCCGAAGAGCCACAGGTTTACCGGAATCCCGCTCTGCCTCCAGAAGGCCAGGCCCTTGTCCAACACAGCGGACCAGCGCGGGTCGTCGGTCCCGACATTGGACTCACCGATGTGGCCCCGCAGCCGGTGGTCGGCGCACCACTTGGCGAAGCCGCGGGTCCGGTCTAACAGCACCGTATCGGGAATACCGGCCTGGACCAGCGCCGCGTATTCGAAATGCGTGCCCGAGGCGTCCGGGTCCGGGTAACAATGGGCCGAGTAAGTGATCCGGTCATGGGCGTCGCGCAGCGGGTAGTTCGGGTTGGCCTCGACCCAGTGGGCGGCCGAGGACCATCGATCTCCCTCGACATAGATGGTCTTCCGGGTCTCGACCGCGTCAATGGCGCCGACCGACAGCTGCATGATGGCGGCGAGGTCCTGGCCGTCGTCGAGGTCATGAGGCTCGTTCATGATGTCCCAGCCGGCGATGCCCGGATGGCGCGCCAGGGCCGTGGCCACCCGGTGCCACAGGTCGGCGAGGTGCTGGCCGCTCAGAACGCCGTCCTTCGCGCCGACGACGTGGTTCACGCCATCGACGGAGCGACCCATATAATTGTGACAGTCGAGGAACACGGCTCGACCCACGCGCGCGGCCGCGTCGGCCACGGAGGAGATCTCTCCGAGGTAGGTCGGGTCGAGCGGGCCGCCGAGTTCCCGCTGCAGCCGTTCCCAGCGGAACGGCAGCCGCGACGGACCGGTGGTGCGGGCCGCCAAGTAATGGAGGTCGTCGGGGCTCGCGGCGAAATAATCCGTGCCCTCGCGGCCCGGGATCGTCGAGCCGCCCTCGAGCCCCTGGAAATTGACGTTGACCCAGAAGCGCGGATCGGTCGACGCCGCCCGCGTGGCGACGGGTGCCATCGGCAGCAGGCAGGCACCCGCTAGCAAGGCGCGCCGATCGATCGCGGTCGGGTCCGTGTTGCGCGACATGGGGCCTCAGATCGTCTGGTTATAGGCGCCGACGCCGTCGTTCTCGCGCAACACGCCGTCGATGGCCTCGAACATGACGCGCATGCGCTCCTCCGACGCCGGGCTCTCGACCACGACCACCAGTTCGGGTTTGTTCGACGAGGCCCGCACGAGGCCCCAGGTACCGTCCTCGACCGTCACCCGGACACCATTGACCGTGTTGATGTCGCGAATCGGCTGGCCCGTGAAGCCCTCCCCGGCCTTCGCCATGGCCTCGAAGCGGGCCACGACCGCGGACGCGACACCGTATTTGCGCTCGTCCGCGCAGTACGGCGACATGGTGGGCGAGCCCCAGGTCTTCGGCAGGTCGCGGTAGAGATCCGCCATGCTCTTGCCGGGCGCTCGGTCCAGCATCTCGATCACCGCGATGGCAGTCAGCAGGCCGTCGTCGTAGCCCCGCCCGATCGGCGTGTTGAAGAAGAAATGCCCCGACTTCTCGAAGCCCGCCAGGGCGCCGAGTTCCGATACGCGGCGCTTGATGTAGCTGTGCCCGGTCTTCCAGTAATCGGCCTTGACGCCGTTGCTCAGCAGGACCGGGTCGGTGGCGAAGAGCCCGCTCGACTTCACGTCGACCACGAAGGTGGCATTGGCGTGGAGGGTCGACAGGTCGCGCGCCAGCATGACGCCGATCTTGTCGGCGAAAATCTCGTGACCCTCGTCATCGACGACGCCGCAGCGGTCGCCGTCGCCGTCGAAACCGAGCCCCACGTCGGCCCCCACCTCCCTGACCTTCTCGGCCATGGCGTCGAGCATGTGGAGGTCCTCGGGGTTCGGGTTGTAACGCGGGAAGGTGAAGTCGCCCTGCGTATCGAGCGGCACGACCTCGCAGCCGAGCGCCTCGAGCAGCCCCGGCGCGAAGGCGCCGGCGGTGCCGTTGCCGCAGGCCGCCACGACCTTGAGCTTACGGGCGATGGATCGGCCCTGGAGCAGGTCGGCGAGGTAGCGCTCGGGGAAATTCTCGACCGGCCGATAGGATCCGCCTTCCGCCGGCGACCCTTCCCCGCCCAGCACGATGTCGCGCAGCCGACCCATCTCGTCCGGCCCGAAGGTGACGGGCCGCTGCCGGCCCATCTTGACGCCGGTCCAGCCGTTGTCGTTGTGCGAGGCCGTCACCATGGCGACGGCCGGCACGTCGAGCGCGAACTGGGCGAAATAGGCCATGGGCGACAGGGCGAGCCCGATGTCGTGGACCCGCATCCCGGCCCGGATCAACCCGAGCGCCAGTGCGTGCTTGATGGAGGCCGAATAGGCGCGGAAGTCGTGTCCGGTGACGATGTCGCGGATGCCGTCCGCCCGCAGCATGGTGCCGAGCCCGAGGCCGAGCGCCTGGGCGCCGAGCAGGTTCAGCTCCTGCGGGAACAGCCAGCGGGCGTCATATTCCCGGAACCCCGTCGCCTTGACCATGGGCTGCGTCTCGGATGCGAAGCTGTTCGGGTCGAGGCCGGATACGGGCTTCATCGGGGTTCTCCGAAAGTGGAGCTGGAGCCTGTCGACGGTCGCCGACCGGAAGCCAATGTTGGCTTCGAACGCATCAGCGGCCGTACACGTCTTCGAACCGGACGATGTCGTCCTCGCCCGTGTAGCTGCCAACTTGGACCTCAATGAGTTCGAGATCGATCTTGCCCGGGTTGGCGAGCCGGTGCACGCAGCCGATAGGCAGGTAGGCGGCCTCGTTCTCGTGCCGCAGGATCACCTGGTCATCGACCGTCACCTCGGCGGTGCCGCGCACCACCACCCAATGCTCGGCGCGGTGGAAATGCTTCTGCAGCGACAGGCGATGCCCCGGCTTGACCGTGATTCGCTTGACTTGGAAGCGTGCGCCGGCGTCGATGCGCTGGTACGAGCCCCAGGGACGATACATCAGCAGGTGGTCGTCGGCTTCGGGCCGGTGCTTGGCCTTGAGTTGGGCGACGAGATCTTTGACGCTGTCGGAGCGGTCGCGGGATGTCACCAGCACGGCATCGCGGGTCGCGACCACGACAACGTCATCGAGGCCCACCACCGTGGTCAGCATGTCGTGGCTGTGGACGAGGCTTTTGCGCGTGTCCACGAGTTCGACCTCGCCCCGGAGCGCGTTGCCCTCCGAGTCCTGGGTTGAGGCCGACCAGATGGCACCCCAAGTACCGATATCGGACCAGGCGAACGACACGGGCAGCACGCCGGCCTTGTCGGTTCGCTCCATGACGGCGTAGTCGATCGACGTCTTGGGCGAGGCCGCGAAACTTTCTGGGTCGAGCCGGATGAAGTCGAGATCGGTCCGGGCCTTGTCGAGGGCAGCCTGAGCGGCCGCGAGGATGGCGGGCGCGAAAGTGCGTAGCTCGGCCAGCATCACGTCGGCGCGGAACAGAAAATTGCCGCTGTTCCAGAAATAACCCTGTTCCATATAGGACACGGCAGTTTGGCGGTCGGGCTTCTCGACGAAGCGCTCGACGGCGTGGACCGCACCCTCGCCGACCCTTGCGCCGGGCTGGATGTAGCCGTAGCCGGTGGCGGGGTCGGTCGGCTTGACGCCCAAGGTCATGATGAGCCCGGCGCGTGCGCCTTCCGCGGCGGCCCGGCAAGCCTCGACGAAAGCGTCGGTGTCGGGCACGAGATGGTCGGCCGCAAGAATCAGCGCCACCGCTTCAGGATCCTGCCGCGCCGCCAAACAAGCCGCAACCGCAACAGCCGCCGCCGAGTCGCGTCGCTCTGGCTCGAGCACGACATCGGCCCCGACCCCGATCGCCTGGAGCTGCTCGGCCGCGATGAAGCGGACGTCGCTCGTCGCGACGACGACGAGACGGCCGAAGTATTCTCCCGCGACACGCTGCGCTGTGGTCTGGAAGCTCGAGAGTGCGCCGAACAGCTGGATGAACTGCTTGGGCATGCTTTCGCGTGAGGCCGGCCACAACCGCGTGCCCGCACCGCCGCACATGATGACCGGGACGATCTTGCCCGCATCTCTGACATGCCGTGCCACGTGGGTGTCGCCCGGCTCGTCGCGCAGTCTCGTGTCGACCGCTTTAATCTGCATGTTCATGTCAGCATCCGTCCAACGTCTCGTAAGTGAAGTCGAGTCGGTCAAGCACCACGCCCGGAAAGGTCGAGCCCCACCACCCACAGGAAGCGCCAGGAGTTGACGAGGTAGCGCCGGAACAGCCGTCGCGGTTCGCAGGCCAAGCGCCAGGCCCATTCGAATCCGGTTGCCTGCATCAGCTTCGGTGCGCGGGACCGTGTGCCGGCGAAGTAATCCAAGCCCGCACCGAAATTGAGGACGTAGCAGTCACCGAGTTCACCGCGGAACCTATCAGTCCAGACCTCGGATTTCGGAGATCCCAGTCCGAGAAACAGGTGCGTGGTACCATGCTGCCCGATGGACGCCGTCAGCTCTCGCGAGTAGCTCTCATCCCGTTCGAAGCCGAACGGCGGCACGCGAAACGCGAGGGTGTCGACAGGGAAGCCGCGCCGCAGCATTTCGGCTTGAATCTTGTCCGACACCTCGACCGAGCTGACTACAAAAAACAGCTTGTGCGCCGTTCCCGATACTTGGCTGAGAATGCACCGGCACAGGTCAGAGCCCGTCACACGCGCCGGGACCGCCAAACCGCGCAACTTGGCGTAAAGATAGACCGGCATGCCGTCTGCGGTGATCACCCAGGCTCGCCGATATGCCGCCTTGAATTCGGCGCTGCGCGACATATTGACCACGTGGTCCAAATTCGCGGTGGCGACGACGAGCGGGCCCTCGCCCGATGGAACTACGCGACCAGCAATGGTCTGCGCCAGTTCAGCTTCGCCGGCCTTGCTGAAGGTCAAGCCGAAAATTGAGTCTGCCATAGTGCTTCCGCCAAAGTGACACCCAGCCGGGGAGCCGGTGTAGGATGAACCGGAGCGCTTCTCAGCGTTCCGGACGACAAAGCCGTCAGGCTTCTGCTGGCTCGCCGTATCCGGTCGAGGCCTTGCTAGGTTGAAACCGGACCCAAACCGGAAAGAGCCGTCTATCCGATCTCAGTAACGGATCTGTCCTTCGGCCCTGAAGGGCTCCGTAAGCGAACCACAGCAGGGCCGCCGTCTTGATGGTCAGCAAGGCGAAACTCACCATCATATTGAGCGCCACATAGATCATCACGGCGTGGATGATCCGCGTCTTGTCGGGCCTGTCTTCAGCGCCCGTCATCGCGATCGTGGCCCAAAGAGCTATGACCACGAAAATCGACTGCGTCGTAATCAGGTAGGCGATGCCGCTGTCCACCGCCTTGGACATGAACTCGTCCGACAGCCCAAGATATTCAGACAACCCGTAGTTGCTAAGAAGGAAGACCGTATGAGCAATGCGGCCGGGAAAGTCGTCGCCCCCCGGCTCATAATGGCCGAAGCTCACCAGGATGAAGCCGAGCGCCACAACGCCCGGGATGTAGATCAGGGCGCCATGACGTGGCATGCGGGGCGCCAAGCTGCAGCACAGGACCATGGGCAATACCGACGCCATCGCCAAACGGCCGTCGCAGCCCACCATCGCCATGGCTGTCGTTACCGCCAGGAACCAGAGCGCCGGTCTGCCAAGTTCGCGCCAGCAGGCGCATAGGAAAGCCAACACCACCATGCAGTAGTTACCAAGCGAGACCGGCTCCAGAAAAATCGAAGACAGCCGGTGGAGATCGACGATGCTCAAGAAACTGCCGTCCGGCCTGATCGCGCTGACGTAAAGGTTGGAATCCTTGTTCCAAAAATCCTCAGCCGTGTAGCCACGCGTGTTGATGTAATAGTCCTGGATCTTGAACAGGTTGGAGTATACGTCGACATTGACGGCCTCCAAGATCAGAAACACCACCGTCACGATCTGAACCGTCACGAAAACGCGGCCGAGGCGGCGCGCGTCGAAGGTCATCCCCAGGACGACGAAAGTCGGTATGATCATCACGTCACGTAGATATTTGACGTCGATCGTCTGTGACGCCAGCGAACGGATGACTGCGAAGGCGGCGAAGAGCCCGAGCAGCGCGTACCAGGGGGCCATCTCCCGCCGGTACCTGGACAACGCTACGGCGTGAGCCAGGGCCACAAACGTGACCTCGGCCATTACGACCGGAGCCTGGGTAAGCCCGGTGATATTGCCGTTGACGATCGCCAGCCCCGCGTTGAAGCAGACTGCGCCGACGACGATCAGGCTCGGCAGGAGCACGAGCCGGTCCCCCGTTGCCGGGCGGGACGCAAAAGTACTCTCTAGAGCCTCGGATCTCATCGCTCGGCTCCGACGGTGCTGCGGGCCGCTGCTCCAAGGCCAGCCTCCTTCGTACCCGCGAGCCGATCGATGGCAGCTTGGTAGGTCCTAGCCGCCATATGGTCCCGAAGATGGTCACGGAGCTTCAACGCTGCAGCCCGTGCTGAACTTTGTCCGTCGCGCAAGTGCCGAAGCTGGATTGATGCATGAACCACGGACGGTTCCGCCCAGACGGCTCCGTCCGTGTCCGCGAAGGAGAGGTGTCGGTCCCGCACCGGCACGAGGTCGTACTCGACGGGAAAGCATAAATCGGGACGGGCAAAATCGGTGCTGCCGGACCAGTTGGTGGTGAGGACGGGAACACCGGCCGCGATGGCTTCGGCCAGAGTCAAGCCGAAGCCTTCCGAGCGGTGGAGCGACATATATGCACTGGCCGAGGCCAAGAACCCGTCGAGCCGCGCCTCGTCCCACACCTCGTCGATGAGCCGGACGTTGGCGGCGTCCCCGATCTCGGCCATGAGCCTCGCGCGGTCGCCCGGATACTTAGCCCCGTCGCTCACCTTGAGGACGAGTTCGGCGTTCTCGTCCGAGCCGAAAGCGCCACGGAAGGCCCGAACGGCCGCGAGCGGATTCTTGCGCTCGAACGACGAGCCGAAGTTGAAGATGCTGACCACCCGGAAGCAGTCGACCGCCGGGACTGGCCCGAGTTCTGCGCGCAGCGGCACCGGATGAGGAACCACCAGCACGGGCTTGTCGGTATGGCGCTCGACGGCGCGCTTGCAGAATGATGATGGCACCATGACGGCGTCCACGAAACGGATCGTCTCGACCCACTCGCGCGGCAGCGTCTCCAGTTCCCAGGCCCAATAACCCACGTTGAAGGTGCGGAGGAACCGCAGCGGGTTGGCCCGCATGATGCCGGCCAGCAGCATGGGGGGGTTCAGGTGATAGATCGACACCTGAGCGGGACCAAGCTTCCCGATGGAGGCCGGAAATGGAAGGCCGTCGTCACTGTCATAAAGGCCCGCTACATTGACCCCCGACACTCCATAGCCGGCTCGTCCGAACACATCCATGCAGAGTCGCGCCGATTTGCCGAGCCCGGACGAGGACGACAGGAGGCCCACAACACGCACGTCACGAAGCAAGGCTGGCCACGTGTGCGCCAGACAGGGCAGAACGCGCGGCAGCACGGTGCGGCGGGCGGCGCGGGCGACCGGCGTCACTGCCTGGCGGAGCGTCCGCTTGAGTGTCAGCGGCGCATTCATGCCGACAACACCGGGCTGTGGGACCGTCGTGCGCGGCGGAGCACTCGGCGCTGCAGGCCCCGGTCGCCGCGGCGGGCCTTGTTCAGCACGACCGCGACGATGCGGTTGGCGATCGTCTCGGACGTCGCAAGCGCGCGCTCGACATCGTCAACTGTGGTTCGGCCAAACTCGGTCACAACCACGAAAGTGTCGACAAAGCGGGCGACGGCCTGGGAGTCGACCGAAGTCAGCAGGGCGGGGAGGTCCAGCAGCACATAGTCGTAGTTCCCCTGTGCGCTCGCCAGCGCTTCTTGCATGCGGCGGGATCCGAGCGCGTCGAAAGGATGGAGAGGGGCATCCCCTTTGCCGCGACCGAGCAGGTCGAAACCGGATTCCGTGCCGACCAAGCAGCGATCGACCGTCGCGTCGCCATCGATGAGGTCCGCCAAGCCGAGTTCGACATCAGACACCAAAGCCGACGACAGATCAGGCTTTTTGAGGTCGGCATCGACCACGAGAATGCGTGCGCCAACCTCCGCCAGCATGCGCGCCATATTGAGCGTCAGGGTCGATTTGCCTTCACCCGGCCACGGCGACACGATTCCGATCACGACGCCGCTATTCCGGCGAATCGTTTGATCGACCGACATCTTGATGAACCGGAGAGTCTCGGTCGCGGTGCACCAGGGGCGCCGCGAATCGAATAGGCTCGCCAAGCTACGCCCCCTAGACGTAGCTCGACGCATGTTGACGATCGGGATCGCCCCCGCAAGCGGCAGACCCAAGGTGGACTTCACTTGATGCGGCCAGCGCAGCTTCCGGTCGAGAACTTCGCGCAGCAGGACGAGGCCTGTCCCGATCACGAAGCCGCCGACGCCTGCCAGAAGGAGGATGACTTGGGCCTTCGGCGCGCTCCTCGAGAGCGGTGGTCTGGCATAGGTCAGCACGCGGGCTTCGGTGATCGGCAGCGACTGCTGCTGGATGAACTGCGCGAGACGGAGCGCGCGGTTCTGCAGCGCCTCGTGATCGCTCCGCGCCGCGTCCGCAGCGGCAGACAGGTCCCGCATCTCTGTCGTGGCAACTGCGTCCTGAGCCGCGATTTCGGCCGCGTGGGTTTGGCGATATTGCGCCACCGCCATGGTGGCCACGTCAGCTTGGGCTTTGACCCCCTCGACCCGCTGGTTCATCCACGCGACAGTACGCTGGTTCGACTGCAAACGGCTGTCGAGTTGATCCTGGATGTAGGCATCCGCGACGGCATTAGCGACCTCTGCCGATCGAACGGGGTCGAGCGTCGTCGTGGCAATTTCAGCCAGGTAACTATGACCCGTCCGCGTGACCTTCACCTTGTGCAACAGGCTGTCGATGGCACTCGCATGACGCGTCTCGGCCGTCTGCTGCGGGACGGCTTCCCCGGTCAGCCAGGACAGGAGCCGGAAGCGAAGACCCGGTCCGCCGCCCACAAACTGGGGGTCAGCCTCGAGATGCAGGCGCTCTATCACCTGCTGTGCGATGCGCTCAGACCTCAAAATCTCGATCTGGCTATCGATGACGGCCGGGTCGACCAGCGGCTCTTGGGACACCTGGGATGGCGAGGGCGGCGTCTGTCTCGTATCCATCATCAGGACAGCCGTCGCCGTGAAGCTGTCCGGGGTGGTCGTGAGATAATATCCGGCGAGCGCCAGGCACATCGCCACCGACGCCAAAACCAGACGTCCCCGACGCAGCGCGACATCGATTATGCTCTGAAGCGTCCAGCGCTGACTCTCGTCGGGCTGTCTATAGATGCGGGTTTGATGCACGCTGTCCGGAACGACATTCATGATCGCTGACCTTTGCTCGTAACGATCAAAGAGGGAGGAGGACGCGCTCGCGTTCGCTCTTGGAGACCTGGTTCTTTCCCAGTGAACTACGCAGCAAGCCAAACAACTTGCCTCGAACGCGAGTTCGCGACGCCGCAGCTACTCTGAGACCAACCCTCAGTGATAAAAGGACGTTAGATCCCTCTTGGGGCGACCGACACCTAGGGCATAGCCTCAAGCGATGCCCTATCTCCTGCGACGGTCCCGAATCAAGGCTGCAAAGTGCGAACGCCCGATCGCCACGGAATGGTGCAGTGCATACAGACCTTCAACGAGCTTGTAAACCGCCGCACGCTGAAATCGTCCCAAATGAACATTTTTCAAGCAATTAGGACAGTTTGTGACCGTCGTTGGCCTGAATGTGGCACAACGGTGCACCGATTCGTCGAGATGACACAATCATTAACCAAATCTCACTTGCATATCATAGGTTATCTGAGCAGCGATGGCGAGAAATTTGGGTTTAATGTTTTGATATTGACATAATCAGCATTCAGGTTCTTGATGGACTGGAACTAAAGGGCGAAGTGGTGGTTAATGGCGCGTCGCGGAGCCGGTGTGCGGTGCACAATCCGCTGCGGGACGATCTCGGGGGAGATGCGTCCCACAAGCTTCCCTGTTCGGCAGTTCGGCCTGCGGGCGTGCTACTCGGGTTCATAAATCGATGAAGGTAGCGGATTTCATGCAGGTCAGGGAGAGCCGCGCAGGCGAAGCTTTACCTCGCGGCCTCGTTCGACTGGGATCGTTCGGGTCGCACCCCTCCGGGCGGGATACCGTCACTGGTGAAAGACGCTCGCGCGACATTGTCGCTGCTCGAAGCAAAAGGGCATTCGACTTTTCTACTGCCCTCGTCTTCCTTGTAGGGCTGGCGCCGGCACTCCTGCTCATCGCGGCTCTGATCAAGGGCACGTCGCGCGGGCCGGCGCTATTCCGGCAAAAGCGTTATGGGACCGACGGCGAACTGTTCGAGATCTGGAAATTCAGAACCATGTACATGACGCTGGGCGACCAGCAGGGCGTCAAGCAGACGCGGGACAACGATCCGAGGGTGACCCCCTTTGGGCGGTTCCTGCGACGGACGAGCCTTGATGAACTGCCCCAGATGGTCAACGTCCTGAGTGGCGATATGTCGCTGATCGGCCCACGGCCGCATGTCCCGGGTATGTTGGCCGGCGGCGTTCTGTATGAGGACCTGGTACCGACGTACCATCAGCGCCACGTGATTCGTCCAGGCATCACGGGGCTTGCGCAGGTTTCGGGTTTCCGTGGAAGCACGGAAGATGCGGAGCACGCCAAGGCCCGCGTCGACTACGATCTCCTGTATATCGAGACCTGGTCGTTCGTCCTCGACCTGCGGATCCTGTTTCTGACCGTGTGGCGGGAGCTGACCGGCGGTACCGGCTACTAAGGGCTTGCAAGAGAATAAGTGCTTCTATTTTGCTGTGTTTTCCTTTTGGGACGCTGATGCGCCTGGTAGGGATGCTTCGGAGCGATAATACGCGACGAGACGGGGCCGTAGCGATCGCTCTCGTAGCACCCAGGCCATTACCGCTCTGGAGGTTTTGGTGCGTGCCGTAGCTGATAGCATATGTCTTCGAGTGGAAATTGGAGTGCTGCCGTGACAATCTTCACCCTCCCGAGCATCTCCGCACGCGGGGGTTTTTCCGCTGGCGCATTCGCCGCCGCTTGTTCGTTGATGCTGGTCGCCTGCCCAGCCTGGGCCGACTACAAAATCAGCGCGGGCGACGTACTAGGCTTTTCAGTGGCTGGCCTGCCGGAACTCGCGACCAAGGCTCCGGTCGACGTCGACGGCAATGCGACATTGCCGCTAATCGGGCCATTGTCCGTCGCCGGTCTCAGCGCTCCACAGGCTCTCGCCAAGGTACAGGGCGTTCTGCCGAGCAAGGAATTCCGTCGACGAACGGCCGATGGGCGCGAGTTCCCCGTTATTATATCGCCCGGCGAGATCGGACTGACGGTGTCCGAATATCGCCCCGTCTACCTCAGCGGCGATGTTGCCAAGCCGGGCGAGGAGCCATTCCGGCCCGGGCTTACAGTCCGCAAGGCCATCGCGCTCGCCGGGGGTTTCGATATCTTGCGCTTTAAGATGGACAACCCATTCCTGCAACTGTCCGACCTCACCAGCGACTACAATACCTCGTGGGTCGATTTTGCCAAGCAGCAGGCTGTAATCGCGCGACTTCAGGCGGAGCTGGACGCAAAGCAACAACTTGACGCAAAGCTCGTGATCACTACCCCGATCGCGGCGAGCCTCGCTAAAGAAATTTTAGACAATGAACGGAACCAGCTTTCTGTTCGCAACGCTGATTTCGCGAAAGAGCAGGTATATCTTAGGGACGCCGTTCTCAAAGAGGGCGACCGAGCCAAGGTGTTGAATGAGCAGCAGTCAAAGGAGCAGGACGGCGTCAAGGCCGATCTCGCCGACCTGCAGCGCTACATTGAGCTTTACAACAGGGGTGCCGTCGCCTTGCCGGGGCTTTCCGATGCTCGTCGGACCGTGCTGCTGTCTTCCACCCGCGCGCTTCAAACGACGGCTCTCCTCGATTCGGTGGAGCGCGAACAGCAGGATCTCAACCGCAAGCTCGACCGCGTTGGGGACAGCCGCCGCATGCAGCTGTTGCAGGAGATGCAGGTCGCCACGACTGCTCTAGCGTCGACGCGTGCCAAGCTGCAAGCCCTCAGCGACAAGCTCCGTTATACCGGCATGGTGAAATCGCAATTGGTACGCGGGGTCGATAGCCAGCCCAAGATAGTCATCATGCGGGTCGTCGATGGCCGCCAGTCCAAAATCAACGCCGACATTGACGCCGAGTTACAGCCGGGCGATACGGTCGAGGTCGCGTTGCAGGCTGAGCAGCCGGTGGCAGTGCTGCGTTAGATCTGTCGAACGAAGTGTTCAGGAAGAGTGAAGGGTTCTGCTCGGGTGTATTTAGGGTCTTGATCCTCCCCCGGTTCCGCGGACACCTCTGATGCGCTCGTTGCGTGCGAGGAAGGTGTTTGATCGCGAAGACAAGACGGGAGTTCACGCCCGAGTTCAAACGCGAGGCGGTGGCCCTTCTGGAGAGCAGTGGCCGACCGCAAATGCAGATCGGGGGGGAGCTCGGGATTCAACCCTCCATGCGGCGTTGTCACGTTACCGGGCTAGGGCCGCGGATGGGCCGAGGTGGTGCACTGCGTTATGCACAGGCTGCGTTCGCTTGCTACCAGTTCTTTCTCCATCGCCTCCGCTTGGAAGGCCTTCAGGGTTTGCGGGAGACAAGACGGCGCTGGGTGTTGAAGGTGTTGTGGGCGACCGCATGGGCCGGCAGAAATCGCTGGGCCGATCCATGCGATTTGAACCAGTGCATCTTCCGTTCTCGACGGCGTGTTGGCTGGTGCGAGTTCTCGGCCCGGTTGTTCCGACGCTGCCCCTGGTCGTGGCAGGCCAAAAGACGGAGCTGGCGTGTGGCGGCGCCATATGACCCGAGCTTGTCGGTGGTGATGGTCTCCGGTGCAAAGCCCTGTTTCCTGATAAGTTTCGCAGAAGACGAAGGGCTGCAGTTTTGTCCCTGCGCGTTTGGACCAGGATGTCGAGCCCTTCACCTTCATCGTCAACAGCCCGCCAGAGAGCTATGCCAAGCGCGTCTTTGAGGCGCATGACGAAAATCGATGACTGAGAGCCAGTCCGGCGACCGCTGATCAGTGGCGTCGCTGCGAAGGTCTGACTAAACCTATCAGCTCGAAGGCAAATCGATATGGAATCCTGGAACCGTGCCCTCTTCCTGGCGCTGAACGCCCCCGAGCATCCCAGCAGTGCCATCGTCAGCGTCGCTGTCGTACTCGCGCAGGATGCCATTTTCCTGATCCCCGTTACCTTTGCCGCGCTCTGGCTTTGGGGTCGGGCCGAAGGTCGCGCGGGCCTCCTACTGACCTTTGTTGGAGCAGAAGTCGCGCTGGGGTTCAACCAGATCGCCGCGCTTCTCTGGTACCACCCCCGCCCGTTTGCGGTGCCGATCGGCCGGACCCTCATCGAGCATGCGACTGACAGCTCGTTTCCAAGTGATCACGTGACGTTCCTTGTCGCGGCAGGCTTAGGCTTGTTGGTGTGGACACGATACCGCTTGCCTGCGATGGCTGTGCTGGCGCTCGCCCTCCCTGTCGCATGGGCACGGCTGTTTCTGGGAATTCACTTCCCGCTCGACATGGTCGGTGCTGTACCTGTGGCCTGTGCTGGCCTGCTGGTCGTCGCGCCCTTCCGCACCTGGGCCGCGAGGAGATTGATGTTCCAATGGGTTGGACCGCTCTACCGGTGGGCCTTCGCCGTTCCGATCCACCGAGGGTGGGTGGAGCCCTAACAAGTGATTGATTTCATATCCACGCTGCCGAATGCCGTCTCGGTTCATCCTGACATCGCCTATGTGGTGGTGTTCCTCCTCGCGATGTCGGAGTCGATCCCGCTCATTGGGGTCGTCATTCCCGGCACAGCCGTCATCGTCGGCATCGCTGCTCTAGTTCCGCGCGGCGACGTAGGGCTGTGGCCCTACTCGCGGCGGCATCGCTTGGCGCTATCCTGAGTGACGGGGTGTCGTTCTGGCTTGGACATCGATACCAATTTGAAATCCTTCAGCATTGGCCGTTCTGTCGCTATTCTGACATAATGGTCCGCAGTGGGACTTTCTTCAAACGTCATGGCGGCAAAAGCGTCTTTCTGGCGCGGTTTGCCCCTGGAAACGAGCCTTCGTACCATTGATGGCGGGCATGTTGAAGATGCCGGTTAGACCGGTCTATATGGCAAATGTGCTGTCGGCGCTGGTGTGGGCTCCTGCCCATATAATGCCCCGTGTTTTCGTGGGGACGTATGTTCACCTACCGGCCTCAATGCAGAGCTTCTTGCTATTCTAGCTGTTGCGGTTTTCGTTCTTGCCTGGATCGCGGTGCGCGTTGTTGCCCACACCCGTCGTCGTCATGCTGTACGAGGCGATATAACTGGCCCTCCCTTATCTTGTGACCCGCCAGTGGCTCACTCTCCATCGGGAGATTGGATAACAGCCGAAGAGGCTGGTTCCATATGGGTAAGCTCATAGCGGACCAGTCTGGAGCCTTCCTTGCTCGTTTGCCTAGGGTACCCGCCAGTTGGCGGTGGTCTTCGTTTCCGGAAGTGTCGCGCTTCTCGCCGACACGATTCACAACGTCGGGGACCACGATCGTAATCCCACTATGGTTCGCCTTCGTGCTAGCGCGTCGGAAGCCGTCGAAAACTTTACCTATGGCCTCGGCCGCGCGGAGGGCCTCGCCGGGATCCTTATCGTGCTCATCATACTGTTCAGTGCGGTCTTGGCGGACTATGGGGCCATCTCGCGCCTGATGCACCTTCAGCCCGTCCACCAGCTTGGCTGGCTAACAGTCGCGGGCTTCGTCGGCTTCGTCGGGAATGAGATTGTGGCGGTGTTCCGCATCCGAGCCGGGCGCGAGATGAACAGCGTCGCCCTGATCGCGGAGGGCTATCACGCCCGTACCGATGGGCTGACCAGCCTCGCCGTCGTCCTCGATGCCTTCGGCGTCTGGATAGGCTTTTCCGCTCGCGGATCCCATCATCGGTCTGATTATCACGGTCGCCATCCTGGGCATCGTGTGGCAACGCCGCGCGCCGTCGTCACCCGCATGCTCGACGGCGTCAGCCCAGTGTTGTCGAAGAGATCCGTCATGCCGCCGAGCACGTGCCCGGCATCGAGCAGGTGGTCGACGCCAGGGCGCGGTGGCTTGGGCACGACCTCCAGGCCGATGTCACGGTCCCGCTGAACGACAACCTGTCGCTTGGACAGGCCAACGCCATCGCGAGCAAGCTCCAGGGAGAGTTGAAGGCCCACAGCCCAGCCCTCGCGGCTGTCAGCGTGCGCTTCGCGACCAACGGATCGACCGTCCTGGCAATGGCGCCCGGTCATGATGGCGGGCCTTCGCACCATCACGCACCCGCGCCCGTCATCGGGGACTCGGCTTTGGCTACAGGGCAGATCTCCAGCGTGGACACCCCTGACGGCGAGCGGATGCGCCTCATCGTAGAGCACCACGTCAAAGGCCTCAGCGCCGCTGAGAGCATCAAGCGGCCTGGACGACACGCCGAAGTTCTGAACCTGTTGCCCCTCACCGACGAGGTGAACCCGCCGATCCTGGCATTGCGCGACAACGGCATCGAGGTCACAGCGATCCACAACCACATGCTGGACGACCAACCGCGCGCATTCTTCGTCCACTACTGGGCCAACGACGACGCGGTGAAGCTAGCCAAGGCACTCCGGGCGGCGCTCGACACGGTCCACGTCGCGCCGAACGGCTGAGGCTCGCAAATCACTGGGTAGCGCCAAAAGCTGACGTAGGCTTCTTGCCATCTTGCCGACATTGCCGAGCGTCGTAGAGGCGTCCGGCCAGACGGTGACTGTCGACTAACGCGGACGGTCGTGGGGTCCGCTTCGGGGCACCCTGGCGTCCTCACAGATATGGTCTGCTACCGTACGTCTTTCTGAAAGGATCTGTTTCGGTGATCATCCCGACGGCAACACCAGACCCGTAGGGGGTTAACATGAGTGATGTGGTCCGCGCTCCAGAAACGGAGCCGGGTGTACCAGGGCGTACGAAAGGTCAGCGGGTGCCCAGATCCTATGCCCTCAGCCTCATGTGGGTAGCTCTGACCTTCGCCGTCCTGGTCGGCGTCTCCAATATAACAGAGCTGGTCTTCGTCGATTTCGTGCACGGGAACCCATATCGGACAAAGGCGAACGCCGTCGAGATGATGTGGCTCTTCACCCTCCTATTCGGAGTCCTGGCCGTAATCGGATGCTTCCTGGTCTTCGGTCTGCCGCAGGTGGTCCAGGCGATGCTGCATGCGCAGGCGAGGCGCTTGCCAAGGCCCTTTTCATACCTGATCGTTGTGGCGTTCGTGCCCGTCACGACGATACTGACCTGGTACTGCTGGGAGTACCTGACGCCAACGGACGCAAACCTGGGCATCAACGCAGGGCCGGATTGGAGGCCCTACCAACATGGGATCACCTTGCAGCGCTACTTGGATGCGCTAGCCTTTCAGCTTCCGATTGCCCTGTACTCAATGGTCTACTGCGAACCGGACCTAATCAGGACCTCCAGGAGGGTTCTGATCCTGCTCGGCCTGACCGCCGCCATCCCGATCGGAGTCTGGTTCGGTCACCGAATTGCTGAAGGACAGTACCTGTTCCCTTGATCCGGGTCATGTGGGTCGCCGGTCATGGCGCTCGAACGGTTGATGTGTTGCCGCAAGTGCCTCTCGGGTCGGGTCGGTCAGCTCGAACGGCACCGGTCGGCCAGTCTTTTGCTGAACGATGGTCATCCGCAATCGCACGCTGTCACCCAGGTGAATGTCGGCGACGCGCAGCTTAACGAGGTCACAGCCGCGCAGCTTACTGTCGATCGCTGTGTTGAACATCGCGAGATCGCGGACCCGGCCATCGTGCTGGAGGCGGGCGCGAATGGCCCAGATGTGCTTGGGTTTCACCGGCGGCTTCGGCCCGACGATCTGGCCTCGGTTCCATGAGATGCGGGTGCCTGATTGAGCTGCTGTCATGATACGCTCCTTTCGGAACACACGACGCTCGCGCCCTTCATGCCGGAATGCGAATCCCTGTCTCGCGCCAACAGTTGCCGTTGGCTCGTTGCCATCTTGCGGACGTTGGTGAGCTATCACCGAGCGGGGCTTTGACCGCCCGAGCGGCCAGTGACTCCCGACCCATAGCGGTCACTCGCTACCATCGCTGGACGTTCCTGGAGCGTGATCCGTTTGTGGCAGTGCGTGAGGGGTGCATACGGATTACCCGTCAGCTTTGAGGGAAATCCCGCATTTCCCTGAGCCGGAGGACGTCTATTCTCCATGCTCATTAAGGAGAAACGAAAATGCACATCTTGCCACTCAGCAAAGAACCAAAACCTGACGAGGCGGAGTTCAACGCCTTCTTTCCATCGCCCTTCTCGCTGAATCAGTTCACCAGCCCGAAGAGCAACATGGAAGGTGCCTACTACCCACAACTCTACCGCGGCACACGTCGCATCCTGGTGATCTGCACAGATGAGCGTTACCTGCAAACCGAGAACGGCACGTTATTTTCGACCGGAAACCATCCGGTCGAGACGCTTGTGCCGATGTACCACCTGCACAAGGCTGGTTTCGAATTCGACATCTCCACCGTCTCCGGCAATCCGGTGAAGTTCGAGTTTTGGGCGATGCCCAAGGAGGACGAGGCAATCACCGGTTTCCACGGCGCCTATCTCGAACAATTTCAGAAGCCGCTGAAGCTGTCCGATGTGGTTGCCAGCCTTGATCCGATCAACGGCTATGCTGCCGTGTTCATTCCCGGCGGACACGGCCCCCTGGCCGGCCTACCGTTCAGCAAGGATGTCGCGGCAGTGATCCGCTGGGTCTTCGATACCGATCGGCATATCATCTCGATCTGTCACGGCCCCGCTGCCTTCCTGGCTTGCGCCGCGAAAGAAGACGATAGCAACTTTCCCTTCACGGGCTACTCGATCACGGCCTTCCCCGATACGACTGATTGCATGATCCCGGACATCGGCTACATGCCCGGACAGCTCACGTGGCATTTCGGTGAGAAGCTGAAGGAGATGGG
>JAABUJ010000609.1_pt1 | contig 66527 bp, 68 predicted proteins | sample 5559131 | NCBI WGS metagenome assembly JAABUJ01 (sample SAMN10711875, study PRJNA513366) | rock metagenome | isolation source: Antarctica rocks | place: Antarctica: Victoria Land, Mt New Zealand nord | collected 2016-01-07 | reverse complement strand
AGCGAATCGGGGAAGCCAACCGATCAGTCAACCCCGAACTCTCAGAAGGGGTGGACCGATGAACGGGGCCCGGTCACTTACGCGCCTCGGGGAGGCCAATACATCGGGTGTGCGTCCGGGACGAGCGGGGTGAGCGATGCGCGGTGCGGTGCTCAAACGGCCGCGAGCAACCCTCCTGCTCGTGGGGCTGGTTGTCGTCGGCGCCCTGGCCGCGGCCGCCCTGGGCCGGGATCGGCTTGAGGTCGCGGGGTACACGGACCCTGGCTCGCAGAGCATGCGCGCCAGCGTGCGGTTGCACCACGCGCTGGGCTACGATCCCGAGCCGGGGATGGTGATCCTCGCCCGCTCCCGAGACGGGTTTGGGTCAGCGCCATCCCAGCGGGCCGTGGCTCGGCTCGCGCGCAGTGTCGGCGCGGATCCCGCGGTCGGGCGCGTGCAGACCGCCTTCGGTTCGGGTGGGCTACGGGCGCTGGTCTCGCGCGACGCGCGCGCGACGCTGCTCCTGGTGCACTTCAGGAGCATCAACCAGGACGCGCTCGCCGGGCCGATCGCGCGTTTGCGCGGCCACCTCCGGGAGTCGGGGCTGAGTCTGGCCTTCGGCGGCTACGCCCTCGGCGTGGTAGACCTGAACGGCATCGCGCGAGGTGATCTCGTGCGCGCCGAGCTGATCGCCTTTCCGTTGCTGGCCCTGCTGGTGCTGCTGATCTTTCGCGGCCTGGTCGCGGCAGCGATCCCCGTGCTCATCGGCGGCGTGTCGGTGATCGGCACGTTCGTCTGCCTGCGCCTATTGAGCAACGCGGTTCACATCTCGATCTTCGCGTTGAATCTCGCGGTCTTGCTCGGCCTCGGGTTGGCGGTGGACTACGGGTTGTTCCTCGTCTCTCGCTATCGGGAGGAGGCGGTGGGTCGCGGCGTGGGCCTCGATGCGATCCGCGCGACGCTCGCGACGGCCGGCCGGGCGGTCGTCTTCAGCGGCTGCGCGGTCGGCGGTGCGTGCGCTGCCCTGCTCCTGTTTCCCCAGGCGTTCATCTACTCGATGGGCATCGCGGGAATGTTGGTGGCGTTCTTCTCGGCCGCCGCCGCGCTGCTCGTCACACCGCCGTTGCTGTTGTTCGCGGGCGATCGGATCGGCGCCCGCACGGCGCGCCGGGGCGCTCGTGCGACGGGCCACACGCGCTGGTATCGCTGGCCGCGATGGGTGATGCGCCACCACGTCGATGTGGCGCTGGTCACGGTCTTGGTGCTGATCGCCGCGGCCGGGCCTGCTCTGGGGCTGCGGTCCACCTTCCCGGATCTGAGCTCCGTCCCCAGCGGCTTTCAGACGAGGACGGTCGCCGAGGTGGTTAGGCGTGACTTCACGCCTAACCTCGAGTACCCCGTCGACATCGCCTTCCCGCTCGGCGGTCGGGATCGCGGAGCTCTGGCTCCTGCGCGCCTCGCGTTGCTCCTGAACCTCGCGCCCGGCGTCGCTCTGGCGGGTCCCATCCAGTTCGCCTCGCGGGACACGGCCCTGGTCCAGCTCGTGCTCGCTCAGCCGCCGCTGTCGCCTGCGAGCGAAACGTTGATAGCGAGGCTGCGGGCGCTCCGAGCGACGGTCCTGGTCGGCGGGAGGACGGCCGAGTTCGTCGATCTCAAGCACTCGATCGAGCAGCGCGCCCCGCTCGCCCTTCTCCTGGTCGCGGGCACCACCCTCGTCGTGTTGTTCCTGTTGACGGGGTCGGTCGTGCTTCCGGCCAAGGCGCTGCTCTTCCACGCGCTCGATCTCGGGGCGGTCTTCGGCCTGCTCGCCCTGATCTTCCAGGACAACCTGTTCGGGATCGGCGGCCTGGTCGCCTACCGGGGTCCACCGGCGATCGAGATCACGGTCAGCGTCGTGATCATCGCCTCGACGTTCGGTCTAGCCACCGATTACTCGATTCTGCTTCTCTCGCGCATCACCGAAGAGCACGAGGCGGGGCGCTCGGACGAGGAGGCCGTCGCGCGGGGGATCGAGCGCACGGGCCCGATCATCACGAGCTCCGCGCTGCTGCTCGCGGTCGCGCTGCTCGCGCTCGCCTCGTCGCGGGTGTTCCTGGTCAAGGAGCTGACCGTCGGGCAGATCCTCGGCGTGATCATCGACGTCTCGTTCGTGCGGCTGCTGCTGGTTCCGGCCTTCATGCGCATCCTCGGTCCGCTCAACTGGTGGGCGTCGCGTCAGCGACACCGCCGCCGCGCCCCAGCCTGACACGAACCGTTTTCAGTGTTAGCACTGAGGTGCGGCGCGACCCGTCGGGCCAGGATTCGCCGATGCATGGCGATGAGCATCCGATGGTGCACCGATTCGGCGCTGGCCGGCTCAAGGCGGTGCTTCGCATCTCGATCCTCGCGGCGGCCGTGGGCTTGGCGGCGACGTCTGTCGCCTCCTCGGACCCCGGCACGCCGGCGACCTCGACCGCGCTCAACTCCCCGACCGCCGCGGTCCCGCTCCCCGGCGGGGGATTCCTGATCGCCGACCTGTTCGACAACGTCGTGCGCAAAGTCGACGCGGCGGGCAACATCTCTACCGTGGCCGGTAACGGCACGGCCGGCCACACCGGTGACAACGGCCCCGCTACCCAGGCGGAGATCAATGAGCCAACGGACGCCGTCCCCACCCCGGACGGAGGCTTTCTGATCGCGGACTCCGCTCTGCAGTCCAACTCAGACGTGGTCCGGACGATCCGCAAGGTCTCCGCGTCCGGCACCATAACCACGGTCGCGGGCGGGTCGACAAATTGCGCCGGGAGCGACTCCGAAGGCAACGGCTGTCCCGCGACCCAGGCCAATCTGAGCGAGCCCACCGCCGCGGTACCGACCCCCGACGGCGGGTTCCTGATCGCCGATCTTGGCGGACGGGCGGGCCACACCGGCGGTGACGTCCGCAAGGTCGACGCAAACGGCATCATCACGCGAGTCGCGGGTGGACCCGACAACACCGGGAGTTGCACGGGCGCGACGGACAGCGTAGGGGACGGATGCCAGGCCCTGGGCGCCCGACTCGATGCCCCGACCGCAGCGATCCCATTCAGCATCGCGGGTGCCGCGGTGAGCACCCCCGGCACCGGCTTCCTGATCACCGAGACGTTCGGCTGCCGGGTCCGCCTGGTCGACGGTTCGGGCAGCATCAGCACCGTCGCGGGCACAGGCACCTGCCGCCAGACCAACGACCCGATGCCGCCTGACAGCGGCCTCGCCGCGTCGATCAACCTTTCGCACCCGACCGACGCCCGTCCGACCGCGGACAGCGGGGTCTTCCTGGTCGCGGACGGGTTCAGTTGCGCCGTCCGCAAGGTCGATCTCAATACGCACACGTACACGACGGTTTCGGGCAGCCCCGAGTGCAACTCGGATCAGCAGAGCGCATTGAAACTCGGAACGACCGCCGGCGTCCCCACCCCTGGTGGAGGCTTCCTGCTTGCCGACTCGAACTCGAGCCAGATAGACCAGGCGTCCTCCGCGGGCTCGCTCACCCGCGTCGCGGGGCAAGGCATGACCGCGGTCGGTCCCGGCCCCGGACCAGCCCCCGCGCCGGGACCGGGACCGGGGCCGGCGCCCGCGCCGGGGCCGATGCCCGCCCCCGCGCCCCCGCCGGGGCCGGTGCTCAGGACCGGGGTCGCGGTGGCGCACAGTCCGGCGACGGTGACTCGGGGCAAGGCGAGCGTGGCGCTCACCTGTCCGCGCGGCACTTCGGGGTGCTCGGGGACGCTGACGCTCAGCGTGCGGCAGCGGGTCATCGTCCGCAGCCACGGTCACCGCAGAGCCGTCACGCGCACCGTTACCGTCGGCCGCGCCCGGTTCTCACTCGCGGCTGGAGCGCGCCGCACCGTCTCCGTCTCGTTGAGCGCCAGCGCCCGCCGGTCGCTCGCCGCCGCGCGCAGCCACCGGCTCAAGGTCACCGCGACGATCGCCCGCAGCCGCAGCACCATCACGCTCGTCCAGCCCAAGTCGCGAGGCAAGGGCCGAAAGCGCTGACCCGCGGCTAGGAGAACCGCACCTTGCCGTTCGACCGTGCCCGCGCCTGCGCGCGGTCGACGAACTCCAGGCGCTTGAGCGCGGCGCGGAAGAGGCGGGTGACGAGGCGCAGGCGGGCGTTCTCCGAGCGGAGGTCGAGCAACCCCTGCTTGGCGTCGAGCCCGAAGTCGACGGTGGCCGCCATCTGGTAGGCGCCCATCGCCGCGAGCTCCTCGGAGTCGGGCTCCTGGTCGGTGACCTGCTCGACGAGCTCGGAGTAGGCGGTGTGGGCGCCCTCGAGCGCGCCGGCATCGAGCTTCTCGACCCGGTCATCGAGGAACTCGATCACGCCGGCCGGATAGGGGAGGTCCTCCTGGCTCTCGACGAGCCGAAACGGGCGAGTGCCGCGCGAGAGGAGGTTGATGCGGCCGTCGTCCATGCGCTCGAGCACCTCGGCGATCTCGCACGCGCAGCCGACCGGACGCAGTCCGTCCTCGGCGCGCCACACGATCCCGAACTCGGCGTCGCGGTCGAGGCACTCCTCGATCATCGTCTTGTAGCGCTCCTCGAAGACGTGCAGCGGCACCGCTTCGCTCGGCAGCGCCACCAGGCCCAGCGGGAAGAGGGGAAAGTCGCGCACGTGCCGGTCGGCCACCGTCACCGAGTCTACGCGGGGTGCGCGGGCGCGACGGGATCTCTCGTGCGCTCCGGCGCGTATCAGGAGGAGGATGCCCTCCACCGCCCTCGTCTGGTTCCGGCGCGATCTGCGCGTGCACGACCACCCGCCGCTCGTGCGGGCGCTCGCCGAGCACGACCGCGTCGTGCCCGTGTTCGTGTTCGACCCCGGTCTGATCCACGGCCGCTTCCCCTCGCCGGGCCGCACGCAGTTCCTGCTCGACTCGCTGGCCGAGCTGGGGGAGGCGTTGCGGGCCCGCGGCGCCCGGCTCGTCGTGCGCGAAGGACGCCCGGCGCAGGAGATCGCGACGCTCGCCGTCGAGGTCGGCGCCGAGGCGGTCTACCTGGCTAGCGACGTCTCTCCCTACGCCCGCGCGCGCGACGGGGTGGCGCGCGCGGCCCTGGAGGAGGCCGGAGTGCGGGCGGTCCACACCCCGGGCAACTTCTGCTCCGACATCGGGAGGATCCGCACGAAGGACGGCCGCCCGTTCACCGTCTTCTCGCCGTTTCACCGCGTCTGGCGAGAGGAGGAGCGGCGCCCGGTGTACCGCGCGCCGGTTGAGGTGCCCATGCCGGGCGGGGTGCGGCTCGGACGCCTGCCGCGGCTCGCCGACTTCGGGCTGGCGCCCGAGCTCGCCGATCCGGTGCCCTCGGGCGAGGCCGAGGCGCGCCGGCGCCTCGAGCGCTTCCTGGCCGGGCCGATCGAGGACTACGCCGAGCGCCACGACCGCCTGGCGGGCGGCACGTCGGAGCTCTCCCCGCACATCCACTTCGGCAACGTCTCCGTGCGCGAGATCGAGGAGCGGGTCGCGCGGCGGGAGGGGAGGGGTCCCGCGGCGTTCCGCCGCCAGCTCGGCTGGCGCGACTTCTACGCGCAGGTGCTCCTCCACCATCCCGAGAACGCGCACGCCCCGCATCAGGCGCGCTACGCCGCCCTGGAGTGCGACGAGGACGACGAGCTCCTGCGGGCCTGGCAGGAGGGACGCACGGGCTTCCCGGTCATCGACGCGGCGATGCGCCAGCTCCGCACCACGGGGTGGATGCACAACCGCGCGCGCCTCGTGGTGGGCTCGTTCCTGACCAAGGACCTCCACCTCGACTATCGCCGTGGCGAGGCGCACTTCATGCGCTACCTGCTGTGCGGCGACGAGGCGCAGAACAACGGCAACTGGCAGTGGATCGCCTCGGTGGGCGTCGACCCGGCGCCCTACTTCCGGCGCATGTACAACCCGACGCTCCACCAGGAGCGCTTCGACCCAGCCGGGGAGTACGTCCGTCGCTGGGTGCCCGAGCTCGAGCGGGCGCCGCTCGAACGCCTGTCCGAGCCGTGGCGGATGACCGAGGAGGAGCAGCGGGCCTGCGGCTGCGTGATCGGCCGCGACTACCCCGCGCCGATCGTCGATCACAAGCGAGAGCGCGAGCGGGCGATGGAGCGCTACCGTGCCGTGGCCGCCCGCGGGTAGGGGCAAGCCGGACGAGTCCCACGCTTCTCGAGGAGATCAGGCGACATGGTAGACGAACGGACGGTGGCGGTGCTCGGCACCGGGATCATGGGCGCGCCGATGGCGCGCAACCTGGCGAGCGCGGGCCTGAGCGTCCGCGCGTGGAACCGCACGCGCGAGAGGGCCGAGCCGCTCGGCGAGCACGGTGTCAGCGTGTGCGACACGCCGGCCGAGGCCGTCTCGGGCGCTGGGATCGCGCTGACCATGCTCTCCGACGGCGGCGCGGTGGAGGAGGCGGCGCGCGCGATGCTCGACGCCCTCGAGGACGGCGCCGTGTGGATCCAGTCGAGCACGGTCGCTGGAGGCCGCCGACCAGCTCGCCGCGCTGGCCTCCGAGCGCGGGGTCCCGTTCGTCGACGCGCCCGTGCTCGGCACCAAGCAGCCCGCCGAGCAGGGGCAGCTCATCGTCCTCGCCTCCGGGCCAGAGGGCGAGCACGAGCGCTGCGGGCCGGTGTTCGACGCGATCGGGTCCAAGACGCTCTGGCTCGGGGAGGCGGGAGTCGGCAGCCGGCTCAAGGTCGTCGTGAACAACTGGATCACGTCGCTCACCACGGTCCTGGGTGAGACCGTCGCCCTGGCGCGCGCGCTCGACGTCGACCCCGCGCAGTTCCTCGAGGTCATCTCCGGCGGCCCGCTCGACGTGGCCTACGCGCAGATGAAGGGCAAGGCAATGATCTCCGGCGAGCTCGCGGAGCCGAGCTTTCGGCTCTCGCTCGCCGCCAAGGACGCGGGTCTCGTCGTCGCCGCGGCCGAGGGCGCGGGCGCCGAGCTCCCCGTCGCGCGGGCCGTGCGCGACCGCTTCGCCCGCGCGGAGGAGCTCGGTCACGGCGACGAGGACATGGCGGCGGTGGTGGCGGCGGCCGAGGATGGGGCCTAGCTCGGCGGCGACTCGCCCGCTCGCCCGTAGAAGACGCGAAAGACCGGGGCCAGCCTCCGACGCTCGTAGAAGCGGTGGGCGTCGGCGTTCGCGTTCGCCGCCGTGAGCATGAGCTCGTGGACTCCGAGATCGGCGAGGCGCTCGTCGACGGCGTCGAGCAGCGCGGTCCCGACCCCGCTGCCGCGTGCTTCGGGAATCACTGAGAGCGTTTCCAGGGCGGCGACGCGGTCGCCGGTGGCCCACGAGGCGAGGCCGGGGCCGACGGTCACGAACGCATAGCCGACGAGGAGCTCGCCGCGCTCGGCGAGCAGCACGAAGGTGTCGGGCTCCTCGATCCAGCTCGCGTACTTCCTCACGCGCCGGCGCCAGGACTCCTCGGGTGAGCGCGCGGAGGAGTGGCCGAGCTCGGGCGTGATGCGCGCGTGGTGGGCCTGAAGCGCCTTCCATACCGGCTCGAGCCGAGCGAGGTCGCGGGCGGAGCCCCGAACGACCCGGAGCGCTTCGTCGCTCACGCCGGCTTGCGCGCGGCCACGAGCAGGTTGTAGAAGAGCGCGGGGGGGAGGCGGCGCTCGAGTAGGCGGCGGTCGAGTCGCTGCAGGGTCAGGTAGCCGCGGTAGGCGTACTGGCGCCAGAGCCACGGGACGTCCTCGGGCACCGCGGTCGACTCGAGCACCCGGTTCGTCCACCCGAACCAGTTCGCCAGGAGCTCCTCTCCGCGCACCCGCACGGCCTCGAAGCCGGCGTAGCGCACCACGCGATCGAGGTCGCCCGGAGCGAAGGCGTGAACGTCGACCGCGAACTCGAACCCGTGATCGCCGCCCGGCCCGCCGCCGTTCCCGTTCGCGGGCTCGGGCTGCTCGTACACGCGCTCGCGCGCACCGAGCGCCGCGCGCCACGCGGGCGCCACGCGCTGGGCGCCGCGCTTGGGCAGGCGAGCGATCCGGTCGCCGAGCGCGGAGGGCTCACCGGCGAAGGCGAGCAGGCCCCCGGGGCGCAGCACCCGGTGGAACTCGGAGAAGGCACGTTCGAGATCGGGGATGTGATGGAGCACCGCATGGCCGAGCACCAGGTCGAAGGAGGCGTCGGCGAAGGGAAGCTCCTCGGCGTCGACGACGGCCCCCTCGACCGCGTCAGCCAGCCCGAGGTGTGCGGCGTTGCGCTCGAGCGCGGCCACCATGCCCGGCGAGATGTCGGTGCAGACCGCGCTGCGCACCGTCCCCGACCGGAGGAGGTTCAGGGAGAAGTAACCCGTTCCGGCGCCGATCTCGAGCGAGCGCGCGAACGGCCCGGTGCCCAGCGGCCCGAGCGCCTTGGCGAGCTTTCCGAGCACCTGCGTCCGCCCCGGGGCTCCGAAGTCGATCCCCCACTTCGAGTCGTACTCCTGAGCGGCGGCGTCGTGGTAGCGCGCGTTGACGTCGCGAATCTCCTCGGGCGTCCGGGCGGCGCTCATCGGCGGCGACACCCTACCCTCTCGGCCCGTGAGCGCCGTCTACGAGCAACGCGACCAGCCGCCCGGCGTGCCGCCGCTGCGGCTCACGGGCGAGCGCACACTCCCCGACGTGCCCGAGGAGAACTACTGGTACCGCCGCCACCTGGCGGTCTACGAGTGGATCGGCGCCCGCGTCGTGGACCAGCGCGTCGTCGACCTCGCCTGCGGGGAGGGCTACGGCTCCGAAGTCCTCTCGCGCTCGGCGCGCTCGGTCGTCGGGGTCGATGCCAACCCGGAGGCGCACGACCACGCCCGCCTGCGCTACCGCCGCCAGAACCTCTCCTTCGAGCGCGCTCTGGTGGAGGAGTGGAGCGAGCCGTGCGACGCGGTGGTCTTCCTGCAGACGATCGAGCACGTCCGGAACCCCGGGGCGCTCCTTGCCCACCTCGCCGCGCTACTCGCCCCCGGCGGCGTCGCCTACGTCTCCACGCCGAACCTGCTCACGCTCGCGGCGCCCGGCGCGGAGAAGTCCGACAACCCGTGGCACGTCAAGGAGTACCGCGCGGAAGAGTTCCGCACGCTCTGCTCGGTGCACTTCGCGGAGGTCGACCTGCTCGGGCTCTTCCACGCGCGCAAGCTGCGCGCGCACGAGCTCGCCCTGCGCGCCGGATGGGACTCCCTCCACGCCCGGCTCGGGATCACCAAGACCTTCTACGACCGGTTCACGCCGGCCATCGCGGCACGCGACTTCGCGCTGCGCGCGGGAGACCTGGATCGCGCGCTCGACTTCCTCGTCGTGGGCCGGCCTTGACGGCCGCGGGCGAGCTCGCGCTCGTCCTGCACAGCCACATGCCCTACGTCGAGGGCTACGGGACCTGGCCCTCCGGCGAGGAGTGGCTCTGGGAGGCGATGGCGACCTGCTACCTGCCGCTGCTGGAGGTCCTTCCGCAGGCACCGCTCACCCTCTCGCTCACCCCGGTGCTCGCCGACCAGCTCGAGGCGCCCGGCATCGCCGAGCGCTTCCTCGCCTTCGTGCGCGAGGTGCGCCGCTACACCCACGAGGAGGACATCGCCGGCTGCCGCGCCGGCGGGGAGCACGAGATGGCTGCCGAGCTCGAGCGCTCCCTGGCCGAGTACGAGGCCGCCGCCGCGCGCTTCGAGGCGATAGGCGGAGACCTGCTCGGGGCGCTCGCTCCCTTCGTCTCGTGGACCTCCTCGGCCTCCCACGCCGTCCTGCCGCTGCTGGCCACCGACGCCGGCGCCCGGCTGCAGATCCAGACGGGAGTCGACTCCCACCACCGCCGCTTCGGAGCGTGGATGGGCGGCTTCTGGCTCCCCGAGTGCGCCTATGACCCGTGGCTCGACGACCGGCTGGAGGAGGCGGGGGTTCGCGCCGCGTGCGTCGATCTCACCGACCATCACGGCCTCGGAGCCCGCGAGCACCTGCGTCCGGTTCGCTCCCCGGCGGGCCCGCTGCTCGTGCCGATCGACCGGGCGAGCATCGAGCTCGTCTGGAGCCACGCGGGCTATCCCGCCCACGGGAGCTACCGCGACTACCACCGGCACACGACCCACCACCACCGCGTGTGGGGCAACGACGGGCGGCTCTACGACCGGGAGGCGGCGGCCGAGCTGACCCGCACGCACGCCGCCGACTTCGTCCGCCGCGCCCGCGATCGGTTGACCGGCGGCGGCCTGTGCGTCTGCGCGCTCGACACCGAGCTGCTCGGCCACTGGTGGTACGAGGGGATCGCGTGGCTCGAGGCGGTGATCGAGGAGGCGGCGCGCCAGGGGCTCGCCCTGACCGGGCTCGACGACGCGCTCGCCCGGCACGAGCCCGTGCCGGCGCCGCCCGGCGGGCTGCCGCCGGGCACCTGGGGCGCGCCGCGCGACCTCTCGACCTGGGACGGTCCGCCGGTGGCCGAGTTCGCCTGGCGTGCCCGCGCCGCCGAGCTGCGCCTCGTGCGCTCGGCGAGGGGGGGAGAGGCCGACCCGGCCGCCGCCCGGGAGCTCCTCGCGCTGCAGTCGAGCGACTGGGCGTTCATGGTCTCCCGGGGGCTGGCCGGCCCCTATCCGGGCGAGCGCGCCGAGGGCCACGCGCGAGGCTTCGAGGAGGCGCTCGCCTCGGTAGGCTCCCGGCCGCCTGAGGTTCGCCACCTGGCCCCCGACCTCTCGCTCGCCCCGCTGCAGTCGCCTTGAGCCAGCGAATCCTCATCCTCTCCTGGGAGTACCCCCCGCTCATCGAGGGCGGCCTGGCCCGCCACGTCCGCAAGCTCTCCGAGCAGCTCGTACAACAGGGCATCGAGGTCCACGTCCTCACGCGCGGGGAGGAGCGCGCGCCCGCGGAGGAGGAGATGGAAGGCGTCCTCGTCCATCGCGTCCGGGAGCCCGGCCGCCCGCGCGACCTCGGCGAGTTCGTGGCCTGGATCGAGCACATGAACGCCGACATGCTCGCCGCGGGGGTGGAGCTCGGCGACCGCTTCTCCTTCGACCTCGTGCACGGGCACGACTGGCTCGTCGCCGTCGCCGGCGACCACCTCGCTCACCGCTTCCGGTGCCCGCTCGCGGTGACCATCCACGCGACGGAGTACGGGCGCCACCAGGGCTGGGTGGAGTCCCATCCTCAGTCCTACATCCACGGGGTCGAGCAGTGGATGGCCAACCGCGCCGAGGCGGTCATCACCTGCTCGCACTACATGCGCGGGCACGTGGCCGACGTCTACGGACTCGAGGAGGACCGGGTGACCGTGATCCCCAACGGCATCGACCCGCTCGACCTCCAGCCCGTCGATGACCTGGCGACCCTGCGCTCGCGCTTCGCCGCTCCCGACGAGCGGCTCGTGCTCCTGGTCGGACGGCTCGTCTACGAGAAGGGCTTCCAGCTCGCGCTCGAGGCGCTGCCCGGCGTGATCGAACGGGTGGGTGGCGTGCGCTTTCTCGTCGCCGGCTCGGGGACGCACGAGCACGAGCTCCGCGCCCAGGCCGAGCGGCTCGGGTTGATGGAGCACGGCACGTTCCTCGGCTGGATCGGCGACGACGTGCTCCACTCGCTCTACCGGATCGCCGACCTGTGCGTCGTGCCCTCGATCTACGAGCCCTTCGGGCTCGTCGCCCTCGAGGCGATGGCGTCGAACTGCCCGTGCATCGTGGCCGACACCGGTGGATTGCGGGAGGTGGTTCCCAACGACGATGTCGGCCTGCGCTTCCGCTCCCGCGACCCCGAGTCGCTCGCCGTGATGGTGGAGCGGGTGCTCACCGACGACGCGCTGCGCGAGCGCCTCGTGGCGGAGGCCAGCGAGCACGTGCTGAGCTTCGACTGGGCTGACGTCGCGCGCCAGACCGCGGAGCTCTACGGGACGCTCGGGCGCGCGACGGTGTAGCAGGCGAGTCAGCGGTTCCGCACGAGCAGCCGGTCGAGCGGGCCGCTCGGCATGAGGTAGGCAATCGTGAGCGCGCCGAAGACCGCGAGGCTTGCCACCGGGCTCCAGAGGGCGACGAGCGTCGCCGTGCCGAAGATCGGGAACCCGAGCAGGTTGCGCCGGGTCTGGGTAAGTCGCGCCGCGGGCGTCACGCCGGGCGCGAGGAGCCGTCCGCTCCCGCGGCAGGCGGCGTACCAGAGCAGCGGGAAGGCAATGGAAGCCGCCACGAACGTGAGGCCGTAGACCACCGTCGCGGTGCGCTGATCGGCGACGCTGCCCCCGGCCAGCTCGTCGCCGCACCGGCTCCATCAAGGGCCGCCACTCGGCCTCGGTGGCGCCGAGCGCCCGGGCGACGTCGGAGGGGCAGATCGGTCTTCTCCGGCCCGCGCGCCGCGAGCTGGACGCGGAGCTCGCGCTCGATGGCCGCGTCGCCCACGCTCATCGCCAGCGCAGCGTACTTGGCGCCTCGCGCATCCGGATCACCCGGGCCGGGGCGCCCGCCACCACCGCGTTCTCGGGGACGTCCCGGGTGACGACCGCGCTCGTGCCGAGGATGGCGTTGTCGCCGACCTCGACGCCGCGCAGCACGCACGCGCCGTAGCCGATCCACACGTTGTGCCCTACGCGCACATCGCGCTTGTAGATCCCCTGGAGGCGCACCGGGCGCTCGACGTCGACGACGCCGTGGTCGAAGTCGATGAGCATCACGCGGTCGGCGAGGATGCACTCCCGGCCGATCTCCACTCGCTGGAAGGCGGAGATCGTGCACTCCTGCCCAAGCACGGTCTTCGCGCCGATCCGCAGCTCGCCCTCGTGCACGCGGATCTTGCACCCGTGCCCGATCCACGACCAGCGCCCGAGCACCACCCGCGCGCCGCGGCCGATCTCGAACGACACGCCGGGACCGACGAAGGCCAGCCCGTCGGTCACGAGGCGCCCGCGCCAGCGGAGCTTCAGCCAACCGAGGCGCAGGGCCAGCCGCGCGTACTTCGGTGAGAGCATCTGGTGGCGGCGCATGAAGCGCAGCAGCGACAGCGGGCCGCCGTGGCGCGGCGGCGGCTCGGCCCGCACGGCGGCGGGGACGTTCTCGATCTCGGGCGGGGCGAGCGCCGGCTCCACGGCGGGGATCGTAGAGCCACCGCGGGCCGCCGCTCGAAACCGCCGCTAGCCTTCCCCGCCGGATGGCCACGGACCGCCCCCTCGCCGAGCGTCTCCTCGAGGGCGACAAGCGCGCGCTGGCTCGCGGCATCTCGCTGGTCGAGAACGACGACCCGGCGGGATGGGAGCTCGTCCGCGAGATCTACCCCCACACCGGCCGCGCCTCCGTCGTCGGATTCACCGGCGCCCCCGGCGCGGGCAAGTCGACGCTGCTCGGCGCGCTCACCAAGCTCGAGCGCGCGCGCGAGCGGACGGTGGGCGTGCTCTCCATCGATCCGTCCTCGCCCTTCACCAAGGGCGCCCTGCTCGGCGACCGGATCCGGCTGAGCGAGCACTTCCTCGACCCCGGGGTCTTCATCCGCTCCATGGCGACCCGCGGGGCGCTCGGCGGCCTCTCGGAGGCGGCGCTCCAGGCCGCCCTGCTCATGGACGCCGCCGGACGTGACGTCGTCTACCTCGAGACGGTCGGCGTCGGCCAGGCCGAGGTGGACATCATCGACCACGCCGACACGGTCGTGCTCGTGCTGATGCCCGGCTCGGGCGACTCGATCCAGGCCCTCAAGGCCGGCGTGATGGAGATTCCCGACGTGATCGTCGTCAACAAGGCCGACCATCCGCTCACCGACACGATGGTCCGCGAGATCCGCGGCGTGCTCTCGCTGGGTCCGCAGCACGGGTGGCGGGTACCGATCGTCAAGACCGAGGCCTCGCGCGGCCGCGGCGTCGAGGAGCTCGCGGAGCGGCTCGAGCAGCATCGCGCGTGGATCGAGCAGGAGGGCACGCTGAGCGAGCGGCGGCGGCGCAACCTCATGAACGAGGTGATCGCCATCGCGGCGAACCGCATGCGCGCGACGCTCGTGGCCTCCCTGGAGGAGGACGCCGACGTGCAGGCCCTGCTCGACGAGGTCGTCGCTCGCCGGACCGACCCCGCGAGCGCCGCGGCGCGCGTCCTGGCCCGCGGTGCCGAGCGGGTGGAGGAGACGCTGGACCGGCCCTAGGCCTCCTTGCTCTGGGCCTCCTTGGGCTTCTCGCTCCGCTGCTCTTCCTCGGGCTGGTGGCCGCCCTCGCGGGCCTCGCCCTCGGGCTCCTCGTCGCGCGGCTCTCCATCCGCGTCGCGGGCCTCGCTGCGCGGGCCGCGCTCCTCGCCCTCCTGGCCCTCTTCGGACTCCTGCTTCTTGCCTTCGCCACGGGAGTCCCCGTCCTCGCCCTTCTTCTCGTCGCGCTCCTTCTTCTCCGTCGCCTCCTGCTCGTCCTCCTCGTCCTCTCGCGAGACGGGCGGGGGGAAGTCCTCGGAGTCGGTGTAGATCCGCACGCGCACGGCGTGGTTGCCGTCGAACTCCCACACCTGCGCCCCGGCGACGTCGAGGTTGCCGCCCGAGCCCTGGCCCTCGAAGGCGCCGAGCACGACGACGATGTCCTCCTCCTCGGTCTGGAGGTAGTTCCGCGGGCGGAAGCCGAAGGAGGCGTAAGTGCGTCCCACCGTGTCGGCGAACTTCTCCTTGATCTCCTCGCGCCCGTTCAGCGTGCCGGCGCCGGGGAAGTTGCTGCCCTTGGGGGCGACCCACTCGACGTCCTCGTGGAAGGCGCTGAGAAATCGGTCCACGTCGCCCTGGCCAAAGGCCTGGAGCGCCTCGCGGACGGCGGCCACGCGTCCCTCGACCTCCGTGGCCAGCGGCGGGCCCCCCTTGCCCACGGCTCCCTTGGCCCGATCCACCATCCCCTTGACGTCCGGCATGCGCGCTCCTCTCCTCGGTTGCCCACTGCCTTACCCCGCAGGCGCGCGGTCGATGCCCGCCAGATCTCTCAGGCTCCGAGCGCCCGGGCGATGACCATCTGCTGCACCTCGTCGGTGCCCTCGCCGATGGTGAGGATCTTCGCGTCCCGGTAGAAGCGGCACACGGGGTACTCCTCGATGTAGCCATAGCCGCCGTGGATCTGCACGGCCTCCTCGGAGGCGCGGACCGCGAGGCGACCCGTCTTGAGCTTGGCCTGGGCGGCGGTGAGCGAGAAGTCGCGGCCCTCGTCCTTCTCGAAGGCCGCCTTGTAGGTGAGCAGGCGCGCGGCCTCGATCTCCGTGGTCAGGTCGGCGAGCTTGGCCTGGATCGTCTGGAACTTCGAGATGGGACGGCCGAAGGCACGGCGCTCGCGCGCGTAGCTCAGCGCGAGGTCGAGCGCTCCCTGCGCAAGCCCCACGCCCATCGCCGCCACGCCGATGCGTCCGATGGCCAGCACCTGAAGGAACTGCTGATAGCCCCGCCCGCGCGGTCCCAGGAGGCTCTCCTCGGGCACGCGGCACTCGGTGAAGGCAAGCGGCCGGGTGTCCGACGCATTCCAGCCCATCTTGCGGTAGGGCTGCCCTGGCTCGTAGCCCGGCGTCCCGTTGGGCACGAGCAGGTTGGAGATCTCCTTGGTCCCGTTCGCGCCGCCCGTGACCGCCGTGATCACCACATGCCCCGAGATGTCGGTGCCAGCGTTGGTGATGAACTGCTTGGCGCCGTCGATCACCCACTCGCCTCCGTCGAGCTCGGCGCGGGTCTGCGTGTTCCCGGCGTCCGAGCCGGCCTCGGGCTCGGTGAGCCCGAACGCCCCGAGCTTCTCGCCGGCGCAGAGCACCGGCATCCACTCGCGCTTCTGCTCCTCTGAGCCGAAGAGCCAGATGGGCTGGGTGCCGAGCGAGGTGTGCGCGCACATGGTGATGGCCACCGAGGAGTCGATCCGGGCCAGTTCCTCGACCGCGATCGCGTAGGCCAGCGAGTCGCCTCCCCCGCCGCCGTACTCCTCCGGGAAGGGGACGCCCATCAGTCCGAGCTGCCCGAGCTGGCGCACGATGTCGTAGGGGAAGGACTTCGTGCGGTCGAGTTCCTCCGCCACGGGAGCGACCTCCCCCCGGGCGAAGTCGCGGACGGTCGAGCGGATGAGACGGTGGTCGTCGGAGAGATCGAAGTTCATGAGGGCATTCTCCCTTCTAAGGGCCTATCCCGTTAAGGCCCGCACGTCCGGTGCGGCTCGACCACTCCCAACGCACATTCCTATCGGGATAGACCCTAAGCTCCAGTCGTGCCCGACGTGCTCAGTGAGGCAGGCGCCCTGCACCGCGAGCTGCAGCCGCTCGAGGACCGCGCTCGCGCGCTGGCGGAGCGCGTGGGGGAGGACGATCCCCGCCATGCGGCCGTGGCCGAGCTCGTCCAGGCCCTCGCCGCCGCGAGCAACCGGGCCTTCGCGCTCGGTAATCGTCACGACCCGACGGGGTAGGCGGGGCGCCGGCCGCTACTCGGCGCGGCCCACGGCCCCCGCCGCGAGCTCCACGAGCAGCGCGACGCCGAAGCCGCTGCCGCCCTTGCTCGCGTAGCGGCGCCCGCGATCCCACGCGACCCCGGCGATGTCGAGGTGCGCCCACGGGGTCTCGCCGACGAAGCGGCGCAGGAACTCCGCAGCGGTCACGGACTGGGCCTTGCGGGCCTCCGTGGCGTTGACCAGGTCGGCGTAGTGGCCCTTGACCATGTCGGCGTACTCGGGGTGCAGCGGCATCCTCCACAGGGCGTCTCCGCTGCGCTCGGAGGCGGCCAGCAGCGTGGCGGCCCACGCCTCGTCGTTGGCCATGATCCCTGCGTAGCTCGAGCCGAGCGCGAAGACGATGGCGCCGGTCAGCGTGGCCAGGTCGACGAGACGATCGGCGCCCTGCTCGACCGCGTACACCAGGCAGTCGGCGAGCACGAGCCGGCCCTCCGCGTCGGTGTTGTTGACCTCGATCGAGAGCCCGTTCGACGCGCGGACGATGTCTCCCGGCTTCATCGAGCGTCCGCTGGGAAGGTTCTCCGTGGCGCCGACCACCGCCAGCACCCGCACCGGCAGCCCGAGCTCCGCGATCGCTCCGAGCGCCTCGAGCACGGCGGCCCCGCCGGACATGTCGAACTTCATCTCGTGCATCTTCGCCGCGGGCTTGATGGAGATCCCGCCGGAGTCGAAGGTCACCGCCTTGCCCACGAACCCCAGCAGCTCGCCACCCGCACCCGCCGGCTCGTGACGCAGGACGATGAGCGCCGGCTCCTCGTAGCTTCCCTGCGCGACCGCGGCAAACGCGCCCATGCCGCGAGCGAGGAGCGCCTCGCGGCCGAGCACCTCGACGCTCAGCGCCTCGTGGGCGTCGGCGAGCTCGCGTGCGCGCTCGGCCAGGCGCGTGGGGGTGAGCTCGTTGGCGGGAGCGTTCTGCAGGTCGCGGGCGCGGTTCTGGGCCTCGGTGACCACGCGGGCGCGCTCCACGGCCTCGGAGACGTCGTGGTGGGCGGAGAGCAGAAGGCTCTCCGAGCCGCCCTCGCCGCCCTCGCCGTCGTCGGCTCCCGCGCGCTTGAAGCGGTCGAACCGGTAGGCGTGCAGGAGCGTGCCCTGCACCAGCGCGCCGAGCACCGCGTCGTCGACCTTGTGGGGCACCTCCCAGCACAGGACCCGGGCGCCGAGCTCCCGCGCGCGACCGTGCGCGGCGGCGGCCGCCACCCTCGCGCGCTCGGCGTCGAGGCTCTCGCGGTCGCCGAGCCCGACGAGGATCCAGCGCCGCCCCTCGGCGTGGGTGACCGCGAGCTTGCCGGGCCCGGGGCGCGCCTCGCCGGCGTCCAGCAGAGACTGGAGGGCCCCACCAGCCACGTCGTGGGCAACGCCCTCGCCGGCCACGAGGCCGACGACGATCGTGTCCGCGCCCGTGTCGAGCGGACTCTCGGTGGTGCTCTCGACCTTCACGGGCCCGGAGACTACCCGCGGGTAGGATCTAGGCGTCTAGATCTCTCGACGAAGGACTGGCGAACCCCCATGCCCAAGACCGTGATCCTCTCCGCCGCGCGCACACCGATCGGCAAGCTCGGCGGCGGGCTCTCCTCGCTCGACGCCACCGAGCTCGGGGGCAAGGCGATCGAGTGCGCGCTCGACCGCGCCGAGATCGCGCCCGAGCAGATCCAGCAGGTGGTCATGGGTCAGGTCCTCCAGGCCGGACAGGGACAGATCCCCTCCCGGCAGGCCCAGATCAAGGCCGGCGTGCCCAAGGAGGTCCCTTCGGAGACGATCAACAAGGTCTGCGCGTCGGGCATGCGGGCGGCGGGGATCCTCGACGCCTCCATCCGCGCCGGGGACCTCGACCTGGCCGTCGCCGGAGGAATGGAGTCGATGTCCCAGGCGCCCTACCTGCTGCCGAACGCGCGCTTCGGCTTTCGCATGGGCGACGTGAAGGCGCTCGACGCCATGACCCACGACGGGCTCACCAACCCCTTCACCGGCAAGCAGATGGCGCCCGAGGCCTCCGAGGTTGCCGCCGAGCTCGAGATGACCCGCGCCGACATGGACAAGTGGGCGCTGCGCTCCCACGAGCGCTGGGCGAAGGCCACCGACGAAGGGCACCTTACGGACGAGATCATCCCCATCACCGTCAAGGGCAAGAAGGGGGAGACCACGGTGGGCGAGGACGAGTCGCCGCGGCGCGACGCGAGCCTCGAGTCGCTCTCCAAGCTCAAGCCGATCGGCTCGCCCGACGGCACCCACACCGCGGGCAACTCGCCGGGAGTGAACGACGGCGCGGGCGCGCTCGTCCTCTCCTCCGACGAGTGGGCCAAGCAGAACGGCAAGACGGTGCTGGCCAGCATCCTCGCCCAGGGCCAGGTCGCCGACGACTACGCCTACCTCGCACGCACTCCCGCGCGCGCGGCGTTCGCCGCGCTCGAGAAGCTCGGCCTGAAGCCCGAGGACATCGACCTGTGGGAGATCAACGAGGCCTTCGCGTCGGTGACGCTCAACTCGATCCGCATGCTCGGGATCGACGAGGAGAAGGTGAACGTCAACGGGGGCGCGGTGGCGATCGGCCACCCGATCGGGGCCTCGGGCGCCCGCATCATCGGCACCCTCGTGCACGAGCTGCGCCGCCGCGGCGGCGGCATGGGCTGCGCGGCCATCTGCTCGGGCGGCGGGCAGGGCGACGCGTTGATCCTCGAAGTGAACGGTGGCTAGCAACGGCGCATCGGGCGCGCTCGGCGCGGCCTTCTTCGACCTCGACCGCACCCTCATCGCCGGCTCCTCGGCCTACCAGTTCGCCCGGGCGGCCTACCGGGCGGGACTGCTCTCGCGGCGCCGGCTCGCCTCGGATGCGCTGACCAACCTGCGCTTTCGGCTGAGCGGCTCGACCGACGCCGCGAGCGTCGAGCTGCGCGACCGCGTGGCCCAGGCGATCGAGGGCGTACGCGTGCGGGACCTGCAGCGGCTGGCGCCCGACGTCCTCGCCGGGGTGCTCCCCCGCGTCTACCCCGAGATGCTCAAGGTCGCCTACGAGCATCAGGACGCCGGCCGCCGGGTCTACATCTGCACGGCCGCCGCGCACGAGATGGCGGAGCTCCTCGCGCACGTGCTCACGTTCGACGGCGGCGTGGGGTTCCGCTCCGAGATCCACGACGGCGCCTACACGGGGCGCCCCGACGGCCCGTTCACCTACCGCGAGGGCAAGGCGCAGGCGATCCGCGAGCTCGCCGCGCGCGAGGGCATCGACCTCGCCCAGAGCTACGCGTACTCGGACTCGGAGTCCGACCTGCCCATGCTGCGCGCCGTCGGCCACCCCGTGGTCGTCAACCCCGACGCCGCGCTCGGCCGCATCGCCCGGGAGGAGGGCTGGCCGTGCCTGCGCTTCGACCGCCTGCACACGAAGCTGCGCGTCGGCGCCACCGCGGCGCTGGCCACCGTGCTGGGCGGCGCGGGCTCCGTCGTGGTCGCTCGCCGGCGCCGGGCCTCCTGGCTGGCGACGTTGCTGAGCCGATGAGCGCCCTGGCGCCGGCGGACGGGGAGCTCGGCGACGAGCAGCGGGAGATCCGCGCGCTCGCGCGCCGCTTCGCCGACGAGCGGGTGGCCCCGCAGGCGGCGGACTGGGATCGCGAGCACCGCTTCCCGTCCGAGGTCTTCTCGGAGCTCGGGGAGCTCGGACTCATGGGCGTCTGCGTGCCGGCCGAGCTGGGCGGCGCGGGCGCCGACTTCCTCTCCTACGTCCTGGTGCTCGAGGAGCTCTCGCGGGCGGACGCCGGCGTGGGGGTCACCGTCGCCGTGCACACGAGCGCCGGGACCCTTCCGCTGGTCGCCCACGGCAGCTCCGAGCAGGCCGAGCGGCTCGTGCCCCCGCTCGCCCAGGGCCACGAGCTCGCGGCCTTCGCGCTCACGGAGGCGGAGGCCGGCTCGGATGCCGCCGCACTGCGCACCCGCTGCGTCGACGGCCGGCTCTCGGGCACCAAGCAGTGGATCACGAACGGCTCGCACGCCCACGTCTTCACCGTCTTCGCCCGGGAGGACGCCGGGATCTCCGCGTGGGTCGTGCACCGGGGCGCGGCCGGCTTCCGCCCGACGCGAGAGGCGGAGAAGATGGGCCTGAACTCCTCCTCGACCGCCGACCTCTCCTTTGCGGAGACCCCCGGCGAGCGTCTCGGCGCGCCGGGCGGGGGGATGCGGATCGCCCTGGCCACGCTCGACGGAGGGCGCATCGGCATCGCCGCCCAGGCGGTCGGCATCGCGCAGGCCGCACTCGACCTGGCCACGGGCTACGCGCGCGAGCGACGCGCCTTTGGTGCCCCGATCGGCAGCCTCCAGGCCATCCAGCACAAGCTGGCCGAGATGCAGACCGAGATCGAGGCGGCCCGCGCGCTCACCTGGCGCGCCGCTCGGCTCAAGGACGCCGGGCGCCCGCACACCGTCGAGGGCGCCCAGGCCAAGCTCTTCGCCTCCGGAGTCGCCCGCCGCCAGACCGGCGAGGCCATCCAGGTCCTCGGCGGCTACGGCTACGTCAAGGAGTTCCCCGCCGAGCGCTACTACCGCGACGCCAAGGTCACCGAGCTCTACGAGGGCACGAGCGAGATCCAGAAGCTCGTCATCGCCCGCGCGCTGCTGGGGGAGGTCGCCCGTCCATGACCTTCGCCATCGGCCTCCTCGCCGCGCTGCTCGCCTCCGTGTGCTTCAACGTCGGGATCGTCGTGCAGGCCCTCGACGCCCGCGAGGCGCCCAGGGAGGAGGGCATGCGCCTCACGCTGATCGCTCGGCTCCTGAAGCGCCGGCGCTGGCTGCTCGGGCTCTTCGTCGGCTTCCTCGGCTTCCCGCTCCAGATCCTGGCCTTCGCCGACGCGCCGTTCGTCGTCGTCCAGCCCGCGCTCGCCGTGGGTCTCCTGCTGCTCCTCGCCCTCGGCGTGCGCATGCTCGGGGAGCGCGTGGGGCCGGCCGAGGTCTCCGGGGTGATCGCGATCACGGTGGGGATCGGCCTGCTCGCGTGGGGCGCGCCGGACCACACCGAGCAGCATCGCTCGGCGCTCGACGTGACGGCGGTGATGGCCGTCCTCCTCGTTCTCACCTTCGTCCCCTACGTGGCCCGCGGGCGCCTGCGCGAAGCCGCCATGCCGATCATCCTCTCCTCGGGGCTCGGCTTCGCCGCGGGCAACATCGCATCGAAGCTCCTCTCCGACAACGTTAACGACCGCCACTGGCTCGCCGCGGCGCTGTGGCTGGCGCTGATCGCGCTCACCGGCGTATTCGCGATCCTCGGCGAGATGACCTCGCTCCAACGCGCGCCCGCCACCCGCGCGGTGCCGGTCTCCTTTGGGGTGCAGACGTTCCTCCCCATCCTCCTCGAGCCGCTCTTCCTGCGCGAGAGCTTTGACAGCGCGGACTTCTCGGGCATCCCGATCGTCGTGGGCATGCTGCTGATGCTCTTCGGCATCCTCGCCGTCGCCCGCACGCGCGCGGTGAGCGCCCTCGCCGCGGGCGATCTGACAGGAGCCCTGCAGAGCGAGCGCTCGTAGACTGACCCCCATGGCCGTCCCCGCCCAGCAGACGCCGCTCGAGGGTTGGAAGGAGGCCTTCGCGCGCACGCCCGAGCGTGAGGCTCCGTTCTCGACCCTGAGTGGCGAGCTCATCGAGCCGCTCTACACCGAGGCGAACCTGCCCGCCGACCCCGAAGCGGCCATCGGCCTCCCCGGCCAGTATCCGTTCACCCGCGGTGTCTACCCCTCCATGTACCGGGGGCGGCTGTGGACCATGCGCCAGTTCGCCGGCTTCGGCACCTCGGAGGAGACAAACGAGCGCTTCCACTACCTGCTCGCCCAGGGGCAGACGGGGCTGTCCACCGCCTTCGACATGCCGAGCCTCATGGGCCACGACTCCGACCACCCGCGCTCGCTCGGCGAGGTCGGCCGCGAGGGCGTGGCGATCGACACCCTCGACGACATGGAGACCCTCTTCGGCGGGATCGACCTCGGCGAGGTCTCGGTCTCCATGACGATCAACGCCCCCGCGGCGATCATGCTCGCCTTTTATGTGGTGGCCGCGGAGGAGAAGGGCATCGGTCCCGAGCACCTGGCGGGCACGATCCAGACAGACATCCTCAAGGAGTACATCGCCCAGAAGGAGTGGTGCTTCCCGGTCGACCCCGCCATGCGGCTGGTCACCGACATGATCGAGTGGTGCGCCCGGTGCATGCCGCGCTGGCACCCGGTCTCCATCTCGGGCTACCACATCCGCGAGGCGGGCTCCACCGCCGCCCAGGAGCTCGCCTTCACGCTCAAGGACGGCCTGACCTACGTGGAGGAGGCCGTCGCCCGCGGCCTCGACGTGGACGACTTCGCGCCGCGCCTCTCCTTCTTCTTCAACGCCCACCTCGACTTCTTCGAGGAGATCGCCAAGTACCGCGCCGCCCGCCGCATCTGGGCGCGCGAGCTGCGCGAGACCTTCGGCGCGCGCGACGAGCGCTCGTGGCTCATGCGCTTCCACACCCAGACCGCGGGGGTCTCCCTGACCGCCCAGCAGCCGCTCGTGAACATCGTGCGGACCGCCATCGAGGCGCTCGCCGGCGTGCTCGGGGGCACCCAGTCGCTGCACACGAACTCCTACGACGAGGCGCTGGCCCTGCCCACGGAGGAGGCCGTGCGGGTCGCTCTGCGCACCCAGCAGGTCATCGCCCACGAGACGGGCGTGACCAACACGATCGATCCGCTCGGCGGCGCCTACTTCGTCGAGGCGTCCACCGATCGCCTGGAGGCCCAGGCCTACGCGTACTTCGCGAAGATCGACGAGCTGGGAGGGATGGTGGAGGCGGTCAAGCGCGGCTTCCCCCAGCGGGAGATCGCCGACGCGGCGTTCCGCTACCAGTGCGAGGTCGAGTCGGGCGAGCGCAAGGTGGTGGGAGTAAACGCCCACACGGTGAGCGACGAGGCGCCGATCGAGACCCATCGCCTCGACCCCGAGCTCGAGCGCAAGCAGCTCGGACGCGTGGAGGGGGTGCGGGCCCGACGCGACGCGACGAGGGTCGAGGAGTCGCTGGGCGCGCTGAGGGAAACCGCGGCGCACGAGGACCGTAACCTCATGCCCGCCCTCGTGGAGGCCGCCCGCGCCCATGCCACCGAGGGCGAGATCGTGGAGGCCCTGCAGGAGGTCTTCGGTACCTACACGGAGACCCCGGTGTTCTGAGGAAGCGGTTGCCGGCGGGCCCGCAGGCCCGCCGGCGTTGCCGCTGCGGTGAGGTCGGCTAGCCCTTGATGAGAGGCTTGACGGCCGCGAGGACCGTAGCCTTCTGGAGGGGCTTGTCGAACGCGTTCGGGGCCGGGGCCGACCCGTTGAGCAGGCGGATGGCCGCCGCGTGACGCGCCTCGATCTGCACGATGGAGCCGGCCGCGGCCAGCACCTTCGTCATCTGGATCATCGGGGCGGCGCCGTTGTAGGCGCCCACGCCGGTGTCCTCGAGCGTCTGTGCGAGCTTCAGGAAGCTCGACTGACTGGTCACGGGGAAGGAGAACGTCGGCTTCTTCACCGGCTTGCCCCCCGCACCCGTGATCGCCTGAGTCAGGGCGGCGACGTGCTGCGCCTCCTGCTCGCCGAACATCGTGGCGAGCTTCTTGGCCTCGCCGCTGAGGCCCACCTTCTTCGAGGCGGTCTTGTAGAAGGCCGTCTCGAGGTACTCGAGCGTCAGGGCGAAGTTGAGGATGCCGAGATCCCCTCCGCCACCCTGAGCCAGGGCGTTCGAGACGAACGGCGCGACCGCGCCGGCCCCGTAGGCCGCGGAGGCGGCGAGCGCCCCCTTCATGATGAAGGACGACCGAGTCATCCCGTGAATCTCGACGCCGGCGAGTTCCGGCGACGCGAGCTTGGTTTCAGCCATGTGTATGGGTTCCTTTCTCGCTGTAGCCGGGGTCAGCCGACGATGAACGGCTTGACGGCCGCGAGGACGGTCTGCATGTCGGCCGGCTTGGCGAACGCGCCGTCGGGCGTGATCGACTTGCCGAGCAGCGTGTTGAGCACCGCGGCATGCCGGGCCTCGACGGTGTGGATAGAGAGCGCGGCGGCCAGGATCTCCTTGTTCTTGATGTTCCCGGCCTGGCCGAGGTAGGCGGCGGCGCCGAGGTTCTCGACGGTGGACGCCAGCTTGAGCACGGCCGAAGCGCTCTTGAGCGGGAACTTGGCCTTGGGCTTCGCGGCCGGCATCCCACCCAGCTTCTGCACGGCACCCTTGAGAGCCGTGACGTGGCTGGCCTCCTGCTGCCCGAACATCTTGATCGTCGGGACGTTCTTGTTGCCCTTGAACAGCCCACTCGCAATGACCTTCTTGTAGAAGTCCGCCTCGAGGTACTCGAGCGTGAGGGCGTAGTTGACGATGGCGACGTCGCCCTTCATCCCGCCACCCGACGAGGAGGATGACGAAGACGACGACGGCGGGGGCGACGAGGACTGGCTGCTGCTGCCGCCACTGCTCTTCTTGCTGCTGCCGCAGGCGGCGATGAACACGCCGAGCGACGCAGCGGCACCGCTTCCGGCCATCTTCAGGAACTTCTTGCGCGCTACGTCATCGCGGACGAGCTCCTCGACCGCGCTGCGCTGAGGCGGCTCGGCTTCTTCAAGCACGGGGTGCTTCACGGCTGTACCTCCTGATGGGGTCAGAAACGGGTCGAGTGGCGTCGCCGGTGACCCGAGCGGAACCCTCGCCTACTGTGGGATGTTCGCAGGGTTTTCGCCGCTCGGATCATTCGTCCTGCGTTAGGGTCCTCGATCGTGGGCTCAGCCGAGAGCAAGAAGATCCGCGTGGTGGTGGCCAAACCCGGCCTCGACGGCCACGACCGGGGCGCCAAGATCATCGCCCGAGCACTGCGCGACGCGGGGATGGAGGTCATCTACACCGGCCTGCACCAGACGCCCGAGCAGGTCGTGGAGACCGTGATCCAGGAGGACGCCGACGCCGTCGGCCTCTCAATCCTCTCCGGGGCGCACATGACGCTCGTTCCGCGGGTCGTCAAGCTCCTGAACGAGCAGGGCGTCGACGACGTGCTCGTCACGGTCGGGGGCACGATCCCCGCCGACGACATCCCCGAACTCAAGGCGCTCGGCGTGGCCGAGGTCTTCACCCCCGGCGCGCCGACGCAGGAGATCATCGACTTCATCCGCGGCGCCGTCCGCTCCTGACCGGCCGCGGGCGGCGACCCGGCGGCGAACGCGGACTCGACCGATTGACTCGTCAGTCAACCGGTTAGAATCTGGCCGAACACCCGTTTGCTTCGTCAGAGGAGGCACCGAGTTGAAGATTTGCGTCCTGGTCAAAGAGGTACCGGACGCCGCCGTGGAGAAGCGCATCAACCCCTCGACGGGGAAGATGGACCGCGGCGGTGAGAAGAACCTCAACCCGTACGACACGCACGCCATCGAGGCGGCGATGCAGGTCAAGGAGGGCGGTGCCGTCCCGGTCGAGGAGATCGTGGCCGTGACCATGGGCCCCGACAGCGCGCTGCGGGCGCTGCACAAGGCGGTCTCGCTCGGCGCCGACCGCTCCCTGCACCTCTCCGACGAGGCGCTCGCGGGTTCCGACGTCGCCGCCACCGGCTACGCGCTGGCCAAGGCGCTCGAGAAGGAGCAGCCCGACCTCGTCCTGCTCGGCCAGCAGAGCGACGACGGCGAGTGCTACACGATCGGCGCGGTGGTCGCCGACCACCTCCGGATGCCCTCGCTCACCCAGGTGATCAAGATGGACGTCGAAGAAGGCAAGCTCCGCTGCGAGCGTCAGGCCGAGTACGGCTACGACACGGTCTCGATCGATCTGCCCGCGGTCATCTCCGTCGGTGACGCGATCAACGAGCCGCGCTACCCGTCGCTCAAGGCGATCATGGGGGCGAAGAAGAAGCCGCTCGAGAAGCTCGGCATCGGCGAGGCCGGGATCGACGCCGGACAGGTCGGCGCCGACGGCTCCCGCGTGGACTGCGGAGACTTCCAGGACCCGCCCGCCAAGGCCGCCGGCGAGATCATCGAGGACGAGGACACGAACGAGACGGTCGAGAAGATCGTCGCCTGGCTCGACGAGAGGAAGTTGATCGCCTGATGTCAGACATCCTGGTCTACGTGCTCCACTACGAGGGCGCGTTCAACAAGAACTCGCTGGGCGCCGTCTCGGAGGCCGCGAAGCTGGCCGGCGAGATCGGCGGCGAGGCCCACGCCGTCGTCGTCGGCGGGAGCGACCTCACCGACGAGCTGTGCGCGACGCTCGGCTCCTACGGCGCCACCAAGGTGTTCCGCGCCGAGGGCCCCGAGGGGCTCGCGCAGCCCGTGGTCGACGTGATGGCCAAGGTCATCGACGAGAACGGCCACTCCTACGCCCTGTTCGGCGGAGGCCTGCTCGGCTTCGAGATCGGTGCCGGCCTGGCGGCGCGCAAGCACGCCGGTGTGACCATGGAGGTCACCGGCGTCAAGGCCGAGGGCGGCAAGCTCGTCGCCGAGCGCCCGATCCTCGGCGACTCGAAGATCTCGCGCTCCAACTACCGGGGCGATCTCGGCATCATCATCGGACGGATCAATGCCTTCGAGATGAAGCAGTCGGGCTCGGGATCCGCGGAGGTCGTACCCGTCGACGTGCAGTACTCGGCGTGGTCGAACCAGGCGAGCATGGTCGCCCGCGGAGAGCAGCGGGGCGCCGACGTGAACATCGAGGACGCCAGCGTGCTCATCGCCGGCGGTCGCGGTCTCGGCAAGCCCGAGGGCTTCGAGCTCTGCGAGGAGCTCGCGGGGGCACTCGGCGGAGCCGTCGCCGCCACCCGCGCGGTGGTCGACGCGGGCTGGTACCCCTACGCCGCGCAGATCGGCCAGACGGGCAAGACCGTGGCGCCCAAGCTGTACTTCGCCGCCGGGATCTCCGGCGCGATCCAGCACAAGGTCGGCATGCAGGCCTCGGAGAACATCGTGGCGATCAACAAGGATTCGAACGCACCCATCTTCGAGTTCTCCGACCTCGGCATCGTGGGCGACCTCAACAAGATCCTGCCCAAGCTCACCGAGGCCGTGAAGGCCAAGAAGGGGGGTTAGCTCTCCATGGCCTCCGCCAACGGCAGCCGCAACGGACAGCTCATACCCGGCGAGTATCCGCCGCCGGTCGACCCGCCGCACGAGTTCATCGCGCCGATCACCGACGCCCAGGACGAGCGGATCGAGGTGGGGGTCGCCATCGTGGGCGGCGGCCAGGCCGGCATGGCGTGCGCGATCCGCCTGCTTCAGCTCCTCGAGAACGACCCCGAGACGATGGAGAAGCTCGGCGAGGTGCCGGTCGCGGTGCTCGAGAAGGGCAAGGTTGCCGGCGCCCACCAGCTCTCCGGCGCGGTCATGAACCCCTCCTCGATCCGCGAGCTGTTTCCCGACGCGGGGCCCGAGGACTGGCCGAACTACGGCCCCGTCGAGGGCGAGCGGGTGTACTTCATGCTGAACGGGAAGCGCGCGCTCCCGCTCGTGCCCACCCCGCCGCCGTTTCGCAACCACGGCAACTACGTCATCTCCGTCGCCGAGCTCAACCGCTGGCTCGGCGAGAAGGCGGAGAAGATGGGCGCCTACGTCCTCTCCGAGACCGTGGGCGCGAAGCTCCTCATGGAGGACGGCGTGGTGAAGGGCGTGCGCTCCGGCGACAAGGGTCGCGGCCGCGAGGGGCAGGAGCTCGGCAACTTCGAGCCCGGCTCCGACGTCGTCGCCCGGGCCACCGTCCTCGCCGAGGGCTGCTGGGGCCATCTGACCGGCGCCGCGATCCAGGCGCTCGATCTCGGCACGGACGATCCGCAGGTGTGGGCGCTCGGCGTCAAGGAGGTGTGGGAGGTGGAGGAGCCGCTCGACCGCGTCATCCACACCCTGGGCTGGCCGCTGCGCCCGCAGGCGAAGTACCGCGAGTTCGGCGGCTCGTGGATCTACCCGATGAACCGGGAGGGCGAAAAGCCCAAGGTCTCGATCGGGTACGTCGCGCGCCTGAACTACCGCGACGCGCGGTTCTCGGTCCACGACGTGCTGCAGGAGTTCAAGCTGCACCCGCTGGTGCGCAAGATCCTCGAGGGCGGCAAGCGCGTGGGCTGGGGCGCCAAGGCGATTCCCGAGGGCGGCTACTGGGCGATGCCGAAGCTGCACGCCCCCGGCATGGTCATCTGCGGCGACGGCGGCGGCATGGTCAACGTGCCCAAGCTCAAGGGCGTGCACTACGCGATCAAGTCGGGGATCCTCGCCGCGGAGACGATCTACAAGCAGCTCAAGGGCGGCTCGACCGACTTCTCCGCCTACGACGACGCGGTGCACGACTCGGAGATCGGCAAGGACCTCTACGAGTCGCGCAACATGGAGCAGCCCTTCGAGAAGGGCCTCGTGGTCGGGGGGGCGATCGTAAACGCGATGGTGGTGACCAAGGGCAAGTTCCCGGGCGGCCACTGGACGACGCATCGCGACGCCGACGCTCCCCTGCTCATGACCGATCGCCACGAGCGCTATCCGAAGCCCGACGGCAAGTACACCTTCGACAAGCTCTCGAGCGTCTTCGCCACCGGCAACGCGACCCGCGACGACGCGCCGAGCCACATCCGGATCGAGAAGCACGTGCCGCGCGAGGTGGCCGAGATGTGGCAGTGGATGTGCCCCGCCGGCGTCTACGAGGTGCCCGACGACGCGCCGGAGTCCGGCCCCGTCGAGCTCATCGTGAACGCCTCGAACTGCGTGCAGTGCGGAGCGATCACCGCCAAGGGTGGCCGGTTGACTCCGCCGGAGGGCGGCGACGGCCCCCTCTACACGATCACCTGACGGGCGGCGCGCCGCGGGGGGCGCAACTTATGCGCTGCTCGATCTGTTAACTCATCGCCATGAAGCGCGCCCTCTGCATCCTGCTCGCCGCCGCCGTGGCCGTCGTGGCCGGAGCATCCGGGGTCGCCGCGGCCTCGCCCGGTTCGCTGTACTCGGCGCGTCTCAGCGGCTGCCACCGCTCGATCGATCCCACGCAGCGGTCGGTCGACGTGGACTCGGGCATGTTCGCCCGGGTGCCGGGAACGCGCCGGATGGCGATCCGGTTCGACCTCTATGAGCGGGCCGGCGGACAGAGCCGCTTCGCCCGCGTTCCGCGCGACGCGGCCGGCAGGCTGTTCGTTTGGGTTCGAAGCCCCCAGACCGTCCACAATCCCGGCACCTTCTTCGAGCGGACCAACGAGACCTTCCTCCAGAACCGCACGGTACCGGCCGCCTACTTCTTCCGCGTGGGCTTCCGTTGGTACGGCCGGCGGGGGCAGGTGCTCAGGCAGCGGTTCCTGACGACGGGCGTCTGCCTTCAGCCCGACATGCGTCCCGATCTGCGGGTCAGGTCCGTGTCCGCCCACCCGCAGCCGGATGGCTCGGCCCGCTACGACGCGGTGATTCGCAACGGGGGGCTCACGCGTGCGGGTGCCTTCAGCGCGGTGCTGCAGTCCGCCGGGATGACGGTCGCCGGACAGAGCCGGATGGTGCCCGGCCTCGCACCGGGCGCGGCGGTCACGGTGTCCTTCGTCGGTCCCGCCTGCACGGCGAGCGCCCCGCCCACCGTGGTCGTCGACCCGGACAACCGGGTGAACGAGCGCGACGAGCAGAACAACAGCCGCCCGGCGACCTGCGGCTAGCGTCGTAGCGCCGGTGCGACGGCGGGCGCGGGAGCGCCCGGCATCATGGGCTCGCTGAGGTGGGCCTCGAAGGCGGCGACGCAGTCGGGGTCGAACTGGCGGCCCGCGTGGCGCCGGAGCTCGGCCAGAGCCGCCTCCCGAGTCATCGCGCGCCGGTAGGAACGGTCGCTCGTCATCGCGTCGTAGGCGTCGGCGACGAGCAGGATCCGGGACGCCATCGGCACTGCCTCGCCGATGAGGTTGTCTGGATAGCCGGAGCCGTCGAGGTGCTCGTGGGAGTGCCGGATCCAGCGCACGATGGGACGAAGGCCCTCGATCCGACCGACGATCTCCGCGCCGATCACCGGATGGCGCGCCACCTCCGCGAACTCGCGGTCGTCGAGCGGGCCGCGCTTGCGCAGGATCGAGTCGGGCACGGCCACCTTCCCCACGTCGTGCAACATCGCGGCCAGCCTGAGCAGACCGAGCTCGGGGTCGCACCAGCCGAGGCGCTCGCCGATCGCCGCCGCGTAACGCGAGACCGAAGTCGAGTGCTCATGCTGGACGGCCATTCGCTCGTCGACCGCCCGGGCGAGGGCGGCCGCCCAGCTCAGCTCCGCCGGGGCGATCCCCCGCCGCGACCGGCGGCCGTGCTTGGCCGAGTAGAGGGCGAGGTCGGCGCGGTGGAGGAGCGCCTCGCGGTCCATCCCGTCCTCGGGAAAGCTCGCCACGCCGCCCGAGGCGGGCGTCCGCTCGCTCAACGCCTCGCGGAGGCGCTCGAGCGCCGCAAGTGCCGCCTCACGGCCGATCTCGGGCAGCAGGATCGCGAACTCGTCTCCTCCGAGGCGCCCGATCGCCGCTCCGATGCGGGAGCTGGCGCGCATCGCCTCCGTCGCCCACACGAGCAGCGCGTCGCCGGAGGCGTGGCCCCCGGTGTCGTTGACCTCCTTGAAGTGGTCGAGGTCGAGGAGGAGCAGGGCCAGCGGCTGGCCCGAGCGGACGGTGCGAGCGAGCTCCGCGTCGAGCCGCTCCTCGAACCCACGGCGGTTGAGGCAGCTCGTGAGCGGGTCGGCGCGCGAGACCCGGCCGAGCTCTTCGCGCTGGCGTTCGTGGTTACGCGCCTGCCAGACGCACATCACCGCCGTGCACGCCAGCGTGAAGCCGAAGAGCGTCGCGAACCCGGCGTCCGGACGCGGAGCAAGGGTGAGGGCGGTGGTGCACGCGGCGAGGTCGACGACGGCGACGAGGATCACCGCGCCCAGCGGATAGGAGAGTGCGGCGAAGACGACGGGAAGGACGAAGCCAAAGGCCAGGGGCGTGCGACCGCCTCCGTCGGCGACCACCGCCACGGTCAGGAAGAAGATGATGCTGAGGCTCCACCCGACGAAGAACCACTCGCGCCAGCGGCTGCGGACGATGCTCTCCATCGGGAGTCGCCAGAGCGAGAGGCTCCAGCAGACCGAGAGGGCGAGCATCGCGACGATCAGCGCCCGCTGTGGCCGCTCCCAGGTCAGCCACACGTACACCGCGATGGCCAGGCACATCCCGTGCGAGACGGAGAGGCCGATCTTGAGCGTGCGCAGGCGAAACCGGACGTCCGAGACGTCCTCGATCGCGGGGTCGCCCCGTGTGGCGCCGGCCATGCGCACTCATCGGCGCGGCGCGTCGGGATCTTGACCGAGGGAGGCAGGCGCCGTCGCTAGAATGGGCTCCTTATGAAGAGCGCCATTCATCCGGAGTACCTCGAGGCTCACGTGCGCTGTACGTGCGGCAACGAGTTCACGACCCGCTCGACCCAGTCGGAGATCCGCGTCGAGATCTGCTCGAACTGCCATCCTTTCTACACGGGGCGGCAGAAGCTCGTGGACACGGGTGGCCGCGTCGAGCGCTTCCAGCGCCGGATGGCCAAGGGCCGCCGCGCGGCCGCCGGCTCCTAGCCCGACCCTCGAACCCGTGAGCGACGAGGCGCGCCTCCCGGACGGCCGTCTGATGGCCACGCGCGACGCTCCGGTGGGCGGTCAGGCCATCCTCGAGGGCGTGATGATGCGCGGCGTCTCGACATGGGCGGTCGCCGTGCGCAAGCCCGCGCCCGAGCAGCTCGCCGAGCGCGCCGGCGCGGACTCTCCGCCGGCCGAGGCCGCCCACGGCGAGATCGAGGTCTCCTCCTTCCCGCTCGTCTCGTGGCTGAAGAAGCACCGTGCGCTGCGCTGGCCGATCGTGCGGGGGGTGGTCGCCCTCGCGGAGTCCATGAAGATCGGGTTCCGGGCGCTCTCCATCTCCGCCAACGCCCAGCTTCCCGAGGGCGAGGGTGAGATCGGTAGCGGTGCGTGGATCGGCACCGTGGTCCTCGCCCTCGCACTCGCGGTCGGGCTCTTCTTCGTCGTCCCGGTGGGGTTGACCAGCCTGATCAAGCACCAGCTCGGCTCCTCCGTGCTCTTCTGGCTGGTGGAGGGCGTCATCCGCACCGCCATCTTCCTCGCCTACCTCACCCTGCTCTCGCGGCTGCGCGACCTGCGGCGGGTCTTCGAATACCACGGGGCCGAGCACAAGGTCATCGCCTGCTACGAGGCCGGGGACGAGCTCGTCCCCGAGCGGGCGCGCCTGTACTCGCGCCTGCACCCGCGGTGCGGCACGAGCTTCCTGCTCGTGGTCATGATCGTCGCCATCTTCGTCTTCGCGCCGATCGGCCTACCGGCGTGGTATCTGCTCGTTGCCACGCGCATCCTCGGGGTCCCGCTCATCGCCGGGATCTCCTTCGAGCTCATCAAGTGGGCGGGGCGCAACCGCAACCGCCCGTGGGTGCGGGGCGTGATGTGGCCGGGTCTGCAGCTCCAGAAGCTCACCACGCGCGAGCCCGACCCCGACCAGCTCGCGGTGGCGATCGCCGCGCTCGACGCGGTGCTCGCGGTCGAGACGCCCGGGGAGGCAAGCTCCGAGGACCTCGTGGGCGTCGAGGTCGTGGCCTGATCGCCTAGAGGCCGGTCCTAGACTCGGCCGCATGATCGAGCAGCTCGTCCGGCAGATCGAGGAGCGCTTCGCGGCGCTCGGCCGCGACCTTACCGACCCCGAGGTCATAGGCGACCGCGAGCGCTACGCCGAGACGGGCCGGGCCTACTCCGAGCTCGAGCCGGCCGCGAAGCTCGCCGCGGAGTGGCGGCGCGCGGTCGACGACGCCGCGGGGGCCGAGGAGCTCCTCGCCGAGGACGGGGAGGACCCCGAGCCGCGCGAGCTCCTCCGCGAGGGCCGGGAGCGTGCCGAGCGGATCGAGGAGGAGCTTCGCCTCGCGATGGTGGAGCGCGACCCCAACGACGCGAAGAACGTGATCGTGGAGATCCGCCCCGGCGCGGGAGGCGACGAGGCGGCGCTGTGGGCGGGCGACCTCTTTCGCATGCTCACTCGGTACGCCGAGCGGCGCCGCTTCGCGACCGAGCCGCTGTCGCTCGGAGAGGGCCAGTACACCTTCGCGGTCAAGGGGGGCGGCGCCTACTCCGTGTTCAAGTTCGAAGGCGGGACGCACCGCGTCCAGCGGATCCCCGAGACGGAGTCCCAGGGTCGAATCCACACCTCCACCGCCACCGTCGCGGTCCTGCCCGAGGCCGAAGACGTCGACGTCGCCGTCAACGAGTCCGACCTGCTCGTCGACGTCTACCGCTCCTCGGGCCCCGGCGGGCAGTCGGTCAACACGACCGACTCGGCGGTCCGCATCACCCACAAGCCGAGCGGGATCGTCGTCTCCATGCAGGACGAGAAGTCCCAGCTCCAGAACCGGGAGAAGGCGATGCGCGTCCTGCGGGCGCGGCTCTACGAGCGCGCGCTGGCCGAGCAGCGGGCCGAGGTGGCCGCCTCGCGCCAGGCGCAGGTGGGGACGGGCGAGCGGGCGGAGAAGGTCCGCACCTACAACTTCCCCGAGAAGCGGGTCAAGGACCACCGCGTGAACGTGCTCGTGCACAACCTCGACGGCGTCCTGACCGGCGAGCTCGAGGAGTTGACCGCCGCGCTCCAGGACGACGAGAAGCGCCGCCGGCTCGAGGCGCAGGCCGCGGGCTGAGAGGCCGGCGTCGGCGGTGGCCGGGACCGTGCGCTCCGCGCTCGACGACGCCACGGCGCTCCTCGCCGCGGCGGGCTGCGACTCGCCGCGGCTGGACGCGGAGCTCCTCCTCGGCGAGGTGCTCGGCCTCGACCGCGCACGGCTCGCACTCGAGGCCGGCCGCCCGCTTGCCGACGGCGAGCCAGAGCGCTTCGCGGCGCTGGTGGGTCGCCGAGGAGCCCGCGAGCCGATCGCCTACGTCCTCGGCCGCCGGGCGTTCCGCTACATCGAGCTCGCCGTCGACTCCCGCGTGCTCGTCCCGCGACCCGAGACCGAGCTGCTCGTCGAGGTCGCTCTCGAGCAGCCCGCGGGTGCTCGAGTGATCGACGTGGGCACCGGCAGCGGGGCGGTCGCGCTTGCCCTCGCGCACGAGCGCCCGGACCTCGCGGTGGCCGCGACGGACGTGAGCGAGGACGCGCTCGCCGTCGCCCGCGTCAACACGGCGCGGCTCGGGCTGACCGTCGCCCTCGTGCAGGCCGACGGGCTGCGCGGCGTGCCAGGGGAGTGGGACGCGGTGCTCTCCAACCCGCCCTACGTCGCCGAGGCGGAGGCGCTCCCGCCCGAGGTCGCCGACCACGAGCCCGCCGTGGCACTGCGCGCGGGCCGGGACGGCCTCGACGTGCTCCGGCGACTGGCGGTCGAGGCGGGGGACACCACGGCGGCCCTGGCCGCCTTCGAGGTGGGGGAGGGACAGGCGCTGGAGGTCGCGGCGCTTCTCGGCGCCGCCGGGTTCTCCTCGGTCGAGGTGCGGCGCGACCTCGCGGGAATCGAGCGCGTCGTGGTGGGCCGGCGGTGAGCCTCGGGCCGGCCGACGCGGGCACCTTCGGACGCTGCGTGGCGGTCGGCGGCGTCGCGGTCTTTCCCGCCGACACGGTGTACGGGCTGGCGTGCGATCCCGACTCGCAGGAGGCGGTCGCGCGGCTCTACCGCATCAAGGGACGCGCGTCGGCGAAGCCCGCCGCGGTGATGCTCTTCGACGTCGAGCTCGCGCTGCTCGCACTCCCTGAGCTCCCTCCCCGTACCGCCGCGGCGCTCCCCCGTCTGCTTCCGGGGGGCGTGACGGTGCTCCTGCCCAACCCGGCACGCCGCTTTCCGCTCGCGTGTGGCCCCGAGACCTCCGCGCTCGGCCTGCGCGTGCCGCGCCTGCCGTCCGGGGTCGCCGCCCTCGCCGAGGTGCGCCGGCCGGTCCTCCAGTCGAGCGCGAACCTCGCCGGCGCCGCCGACGCCCGTCGCCTCGCCGACGTGCCCGAGCGCATCCGCGCCGACGCCGACCTCGTCCTCGACGGGGGGGAGCTGCCGGGCACGCCGTCCACCGTGGTCGACCTGCGCTCCTACGCGGAGGACGGCGCGTGGTCGATCCTCCGCGAGGGAGCCGTGGCGAGCGACGAGGTCGCCGCGGCGTTGTAGGCCTACCGGGACAGCCCCTGAAGTACGCTGCCTCGCATGGGCGAGGAGGAGAGCTTCGACCTGGCTGCGGCGGGGCTGCGCGCGGACGCGGGCGACGTCGCCACCTCGATCGAGGTCCTCGGCGTCAAGCTCGAGGACGCCCTCCCCGGCCGTGCGACAGTGCGCCGCCGGGCGCGGCGGCTCTTCGGCAAGCACAAGCGCGTGGAGCGCATCGACGTCGAGCTCGGCGACTCGCACTACGCGCTGCGCGCGGGCGACGGCGGTGCGGTCGAGGCATGGCGCGAGCGCACCGTGCGCGGCATCACGATAAAGCGCGAGCCGCTCGAGCTCGCGGAGTGGCTCGAGGCCCTCTCCGCCGACCTGCGCGCGCGCGCCGGCGACTCGGCCGAGGCGCAGCAGGCGCTCGAGCGGCTGCTGTAGCGAGGTGGAGATGGGCTTCCGGGACCGCCGATCGGAGGAGGAGAGCGCCGGCGAGCAGGCGCGCGAGCGCGAGCAGGCCGCTTCGCTTCAGCGCATCGAGCAGGGCGGCATCCCCCTGAGCGCCGAGCGTCGGCTCGACGAGCTGCGCGGCTCCTCCTCGGCGCTGTTCACCTCCGACCTCGGGGTGAGCGACTTCGCGCTCGCCGAGCTCGCCGGCCTGCGTCCGCTCTCCCAGGTGATGGGAAGCTCGATCTACAAGGTGGGCTGGCAGCAGATGCCGTGGGGAGGGGGCTGGCTCTCGCAGGGCGCCTCCCAGGAGCTCCGCGTCCTCTCCGAGGCCTGGAACGAGGCGCGACGGCGGGCGCTCGGCCGCCTGGAGGAGGAGGCGCGGCGCGCCGGCGCCGACGCGGTGGTCGGGGTGGACCTGCGGCGCGGCGAGCACGACTGGGCCGCCGACGCGGTCGAGATGGTCGCGGTGGGCACCGCCGTCCGGGTTCCCGGCGCAGACGCGAGCGCCGCGCCCGTGCTCACCGATCTCTCGGTGGCCGACTTCTGGAAGCTACGCCAGGCGGGCGTGGCTCCGCTCGGGGTGGTGGCCGCCACCTCGGTCTTCTACATCACCGCCTCCTGGAGCACTCAGCGACTCACCTCGGGCTGGCAGCGCTTCCAGCCCAACCAGGAGCTCGCCGACTTCACGCAGGGCGTCTACGACGCGCGACAAAGCGCGCTGCGCCACCTGACCAACCAGGCGGAGGGCCTTGGGGCGGGCGGGGTGGTGGGCGTGGGGATCGACCAGAAGACGGAGACCCACCGGGTGGACCGCAACAACTCCGAGCGAGAGGACCTCATCGTCACCTTCCACGTCGTCGGGACGGCGATCGCGCCGCCCGGCGAGCACGTCCCGCTCGCGCCCACCACCATTGTCCGCCAAGGAAGCAGGAGAGGATCCCGATGAGCTACGACCCCACCTCACTCGAGGGCGTGCCCGATGCCGGCCGCGCGCGCCTCGAGCAGAACAAGCGCGGACTCTTCACCTCCGACCTGTCGGTCAACGAGTTCCTGCTCGTCCGCGAGGCGGGCTTCGACCCGCTCGGGCTCGTGGTCGGCTCCTCCATCTTCCACATCGGCTACCAGCAGTCGAACTGGCGAAAGAGCCAGGAGATGGGCGTCCTCTCCGCGGCGATGTACCAGGCGCGCGAGCTGGCGATGACCCGGATGGAGGAGGAGGCCGACCAGCTCGGAGCGGACGGGATCGTCGGCGTCCGACTCGACATCGGTCGCTACGAGTGGGGCGAGAACATGGCCGAGTTCATCGCGATCGGCACGGCGATCAAGCACCGCGAGGGGGCGCTGCACCGCGCGCCGAACGGCCGGCCGTTCACCAGCGACCTCTCGGGGCAGGACTTCTGGACGCTGCTGCGCACGGGGCACCGCCCCGTGGGGATGGTGATGGGCTCCTGCGTCTACCACGTCGCGCACCGCGGGATGCTCCAGTCGCTGCGCCAGGCGGGTCAGAACGTCGAGCTGCCGAACTTCACCCAGGCACTCTACGACGCCCGGGAGCTCGCGATGGAGCGCATGCAGGCCGAGGCCGAGACGCTCCAGGCCGAGGGGATCGTGGGAGTCCAGCTCACCGAGCGCAGCCACGGCTGGGGCAGCCACGTGATCGAGTTCTTCGCCCTCGGCACGGCGATCGTGCCGTCGGGCACCGACGCGGCGATCCCCTCGCCGACTCCCGTCCTCGACCTCGGGTCGGGGTAGGCGCGCGAAGCCGGGAGCGCCCGGATCCGCTGCTAGCCTCGCGGGAGTCGCATGCGCATTGCCCTCGCCTCCGACCACGCCGGATTCGCGCTCAAGGAGCACGTCAAGGGCGTGCTCGCCGCAGGGGGTCACGAGCCCGTCGATTTCGGGCCCGAGAGCGAGGCGTCGGTCGACTACCCGGCCTACGCCGCTCCGGCCGCCCGGCTCGTCTCCACGGGCGAGGCCGCCGCCGGTGTGCTGGTGTGCGGCTCGGGCGTAGGGGTCTCGATCGTGGCCAACAAGCTCGACGGCGTTCGCGCGGTCAACGCGCACGATCCCGACGAGGCGGAGATGGCCCGCCGCCACAACGACGCCAATGTGCTCGCGCTCTCCGGTCGCCGGCTCACCGGCGCGCAGGCCGACGCGATCCTCGGCGCGTTCCTGCGCGCGGAGTTCGAGGGCGGCCGCCACGCGCGTCGGGTGGATCTGATCCGCGAGGTGGAGGAGTCCGCCACGCGATGAGCGAGCTTCCCCCCGACTTCTTCAACCGGCCCCTGGCCGAGGTCGATCCCGAGATCGCCGCGGTCCTCCGGGCCGAGCTCGGCCGTCAGCAGAGCACGCTCGAGATGATCGCCTCGGAGAACTTCGTCCCTCAGGCCGTGCTCGAGTGCCAGGGCTCGGTCCTGACCAACAAGTACGCCGAGGGCTACCCGGGCCGGCGCTACTACGGGGGCTGCGAGCACGTCGACGTCGCCGAGCAGCTCGCGATCGACCGGGCCACGGCGCTCTTCGGCGCCGAGCACGCGAACGTCCAGCCCCACGCGGGCGCGCAGGCCAACGCGTCGGTCTACCACGCGCTGATCCGCCCCGGCGACACGATCATGGGCCTCGAGCTCTCCCACGGCGGCCACCTGACGCACGGCATGAAGATCAACGTCTCGGGCCGGCTCTACGACATCGCCCCCTACCACGTCGACCGCGAGTCGAGCCTCGTCGACATGGAGGAGGTGCAGCGGATCGCCCACGAGCGGCGCCCCAAGCTGATCGTCGCCGGGTGGTCGGCCTATCCCCGGCACCTCGACTTCGCCCGCTTCCGCGAGATCGCCGACGAGGTGGGCGCGCTGCTCATGGTCGACATGGCGCACTTCGCGGGACTGGTGGCCGCCGGCCTGCACCCGAGCCCTATCCCGCACGCCGACGTGGTCACCACCACGGTCCACAAGACGCTCGGCGGCCCGCGCTCGGGGATCATCCTCTGTCGTGAGGAGCACGCGAAGAAGATCGACTCCGCCGTCTTCCCCGGCCAGCAGGGAGGCCCCCTCGAGCACGTGATCGCCGCCAAGGCGGTAGCGCTGCGCATCGCGGCGAGCGACGCCTTCCGGGAGCGCCAGGAGCGCACGGTCGCGGGGGCACGGGCGGTGGCCCGGGAGCTCCTCGGCGCGGGAGGCGGGGTCAGCGTGCTCACGGGCGGTACCGACGTGCACCTCGTGCTCTGCGACCTGCGCGAGTCCGAGCTCACCGGCCAGGACGCCGAGGACCGCCTGCACGGGATCGGCATCACCGTCAACCGCAACGCGGTGCCGTTCGACCCGCGTCCCCCCGCCGTCTCGAGCGGACTGCGCATCGGCACGCCCGCGCTCGCCACCCGGGGCGTCGGCGAGGAGGAGTTCGCCGAGATCGGCCGCATCATCGCCGCGGCGCTGCAGCCCGGCTTCGAGGCGGAGCGGGGCGAGCTCGCCGACCGCGTCGAGGCGATCGCGGAGCGTCACCCGCTCTACGCACAGCTTGCCGAGGCTGCCGTGGTCTGAGGAGCGCCGGCTCTGGCCGCCTCTGCATGGCCTGCCATCCTGTTCCTCCAGGCATGCGCGAGCTCCACGCCGTCTACGCCTTCTTCGCGGCCCTGGCGGCCGCGGCGGTCCTGACTCCGCTCGCGGCGCGGTTCGCCGTGCGCGTTGGGGCGATCGACCAGCCCAGCGCGCGTGGGCTCTCCGACCGCCTCACCCCCCGGCTGGGCGGCCTGGCCATCTTCGCCGGCGTGCTCCTCACCGGGGCGCTCTGGCTGCCGGCCACGGCCGAGACGCACGGGATCCTCGGCGGAGCCGCAGTGATCACGCTCGTCGGGGCCATCGACGACGTGCGCGACCTTCCGCCCCACTGGAAGCTCGCCGGCCAGTTCCTCGCCGGCCTCATCCCGGTCCTGGCCGGCGTGCACGTCTCGAACGTCACGCTGCCGTTCCTCGGTGCGATCTCCTTCCACGGGTTCGGTGGCGCCGTCACGCTCGTCGGACTCGTCGGCGTGATGAACGTCGTCAACCTGAGCGATGGGGTCGACGGGCTGGCGGCCGGGGTCTGCGCGATCAGCGGGGCCGCCTTCGCGATCATCGCCTTCGACCTGGCGCCGCGGGCCCCGGCGGGCGTGCTCGCCGCGCTCACCGCGGGCGCCGCCCTCGGCTTCCTCGTGCACAACTTCCCGCCGGCGTCGGTCTTCATGGGCGACTGCGGCTCGAACCTGCTCGGGCTCCTGCTCGGGTGCGTCGCGGTGCAGGGCACGCTGAAGACGAACGCCGTCATCGCCCTGGTGGTGCCGCTCGTGATCCTCGCCGTGCCGTTCCTCGACACCGGCTTCGTCGTGGCCAAGCGCCTGAAGTACCGGCGCAAGGTCTGGTCGGCCGACCAGAACCACTTCCATCACCGCATGGCGCGCATCGGCTTCAGCCAGCGGCGGACGGTCCTCTACCTCTACGCGTGGACGGTCAGCCTCGCGGGCCTGGCGGTCGCCCTGCGCTTCGTCCCCTACTCCGACCACCACGGCCACTTCCACACCGGCTGGTCGCTCGTGATGGCGGGGCTCGGGGCCCTCGTGCTGAGCGCAAGCGTGTATCTCGTCTACGTCCTCGAGATCCTCAAGCTTCGCCGGGTGCGCACGGGCCAGTACCGCCGGGCGGATCCGACCACCACCGAGCAGGAGATCGTCGAGCGCGTCGAGCGCGAGCTCGAGACCGGCGAGTTCCAGTCGCTCGCGCGGGACCCCGACGCTCCGGCCGAGCCGAGACGAGACGGCGGCCCGGCGCGCCCAGCGCCCGACCCTCGCCCCGACGACGCTCAGGCGGCCGGCTCGCGGCCGTAGACGGCGCCGAGCCAGATCGCCTCGAGGCCCGGGAGCAGCGTCTCGCCGTCGAGCTCGAGGTGCTCGTAGCACGTGCGCTCGGTCATCCAGCAGAGCGCGAAGGCGACCGGGGCCGCCGGGAGGGACCCATCCACCCGTCCGGCGGCCTGCTCGTGCTCGATCCGCGCGCGCGTCGCCTCCACGAACCGTCCGACCAGCTCCCGCCAGGCCGTGGCGACGTCTTCGTCGACGGCGGCCATGCCCACCACCGCACGCAGCGCGGCTCGGTGCTCGGCGTAGAGGGTGAGGATCCGGGGCAGGGCGGCGCGCAGCTCCTCGCGGCCGTCTCCCTCGCCCTGCCACCAGCGCTCGGCCTCGGCGTACAGAAGCCCCGCGACGTCCTCCGTGAGGCGGACGAGCAGCTCCCGCTTATCGCGGAAGTAGAAGTAGAAGGCGGTGCGGGAGATGCCGGCCGCCGTGGCGATCCGCTCGACGCCGAGGTCGGCGAACGAGGCGCCCTCGGCGAGCATGGCTTCCGTCGCGCGGAGCACGCCAGCCTCCACCGCCGCGCGCCGCGGGCCGGGATCTGCCGCACGCTGGGAGCTAGACGCCATGTGCCGTCGAGGCTACCCGAGCCTCCGGCGCGAGCACTTGACACACTGTCAAGGGCCTGCTTTGCTCTCGCCTCACCCCAGTCCTACCTCCGGAGGAACCGTGCCCACCCTGCTCGAGCTCACCCAGCAGGGCGACGTCGCCACCATCACCGACGATCGCCAGCTCTCCCGGAAGTACAAGCTCCAGAACCCGCAGCAGCTCTACGAGCTCTGGGAGCGCCAGAACTGGCAGGCGCACCAGATCGACCTCGCCCGCGACCGTGAGGACTGGGTGAACCTGAGCGACGAGCACCGCGACGACATCGTCTGGGGACTCTCCTCCTTCTTTGTCGGCGAGGAGCGGGTGACCACCCAGTTCTCCGGCCTGGTGATGGCCTACGAGGACCAGAGCGAGGAGGCCTACCTCACCACCCAGCAGGTCGACGAGGCCCGTCACGCGCAGCACTTCGACCGCTTCTACCGCGAGGTGATCGGCTACGAGGGCGACATGGACGCTCGCCTGCAGCGCGTACGCGACGACCTGAACGACGCCTTCGTCACCCTGTTCGACGAGCACCTGGTGCAGGCCGGCCAGCGGCTCATCGAGGACCCGGGCGACCTCGAGGCCAAGGTCGACTTCGTGACCACCTACCACATGGTCATCGAGGGGACCCTGGCCCTCACGGGCCAGAACTTCATCACCGACTACCTCGAGAAGCAGGAGATCCTGCCGGGGTTCGTCGAGGGCTTCAGGCTGATCTCGCAGGACGAGCACCGCCACGTCGCGTACGGAACCTGGTTCCTGCAGCAGAAGGCGTCCGACCCCGCCCTGGCCCGTCGCATCCAGGACCGGCTCTCCGAGCTCCTGCCCGTGGCCGCGGGCGTCCTCGTGCCCAAGGGCAAGGACCCCTTCTCGGACTGGACGCTGCTCGGCTACTCGAGCCAGGAGGTCAACGAGTTCGCCTTCACCGCGCTCAGCCGCCGGCTCAAGGTGATCGGAGTCCAGCTCGGGACGCCGGCCGAAGCCTGACCCGGACGGCGCCCTGGAATACTCGCCGGCGTGCTCGCCGGCCTCTCTCGCCTCCAGATCGCCGCTCTCGCCACGATCCTGCTCGTCACGGTGCTGGCGGGCGTGGCGCGCTATGTGCCGGGCGTTCCGACGCTCGCGGCCTTCGGCGTGGCCACGCTAGCGCTGGGGGGCATGGCGTGGATCGTCTCCTTCTCCACCGAGCAGGTGGGTCAGCGCTTCGGGCCCGCGGTCACGGGCTTCCTGCAGTCGACCCTCGGCAACCTGCCCGAGTTCTTCGTCGTGCTCTTCGCCCTCGGCTCGGGGCAGCTCGTCGTCGCCCAGACCTCGATCCTCGGCTCCATCCTCGTCAACGCGCTGCTCGTCCTCGGGCTCGTGCTCGTGGCCGGCGCGCGGGCCGCGAACGACGGCGTCATGCGCTTCGGGGTCCGGCTCCCCAACGACACCGCCACGCTGCTGCTCGTCGCCACCTTCATCATCGTCCTCATCGGGCTCTCGGGCTCGGCGAGCGACGCCGCGAGCCATCACGTCCGGGCGATCTCGACCATCGGTGCCGTGGTTCTGCTCGGCATCTACGCCGCGTGGGTCTTCCCCTACCTGCGCTCGGACCGTGCGGCGGACGGAGAGGAGCGGGGCGGGGAGGAGCCACGCGTCCCGCTTGCGCTCAGCGTCGGGTTGCTCACCGTCGGCGGGGTGGCCTCGGCGTTCGTCTCGGACTGGTTCGTCCACGCCCTCCAGCCCACCATCGCCCAGCTCCACATCTCCCAGTCCTTCGCGGGACTGGTGATCGTGGCGATCGCGGGCAACGCGGTGGAGAACGTCACGGGGATCGTCCTCGCCGCCAAGGGCCAGGCCGACCTCGCGATCTCAGTGGTCAAGAACTCCGTCGCCCAGATCGCGGCGTTCCTCTTCCCGCTGCTCGTGCTCGTCTCCCTGCTGTTCTCCACCTCGCTGACCTTCGCGCTGGCCCCGGTCTACATCGGAGCGCTGGTGGCCACCGCGCTCCTCATCTGGCAGATCACGAGCGACGGGGAGGCCACGGCGTTCGAGGGTTGGGCGCTCGTCGGCACGTTCGTGATCCTCGGCACCGTCGCCTTCTTCGAGTAGAGAAGTGAGCGCGCTCTCGGCGAGGGCGGGAGTCGACCGCCGGGGGATGGCCGTGCTCTCCCTCGCGCACATGTTCACCGACGTCTGCCAGGGCTCGGTACCGGCGCTGCTCCCCTTCCTCATCACCGCCCGCCACCTGACCTACGCGGCGGCCTCCGCGCTCGTGTTCGCCGCGACGGTGGCCTCCTCGGTGATCCAGCCGATCTTCGGCCACCTCTCCGATCGCCGCTCCCTGCCGAAACTCATGCCCGCCGGGCTGGCGTGCGGCGCGGTGGGGATAGGGCTGGTGGGCGTCGCGCCGAGCTACGGGCTCATCTTCGCGACGATCGTCCTCAGCGGCATCGGCGTCGCGGCCTTCCACCCCGAGGGCTCGCGCTTCGCCCACCACGTCTCCGGCGCGCGGCGGGCGAGCGGGATGAGCCTCTTCTCGGTGGGGGGCAACGCGGGCTTCGCACTCGGTCCGCTCCTGACCACACCGCTCGTGCTCGCCTTCGGGCTGCCGGGCACGCTGTTCCTCATCGCTCCGCTGGGGCTCATGGCGGTGGTGGTGGCGCGCGAGCTCGGACGGCTGCGCGGCTTCGCACCCTCCGCCCAAGCCACCGGGTCGCTGCGAGCACACGCCGCCCCCGACCGAGTGGGGTCGTTCGTGCTCCTGGCGGCAGTCATCGCCCTGCGGTCCTTCGTGTACTTCGGGCTCGTGACCTTCGTGCCGCTCTACTACGTCGGCGTGCTGCACGCCTCGAAGGCGGCGGCCAACGGCGCGCTCGCGGTGATGCTCCTCGGTGGCGCGGTGGGAACGCTGGTGGGCGGGCCCCTCGCGGATCGCTTCGGGCGCCGGACGGTGATCGTCGGCTCGATGGCGCTGCTGCCGGGACTGATCGCGGCGTTGCTGTTCGTGGCCGGCCTGCTCGCGACCCTGCTCCTCGCCGTGATCGGCGCGGTGACGATCGCCACCTTCAGCGTGACGATCGTGATGGGCCAGGAGCTCCTTCCCCGCCGGCTCGGCGTCGCCTCCGGAGTGACGATCGGGCTCTCGATCGGCCTGGGCGGAGCGGGCGCCCCGCTGCTGGGCCTGCTCGCCGACGCCGACGGCCTGCGCGCCACCGTCGCGGCGATCGCGCTGCTGCCCGTACCCGCGCTGGTGCTCGCGCTGGCCCTCCCGGGCTCGAGTGAGGCGCTGCGGGCCGCCGCTTGGCCCGAGCCGGACGCCCGCCTATCCTGAGCTCCACGATGTCGAGTCTCTCCCCGGCGGCTGACGAGGCGCCTCCCGCCGCCCCGCCCCCGCCCCCGAGCGCCGGGCCGTTGGCCCGCCGCTCGGCGTGGCCTCCGCGCCTCGCCGCCCTCGCGGCGCTCGTCGTCGGGGTGGTGAACCTCGTATCGACCCTCACGCCGAACCTGAGCTGGCGCGGCCACGTGCTGCTGGAGCTGGAAGGGATCGACGCGGTGCCGATCTTCCACGCGCTCGCGCTCCCGGCCGGGGCGGGTCTGTGCCTCGCCTCCTTCTATCTCGCGCGCCGCCGCTGGCGCGCCTGGCAGGCCGCGATGGGCCTGCTGCTGCTCCTCGGCCTGCTGAACCTCCTCAAAGGCCTCGACTTCGAGGAGGCGGCCGCCTCGTGGGCGGTCGCGGCCGTGCTGTGGTGGGCGCGGGATGCCTTTACCGTGCGCCACGAGCCGCTCACGCTGCGGGGCGCGTTCTGGCGCCTGCCGCTGCTCGGGCTGGCCGCCATCGCGGTGGCCGCGATCGCGGTCTACGCCTCCGCCCCCCGTCTGGGTGCCGTGGCGGCGATGCGCCAGATCGGCGATCTGCTCGTGTGGCAGGCCGGTCCCGAGGACTTCCACGGCGTCTTCGCGTGGCTGCCCCTTGGCGTCGGGCTCATGTCGGCCTGGACGCTCCTGACCGCCGCGTACCTCGTGTTCCGACCCATCGCGGTGCCGCAGGGCCGACCCGAGGCCAGCGCCCGCCGGCTCGCCTGCGACCTCGTGCGGGCCCACGGGGAGGACACGCTGTCCTTCTTCAAGCTCCGCGAGGACAAGCAGTACCTCTTCTCGCCCGACGGCCAGGCGTTCCTCGGCTACCGGACGGAGAGCGGCTGCCTGCTCGTCTCGGGCGACCCGGTGGGACCGGCGGAGGCTCTGCCCGCTCTCGTGCGCGACGCGGCCGCGTTCGCCCAGACACGGGGGTTGAGGTTCGGCGTGGTGGGAGCCAGCGAGAAGTCGCTGCCGCTGTGGGAGCTCGCCGGCCTGCGCTCGCTCTACATGGGCGACGAGGCCATGGTCGACCTGCGCACCTTCTCCCTGGAAGGCCGGCCGATCCGCAAGGTCCGCCAGTCGGTCTCGCGGCTGGCCAAGGGTGGCTACACCGCCGAGGCCCATGCGCTCTCCGCCCTCGACGAGCAGGCGCTAGACGAGCTCGAGGGCGTGCTCGAACGCGGTCGCGAAGGCGCTCCGGAGCGTGGCTTCTCCATGGCGATGGACTCCCTGCGCGGCGAGCACCTCGCCGAGTCGCTGGTCGTGCTCGCGCGCGACGGCGACGGCCGGGTACGGGGGGTCCTGCACTTCGTGCCCTGCTACCGGCGCCCGGCGATGTCCCTCTCGTTCATGCGCCGCGATCCCGACACCCCGAACGGCCTGACCGAATTTCTCGTCGTGCAGGCGATCGCGCTCCTGCGCGAGCGGGGAGTGGAGGAGATCTCGCTCAACTTCGCCGCCTTCGCCCGCTGGATGCACTCGCCGCGGCGCTGGGTCGAGCGGGTGCTCGGCCGGGCGATCGCGCTCGGCAACCCGTTCTTCCAGATCGAGAGCCTCTATCGCTTCAATGCGAAGTTCTTCCCGCGCTGGGAGCCGCGCTTTCTCCTCTACCAGGGTGCGTTGGGCCTGCCGCGGATCGGGTTGGCGGCGATGTGGGTCGAGGGCCAGCTCCCGAAGCCCAGGCTGCGGCCGGCGCGGCTCGCGGCGTAGGCGCTCGGTGAACGCTCCCGACATGGCGGCCCTGGCCGCGGCTGCGCGAGACGGTGGCCGCCTCGCGATCGACACCGAGTTCATGACCGAGGGCCGCTACGTCCCGCTCCTATGCCTCGTCCAGGTGGCGGTGGACGATCCCGGCACCGGCGTGCGCACCGAGCTTCTCGACCCGTTCGCCGGCTTCGATCACCGTCCGCTGGCCGAGGTGCTCGCCGATCCCACGGTCGAGGTGGTCCTTCACGCCGCCCGCCAGGATGTCGGCATCCTGCGGCGTGAGTGGGGCACCGAGGTCACCCGCATCTTCGACACGCAGCTCGCCGCCGGGTTCGCGGGGTTCGGCGCCCAGGCCGGGTACGGCAACCTCCTGGCCGACGCGCTGGGGGTGAAGGGATCGAAGTCCGCGGGATTCACCCGGTGGGACGCGCGACCGCTGACCGACGAGCAGCTCTCCTACGCCCGCGGCGACGTCGAGCATCTGCTCCAGCTCGCAACCTTCCTCCAGGACCGGCTGCGAGCCCGCGGGCGGCTCGAGTGGGTGCACGACGAGTGCGGCGGCCTCGAGGACTCCAACCTGCAGCGCGACCCCGACGAGGCGTGGCGGCGCCTGCCGCGCGTGCATCAGCTCTCGGGGCGATCGCGGGGAGTGGCGCGTGAGCTCGCGGCATGGCGGGAGCGCACCGCCCTGGCCGAGGACAAGCCCGTCGGCACCATCGTCGCCGACGCCGCGCTCGTCGAGCTCGCCCGCCGCCAGCCGGGCGACGCCCGCGCGCTCGAGCAGGTGCGCGGCCTGCATCCGCGCGGCCTGCGCCGTCGCGGCCCCGCGCTCCTCGACGCGGTGGCGCGCGGGCGCGAGTCCGCGTCTCCCCCGCTCGACGACGAGCGCCCGCCCCCGTCCGAACCCGTGGACGCTCCCGTCGTCGCCCTGGCCGAGGCCCTCGTTCGCCAGCGGGCGCTCGAGGCGGGCGTCGCCTACGAGGTGCTCGCCGCGCGAGCCGACCTCACCCGTGTCGTCGCCGCCGCACGTCGCGGGGACCCCGAGCCCGATGTGCGCACCATCCGCGGCTGGCGCCGGGAGGTGGTGGGCGCGGAGCTGCTCGAGCTGCTCGCCGGCGGCCACCGCCTGGGGGTGGACGGATCGGCCCGGGTCGTCGTGGAGCCTGTCCTGAGTTGAGGCTCTCCGAGCCGGCGGCGCCTGTTTGCGGGCGAGCACTCTAGAGTCCGCCGCATGCAGCGGCGAGAACCGGCGGTGAGCCCGGCCCAGTGGCGTCGCGGCGTACAGGCCTCCAAGCGGCTCGGCCGCTGGCTGGCCGACTGGGAGGAGCGGGGACGGCTGGCTCGCGAGGGCAAGCCGGCGCCGCGCGCCAAGAAGGCCGCCCGGCGCTCCTAGGCCACCACCCGCTCGCTGCTGGCCGGCATCGCCGCCGAGCCCGACGGGATGCCGTAGCGCAGCAGGAACCGCGGATTGTCCTGCGTGAGCCGCCATCCCTGCACCGAGCTTGCGCCGGCGCGGAGGGCGAGGGGGAAGCCGAGCCCCAAGGTGTGCTCGCGGCTCCCGGGGTGGCCGTCGGAGGCGAGCACGTGCGCGAAGCCCGCGCGGAGAAGCCTAACCGCCTGCTCCTGGACCACGAGGCCGTGCTGGCCGAGCAGGGAGCAGACGTTGACCTGGAGCAGCGCGCCCGCGCTCAGCAGCGGTCGCAGCCGCTCCACCCCGTGCCGAGCGAACCCCGTCGTCCGTTCGGGATGGGCGATGAGCGCTCCGAAGCCTCGGCGGCGCAGGTCGTCCACCACCGCCACGAAGTCGCTCGAGATCCCCGCGAAGGGCGCCTCGACGAGGAGCCACGGGGCCGCCGGCGGCCCCTGGGCGATGAGCGCCAGCTCCTCGTCGTCAAGGTCGGCGGCCCGCTCGTGCGCGAGCTCGCCGCCGGGGTGCAGGCGCACGCCGAGGCCCTCGGCGGCCAGCGCCGCCGCGAGCTCGACCACCCGAGCGGGGATCGAGCGGACGTCGAGCGCCCAGATCGAGTTCACGTGGGGCGTCACGGCGACGTCCCGGACGCCCTCCTCGGCGAGCCGTCGCGCGTGCGCGACGGCGTGGTCGAGGCTCGGCGCCCCGTCGTCCACCCCCGGAATCAGGTGGCAGTGCAGGTCCACATAGGACATTGAAGGCTTCTCCTTGTGGCGGATCGTCGTTGCCCGCCGGTCGATCGCTTGGCTCCCCGCCCACGTTAGGCCCGGCCGCCCCGGGCGCAAGTGGGCGTTCACGGGATGGCAACGCGGTTCAGTGCGCGATGTCCACCGGCGTGCCGAGCGGCAGGAGCTTGGCCAGTCGCGTGATGACGCGGTTGGCCACCCGGATGCACCCGTGCGAGACGTCCCGCCCGATCAGCGAGGGGTCGCTCGTTCCGTGGATGCCGACCTGCCCGTCGCCGCCTTCGAAGGTCGTGTAGACCGGCGAGAACGCCGAGAGGCCGAACGCGAAAGGTCCGAAGAAACCATTGGGGTCCGGGGGCTTGACCAGGTCGGTGACGTAGTAGCGCCCGAGCGGTGTGGGGCTCAGCGCCCTGCCGGTGGCGATGGGCTCGCGGGCGATCGGTCGGGCGCCGTGGTACACGACGAGCCGGTGACGCCGTAGCTCGATGCGGATTCGATACGGATCCTGGGCCAGAAAGACGTCGCGGGCACGCAGCCAGCCCATCTGCCGGTTCGGCCGCACGGGAAGGTAGGCGCGGACCCATCCGCGCCGCCGCGAGTCAACGAGGAAGATGAGGGGAACCCGCCGCCCGCCCACGCGTCGGGCGTTCACCCGTCGGTAGGGACGGCGGTCGCCCGCGTGGCGATAGACGGACACCGACAGGCGTCGAGCGCGCGCAACCACGTTCGTGTCACGGGGCAGTCGCGCGGCCGCCGCGGCAGGGGAGAACGTGACGGGACTGCGCGTCGAGGGCGGGTGAAACGCCCGGGGAAGGGTAGGAGGCGACTGCTTTGAGGAGCCTCCGGTGAACGCTCCGGTCGCGAGCAGGCTCACCGCCGCGGACAGGACCAGCGCCGTCAGGCCGAAGAGGACACGACGGACCAATGGGGAGAGATGGAGTGACATGGAAGGTCAATCTGTATGGACGGCCGCGCCCGTGGCGCAGCCGTCCATACGTAACGGAGGACTCCGCCCGCTAGCCCGTCATGCTCGGCGAGCCGGAGGCTGCCGAGCCGGCCGAGGCGCTCGACATGCCGGGGATGAACCCGGTGCCCGCCACCGCGGAGAGAACCTCCGCCATGGTCAGCGAGGGCTGGAACGCGTCGGGCGCCGGCGACGGACTCGAGCCCTTGCCGATGATGTCCCGGATCCAGCTCGAGTGCCGCGCCTCGATCGGGAGGATCGACGCCGCCGCGGCGAGCACGGTCTTGGACTTGATGTTGCCGGCCTGGCCGAGGTAGGCCTTCACGCCGGTGTCCTCGAGCGTCATCGCCGTCGCCTGGAACGTCGACTGGCTGGCGGTCGTGCCCTTGAAGTCGAACTTCGGCTTCTTGACGGCCTTGCCGCCGAGCGCCTTCTGCAGCGCGGTCACGTGCTGGGCCTCGTGGTCGGCGACAACCGCGGCGAACTTCTTCGTCTCGCCGTTGAGGGCTCCCTTGGAGACCGCCTCTTGGTAGAAGGCAGACTCGAGGTACTCGAGCGTCAGCGCGAAGTTGAGGATCGCGACATCGCCCGACGCCGAGCCCTGGGCCAACGCCGAGGCGGGCAGCGCGGCGAACGCCGCTCCTCCGCCGACGAAGGCACCGGTGCGGCGCAGGAAGGCCTGGCGGGTGAGGCCGTCCACCTTGGACGCCGCCTCCTGCACGGCCCCGTCACGGTCGAGCTCCGAGAAGCTCGGGAAGTGCTGATTGGACATGTGGGTCAGATCCTTTCGTGCTCTGGGAGTGGCCGTCTAGCCCTTGATGAAGCCGGTCGCCTTGACGGCCGACAAGATCTCGGACATGGACTTGGCGGGGCTGAACGCGTCGGGAGCGGGAGACGGGTTGCCGCCGCGCCCGTTGATGTCGCGGATCCAGGCCGCGTGCCGCGCCTCGACCGGGAGGATCGACCCGGCGGCCATGAGTACCGCGGGGGTCTTGATGTTCGTCGCCTGGCCCTGATACGCCGAGACGCCGGTGTCCTCGAGCACCTGTGCGGTGCCCGCGAACTTCTTCTGGTTGGAGGTGGTGCCCTTGAAGTCGAAGCTCGGCTTGGCCTTCGCCTTGGAGCCGAGCGCCGCCTTCAGCGCCGCGACGTGCTGGGACTCGTGCCCGGCCACGACCTGGGCGAAGGTGGCGACCTCTCCGCTCAGCTTGCCGCTGGCGACGGCGCGCTCGTAGAACGTCGACTCGAGGTACTCGAGCGTCAGCGCGAAGTTGAGGATGGTCACGTCGCTGGCCGGAGTGCTTCCGCTCTGGGCGCCGGCGATCGCGAGCGGCACGGCCCCGAGGAGGAGACCTCCACCTACGAACGCGCCGGTCTTGCGAAAGAGAGCCGACCGCGTGTCGGTCTCGATCTCGGCTACTTCGCCGACGGCCTCCTGTAGAGCGCCGTCGCGATCGAGCTCCTCCAGGGTGAGGGAGTCGTCATGGGACTCGGACATTGCGGTCGGTCCTTTCTGTCGATGAGATGAGATGAGATGACCGATAGTGGTAGTTCGCGGGAAGCAGGGATTTGGTTCACCGAGCGCCGAGTCGGTGGCCGTGTTCATTCGAGCCGCTACCTGACGACGATGCGCCCGTGCATCGACGGGTGGTAGTTGCAGTGATACGCGTAGACGCCCGGCTTGGTGAGGCGCACCGACTTCGACGCGCCCTTCTCCAGGTTGCCGAGGTCGAAGCCGCCCTTGTCCGCGGTGACGGTGTGGTTCGTTCCGTCGACGTTCGTCCAGCGCACCGTGGCGCCAGCCTTGACCGTGACGGTGGGGGGAAGGAAGGTGAAGTCCTTGATCCTGAGCTTCGACGCGCCGAGCGCCGGTTTGCCCGCCGCCGGCTTCGCCGCGGACTGCGACGAGCTCGACGGCTTCGGTTGCGGCGTGGACGCCGCGGGCGGGGAGGAGGAGCCTCCGCAACCGACCGGGAAGGCGCCGATCAGGACAAGGCCGGCGAGGCGGCACATCGAACGGGTGTCTGGTCTCGACGGCAGGTTCACTGGTGAGGATTGCGGGGCGACGCGCCGCCCGGATCAGCGGCCGCGCGTCGACTCCCCTGGGGCCGACTGTCACGATGTTGTTACAAGCACGTTCTTAACGTAGGATCGTGCGGCCGCCCTGGCCACGGGCTCCACGAGCCCCGGCCCGTCCAGCACCCTCTCCCCGTGGCCTCGTGCTCGCGCCGGCAAAACCGATGCTCCCATGCCCGACTTCCCCTTCAGCACACCCCATCCCGACGAGGAGCGTCCGTGTCGACCCCCGCGCTAGGAGCCTCTGAGGCGATGCGGGTCGTGCGCTACCTCGACCTGGCGCTCCTGGCGCTCGCGCTGCCCGTGTTCCTGCTCGCGGGCCTTCCGCTCCTCGGATGGGGAGCGATGGCGCTCGCATGGTCGGTGCAGCGCGCGATCAGCACCTACGTCACCCGGCGCGCCGCCGCCTCGCGCGACCCGCGGACCGTCGCCGGCCTGCTCACCGGATCCATGATCGGGCGCGCGTGGCTGATTGCCCTTACCATCTTCGGCGTCGGGCTCGCGGAGCGCAAGGCCGGCCTCTCCGCCGCCGTGCTCGCGATCGCCCTCCTGACCATCTACATCGCCCTGCAGATGACCACGCGCCCGTTCGAGGAGCGCTCGTGAGGACGCGCACCAAGGTCCTCATCGGGGCGGGCATCCTGATCGCCGCGCTCGTCATCCTCGGTCTGGCGTTCCCCTCCTCGGGCAAGAACAGCGCCTACCAGCCGCAGGAGGAGTTCAAGCTCGATCCGTGGATCAACCTGAAGCTCGGGTCGATCGACATGTCGATCAACAAGGGCGTGCTCTACCTGTTCATCGCCTCGATCCTGACCATCCTCACGATGACCTACATCGCCCGCCGCATGCAGGCCAAGCCGAACCGCATCCAGACGGCGATGGAGGCCGCCTACGGGCTCATGCGCGACAACATCACGCGAGGCAACATGGACGCGAGGATGTCCGTCAAGTGGTTCGGGTTCATCTCGACCCTGTTCCTCTTCATCTGGTTCTCGAACATGATCGGGTACCTGCCGCTGCCCACGAGCCAGGAGACCGTGAACGTCTTCGGGCTCCAGATCCCCTCCCTCGCGCTCTACGCGGCGACGGCCAACCTGTCGGTCCCGCTCGTGCTGACCCTCGTCGTGTGGTTCTCCTACCACGTCGAGGGCATCCGCGCCAAGGGCCCGATCGGCTACTTCAAGGGCTGGGTGCCGGCCGGGATCCCTCGCATCGCCGTGGGACCGCTCTTCGTGATCGAGGTCATCTCGCAGTTCGTGCGGATCATCTCGCTGTCCGTCCGGCTCTTCGCGAACATGCTGGCCGGCCACCTGCTCATCCTGTTCATGGGCGGCGGGCTCGTCGTGTTGCTCGGACTGGCCGCCCTCGGCGCCCTCACCACCCCTATCGCTGTCCTCTTCTTCCTCTTCGAGGTGGGGCTGATCGCCACGCTCCAGGCCTTCATCTTTGCGACGCTGGCGTCCATCTACCTCGGCGAAGCGACCGCCGCCGCCCACTGACCCCGTCAATCAGCAGGAGGAATTCCCGTGTTGCATGACCTCATTCCCTTCGCGGCGTCCGACCCGTCCATGGGGCTCAAGTCGATCGCCCTGGGCGTCGGTGCCGGGCTTGGCACCATCGGCCCCGGCATTGGCGTCGGCTACATCTTCGGCAAGGTGATCGAGTCGGTCACCCGCCAGCCCGAGATGCGCGACGAGATCACCTCGATCCAGTGGCTGGGCTTCGCGCTCACTGAGGCGATCGTCTTCTACGCCTTCATCTTCGGCCTCATCGCGTTCTTCCTCTAGACCGATGAGCGCGCTCTCCTCTCCGCTCGCCTCCGGTGGCTCCTTCCTCGTCTCCCCCAGCGTGGGGCTGATGATCTGGACGCTGATCGCCTTCCTGGGGACGCTGTTCGTGCTGCGTCGTTGGGCGCTCCCGAGGATCCAGGAGAATCTCGACCGCCGCCAGCGCGCGATCGAGGAGTCGATCGACGCCGCCGACCACACGCGCCAGGAGGCCGACAAGCTGCTCGAGGAGTACCGCGAGCGCCTGCGCGAGGCGCGCGAGCAGGCCGAGCACATCGTCGCGCGCGCCCAGCGCGCGGGTGAGGTCCACGAGCAGGAGTCCCACGCCGAGGCCACGCGCAAGCGGGAGGAGCTCATGGAGCAGACCCGGCGCGACATCCGGCAGGAGACCCAGCGCGCGATCCAGGAGATCCGCGGCGAGGTCACGAACCTCACCGTGCTCGCCACGGAGAAGGTGACCCGCAAGACGCTCACCGGGGAGGACCAGAAGCGGCTCGTGGACGAGGCGCTCGGCGAGCTCGACTTCGAGGCGCTCGCCGGCAACGGCGGCGAGCGGAGGGGCGGCGGCTAGGCCGCCCGGGCGCTCGGATGGAGGAGATCGGCCAGGTCTACGCGCGCTCGCTCTTCGAGGTCGCCGAGGACGCGGACAAGCTCGACGAGGTTCGGGAGCAGCTCGGCGAGTTCGCCGACGCGGTGGCCGAGTCGCATGAGCTCTCGGTGTTCCTCTTCTCGCCGTACTTCTCAACCGAGGAGAAGAAGGAGGGCCTCCACAAGGTCCTCGACGATGTCGACGAGACCTTCGAGAACTTCCTCGAGCTCCTGCTCGAGCAGCACCGGATGCCGGCGATCCACCGCATCCGGCGCGAGTACGAGACGATGTGGGACCGCCAGAACGACGTGCTGCCGGTCGCGGTCACGAGCGCGGTGGAGCTCGACGAGGAGACCGTGAAGTCCGTCGGCGACCGGATCGGCGAGCAGACCGGCCGCAAGGTCGAGCTCACGAGCCACGTCGACCCCGACATCCTCGGCGGCCTGGTCCTGCGGGTCGGCAACTCCATCCTCGACGCGTCGATCCGTCACCGCCTCGACCAACTTCGCAAGCAGGTCGCGCGGGCCTGAGGGTCCACGCACTTTTCCGAAAAGGAGCCAGGCCCAGCCCCATGCAGATCAAGCCCGACGAGATCACCTCCATCCTCAAGGACCGCATCCAGGGCCTCGACGTCGAGTCGGCCGACCTCGCCGAGGTGGGCACGGTGCTCTCCGTGGGCGACGGCATCGCCCGCGTGCACGGTCTCGAGGACTGCATGTCGCTCGAGATGCTCGAGTTCCCCCACGACGTGACCGGCCTCGCGCTGAACCTCGAGTCCGACAACGTCGGCGTCGTGCTCTTCGGCCAGTGGGAGCACATCGTCGAGGGCGACACGGTCAAGCGGACGAAGAGCCTGCTCGAGATCCCCGTGGGCGACGAGCTGCTCGGCCGCATCGTCGACCCCCTCGGCAACCCGCTCGATGGCAAGGGCGAGATCTCCACCGAGAAGACGCGCCCCGCCGAGTTCAAGGCCCCTGGGGTGGTGCAGCGCCAGCCGGTCGAGGAGCCTCTGCAGACCGGGCTCAAGGCGATCGACTCGATGATCCCGATCGGCCGCGGCCAGCGCGAGCTCATCATCGGTGATCGCCAGACCGGCAAGACGGCGATCGCGCTGGACACGATCATCAACAACCAGGACAAGGGCGTGATCTGCGTCTACGTCGCCATCGGCCAGCGCATGGCTACGGTGGTGCAGCTCGCTGAGACGCTCTCCGAGCACGGCGCGCTCGAGAACACGATCATCGTCGCCGCCCCTGCCGACGAGGCGGCGCCGATCAAGTTCCTGGCGCCCTACGCCGGCTGCGCGATGGCCGAGCACTTCCTGTACGAGGGGAAGGCCGGCCTCGTCATCTACGACGACCTGACCAAGCACGCCTACGCCTACCGGCAGATGTCGCTGCTGCTGCGGCGCCCGCCGGGCCGGGAGGCCTACCCCGGCGACGTCTTCTACCTGCACTCGCGGCTGCTCGAGCGCGCGGTGAAGCTGAACGACGACCTCGGCGGCGGGTCGCTCACCGCGCTGCCGATCATCGAGACCCAGGCCGGCGACGTCTCGGCCTACGTCCCCACGAACGTCATCTCGATCACCGACGGGCAGATCTTCCTCGAGCCGAAGCTCTTCTACTCGGGTGTGCGACCGGCGATCAACGTCGGGATCTCCGTCTCCCGGGTGGGCGGCAACGCGCAGATCCAGGCGATGAAGAAGGTCGCCGGGCGCATGAAGCTCGAGCTCTCCCAGTTCCGCGACCTCGAGGCCTTCGCCCAGTTCGGCTCCGATCTCGATCCGGACACCCAGAAGACGCTCGCCCGCGGCGAGCGCCTGGTCAAGACGCTGAACCAGAACGAGCTCGAGCCGCTGCCGATCGCCGACCAGGTGGTCCAGGTCTACGCGGCCACCAACGGCTACGTCGACCGGATCGTCGTCGACCGGGTGGAGGAGTTCCACGAGGCGCTCACCCAGCGGGTCCACTCCGAGCACCCCGACCTCGTCAACAAGATCGCCGAGGGCGACTGGTCCGACGGCATCCAGGACGAGCTCAAGAACGCCATCAAGGAGTTCGCCGACGACTTCGGCTTCGACCTCGACGAGGACGGCCAGCCGCTCGAGGACCACGAGGGCGAGAGCCGCAAGGACGGCGACGGTGACGGCGAGAGCGGGGAGTCCCGCTCTGAGGGCGAGCGCTCCGAGGACGGGCAGGGCTCGAGTTCGGAGAACGACGACAAGGACGAGGAGTCCAAGGACTCCGAGAAGGAGACCGCCGCCGCGTGAGCCAGAAGGACGTCCAGACCCGGATCGGGTCGGTCAAGAACATCCAGAAGATCACGCGGGCGATGGAGATGGTCGCCGCCGCGCGTTTGCGCAAGGCCGAGCAGCGGATCGCCGCGCTGCGGCCCTACGCGGACGCGCTCCGCCGCATGACGCGCCAGGCCGCCGAGGCGGCGGGCAACGTCCCGAGCCAGCCCATCCTCCAGGAGCACGACTCGGTGAACACGGTGGGGCTCGTGCTCGTCACGAGCGACCGCGGGCTCGCCGGCGCCTTCAACTCCCAGATCCTTCGCGCGGGCACCCGCGCGGGCGCCGAGCACGAACGCGAGGGCCGCAGCGCCGCCTACTACGCGATCGGACGCCGCGGCGCCTCCTCGCTCACGTTCCGCGGCGCGGAGCCCGAGGCGAGCTTCACCGGCTTCACCGACCGGCCCTCGTACGCCGACGCGCGCGAGATCGCCCAGTCGGTGATGGCCGACTACATCGACGGCAAGGTCGACCGGGTGGAGATCTTCTACAACGGGTTCGTCTCGGCAATGACCCAGACCTCCCGTCGGGAGACGCTTCTGCCCCTCCAGCAGGCCGACGTGCTCGGCGACGAGGAGGAGGGCGGCGAGGAGGAGCAATCCTCGGAGGAACAGAAGACCCGCGAGCGCGACAAGCGTGCGCTCGTCGAGTACGAGCCCGATCCGGAGGAGATCCTCAAGCGGCTCATCCCCGACTATGTCGAGATCTCGATCTACCGCGCCCTGCTCGAGTCCACCGCCTCCGAGCACGGCGCGCGCATGACCGCCATGCGCTCCGCCTCGGACAACGCCAAGGAGATCATCGAGGATCTGACCCTCGAGATGAACCGCGCTCGGCAGGCGGAGATCACCCAGGAAATCATGGAAGTCGTCGCCGGCGCCGAGGCGCTCGGCTAGGAGGAGAGAGCCCCAAGTGACCCCCGAGGAGACCACACGCGAGGACACCCGCGACGAGGAGCGCCGCGACGGCGAGAATCGCGAGCCGGAGAACGGCGAGCGCGCCGGACGCAAGGAGGAGCTCGAGCACGAGCTCGCCCAGATCGAGGAGCAGGAGCGCTCGGAGGGGAGCTCGGATGAGCACGCCTCCGACGGCGACGGATCCGAGCGCAACGTCGGCCGCATCGAGGAGATCCAGGGCGTCGTGCTCGAGCTCGTCTTCCCCGACAAGCTCCCGGAGATCAACCACGCGATCACGATCAAGCGCCCCGAGCTGCGGGAAAGTGACGTGGAGGGCCAGGAGGCGCAGCCGGGCGGCGGGGACGACGTGCTCGTCTGCGAGGTCCAGCAGCACCTCGGCGACGACCGCGTGCGGGTGGTGGCCATGGACGTGACCGACGGGCTCGCCCGCGGCGCCGAGGCGATCGACACCGGGGAGGCGATCACCGTCCCCGTCGGCGACGTGACGCTCGGGCGCATCTTCAACCTCCTCGGCGAGCCGATCGACATGGGCGACGATCTCCCCGACGACATCGAGCGCTGGCCGATCCACCGCGAGTCTCCCTCGATCGAGGATCTCACGCCGACCACCGAGATGTTCGAGACCGGCATCAAGGTCATCGACCTGCTGGCGCCCTACGCCAAGGGTGGCAAGGTGGGGCTGTTCGGCGGCGCCGGCGTCGGCAAGACGGTGCTGATCCAGGAGCTCATCAACAACATCGCCCAGGAGCACGGCGGCCTCTCGGCCTTCTGCGGAGTGGGCGAGCGCTCGCGCGAGGGCAACGACCTCTGGCTCGAGATGAAGGAGTCGGGCGTCATCGACAAGACGATGCTCGTCTTCGGCCAGATGAACGAGCCGCCCGGCGCCCGCATGCGCGTCGCGCTCTCCGGCCTGACGATGGCGGAGTACTTCCGCGAGCAGGGCGGCCAGGACGTGCTGCTCTTCATCGACAACATCTTCCGCTTCGTGCAGGCGGGCTCGGAGGTCTCGGCGCTGCTGGGTCGCATGCCCTCGCAGGTCGGCTACCAGCCGACGCTCGAGACCGAGATGGGCCAGCTCCAGGAGCGGATCACCTCGACCAAGCAGGGCTCGGTCACCTCGGTGCAGGCGATCTACGTGCCGGCAGACGACCTGACCGACCCCGCTCCCGCGTCGGTGTTCGCCCACCTGAACTCGACGACGACGCTCTCGCGGGCGATCTCCGAGAAGGGGATCTACCCGGCCGTCGACCCGCTCGACTCGACCTCGACGATCCTCAAGCCCGACATCGTCGGCGAGGAGCACTTCAACGTCGCCAACGAGGTCAAGGAGATCCTGCAGCGCTACAAGGAGCTGCAGGACATCATCGCCATCCTCGGCATCGACGAGCTCTCCGACGACGACCGGGTCACGGTTCAGCGCGCGCGCAAGGTCGAGCGCTTCCTCTCCCAGCCGTTCTTCGTCGCCGAGGCGTTCACGGGCACCACGGGCGAGTACGTCTCGATCGACGAGACCGTGCGCGGCTTCAAGGAGGTCATCGAGGGCAAGCACGACGACCTGCCCGAGCGGGCGTTCTTCCTCAAGGGGTCGATCGACCAGGTGGTCTCCGACGCCAAGCAGGGCTCGGACGAGGACGAGGACGAGGACGAGGAGGACCAGAAGGGCGAGGAGCACGAGGACACGAAGGGCTCCGGCGAGGACGACTCCAAGGAGTCGGAGGAGAAGAAGACGGACGACGAGGACGAGAAGAAGAAGAAGGACGAGAAGGACGGGGAGGAGTAGGTGGCCTCCCACACCGGCTTCCCCGTCGAGGTGCTCACCCCGGAGGGCGAGGTCTTCAACGACGAGGTCCAGATGGTCTCGACCCGGACGGGCACGGGATCGATCGGCATCCTCGCCAACCACACGCCGCTCCTCGCCATGCTCGATCCGACGGAGCTCCGGCTCTTCAAGTCCGACTCCGACGTGGTGAGCTTCGCCCAGGGCGAGGGCTATCTCCAGGTGCAGAACAACCGGGCGCTTCTACTGGTGGAGGAGGCCACGCCGCCCGAGGAGCTCGACTCGAGCGACCTGGACGAGAAGCTAAAGGCGGCCGAGCAGGCCTACGAGAACGCCGAGGAGGACTCCGAGGAGCGCCGCGTCGCCGCCCGCGACAAGCGTCGCTGGGAGGCCTTCAGCCGGCTCGCCCAGGGATCGTAGGGCACTCCGGCGCTCGGCCGGGGCGCGGGGCGCCGTCCATGCGGCGCCTATCCTCTGCGCGATGACCGACGAGCGGGCGCTGGCCGAGCGGCTCATCTCCTACGACACCTCCAAGCAGGACGGCCTGTGCACCGCGGCCGGCTTCGTCAAGGGCTGGCTCGAGTCACAGGGCCTGGCCGTGGGGGACCACTCGTTCAACGGCCTGCCGGTCATCGTCGCCGAAGCCGGACCGGCCGACGGACCGTCGCTCATCCTCCACGGGCACCTCGACGTCGTGCCTGGGCGCCCCGAGCAGTTCGTGCCGCGGGTCGAGGGCGATCGCCTCATCGGACGCGGGGCCTACGACATGAAGGGCGCCCTGGCGGCGATGATGTGTGCCCTGAGCGACGCCGCCGCCCAGAACCGGGCGAGGGTGAAGCTTCTCTGCGTGCCCGACGAGGAGTCGGAGGAGCTCGACGAGCGCTCGACCGAGGAGCTCGTGAGCCAGGGCTTCACGGGCGACTTCGCGATCACCGGCGAGCCCACCGACCTGCACATCGGCGTCCAGGCCAAGGGCGTGTTGGCCATGCAGATCGAGGTCAGCGGTCGTGCGGCGCACAGCTCGACGCCGTGGCAGGGGGACAACGCCGTGCTCAAGGCCGTCGACGTCTTCCGCCAGATCGAGTCGCTGCCCTTCTCCCGCGAGTCCTCCGAGCTCTTCGACCGCCCGTCGATCAACCTCGGCCGCCTCCAGGGCGGCGACGCGGTGAACAAGGTGCCCGACGCCTGCGTGATGGCCGTCGATATCCGCTACCTCCCCGGCCAGGACCCCGGTGAGATCCTCGCCCAGATCCGCCGGATTCCCGACGTGCTCGTCACCCGGACCTTCGTGCACGTGCCGGCCATCGTCTCGACCCGCGACCCGCACGTGCGGGCGCTCTGCGACGCGGTCGGCCGCTCGGTCGAGGGCCAGGCGCTCAGCGTGGGGCGCGACGGCGCCTCCGATGCGGTCTGCTTCCTCGAAGCGGGGATACCCGCCGTCGAGTTCGGGGCCGCCGGCGCCGGGCACCACGGCCCCGAGGAATGGGTCTCCGTGGCCTCGCTCTCGCGCTACCGTCGCGCGCTCGGCGACTTCGTCGCGGCGATCGGCGCGGGCCTCGGCGAGGGGCAGCGCGACGGGAGCGCCCTGCACGCCCTCGAGGGAGGGCTCGCCTGATGGGCGAGGCGCCCCCCCGACCGCGCTGGGCCACCTGGAAACGGTTCCTGCTCGCCGGGGTGATCGTCGTCTTCCTCACCGCGACGGCGACCGCGACGGCGGTCCTGCTCGAGGTGCAGAACGTCGTCGATGCGATCAACGTCGGCGGTCAGCCCATCGGCGGCCAGGTGACGGCCGCCCCTCCGGGCGCTCCACAGACCATCCTCGTGATCGGCTCCGACCGGCGCTTCCGGGACCGCCGCGACGTCCACAACGCCCGCTCGGACACGATCATCCTCGTCCGGCTCAACGCGCAGGCAGGCGCCACGACCATCATGTCGATCCCGCGCGACCTGAAGACGAACATACGTCGACCGGACGGGCGGGTGCAGACCGACAAGATCAACGCCGCCTACTCCGTCGGCGGGCCGGCGCTGACCGCCAGCACCGTGAGGCGCCTGCTCTCCACGCCCGAGCATCCGTTCCGGATCAACCACATCGTCAACGTCAACTTCGGCGGGTTCCGGGCCGCGGTCGACACCCTCGGCTGCGTCTACGCCGACATCGACCGCCGCTACTTCAACGACAACAACCCGCCCTTCGACAGCACCCAGGACTACGCCACGATCAACATCAAGCCCGGCTACCAGCGGCTCTGCGGCTCGGACGCGCTCGACTATGTGCGCTTCCGTCACCTGGACACCGACATCGTCCGCGCGGCGCGCCAGCAGGACTTCCTGCGCCAGGCCAAGCAGCAGTACGGGACGAGCCGGCTGTTCGACAACCGCGGGCGGCTCGCGCAGATCTTCGGTCGCTACACGCAGACCGACACGGAGTTCCACTCCGAGGGAGGCCTGCTCAAGCTGTTGAACCTCGTCGCCTTTTTGGGACCCAAGCCGATCCAGGAGGTCCACTTCCCGGCCATCATCTCCAACGACCCGAACGATCCCTACGTGCGTACCACGCGCTCGGGGCTCGACCGGGCGGTGCGCGAGTTCATGGGCGCGCAGGCCTCCTCCGGGCCGCGCGGGCCGGTTCGTCGCCCCACCCGAGTGCTGCGGCGACGCTCCGGGGTCAAGCCGAGCGCGATCCCCGGGCTGGTGGAGGCCTCGGGACTCGGTCGCCAGCAGGTCACGAGCCTCTTCTCGGCGGGCTTCCCGGTCTACTTCCCCCGGCTGGTCCCGGCGAGCGCACGCTACCTCGACCCGTCCTCCGGCGCGCCACGGGCCTACCGGATCCGCGACCTCCAGGGCCACGGCCACGCGGCCTACCGGATGGTCCTGGACTCGGGCAAGGGGCTGGGAGACTTCCTGGGCGTGCAGGGGATGACCTGGCTCACGCCGCCGATCCTGCGCCGTCCGAGCGAGATCCGCGTCGTCGGCGGCAGGCCGCTCGAGCTCTTCTTCGACGGCAGTCGCCTCCGCCTCGTCGCGTGGCGAACTCGGCGCGCGGTGTACTGGGTCTCCAACACCCTGCAGGAGAACGTCGGCAACCAGCAGATGATCGGCATGGCCGCCTCGCTGGCGCGCTGAGGCTCGGTAAGGTTCGGCGGCGAATGGCCGCCCCCCGCGAACCGATCGCCGTCATCGGCACCGGATACGTCGGCCTGGTCAGCGCCGCCGGCTTCGCCGAGCTGGGCAGCGAGGTGTTCTGCGTGGACGTCGACGCGGAGAAGGTGAGCCGCCTGCTGGCCGGCGAGATCCCGATCTACGAGCCGGGGCTCGAGGAGCTGGTGGCCAGGAACCGCGAGCGCCTGCACTTCTCGACCCAGCTCGCCCCCGCCCTCGAGCATGCGCGGCTGCTGTTCGTGGCCGTGGGCACGCCGCCCACCTACTCGGGTGACGCCGACCTTTCGGCGGTGCGGGCGGTCGTGGCATCGATGCCGGCCTCCGACCGCCACGCGCTGGTCATGAAGTCCACGGTCCCGGTCGGGACCGGCGCCTCGATCAAGCGGACGTTCGCGGAGCAGGGCAAGTCGGGCTTCCGCTACGTCTCCTGCCCCGAGTTCCTCAAGGAGGGCTCGGCGGTGGCGGACTTCCTGAATCCCGACCGCGTGGTGGTCGGCGACGAGGGGGACTGGGCGGGGGACGCCGTCGTCGAGCTCTACGCGCCCCTCGGCGCCCCCCTGCTGAGGACCGACATCGCCAGCGCCGAGATGATCAAGCTCGCCTCCAACGCCTTCTTGGCGACCAAGATCTCCTTCATCAACGAGATCGCGGTCGTCTGCGAGGAGGTCGGCGGCGATGTCCTCGAGGTCGCCCGGGGAATGGGAATGGACGACCGGGTCGGGCCGAAGTTCCTGAACGCGGGAATCGGCTGGGGCGGCTCGTGCTTCGGCAAGGACGTCATGTCGCTCAAGAAGATCGCCGCCAACTCGGGCTACCAGTTCCAGCTCCTGAACGCCTCGCTCGAGGTCAACGAGCTTCAGAAGCGGCGCGTCGTCCAGAAGCTGCAGAAGCACCTGGGGCCTCTGGTGGGCAAGGAGGTCGCCATGCTCGGCCTCTCCTTCAAGCCGAACACCGACGACATGCGCGACGCCGCCTCGCTCGTGCTCGCCGCGCGCCTGCAGGCCGACGGCGCGCGCGTCCGCGCCTACGACCCGGTGGCCGAGGAGGAGGCGCGCGTGCTCATGACCGGAGTGACGTTCGCGGATGGCGCCCTCGCCGCGGTCAAGGGCGCGGACGCGTGCGTGCTCGTCACGGAGTGGTCGGAGTTCGGCGAGCTCGACTGGAGCGCGGTGGCCGAGCGGATGTCCGGGCGGCTGGTCGTCGACGGCCGCAACTTCCTCGATCCGACCACGGTGCGCGCGGCCGGCCTCGAGTACGAGGGCGTCGGGCGGCGCGCGTAGCGACCGTGCAGGCGCTCATCCTCGCGGGGGGTGAGGGGACGCGGCTGCGGCCGCTCACCTCGACCATCCCGAAGCCCGTCGTCCCGCTCGTAGACCGGCCGTTCGCGGCCTTCACGCTCGAGTGGCTGCGCCGCCACGGCGTCGAGGACGTCGTGATGTCGTGCGGCTTCATGGCCGCCGGCGTGCACAACGTGCTGGGCGACGGCTCGCACTTCGGGCTGCGGCTGCGCTACGTGGAGGAGCCGAGCCCCATGGGCACCGGCGGCGCCATCAAGTTCGCGGAGTCGCTCCTCGACGAGCGCTTTCTCGTGCTCAACGGCGACGTGCTCACCGACCTCGACCTCTCCGCCCAGATCGCCCAGCACGAGCAGACCGGCGCCCGGGCAACGCTGGCGCTCGTGCGCGTGGACGATCCGTCGGCCTACGGCCTCGTCACCCTGCAGGAGGACGGCTCGGTGCGTGAGTTCCTCGAGAAGCCGAGCCCCGACCTCATCGACTCCCGAGCCCTCATCAGCGCGGGCGCCTATGTGCTCGAGCGCGACGTGCTGAAGCTCATGCCCTCCGGGGAGAACGTCTCCGTCGAGCGCGACGTCTTCCCGGTGCTCGTGGAGCACGGGCTCTTCGGCTATCCGGCGGAGGCGGGCTACTGGCTCGACATCGGCACGCCGGAGCGCTACCTGCAGGCCACGTGGGACATCCTCGAGGGCACGGTCTCCACCTTGGTGCGCGAGCGCCTGGACGCGGCCAACCGCGCGGTCGGCGAGCGGGTCGAGCTCGAGGGCCGGCTCATCGCCCCGGTGCTGGTCGACGACGGGTGCCGCATCGCGGAGGGTGCGCAGATCGGCGGCCGCGTGGTGCTGGGGCGCGACGTATCCGTGGGCGGCGGCACCCACATCGAGCGCTCCGTCGTGCTCCAGGGCGCCGAGATCGGGGCCGGGTGCTCCATCTCGGCGTGCATCGTCGGGGCGGGGGCGCGCGTCGGGGACGGATGCACGCTGCGAGACGGCGTCGTGCTGGGGGAAGGGGTGACGCTCGGCGCCGGCAACGCGCTTTCGGGTGAGACCCGGGTCTTCCCGGGAGTCGAGCTGCCCGACGGGGCGATCCTCTCGTGAGCGAGCTGTCTCGCGAGCGGATCGAGGAGGTCGATCGCGCCGGGCAGCTCGCCGACGTCCTCTCCATCCCCGACCACCTGCGTGACGCGCTGTGGCGCGTCGAGTCGGCGCGCATCCCCGCCCGCGACGCCCCCGGAGGCCTGGTGGTCGCCGGCATGGGGGGCTCGGGCATCGGCGGCGCGCTCGCCCTTGCCGCGCTCGGCGACGGCGCCTCACGCCCGATCGCGCTGGCGCGCGACTACGGGATCCCCTCGTGGGTGACGCCCGACACGATGGTGCTCTGCTCGAGCTACTCGGGCGACACGGAGGAGACGCTGGCCGCCTACGAGGCCGCCGGTGCGCTCGGGGCCCGCCGGGTGGTGGCCACCACGGGAGGCAAGCTCGCGCAGGCGGCCCGCACGGACGGGGTGCCGGTGATCCCGCTGCCCGCGGCCCTGCAGCCCCGCGCCGCCGTCGCCTACATGACTGTGGCGGCACTCGAGGTGGCGGCGCTCTGTGGGGCGGGCGAGCGACAGCACGTGGAGATCGACGTGGCCGCGGCGGGGGCGGAGCGCCTTCTCGAGGAGTGGGGTCCCGACGGTCGCGAGGACAACCTTCCGCGCACGCTGGCGCGCGGACTGCACGGGACGATCCCGGTCATCGCGGGCGCCGGGGTGACCGCTCCCATCGCCTACCGCTGGAAGTGCCAGCTCAACGAGAACGGCAAGGTGCCCGCCTTCTCCCACGACCTCCCCGAGCTCGACCACAACGAGATCGTCGGCTGGCAGGGCGCAGGGGAGCTCGGGCGCTTCGCCGCCGTCTTCCTCGACGACTCCGACCTGCACCCGCGCGTGCGCCAGAGGATCGAGATCACTCGCGGCGTGATCGCCGCCGGCGCCGCGTCGACCTTCCGGGTGGAGTCCCGCGGCGAGCGGCGCCTCGAGCGCGTCATCTCGCTCGTCCTCCTCGGCGACCTCGTCTCGATCTATCTGGCGGTGCTGCGCGGGATCGACCCCTCGCCGGTCGAGGCCATCGAGCGCCTCAAGGGGGAGCTCGCCCGCGGCTGAGGGCTCGGCCGTCGCCGAGTCTGCGCGCGATCGGCACGGGGTGCGCGCCTCCAGAAACGCTCCGCGACGTAGTCTGGCTGGCGCGATGTCCTTCCCTTCGGTCCACGCCTCAGGAGCCGTGCTCGCCCCCCGCTACCTGGAGGTACCCGATGAGGTACCCGGGGGTACCGGGTCCAAAGGGAGGCAAGGTTCCCGCCGTGCCCGAGCGTGAGATCGACTATCCGATCGCGGGCTGGCTGTTCGAGGAGCCCATCCCAGATCTCGACGAGCTTCCCACCGAGGGCTGGCGCGCGGTTCTCGCGCCGCTGAGTGGTCGCACGCGGACGTGGGCGATGCGGCGCGTTGCCGACATGGACCGGCGAATCGCCGCGATGGAGCTCGCCGCCGACCTCGAGCAGCAGGACGAACGACGCGCGGACTCGCTTCGTCGCGCCGCGGCGCGCTCGTTGCCGCGCCCGCGCCCGCGCCCGGACCGAGAGGGGCTCCGGCAGGTGAACCTCAAGCTGCGGCCCGACCAGGCGGAGACCTTCGGGTGCTGGCGGCGACGCTCTCGCTCAAGCCGACGCAGCTCGCGCGCATGCTCGTCGTGAACGGCGTGAGGCGGATGCTTCACGAACCTTGACACAGCCGTGGTAAGGTCCGAGCCGGTGCGATGCCTGGGGCGCTGACGATTCACGAAGCGGCCGAAACGACCGGTTGGTCTCCTCGGATGCTCCGCTACGTGGAGCGGACCGGCCTCGTGGAGCCGGAGCGCTCCGCGTCGGGCTACCGGCTGTACGGTCCGGGCGAGCTGCAGCGTCTCGGAACGCTCCGCTCCCTGCTCGCGCACTTCGATCTTGCGCTGTCCGACCTCGGCTTTGCCGCGCGGATGCGCGGGGACGCCGAGTTGCGCGGCGCCGTCGACGCCTGGCTGGCCGACCGACCGCGCCGCCCTGAGCACGTACCCGCCGCCGACTGGCTGCGCTTCGAGCAGCACAAGCATCAAGGGCTGCTCGCCGCGGCCACCGGCCCCA
>JAABUJ010000608.1_pt1 | contig 66618 bp, 64 predicted proteins | sample 5559131 | NCBI WGS metagenome assembly JAABUJ01 (sample SAMN10711875, study PRJNA513366) | rock metagenome | isolation source: Antarctica rocks | place: Antarctica: Victoria Land, Mt New Zealand nord | collected 2016-01-07 | reverse complement strand
TTCTCGATCCCGGTCCCGTCTGATCTGCTCGAACTGTTCCACCCTGGATCCCATTCCTTCTGGCGCCTTCCGCTCGAGCTTCATGAAGCTCGAACAGTCGGCCGCCCATCGGACGGAGGTGGGGCCAGTTCAGACCATCGCAGTGGGGCCAGTTGAGACCATCGTTCTCAAATGGAACCTCAGCGGCCGTCGCGCCCGCAGCGAGGCTAGTGCCGCGAGTCCGAACGCGGCCGTCACCACCGAGCCCTCCAGAAGCAAAGCGCGGCCGCTGTGCGTGACCACGCCCAGGATCACGACGCAGACAATGCCGCCCAGGACGACCGCACCGACGACATCAAGGGTGCGGTGGCGCACGAAGTCGATCAACACGCCGGCTGCCGGCAGGATCCCGGAAAGGATCAGCGCCAGCACCTTTGAGGCGCCGTGGTCGGTCAGCAGGCTGTAGGCGACCAGCGCCCGGCCACGTCGAAAGCCAGGATCCGAAGCAGTCCGCTCCGTCGATCGGCTCGGGCCGACGTCGTCTTGGCCTGCGCTTGATCTGAGCCAAGGCGATCAGGCATCGCGGGCGACCGCTACTTCTCGCGCACCCCCGGTGGACTCAAACGCTCGGGCGGCTTCGACTGCTGCCATGAGGCGATCCAGCAGCGCGTTCAGCGCCAGCACCTCATCACTGGTCCAGCCTCTGACCAGGGACGCGAATGAGTCAACGCCGCTGTCATAGACGCTGCGCAGACGCGTCTGCCCGTGCTCGGTGATCTGCACGAGGCTGGCGCGGCCGTCGGCCGCATCCGTGGAGAGGCTGACCTCTCCGGCCTCAACGAGAGCCCTCACATGCCGAGTGATCGTCGAGGGATTGACGTCCAGGTACTCAGCGAGCTCGCTTGGACGCACCGGCCCGCGCTCGGCGGCCAGGCGCAGCACCCCAGTGTCGATTGGGTCCAACGCATCAGCCGAGGCTCGGCGCAGCCATTCGCTGGCAGTCACCAGAGTCACGGCGAGCGCGGCCACCGCCTGTCGATCTGGTTGCACCACGCAAACACTATCTCATTGCTTGCGCAGCGCAACCATCGCGACGGTTCAGGCGCGGAACACTTGCCTGGCGTAGTCGAACAGCTTTCGGTCGACGATGCCCTGGCTGACATTCTCGGGATCTTCGTTGTCCCACATTCGTCGCATCGAGTCGGTCATGGCCGCATCTCCGCCGGTGAAGGCCGAAAGCAGCCTTTGGGAGCGATCGCGGTAGGACGCCAGCTGGGGGTCGCCCGGGTCGGTGCCAGCCTCCATCTCGACACGCAGCGCGGCGAAGATCTCGCCCCACTCCCGCTGAGCGGCCTCGATCGCCTCGTGACCGAGCTCGTCGCCCCGTTGTCGGAGCTGCTCGAGCTGCTCGGACGTGTAGTACTTCTCATGCACACCCATCGCCTCCATGGTCCTCGTGAGTTGGTCGATCGACGGTTTCTCCTGGCGATCGAGTAGGTCGCTGATCGCGACGAGCCGGTCACGGACCCGGCGCAGATCCTCTAGCTGGCGGTCGACGGCCTCGATCTGGCGGGCCACCGTCTCGCCGAGCCCAAGACCGTGGCCGTCGATTACGGCGCTGATCTCGTCCAGACGAAGGCCGAGGCGGCGTAGCGCGACGATGCGATAGAGCCTTCGCACGTCGCGCTGTCCGTAGAGGCGGTAGCCCGCGGAGGTCCGCTCGGACGGAACGAGCAGCCCGAGTTCGTCGTAGTGATGCAGGGCGCGGACGGTCAGACCGGTCGCCCGGGCCAGCTCACCAACCTTCCATTGCTCGTCGTCGCTGACAGACACTGGGAGCGGACCGTAAGCCCTGACGCCGCGTGAGGGTCAAGCGGTTACCGGTCCGGTAGGAGCAGTTTCACGCAACCGGCGGCGGTGTTCCCTCCGTACTGGCGGGCAGCGCCGGATCCCATTGGCATACGGTGCACGCGTGGCGGAACGCCGAACGGGCGAACTCGAGCCGGCCGCGTGTGGGTCAGACGCGGAGCGAACGTCGTCCCAGTCCAGGACGTACTCGCCGAGCTCCGCCTCCCAGCGTGCGGCTTCGGGGGCGAGCGCCGCGGCGGCAAACCCCTCCGGCGCCGGGTGCGCGTAGGCGTAGAACGCGGTCCGGTCATACCGCTGATCGCCGGGCCACCACCCGACCGCGACCTCCTGCGCGTCCATCGCGTCCATCGCGTTGCGCATGATGAAATCCTCAGAGGGCGGGTCGGCGGTCAGGCCCGAGAATACATTCACCGCGAGATCAAATGAACCCCACCACGCGTTGACCGGCGTCGAGCGACCCCGAAAAGGCGCGCGGAACGCTGCGAGCACGAGGGCGGCCTGCGTAGCGGCAGCGAAGTACGTGGCGACTTGAGCCGGGTCATAACGCGTGTGCTCATCGTCCTCGTCGAGCGGGACGCTCCATGACACCTCCTGCGGTGTGGGATTGATCTCGACAACGCCGCCCAGCTCGCGGACAGCTTTCAACACCTCCCGCGTGACCTCCCCCACCGGCCGGTCGGGCGCGAGCGCAGTGCGCCGCACGAAGCCATCGCTGTGCTCGACCACCGCCTCGTGGGTTCGCAGATCAAGTGCGATGACCAGTGCCCCCGAGCCATCCCGAGCCGGCAGCGGCGCCGTCTCCCAGCCGCGCCCCGTCAGACGCAACGCCGCATGCTGCAGCTGCGGCTCGGGCGGCGCCAGCACGACGGCCAGCTAGCCCAGCACCTGGGTGTGTGCATGCAGGGTGTCGCAGGTGGCGCTCCAGCTCTCATAGGAGAGCGTCGGCCATTCGGAGGGCATGCCCGAGACCCTCCTCAGCGCGTTGCCGGAGCCAGCAGCGACTGCAGCCCGCTGAGCGTCTGGCTGGTGGCGACGGTGATCTCGACCTCGACCAGGTCCCCGGCAGCGGCCGCGCCCTGGAAATTGACGACCTTGTTGTGCTCCGAGCGCCCCCGCAGGCGGGCGGGGTCGGTCCGCGAGGGACCCTCGACGAGAACCTCCAGCGTGCGCCCCAGGAAGCGCGCGGCGCGCTCGGCGGCACGGCGCTGGACCACCTCCAAAAGCTGCTCCATCCGCGCCACCTTGACTTCGTGCGGCACGTGATCGGGCAGCGTGGCGGCCTCGGTGCCCCGGCGCGGCGAGTAGACGAACGTGAACGCGCCGTCGTAGCCCACCTCCTCGGCCACGTGCAGCGTCTGCTGGAAGTCCGAGTCCGTCTCCCCAGGGAAGCCGACGATGATGTCGGTGCTCAGCGCGCAGTCGGGGACGTGCTCGCGGATCAGCGCCACGCGGTCGAGGTAGCGCTCACGTGTGTAGGTGCGCCGCATGCGCTTGAGCACCGCGCTGGAGCCCGACTGCAGCGGCAGGTGGATGTGCTGGCACAGCGAGGCCAGCTCGGCATGGGCGCGGATCACGTCCTCGCGCATGTCCTTGGGATGAGGGCTCGTGTAGCGGATGCGCTCGATTCCCTCGATCGCATCGAGCTCGCCAAGCAGCTCGGCGAAGCTGATCCGCTCCGGCCGCGGAAGGTCACGGCCGTAGGAGTTGACGTTCTGGCCCAGCAGCGTGACCTCCTTCACGCCGTCGGCGGCCAGCGCCGCCACCTCGTCGACTAGCTCCCCGGGAGGACGGCTGACCTCGCGCCCGCGCGTGGAGGGCACGATGCAGTATGAGCACACGGAGTTGCAGCCGACGCTGATCTGCACCCAGCCCTGGAAGGGCCGGGCCCGCTTGGCCGGCAGGTGCCCGGTGAAGCCCTCGAACTCGAAGAAGCCTTGGGCGGTGAGCGAGTCGCCCATCAGGAACTCGGCCAGCTTGTGTACCTGGCCGGGCCCGAACGCGACGTCGACGAACGGAAAGCGGGCGAAGACCTCGTCCTTGACCGACTGCGCCCAGCAGCCGCCGACGCCGACGATCCGCTCGGGGCGCTGCGCCTTGAGCCGTTTGGCGTGGCCGAGGTGGGCCGTGAAGCGGTTGTCGGCGTTCTCCCGGATCGAGCAGGTGTTGAAGAGGATGAGGTCCGCATCGCCGCGCTCGGGCGCTTCCTCATAGCCGAGCGCGTCCAGCATCCCCTTCATCCGCTCCGAGTCGTGCTCGTTCATCTGGCAGCCGAAGGTGGTGAGGTGGTAGCGCTTCATCGCCCGAGGGAGGGTAGCGACGGCAACCCTGCCAGCTCCTGGATCGCTCAGCGGGCGGCGAAGCCGGGCAGTCGCAGCTCCATCCGAGCTCCACGGCTCTCCTCCCGCTGCGCGGCCCGCACCTGCCCGCCTTGGGCGTCGGCGATCGCCCGCACGATCGCCAGCCCGAGGCCCGCGCCCCCGCCGGCTCGGCTGCGGGCGGCATCGAGGCGGTGGAAGCGCTCGAAGACGCGCTCGTGCTCGGCGGTGGGGATACCGGGGCCATCGTCGAGCACCGCGAACACGAGCTGTCCCCGCCCGGCGGCGAAGACCTCCAGGCGTACGCAGCCGGTCTCGGGCGCGGTGTGGTCGATGGCATTGCGGGCCAGGTTGCGCAGTGCCTGCGCCAGCCGGTCGGGGTCGGCGTGGAGGGTCCCCGCCGGTACCCCCCCGAGCTCGAAGCGCCGCCTTGCGGTCAGGCTGAGCCCGTCCCACAGCTCGGTGACGAATGGCTGCAGGTCGAACCGCCGGGGCTGCAGGAACTGCCGCTGCTCGGCCTGGGCGAGCAGCAGGAGGTCGTCGACCAAGCGGTTGATGCGTGCGACCTCGGTCTGCAGGAGCGCCTCGACGCGGCGCACCTCCGCCGCATCCGGCTCGCGGCTGGACGCCAGCACCTCCAGCTGCCCGCGGATCACCGTGAGCGGAGTGCGGAGCTCGTGGGAGGCATCGGCGACAAAGGCGCGCTGCGCCGCGAAGGCGCCCTCCACGCGGTCGAGCATGTGGTTGAAGGCCTCCGCCAGCACGTGAACCTCGGTGCCGCTGCCTGGCGGAGGCGCCATCCGCGGCTCCAGCTCGCCGCCGTCCACCTGTCGCGCGACCGCCGCCATGCCGCGCAGCGGAGCGCTGACCCTCGTTCCCGCCAGCAGGGAGGCGACCAGCGCCAGGAGCAGCGTGGCGGCCCCTGCCAGCACGAACGCGCGGGCGATGCCGTGCTGGGCGAGCTCGGCCTGGGCCAGGGGCTCGCCTGCACCCACCACCACCTGTCCGTCCGTGCCCGCCAGCGGTCGCTCCAGGATGCGAATCGCCCCGGCGTCGGGGACCTGCGCATCGGAGTGACCAAGCCGGGCCACGCGCAGCTGGTGTGCCGCCTGGTTCTCGCTCTGCTGCTCGGCCGCGGTCTCGCCGGCCTCCGGGCGACTGAAGCCGAACAGCTCGGGAAGGTTGCTGAGGACGCCACCGGGGACGATCACGAACAGCACCGGTGACGTCGGGCTGTAGGGCCGCCCGCGGAGATAGGCTGCGGCGCTGGCCGCGATCGCCGCCGAGGACCGCCCTGGTGGAACGCTCAGGGCCTGCACCAGCGCGGTGTGCTGGGTGGAGATGTCGCGATCTATCTGGCTGCGCACCTGCGCGCCGGTGCTGAGGTAGACAACGGTGAAGACGGTCGCCGCCGAGGCGATCAGCATCGTGCCCACCCACGCCGCCAGCCGCCATCGCAGGCTCGTCGGCAGCAGTGGTCTAAGCGCTCGCAGCGACATTGAGCCGGTAGCCGACCGAGCGGATCGTGAGGATCGGTGGCCGGTCACCGTCCACGGTCAGCTTGCGGCGCAGGTAGCCGACGTAGACGTCGACGACGTTGGTGCCGGGGTCGTACTCGTAGCCCCATACCGCGCGCAGGATCTGCTCCCTGGTGAGCACCTGCCCGCGGTGGCGGACGAGGTAGGCCAGCAGCTCGAATTCGGTCGTGGAGAGGCGGACCTCCTGACCTCGTCTTCGCACCTGGCGGGTGATGACGTCAAGCTCGATGTCCCCGCCTTTGAGCATCGTCGCCGGGGCCTGAGAGGCAGCGCGCAGCTGCGCCCTGATTCGGGCGGCCAGCTCACTGAGCGAGAACGGCTTTGAGAGGTAGTCCGCCGCGCCCGCGTCGAGTCCGCGGATGCGATCGTCGACCTCCCCGAGGGCCGTCAGCGCGATCACGGGCAGCGTGGGCTTGGCCTCCCGCACCCGCGCGAGCACGTCCAACCCGCCGGCGCCGGGGAGCATCATGTCGAGCACGACGAGGTCAACGGGTTCCGTCAGGGCGGCGTGCATGCCGGCGACGCCGTCGGCGGCCGAGACGACGTCGAAGCCGAGCGCCCCGAGGCCGCGCTCCAGGAAGTCGACGATGCCGGGCTCGTCCTCGATCACCAGAATCAGCTCACGCATGGGCAAACCGGCTAGCGGGCATACTCCACCGCGCGGGACTCCCGGATCACCGTCACCTTGATCTGCCCGGGGTACTCCAGCTCCTTCTCGATCTCACGTGCGATCTCGTGCGAGAGGATGGTGGCATCGTCGTCGTCGATGGCGCCCGGTGCGACGATCACGCGGATCTCGCGGCCGGCTTGCATGGCGTAGACCTTCTCGACGCCATGGTGCCGCGTGGCGATCTGCTCCAGGTCGCGCAGACGCTTGACGTAGTGCTCCAGGGATTCTCCCCGGGCTCCGGGGCGGGCTCCCGAGAGGGCGTCGGCCGCCTGCACGATCACCGCCTCGACCGTCTGTGGCTCCACCTCGTTGTGGTGCGCCTCCATCGCGTGGGCCACCGCCTCCGTCTCGCCGTGCTTGCGGGCCAGCTGCCCGCCGACGAGCGCGTGCGGCCCCTCGATCTCGTGGGTCACGGCTTTGCCGATGTCGTGCAGCAGCGCGGCGCGACGGGCGGTGGCGACGCCGGCGCCGAGCTCCTGGGCCATCATCGCCGCCAGACGCGAGACCTCGATCGAATGCGCCAGCACGTTCTGGCCATAGCTGGTGCGAAACCGCAGGCGTCCGAGGAGCTTCACGAGCTCCGGTCCCACGCCCTGCACGCCGGCGTCGAACACGCCCTGCTCGCCGAGCTCGACGAGGTGACCGTCGAGCTCGGACTTGGCCTGGTAGTACATCTCCTCGATGCGCGCCGGGTGGATGCGCCCGTCCTGGAGCAGCTTCTGAAGCGTCAGCCGCGCGATCTCCCGGCGGACCCCGTCGAAGCCGGAGAGCACGACGGCCCCCGGTGTGTCGTCGATGATGAAGTCGACGCCGGTGAGGTTCTCCAGCGCGCGGATGTTGCGTCCCTCACGACCGATGATGCGGCCCTTCAAGTCATCGGCGGAGAGCTGCACCACCGACACGGTGGTCTCCGCGGCGTGGCCCGCGGCGACCCGCTGCATGCAGACCGAGAGGATGTTGCGCACGCGGCGGTCGGCCTCGCGCTTGGTCTCCTCTTCTACCTGGCGCAGGCGCCGGGCGGCGTCGTGACGAGCCTGGTCCTCGATCTCCTTGAGCAGCAGCTGCTTGGCCCGGGCGGCGGAGATCCCGGAGATCCGCTCCAGCTCCCGGGCGATCTCACTGCGGTCCTCGCGCAGAGCCTCGCGCTCGTGCTGGAGCTCGGCCTCCCGGCGGACGACCGTCTCCTCCCGGCGGGCGAGGGCGGCGGCTCGCTGGGGCAGGTCCTCCTCCGCGGGTGGGCCCGGCGCCACAGCGGAACCGGCGGCCGCGGGTGCGCCGGCGGGCGTCGTGGTGCGGCTGGCAGGCATCGCCGCGGAGCCGGCATCCTCGCCGGCCGAGCTGGCGGGGCCGGCGGCGGCCTGGGGCGCGGTGGCGCTCACCCGCGCATAGGCCACGGCAGCGGCGACGATGCCCACCGCGATCAGGGCTGCGGCCGCGATGATGTCCATGGTCGTGTCCTCTCCTCACGGCCCGAGATTCAGGCCGGTTCACCTTCTCTAGGTTTTCGGGAGCGACCGAGCGGCCCGTGCGGCGTCGCGCGTACGACGGCCGGGATGCAGTCGAGATGACCCCGTGGCGGGGTCTGCGGCTATCTGGTGGTGTGTCTCGGTGGTGGTTGCGGGGCGAGTGCCCTGTCGTCGGTTGCCGTCAACTGACTTTCCGGGATTCTAGATCTACGAAATTTGCTGGTCTTTTGCGGCCTGCAGGCCGTTCGTTCGCTTCCCAGCATCGTAGTGCCGGGGCCCCTTGGGCGCAAACGCCGTTAAGGAACCTCCACTCCGCGCGCGTACGCGGCCAGCGCCTCCACGGCCAGCTCCAAGTCATAGCCCCGGCGTAGCAGCATCCTGAGGGCGCGGTCCCTCTCCCGTCGCTCACGCGGAGGTTCGGGAAACCGGCGCCTCAGCAGCGCCAGGGCACGGTCGAGCTCGGTCTCCCCCTCCTCCTGCGCCAGCGCTGCCTCCACGAGATCACGATCGACGCCCCGCCCCGCCAGTGCCCGCCGGATGCGCTCGCCGCCCCAGCCCGCCAGCGTCCGCTTGTCCTGCACGAACAGCCGGGCGTAGCGAGCGTCGTCGAGATATCCCGCCCCGATCAGCTCATCGATCACGGCGTCTCTGGTGGCGGCGCTGTGCCCATCGCGTTCGATGCGCAGGCGCATCTCGGCCACCGTGCGCTCGCGGCGGTTCAGGTAGGCGAAGGCGACCCGCAGCGCAGCTTGAAGGGACTCCTCGCTCACGCCGCCTGGGATTGAACCGGTGGCGGCGATTCGACGGCTGCCACCTCGACGTCGCCGCGTGGCGGAGTGATCGGCTTGACGAGGTCGCGACCGATTTCGAGCGCCGCGTAGACCTTCCCCTCGATCTCCTTGGCCATGTCCTGGTGCTCGTCGAGGAACGCCTTGGCGTTGCCCCGGCCCTGCCCCAGCCGCTCATCTCCGTAGGAGAAGAACGAACCCGACTTGGTGACGATGTTGTGCTCGATCCCGTAGTCGATCAGGCAGCCAGAGGTGGAGATGCCCCGGCCGAACTCGATGTCGAACTCGGCCTGCTTGAACGGCGCCGCCACCTTGTTCTTGACCACCTTGACCCGGACGCGGTTGCCGACCGCCTCGGTGCCGTCCTTGAGCGTCTCGATCCGGCGGATGTCGAGCCGTTGGGAGGCGTAGAATTTCAGTGCCCGGCCGCCGGGCTGGGTTTCGGGCGAGCCGAACATCACGCCGACCTTCTCGCGGATCTGGTTGGTGAACACGCACAGCGTCTGGGTGCGGTTGAGGTTGCCGGCGAGCTTGCGCATCGCCTGGGACATCATCCGGGCCTGCACGCCGACGGTCTGGTCGCCCATCTGCCCCTCGAGCTCGGCCCGCGGGGTCAGCGCGGCCACCGAGTCGACCGCGATCACGTCGACGGCCCCGGAGCGGATCAGCATGTCGACGATCTCCAGTGCCTGCTCCCCGTAGTCGGGCTGGGAGACGAGCAACTCGTCGATGTCGACTCCGATCTCCCGGGCGTAGAGGGGGTCCATCGCATGCTCGGCGTCGACGAACGCGCACACTCCGCCGAGCTTCTGCGCTTCGGCGAGGATGTGGTAGACGAGCGTTGTCTTTCCCGAGGACTCCGGGCCGAAGATCTCCACCATCCGCCCCCGGGGCACGCCGCCGATCCCCAGCGCGATGTCCAGCGAGAGCGCGCCGGTGGGGATGGCGTCGACGGCCACGCGCGCGCCGGGGTCCCCCATCCGCATCACGGATCCCTTGCCGAACTGTCGCTCGATCTGCGTCAATGCGCCTTGAAGCGCAGCCTGGCGCTTGGCATCTCCCGTGCCGTAGGTTCGTTCAGACGACGCGCCGGATTTGGCGCCGGCCTTCTGGTTCTCGCTCATCTCTGGTTCGGCTCCTTCATTCTTCAATCTCGCGCTTGGAAATCCACCGTAGGGCCCGGTGCGGACGGAAAGCCAAGCTAGAGCGAGCGGCTGTGACAGAACAAGACGCCTTTCTCACGGAACTGCAACAAACCGCTGAGCTCATCACGGCAAGCCAGCGACTGCCTCTCCGTCCAGCTCGCCCTCGGTGGCCACCAGGATCGCGCCCTCGCCGGAGTTGTAGGCCTCCTCCCCGTGCTGGGTGACGTCCATCCCGAGCGCCTCCTCACGCGGGGAGACGCGCAGCGGCATCACCAGGCTCATCAGCTTGAGGATCACGAACGTCCCGCCAAAGGCGTACGCCGGTCCGGCCACGGCCGCGATTGCCTGCCAGCCGAGCAGCCCGGCGTGGCCGTAGAGGAGCCCGTTGGAGGCGCCGTTCCAGGACTGCTGGGCGAAGAAGCCGATGAAGAGGATCCCGGTCAGGCCCGCCAGGCCGTGCGCACCGAGCACGTCGAGGGTCTCGTCCAAGCGCGTGCGGGGACGCCACATGATCGCGGCGTAGCTCGGCAGCGCCGCGACCGCCCCGAGCAGCATCGCCCATCCGGGGCTGATGTAGCCGGCGGCGGGCGTGATGCCCACGCAGCCGACGATGATGGCGGTGGCGGCACCGATCGCCGTCACGCGGCGCTCGCGGACCAGGTCCAGAACGAACCACACCACCAACGTGCAGGCCGGCGTCAGCAACGTGTTGGTGAAGGCCAGCACGCTGGGGTGGCCGGTGTTGTAGCCACTGCCGCCGTTGAAGCCGAACCACCCGAACCACAGCAGCCCGGCGCCCAGCAGGGCGTAGACGGCGTTATGGGGCAGTATCGCCTGGCGGCCGTAGTCCTTGCGCGGGCCGACGACGATCGCCGCGGCAAAGGCCGAGAAGCCTGAGGCCATCTCCACCGGCACGCCTCCGGCGAAGTCGAGCGTGCCGTGCTGCTGGAGCCATCCACCGCCCCACACCCAGTGGGCCAGCACCGGGTAGACGAGCACCGACCACAGCAGCATGAAGATCAGGAAGGCGCCGAAGCGCATCCGCTCCACCACCGCGCCGGAGACCAGCGCCGCTGTGATGATGCAGAAGGTGGCCTCGAAGACCATGAACAGCAGGTGCGGGATCGAGGTCCCGGCGCGCGGCGCGAAGGTCACGCCGTGCAGGCCGAGGTAGCCGAACCCGCCGATGAAGCCATTTCCCTTGCTGAAGGCCAGCGAGTAGCCGATCAGCGCCCACGTCACCGTCACCACGCCCAGCGCCCCGATGCTCATCATGAAGGTGTTGAGCGTGTTCTTGGCCCGTACCAGGCCGGCGTAGAAGAGGCCCAGCGCCGGGGTCATCATCAGCACCAGCGCGGTGGCGACGAGCATCCAGGCCGTGTCGCCGGTGTCGATCCGGCCCGCAAGCGCGGTCGCGGCAGCGATCACGGCCCGATCGGCGTCACCGCCGCGGTGTCGGTCTCGCCGGTGCGGATCCGCACGGCCCTGTCCAGATCCACCACGAAGATCTTCCCGTCGCCAACCTCGCCGGTGCGTGCTCCGTCGCACAGGGCATCGATCGTCGCCTGCACGAACTCCTCGGAGACCGCCACCTCAAAGCGCACCTTCTCGGAGAGCTCCATCTTAACTCTGGTCCCGCGGTAGGTCTCCACGCGGTCCAGCTCGCCGCCGTGGCCCTGCACTCGGGTCATCGTGAGCCCGTGCACGTGGGCGCGATACAGCGCCTCCAGCACGTCGTTGGTCTTCTCCGGCCTGACGATGCCGATCACCAGCTTCACGTTGCGTCCCTTTCGTTCCGTAGCAGGCGTCGCAGCAAGTGCATGGCCACCGTGGTCGAGCGGTCGCGCACGTCCGCCCGACCGCCCGGCAGCCGGACGCTGCGCGTGATCCGAGCGATCGCGCCGGATGCCGCCTCACCCGAGAGTGTGCACACCGAGAAGCAGACGAGCCCGACGGGCTTCTCCTCGCTACCCCCGCCGGGCCCGGCGATCCCGGTGATGCCGATGCCGACCTGCGCCCCGAACCGCTCCGTGGCGCCCTCGGCCAGCGCCTCTGCCACCTCGGCGGAGACGGCGCCGACGCGCTCTAACAGCCTTGGGTCGACCCCGGCGACGGCGGCCTTGACCTCGTCCGAATACGCAACCACTCCGCCGGCGAAGGAGGCGGAGGATCCGGCGCGCTCGGTCAGGCGCGCGGCCATCAACCCGCCGGTGCAGGACTCCGCCACCGCGACCGTGCGGCCCTCCAGGAGCTCCACCACCTGCTCGTCGACGGTGGAGCCGTCACGGGAGAACAGCGCGTCCGCGTGCCGAGCGGCGACGAACTCCAGCAACCGGTCGTAGGCCTGCTGGTCGGGTGGCTCGTAGCGCGTGGCGATCTCGATCTCCCCGCGACGCAGGCAGGTGGTGATCTCCAGCGGCGCCAGCGGCACCCCTTCGGCCTCGGCATCCCGCAGCGTGTTGGCGATCTCCGACTCGGGGATCCCGAACAGGCGCACGATCTCCCGGCGGTAGACCGTGGCATCGCTCACTGCCCGGCCAAAGGCCTCGGTCTCGGTGGCCGTGCGCCACATCGGCTGAAGCTCCCGCGGAGGGCCCGGGAGCACCACCACGGTGGGACCCGCCCCCGAGGCCGGGGGCACCACGAGCCCGGGCGCGGTGCCCACCGGCGCGAGCACGGTGGCGCCCTCCGGGATGACCGCCTGCTTGCGGTTGGAGGCGCGGATGGCGTCGCGGTCGAGGCCCGGCCAGCGCGCCATCATCGGACGCAGGATCTCGGCGATCTGCTCCTCCAGCTGAGCGTCCAGCACCATCGGTCGACCGCTGAAGCGCCCCACCACCTCGGCGGTGAGATCGTCGGCGGTGGGACCGAGACCGCCGCTGGTGAGCACTAGCGTCATGCCCTGGCGGTCCATGTACTGAAGCGCGGCCAGCAGGTCCTCGGATCGATCGCCGACGATCTGGATCATCGCCGCATCGACGCCGATCTCCCGCAGGCGCTCGGACAGCCACGGTCCGTTGCGGTCGGAGATGATCCCAGTGAGGACCTCTGTGCCGGTGATCAGGATCCCGGCGCGAGGGTTGGCGGGACTCATGCGCACCTCGGCTGCTGGGCCGCGGGCAGCGGCGTCGCCCCGGCCGGCCGGAGCAGGTAACCGATGGCGCTGGAGGAGGAGCCGATATGGACGGTGGAGCCATTGAGCTTCATCCGTACCGAGGCGTTGCCGAGCGTCAGCCGCAGCTTGGACCCACGCTGGACGGGGATCCTCTGACCCGCGGCGAAGATCCGGCCGGGGATCAGCCGCCGCCCGCTGGCGTCGACTAGGCAGACGTAGACGCTTCCGGTCGGCACCAGCTGCAGGCTCACGGTCGTGGCCGCAGCAGCCGGCGCGCGTGGGCGGTGGCGGGAGTGGCGGTGCGCGGTGGTGCCGTGGACCCCGGTCGGAGAGCTCATCTTGGGCTTGTTGGAGCTGCTGCTGCCGAGGATGTAGAGCACGACCACCACGGCCACCAGCACCAGGCCGATGGGCGCCCACGGCGGCACCAGCGGCCCTCGGGCGGCGCGCTCGCGCTCGCGGTGCAGGGCGGCGATGGGGCGCAGCTCGTCGGAGGGTCCTTCGTAGCGACGCTTGAAGTCATCGATCAACAGGCGGCTGTCGAGGCCGAGGAAGTCGCCATACGTGCGCAGGAAGCTCTTGACGTAGACCGGGCCGGGGAGTAGGTCCCACTCCTCGTTCTCCATCGCGCGGAGGTACTTGGTGCGGATCTTGGTCCGCACCTCAACCTCGGTGATGTCGATCCGCGCGCGCATCCGCGCCTCGCGGAGAGTGCTGCCGATGTCCGCCATGCGCCAGGAAGGCTACCGGCGCGCGGCCGCGCTACACCTCTGCGGAGGCGTCGGGAACCGTCACCGGCGGCGCAGCTCCCTCCGCCTCGGCCAGGTGCATCAGGATTCGAGGGACGTCGGCCTCGGTGATCAGCACCTGCCGGGGCTTGGAGCCCTCGTAACCGGAGATTATGCCGCGGCGCTCGAGCATGTCGATCAGGCGCCCGGCGCGGGTGTAACCCAGGCGCAAGCGGCGCTGGAGCATCGAGGTGGAAGCAGTGCCCATCTGGGCCACCAGCGAGATCGCCTCCTCCAGCAGCGGGTCCTCGTTGGGATTGAACTCCGGGTCCTCCCCCCCATCGCCCTCCGAGGCACCCTCGCTCTCCTCCAGCAGCTCCTCGTGGAAGTCGGGCTCGCCCTGGCGCCGCCACGCCTCCGTCAGCTCGGCGATCTGCTCCTCGTCGATGTAGGCCCCCTGGATCCGCTGGAGCTTGCTCGTGCCCACCGGGGAGAACAGCATGTCGCCCTGCCCGAGCAGCGACTCGGCCCCGTTCTGGTCCAGGATCACGCGAGAGTCGGTCTGGCTGGAGACGGCAAAGGCGATCCGCGAGGGGACGTTGGCCTTGATCATCCCGGTGATGACGTCGACCCTCGGTGACTGGGTGGCCAGCACGAGGTGGATTCCCACCGCGCGGGCCTTCTGGGCCAGGCGGATGATCGAGTCCTCCACGTCGGCTGGCGCCACCATCATCAGGTCCGCCAGCTCGTCGATCACGCACAGAATGTAGGGCAGCGGCGGCTCGCCGCGCTTCTCCCGGGCGCGGTTGAGCTCGGGCAGCGAGCGGGTGCGTGCCAGCGACATCGTCCCGTAGCGCAGCTCCATCTCCTTGACCAGGTTCTGGAGCGCGTTGGCCGCCATCCGCGGGCTGGTGATGACCGGCGTCAGCAGGTGCGGGATCGCCTCGTAGTGGTTGAGCTCCACCTGCTTGGGGTCCACGAGCACCAGCCGCACCTCGTGCGGGGTGGCGCGCAGCAGGACTGAGGACAACATCGCGTTCACGCACGCGGACTTGCCGGCGCCGGTGGTGCCGGCCACCAGCAGGTGCGGCATCTTGGCCAGGTCGGCCCCGATGGCCCGCCCGGCGATGTCCTTGCCCAGCCACACCGTCAGCGGCGACCAATCGGGCGGTGGCTCCTGGAACACATCGCCCAGGTGCACGATCCGGCGACGGGCGTTGGGTACCTCCACGCCCACGGCCTGCTTACCGGGGATCGGCGCCAGGATGCGGATGTCGGTGGCCGCCAGCGCGTAGGCGAGGTCGTCCTTGAGCTGGGCGACCTTGCCGACCTTGATCCCGGGCGCCAGGCGCAGCTCGTAGCGGGTGATGTGGGGGCCTGTGACCCTCCCGATCACCTGCGCCGAAATGCCGAAGTGCCCGAGCGTCTCCACGAGCGTACGTGCCACTTGCTCCTGGCCCTCGGTGTCGGGCTTGGCCGCCTCTCCGGTAGAGCGGGTCAGCGACCGGGCTCCGGGCACGCGCCAGACAAAATCGGGATCGTCCGTGACCGAGGCCCGGAGGCGGCCCTGTGGGGTTAGGTCCTCCGGCCCGACCGGGCGTCCCGGCCCCAGGGGGTCGCCAAGAGGTTCTTCTGGATCGGAGGTTGCCCCCCCCGCGTCCGGCTCGGGCAGCTCCACGGGCTCCGGCTCCTCGTCGAAGATGTCCTGCGCGCCGATCGGGGGCGCTTCCACATGGGTCGCGCGGACGACCAGCTCGGCGGGGTCCAGCTCCGGCGGCAGGAGCGGCTCCGGTGTGGGGAACTCTGGCATCTCGATTCGGGGGGGTGGGAGTGAATCGCCATTCATCGCGTCCGATCGCGTCGGCGCCGGGACGCGCGTCGCCGCCTGTCGCGCCACGGTGGTGGCGGCGAGCGTCGAGCGGCGCAGCGCCCGCCCGGTGCCGGCGACGTGGCCCTGCGTGGCTCGGAGCACGCCGGCCAGGGTGGCGCCGGTGACGAGGATCAGCCCCGTCAGGAACAGGAACACCGCCAGGATGTCGGCGCCGGCGGTGGAGAGCAGATTGGCGGCGACCCACAGCTCCGCCTGCCCGAGCACCCCGCCCCGAGACTGCAGCGACGCGGTGTGCCAGAGCGCGTCCGACGGTGCCGGGCCGGGTCCCAGGCCGAGCGTGCCCCCGGCCAGGGCCAGCGTCGCCGCGGCCAGCAGGCAGATCGCCCCGGTGCGCATCGGACGGGTGGGGGGCCGCAGCTCCCGGGCCAGCACCAGCGCGCCGCCCAGGACGAGCGCGGCGGGTACCGCATAACCCAGCTGCCCGAGCGCGAGCCGAGCCCCCCGGATGGCGCCGTCGCCGAGCGCACCGCCGGCCCAGTGCAGGTAGTCGACCCCGGCCAGGAAGATGCCGACGGCGATCAAGCCCAGGCCGATGATGTCGACGTGGTGGGCCTCCAGCTGCAGGGGTAACGCCAGCGAGGGCCTTGCCGCCAGCAGCGAACGCCGCGCCCGCGCGGGCGGTGCCTTGCGCTTGCGGGTCGGCTTCTTGCGGGCGGCGGCCATGTCCGGACATATGGCTTCGACGCCGGCGCGCCGGCTCCTGCCTGGCAGCTCGCTGGGGCCTGCCCAAGCGGGCGCCGTACCATCAGCTCACGATGACCGACTATGAGCGACAGCCCCGCGTGCTAGTGGTCGAGGACGACGACGCCATCGCCCAGGTGCTGCAGCGCTCGCTGCGGATGGAGGGCTACGAGGTCCGGATCGCCGGCGACGGCATCAGCGCCCTGGACCTGGCCAACGCGTTCCTGCCCGACCTGGTGATACTCGATCTGGGTTTGCCCCGGCTCGACGGGGTCGAGGTGGCCAGGACGCTGCGGAGCGTCGATGACGTCCCGATCCTGGTGCTGACCGCGCGGGACGCTGTCGAGTCGCGAGTGGAGGGGCTCGATGCCGGCGCCGACGACTACCTGGTCAAGCCCTTCGAGCGCCAGGAGCTGCTGGCGCGGCTGCGGGCGCTGCTGCGGCGCCGCCCGCCGCGCGGGCAGGCGTCGCTCGCGGTCGGCGACCTGCGCCTGAACCCCGACACCCACGAGGTGTCCCGCGGTGAGCGCCCGATCGACCTGACCCAGAGGGAATTTGAGCTGCTGGAGTACCTGATGCGCAACGAGCGGATCGTGATCTCCCGCCAGCGCCTGCTCGACGAGGTCTGGGGGTACGACCCGTTCTCGATGACGAACACGATTGAGGTGTTCGTGTCAAACCTGCGACGAAAGCTGGAAGCTGGTGGCGAGCCTCGGCTCCTACATACGATCCGCGGCGCGGGCTACGTTCTCCGCGTATAGGTCGCTGCCGATCCGCTGGCGGCTAGCCGGAGGCTCCGCTGCGCTGACGCTGGTGATCCTGGCCAGCTTTGCCGCGATCGTCGGCGTTCTCACCAGCCGCCAAGTCCGCAGCCAGTTCAACGACGAGGTCCGCGCCGCTGCCGACCAGCTCGAGCGACACCTGCACCTGAGCTTCCGGGGCAGCGTCCTTGACTGCGTGGACACCACCATCCGGCTGAGCGACTACGCCAGCGCCGAGCACGCGCAGATCCGGATCTACGACGACGACGGCGATCTGCTGTGCACCCAGAACCAGGTGCTCGTCAAGGGGACGAAGCTCCCGCCCGCCACGCCGCACTTCACCTTGCCGGACACCACCGGCACCTTCCAGGAGTCCGGCTACCGGGTCGACGTCCGCGAGCACGGTGTCTCTCCCCTCGGCGAGGTCAAGGTGCTCTACGCCCGCCCGCTCTCCGACCTCGATCACACCCTGGCACGGGTCAGGTTCTTCCTCATCCTCGGCGTCCTCGGCGGGACGGTGCTGGCCCTGCTGACCGGACTGGCCACCGCGCAACGGGCGATCCGGCCGATCGCCGAGCTCACCGAGGCGGCCCGGGAGGTGGAGCGCACTCGGGACCCGAGCCGCCGCCTGCCCCGTCCCGAGGCCGATGACGAGGTGGCCGAGCTGGCCCGCACGCTGGAGGACATGCTCGCGGCGCTGGACTCGGCACGGGCCAACACCGAAGCGATGCTCGCCCGCCAGCGCGAGTTCGTGGCCGACGCCTCGCACGAGCTGCGCACGCCGCTGACGAGCGTGCTCGCCAACCTGGAGCTGCTGGCCGAGGAGCTTCGCGGCGAGCAGGCCGAGACCGCGGGGGCGGCGCTGCGCTCCACCCGCCGCATGCGCCGGCTGGTGGGCGACTTGCTGCTGCTGGCCCGGGCCGACGCCAAGCGCGAACAGAGCCTCTACCCCACCGACATGGCGGAGGTGCTGACCGAAGCCGCAGCCGAGCTCGAGCCGGTCGCCGAGGGGCACGTGCTGACGATCAACGCGGCGCCGGCGATCGTGCCGGGGGTTAGGGACGACCTGCACCGGCTGACGCTCAACCTGCTGGAGAACGCCGTTCGTCACACGCCGCCAGGCACCCGCGTGCACGCCAGCACCCAGGCGCACGACACTCACGCGATCCTGATGGTGCAGGACGACGGCCCGGGGATACCGGCCGAGCTGCGCCAGCGGATCTTCGAGCGCTTCGTGCGCGACGGCCGCGACGGGGGGCGCGGCTCCGGTCTGGGGCTGGCGATCGTACGCGCCGTGGTCGACTCCCACGGCGGCACCGTGGAGCTGCAGGGGCCTCAGGACGGAGCGGGGACGCGGTTCGTGATCGCCTTGCCGACCGTCGACGCCCCGCCGGTGGAGCCCGACCAGGGGCGGGCGCAGGCCGCCGGTCAAACCTCCACGACGACCGGAAGCACCATCGGGCGGCGGCGCAGCCGGTCGTAGACGAACGCGGCGAGGTCGTCGTGGAGCTCCTGCTGGAGCAGGTCGATCTGCCGCAGCCCGGCGCTGGCCGAGCGCTCCAGCGAGCGGGTCACCTCCTGGCGGATGTCGGCCATGAGCTCGTCGGCCTGCTCCACGAACGGGACGCCGCGGAAGATGACCTCGGTATCGGCCACGGGCCGCCCCGACTGCTCGGAGATCGTGGCCACGACGATGAAGATGCCGTCGGCGGAGAGCATCCGGCGGTCGCGCAGGGCGACGTCGGCGGGATCGCCGATGTCGATGCCGTCGACGAAGATCATGCCCGCCTGCTCACGCTCGCCGAAGCGCGCTCCGCGCTCGTCGATCTGGAGCGGCAGCCCGTTCTCACCCCGGAAGACGTTGTCGGGATGGATGCCGACGGCATCGGCCAGCCCGGCGTGGAGCTGGAGTCGCTTGTGGTCGCCGTGAATCGGGAGCACGTAGCGCGGCTTGACCAGGTTGAGCATCAGCTTCAGCTCCTCGACGTACCCGTGACCGGAGGCGTGGATCGGGGCGTCGCGCGGGGTGATGACGCTACAGCCCTCGTGATAGAGCCGGTCGATGGTCTCGTTGACGGCGCGCTCGTTGCCGGGAATGGGCGTGGCGGAGAAGACCACCGTGTCGCCCTTGTGCAGCTTGATCATGCGGTGGTCGTTGTGGGCCATTCGCCGCAGTGCCGAGAGCGGCTCGCCCTGTGAGCCGGTGGAGACGACGATCACCTTGTGGTCGGGCCAGTCCTCCACCTCCTGGGGCTGGATCAGGATGTCCTCGGGGAGGTCGATGTGACCGAGTGAGCGGCCGATGTTCACGTTCTTGCGCATCGAGCGGCCCACCAGCGAGACCTTGCGCCCCAGCGCGGCGGCCGCGTCGATGACCTGCTGGACGCGGTGGATGTTGGAGGCGAAGCTGGTGACGATGATCCGCCCCTCCGCCCGTCCGAACACCTCCTCCAGATGGGGGCCGACGCCCCGCTCGGAGGGGGAGAAGCCGGGGCGATCGGCGTTGGTGGAATCGCCGCACAGCAGCAGGATCCCCTCTCGGCCGAGCTCGGCCAGGCGGGAGACATCTGCGGGGGGACCATCGACCGGCGTCTGGTCGAACTTGTAGTCGCCGGTGACCAGGACGGTGCCCAGCTCGGTGGTGAGGGCCACGGCGCTGGCGTCGGGGATGGAGTGCGTCATGTGGACCAGCTCCATGCCGAAGGGGCCGAGCTCCAGCTCGTCGCCGGGCGCGACGTCGTGGAGCTCGCACTCGCGGAGCTTGTGCTCGTCGAGCTTGGAGCGGGCCATCGCCATCGTCAGGCGGCCGCCGTAGACGGGCGGCGCGGCGGTACCGCCGAGCTCGCGCAGCACCCACGGCAGTGCTCCGAGGTGATCCTCGTGTCCGTGGGTGATCACGATTCCCTCGATCTCCTGGGCCCGATCCCTCAGGTAGCTGAAGTCCGGCAGCACGAGGTCGATGCCGAGCATGTCGGTGGTCGGGAAGCGCAGGCCGGTGTCAACGACGACGATCCGGCCCTCGTACTCCACGACCATCATGTTCTTGCCGATTTCGCCTAGGCCGCCGAGCGGCAGGACACGCAGGGTACCGTTCATCACCGGGTGGCAGCCTGGAGCAGTCCGTGGCGCTCGAGCAGCGCCCTGATCGTGTCGGTCTCCCGCTCGTCGAGCTCGACGTAGGGCAGCCGTGGCCGGCCGACGTCCAGGCCGACCATTCTCAGCGCCGCCTTGAGGCTGCTCGCCAGCGGCACGATCGTCAGGTCGCGGTAGGCGTCCTGCAGGGAGGCATCGATCTCCCGCCGGCGCGCGGGCTCGTCCACCATGCGGCGCATCTGCACTCCGAACAGGTGGCTGGCGGTGAGGATCCCGCCCGGTTCGCCGAGGTCGAGCACGTCGGCGAGCATGTCGTCGTTGCCCGCGTAGATCTGCAGACCGTCGATCTGAGCCAGGGAATCCGGGTTGGCCTGCTTGACGGCGGCGATGTTCTCCAGCTGGGCCAGCTCGGCCAGCAGGTCGTTGGGCATGTCCGCACCGGTCCGCTGTGGGATGTTGTAGAGCACGATCGGCCGGTCGGTGGCGCGGACGACCTCCTCGTAGTGGGCGACGATGCCTCGCCGGCTCGGCCGGTTGTAGTACGGGTTGACCGACAGCAGCGCGTCGGCGCCCAGCTCGGTGGCGCGCTCGGTCAGGTAGACCGCGTGGCGGGTGTCGTTGGAACCCACGCCGGCCACCACGGTGGCGCGGCCCCGCATATGCCTGACCGCCATCTCGATCACCCGCAGGTGCTCGTCGTCGTTCAACGTCGGGGCCTCACCGGTCGTGCCACAGACGACGAGCCCGTCGGAGCCGTGCTCCACGAGATGGTCCATCAAGCGCACCATCGCCTCCTCGTCGAGATGACCCCGCTCGTCGAACGGGGTCACCATCGCCGTGAGGATCTCGCCGAGGCTCGCTGACATCGGCGGCAAATTATCGCAGGGTCAGGACGCCGCCACCCCTACGGTCTCGTGCTCGCCGCTGCCCCGCACGCGAGGCCCGGTGTACGGGCCCGGCTTGGGGACGCTGTGTCCCCCCGGGGAAGGCCAGTCGGAGGATCGTCCGCTGCACGTTGCCGAGCTGCTGGTGGAAGGGGCCGCTGTTGTAGGGCAGCTCGTAGCGCTGGCAGATCTCGCGAACCTTGGGCGCGATCTCCCCGTAGCGGGTGCTGGGCATGTCCGGGTAGAGGTGGTGCTCCACCTGGTAGCCGAGGTTGCCAGAGATCACGTGGAAGACCGGGCCGCCGTCGATGTTGGCCGCGCCGGACAGCTGGCGAACATACCACTGCCCGCGGGTCTCCTCCTCGGTCTCCTCCTGGGTGAAGACGTACGTCTGGTCAGGGAAGTGCCCACAGAAGATGATCGCGTAGGGACGAGGATCGGCGTCTTGCCGTCGGACTCGGTCTCGCGGTCGGACTCCACGAAGTGATCGAGCCGCCCTCGCCGGTCTCCCCCTCCCCCAGCCCCTGCTTGGGCTGAAGCGCTCCATGTGCAGGCGATCGCAATCGCCGTGCTGCTCGAAGTGCTGCTTCGAAGGCGTCCAGCATCTCGCTGGGGCCGGAGAGGTAGGCCTCACGCTCGCGCCAGTCCGGGCAGAGCTGCTCCAGATCCTCGGGGCCCATCCGGCCGTGGTCTCGCGTCAGCTGCTCGTGAAGCATGAAGCCCTCGTGGCGCTCGACCAGCTTGCGCAGCTCGGGACCGAAGATCACATCGCCGGTGTGACGGGCGGAGTGCAGCACCACGACATCCGACATCCCGTCGGCGTTGTCGAGGTAGCGGAGCATGCTCATGATCGGGGTGAGGCCGCTCCCAGCGCTGATGAACAGCAGCTTCTGGGGTGGATCCTCGGGCAGCACGAAGTCGCCTTCCACGCCGCCGCCGACGATCGTTCCTTGGCGGCCGCGGCGCACCAGGTAGGGGGAGACGGTTCTTGACCGTGATGCTGATCAGGCCGTCCTCGCGCCAGGGGTCGGAGGTCAGCGAGTAGGCCCGCCAGTTGCGGACGCCCTCGATGTCCAGGCCGATACGCAGATACTGGCCCGGCTTGTGCCCCGGCCAGCGCTAGCCCGGCCTGATCATGACCGTGGCCGCATCCTCGGTCTCGAGCTTGATCTCCTCTACCCGCCCCCGCAGCTCCCGCGTGGACCACAACGGGTTGATCAGCTCCAGGTAGTCGTCCACCAGCAGCGGCGAGCTGAGCGCGCTGAGCGCCCGCAGGACGCGGCGTTGGATGGGGTGAACGTTGGGGGGGCGCCTCTTTCTGGCATCATCTACTCGCCGGTAGTATACACAAGTGTACAGTTGTTCACCAGATCCTGCCAGCTCGAGTCGCAAGCGCCACCACCGGGGAAACGCCCCCGCCTCGCCGGGCCGGGCCGGGACGCGCGGGATGCCGCGGGCTCAGCGGGAGCAGGAGCTCCTCGATGTCGCCGGGCACCTGTTCGCTCGCGACGGCTACCACTCCGCCTCCATGGACGAGATCGCGCGGCTGGGCGATTTCTCCAAGCCGATGGTGTACTCGTACTTCGGCTCCAAGGGAGGGCTCTACGTCGCCTACATCGAGCGCACCGGCGGGGCTGGAGCGGGCCTTCGGCGAGGATCGTCCTCGGGTCCGCATGCGTGGCGCGTCGGCGAGTTCCTGAAGTTCGTCGAGCAGCACCCCGACGGCTGGAGGGTGCTCTTCAACGAGGCCAGCGCCAGCCGGCCGGGTGGGCGAGGAGGTGGCGCAAGTGCGCGGCCAGATCATCGCCGCCGTCAGGCGCCTGGTGGAGGTCGGCGCCGCCGGGGTGTAGCTGCCGGCGGGGGCCAGCGATGCGGCGGCGCACGCCATCGTCGGCGAGGGCGCCGGTCGTCTGGCGCGAGCCGTCCAGGGTGTAGGCGAGTTGGCGAGCCTGGGCGTAGAGCGAGGGATAGTTCGCCGTCTCGTTCAGCCGGGTGCCCCAGACGATGACCGAGGGACGGTTGCGATCCCGAACTACCATGTCGCTCACGTTCTGGAGCAGGATGGCCTGGAACGCGGTGTCTCCCATGTACTGCCACCCCGGTGGCTCCTCCCACACCATCAGCCCCAGTTCGTCGCAGGCGTCCAGGAAGTACGGCGACTGGGGATAGTGCGAGCAGCGCACCATGTTGCAGTTCAGCTCGTTCTTGAGCAGCTCCGCGTCGCGTCGTTGCAGTCGCTCCGGAGCGGCCATCCCGGTGTAGGGGAAGAGCTGATGGCGGTTGAGACCAAAGATCTCCAGTCGCTTGCCGTTGAGGTGGAAGCCGTCGGCCGCGAAGGTCGCCTGCCGGAAGCCCGTCCTCACGCCGACGGTGTGCGACACCCCGTCGGCGACGATCGCGGCGGTGACTTCGTAGAGCTTGGGCGTGTCCGGGGACCAGAGGGTGACCCCCGACAGGCCCGTGATGGCGAGCGTCGCAACGGTGATCCCCGCCGTGACCGACACCGTGCCGGTCGCCGATCCAAGCTCCGTCGCACCATCGGTCAGGCTCGCCGTCATTCTCACCGGTCCACTGGGCGCGTTTGCGGCATCGATCGTGAACTGGACCTGGAGGCTCGGGCTGGCGCTGAGCACGTCCGTCGGCTTGGCAAACACGTCGGAGAGGAGCACCTCGGGCCCGGTTCGCAGCGACACGTCGCGGTAGATGCCACCAGGCTGGAGGTAGTCGACGGACTGAGCTCCGCCGGAGGCTCCGCTGGGCGGCACGTCGAGCCACCGCGCATCGACGACGACCGCCAGCACGTTGTCGCCCGGGACCACGTGCCGGGTCAGCTCGACCGCCCAGGGCAGGTATCCCCCCTGGTGCTGGGCGATCTGGACGCCGCCCAGGAACACCGTGGCGTTGGTCATGACGCCCTGGAAGTCGACGAACACCCGGCCGCTCGCTCCTGCAGGTCCGCTGATGTGCCGGCGGTAGATCCAGATCTGCTCCCATGCCGTGTTATCCCAGTCGCCCCACGACAATGGCGTCACAGTGTGCGGCAGCGTGACCGCGGCGAAGCCGCTCTCGGAGAATCCGGGGAGCTCGGCACCAGTGACGTACCGCCCTCCGAACAGCCAATCGTGGTTCAGGCTCTCCACCGCTGAGGGCGGAGCGACGCTCGTCGTCGCCGCCCGCGCCGGGGCGGAGGACCTGGTGGTGCCGGCGGTGAGTGCCGCGGCACCGATCAGCCCAGCCCGCAGAACCTCCCTGCGGGAGAGCCTCGGCCCTCCCGCCAAGGCGCGCCGCGGACCGTGCCCCTGGTCTCCTCCGGACACAGGGACAACATACCGCTACAGCAGTCGCTCCAGGCCCACCACGGGCGACTCGCGCAGCTCGGGAACCTTGCGGATCGCCAGCAGCACCCCGGGCATGAACGACTCCCGGTCGATTGAGTCGTGCCTAATGGTGAGCGTCTGACCGATGTCGCCGAGGATCACCTCTTGGTGGGCGACGAGGCCCGGGAGCCGCACGGAGTGGATCGGAATCTCTTCATCGCCGGCGCCGGAGGCCTCGCGCATCAGCTGCGCGGTGCGTGCTGCGGTTCCGCTGGGACGGTCGAGCTTGCCGTCGTGGTGGAGCTCGATGATCTCCGCCCGGGCCATGTGCCGGGCGGCCTGGGCAGCGAACTGCATCATCAGCACGGCGCCGATGGCGAAGTTCGGTGCCACGAACACGTTGGCCCCCGACAGCTCCCCGAGCGCTGAGAGATCAAAGCCGGTGGTCCCAATCACCACATGCACCCCGGCGGCTACCGCCCGGCGGGCGTTCTCCAGAGCCGTGTCGGGCACGGTGAAGTCGACGAGCACCTCGGCGTCGGGGAGGACCTCCTCCAGCTTCACCCCCAGGGCCGGGTCCGCGCGCCCGGTCAGCTCCATGTCCTCGGCGCCCTCCACCGCCCGGCAGACGGTCGCCCCCATCCGCCCGCCCGCACCGGCGACGGCCACCCGCCTCACGGCGCGGTCTCTACGACGACCCCTTCGCCCAGCGCCGCGGCGGCAGCCGTGAAGGCCTCCTCGTCCGGGCCGATTCCGGCCAGCGAGAGGCGCTCGGGACTCCAAAGCTCACCCACCAACTCGGCGAGATCATCCCGGGTGACGGCGTCGATCCGGGCGGTGATCTCATCGAGGGAGAGCAGCGGTGCCCCGGCCAGCACCTCTGAGCCGAGACGATTCATGCGCGCGCCGGTCGATTCCAGCGCCAACACGACCCGCCCCTTCAGGTTCTCCTTGGCGCGGGTCAGCTCCGCCTCGGTGGCGGGCTCGGCGCGCAGTCGGCTGAGCTCGTCGGCGACCACCGTCAGCGTCTCGCCGAGGTTCTCGGCGCGGGTACCCAGGTAGATCCCCACCTGTCCGCTGTCGTGGTAGGCGCTGGTGAAGGAGGTGACGGCGTAGGCCAGTCCGCGCCGCTCGCGGACCTCCTGGAAGAGGCGTGAGGAGGAGGTGCCCCCGAAGATCGTGTCGAGCACCCGCAGCGCGAAGCGGCGGTCGTCGTGGCGGGAGAGCCCGACCCCGCCAAGGCAGACGTGGAACTGCTCGGTCTCCTTGCGCTCGAAGCGACGCCGGGCCGCGTCCACGCTCGGTGGGGTGGTGACGGACCCGCGCCCTGCGCCCTGCCCGGTCTCCCCCAGCCGCTCCTGCACGAGCTCCACGAAGGCGTCGTGCTCCACCGCCCCCGCCGCCGAGATCACGACATTGCTCGGCGCATAGCGGGCGGCGTGGAAGGCGGCGATCTCGGCGACCGGAGTCTCCGCGACCACCGAGGCCCGCCCGATGATCGCGCGGCCCAGGGGATGCTCGCCGAACACCGCCTCGCCGAGCACGTCGAAGACCTTCTCCTGGGGATCGTCCTCATACATGGCGATCTCCTCCAGGATCACCGCCCGCTCGGAGTCGATGTCCGCCAGCGCCGGACGGAAGACCATGTCGGAGATCACGTCGAGGGCCTCCGGCACGTGCTGGTCGATGACCCGGGCGTAGACCGAGGTGGTCTCCTTTCCGGTCCCGGCGTTGAGCTCGGCTCCCATGCCGTCGAAGATCTGGTCGATCTCCAGCGAGCCGTACCGGGCGGTGCCCTTGAACAGCAGATGCTCGAGCAGATGGGAGAGGCCCGCCTCCGGCTCTCGCTCGCTGCGGGAACCGGTGCCGATCCAGAAGCCCAGGGCCACGGATCGCACGGAGGGCAACGCCTCCGTGACGATCCGGACGCCCCCGGGGAGCGTCGTCAGCCGGTGTTCGAGGGCCACTGCGGGCTACGCCCGCGGGCGGTCCGGGTCCCGGTCACGGTTGCGGGTGTCATCGCCACCGCGATCCCGATCCCGCGGTCCGCGGTCCCGGCCGTCGCGACCGCCGCGGTCCCGACCCCGGTCGCGGCCGCCGCGCTCAGGGCGCCCGCGCGAGCCGCCGTCGCCGCCGCCGCCGCCGCCGGTGATGGAGCCCAGCTCCGCGACGCTCTTGCCCGCCACGTCCGGGTCCTCGGCCATCCGCAGGCCGATCCGCCCCCGCTCACGGTCGACCTCGACCACGCGCACGGCGACCTCGTCGCCCTTGTTGATGACCTCCTCGACGGTGTCGATCCGGCGACCCGGGGCGACGTTGGAGATGTGCAGCAGCCCGTCGGTGCCCTTGGCCAGCTCGACAAAGGCGCCGAAGGTGGTCGTCTTGACCACCTTGCCGGTGAACTCGTCGCCGACCTCGACCTCCTTGGTCATGGTGCGGATCCGATCGACCAGCCCGTCACCGAGCTCACGGTTGGAGGCGTAGACGAGAACCTGGCCCTCGTCGTTGACGTCGATCTGGGACTCGAACTCCTCTTGCAGGGCCCGGATCGTCTCGCCGCCCTTGCCGATCAGGAGCCCGATCTTTTCGGGGTCGATCTTGATCGAGGAGATACCCGGTGCGTACCGAGACAGCTCACCGCGCGGAGCGTCGATCACCTTGGTCATCTCGCCGAGGATGAACTCGCGAGCGACCTTCGCCTGGGCCAGGGCATCGCGCATGATCTCGAACGTCACGCCCGTGATCTTGATGTCCATCTGCAGGGCGGTGATTCCGTCCCGGGTTCCGGCGACCTTGAAGTCCATGTCGCCGAGGTGATCCTCGACTCCCGCGATGTCGGTGAGGATGATGTAGTCATCGCCCTCCTTGATCAGGCCCATCGCGATACCCGCGACCGGAGACTTGATCGGTACGCCCGCATCCATCAGCGACAGCGTCGAGCCGCAGACGCTCGCCATCGAGCTGGACCCGTTGGACTCGAAGATGTCGGAGACCACACGGATCGTGTAGGGGAAATCCTCCTGGCTGGGGATCATCGGCACCAACGCCCGCTCGGCGAGTGCGCCGTGACCGATGTCACGACGCTTGGGCCCCCGCATGAAGCCGGCCTCCCCAACCGAGAAGGGCGGGAAGTTGTAGTGGTGGAAGTAGCGCTTGGTCGTCTCCAGCCCCAGCGTGTCCAGGCGCATCTCCTCCCGGGTGGTCCCGAGCGCCGCGACGCTGAAGGCCTGTGTCTGGCCGCGCGTGAAGAGCGCCGAGCCGTGGGTCCGGGGCGAGATGCCGACCTCGACCGCGATCGGACGGATCTCCTCGGAGCTGCGGCCGTCGGGGCGCTTCTTGTCGACAGCGATCCGCTCGCGGATCATCGTCTTCTCCAGCTTGTCGAAGGCGCGCTGGGCGTTGCCGCGGTGCTCCGCGAACGTCTCGGCCTCCGGGTCACCGGCGTACTGGGCGAGGATCGCTTCCTCTACGGCCTTGGTGGCGTCCTGGCGCTCCAGCTTGTCCTGCACCTGGGTGGCGGCGCTCAGAGCCTCGCCGTGGGAGCCCTTTATCTGCTCCAGCAGCTCCGGCTCGACCTGCGGGACCACTACGTCAAGCTTCGGCTTGCCGGCCTTCTCGGCCAACTCCCGCTGCGCCGCGCAGAGCTGCTTGATCGCGTCGTGGGCGATGTCCAGTGCATCCAGGATCTCCGCCTCGGGGATCTCGTTGGCGCCGGCCTCCACCATCAGGATCGCGTCCTCGGTGCCGGCCACGATCAGATCGAGGTCGGTGCCCTCCAGGAGATCCTCCTCCCGCGGGTTGATGACGAAGTTCCCGTCGATCTTGCCAATCCGCACCGCGCCCACGGGCGCGGGGAACGGGACCGGGGAGATCATCAGGGCCGCCGAGGCGCCGTTCATGGCGAGCATGTCGTACGGATGCTCGTGGTCCACCGACATCGGCAGCACCACCAACTGGGTCTCGTGGCGCCAGCCCTTGGGGAACAGCGGACGGATGGGGCGATCGATCAGGCGCGCGGTCAGCGTCGCCTTCTCGCCGGCGCGACCCTCGCGCTTGAAGAACGAGCCGGGAATCTTCCCGGCGGCATACATGCGTTCCTCCACGTCCACGGTCAGGGGGAGGAAGTCCACGTCGCGGAGGTTCCCCGCGGTGGCGGTGCAGAGCACCATGGTGTCGCCCGAGCGGACGACGACGGCGCCGGAAGCCTGCTTGGCAAGCTTGCCGGTCTCGAACGAGATCTCGGTTCCGGCGATCTCGACGGAGACGCGCGTAACGGCGTCAGACATATGTAATTCCCTTCCGCTCCGCCCTTCGGTCGGCGGAGTGCTTCTCGTTTCTCTTTATTCCGAACCCGCTGGATGGTAGCGGCGGGCCCGGGTGAGCGTTTCTCAACCCAGTGCGGCCAGCGCTCCTCGTCCGGCGTGCATGACGCCCTCGGTGAACAATGTTGGCGTGGTGACGACGCCGGCGCGCACCCCGCCGCGGAAGTCCTCCCGCACCCGAGCGGCGATGTCATCGCTGCGCCGGTCCACCTCGAAGCGCGCCAGATCCAAGCCGATCCGCTCGGCGCGGGCCCACAGGTGCGGATCCTCCAGGCGCCCCTGGTCGCCCAGCAGCAGATCGTGCATCTCCCAGAAGCGCTCCTGGACCCCGGCGGCCTGCGCGGCGCAAGCCGCCGCCCACGCCCGTGGATGACTCGAGCGCACCGGGAAGTGGCGGAAGACGTGGCGCAGCGCGCGCGCGTGCAGTGCCGGCCCCAGCACCGCGCAGTAGGGACACTCGAAGTCCGCATACTCGATCACCAGCGGAGCTCCGTCGGGGCCGCGGATGTGGTCCTGCGGCCCCGGGGACGGCAGGGGGGCGGAGCCCAGCTCCTCAGGCACTCAACGCGTCGAAGATCAGGTTCGCCCCCGGCAGGTCTCCGGGCGTGGGCGCCTGATAGCTCCAGGAGACCACTCCATCGGGTCCGCACAGCACCAGCGCCCGCTGTGGGAACCCCCCGGGATGCAGGACCCCGAACGCGCGGCAGGCCGAGCCCTTGGGCTCGAAGTCAGAGAGCTGCTCGATCCGAATCCCCAGCGCCTCCCGGAAGGCGCTCTGCGAGGGGGTGGCATCGCAGGAGACCCCGTACATGGCCACGCCGCGCTCGCTGAGATCGTCCAGCACCTCGTCGTAGAGGTTCAGCTGATCGGTGCACACCGGGCTGAAGGCGAACGGGTAGAAGACCAGCACCGTCTTCTCGCCCCGCAAGTCGGCGCGGGTGAACTCGCGGCCGTCCTCGCGCTGGAGGGTGAAATCGGGAGCGGGTGTGCCGGGCGCGATGATGCCCGCCGCGCTCACCGGCGCAGGCCGAGCTCGCGGATCAGCGACCGGTAGCGCTCCAGGTCGGTGCGCTGCAGGTAGTTGAGGAACCGCCGGCGCCGCCCGACGAGCATCAGCAGCCCGCGGCGCGAGTGGTGGTCCTTGCGGTGTGCGCGCAGGTGCTGGGTGAGCTCGTTGATGCGCTCGGTCAGCATCGCGACCTGGACCTCGGCCTTGCCGGTGTCCTTGGGCCCGTCACCGAAACGGTCGATCAGCTCCTGCTTGCGTTCACTGGTCAGCGTCATGCGGCGGCCGAGGCTAGCAGAGACCCTGAGGGGCCTAACCGCACAGCTCCCGGGCTCGCGCCAGGTCGTCGTGCATCTGCGCTACGAGCGCCTCGACGGACGAAAAGCGCCGTTCGCCGCGCAGGCGGGCGAGGAAGTCCAAGCACAGGGTCTGTCCATAGAGGTCCGCCTGGCGATCCAGCAGGTAGGCCTCGACGAGCACGGCCCGGCCCGTGCCGAAGGTGGGACGCACACCCACGTTGACCGCGGCACACGCCGCGCCCGCGCGCGCGGCGTAGACGCCGTGGCCGGGACAGACGAGTGTCTCGTCGGGAACGATGTTGGCGGTGGGAAAGCCGAGCTCGCGGCCGCGCCGGTCTCCCGGGACGACCTCGCCCCGGACCTGGAACGGCGCGCCCAGGAAGCGGGCGGCCGCCTCCACCTCGCCGGAGAGGACCAGGCCGCGGATGTGGCTGGAGGAGACGATCTCCCCGTCGAGCTCCACCAGCGGCACCACCCGCGTCTGGAAGCGCTGATCCTCCGCCAGCAGCGCGCAGCCCCCGGCGGCACGGTGGCCGAAGCGGAAGTTCTCGCCCACCGAGACGTGGGTGGCGCCGAGCCTGCCCACCAGCACCTCGTCGATGAACTCTTGCGGGCTCTGGTGGGCGAAGTGCTCGTCGAAGGGGATCAGCACGAGCTCCTGTACGCCCAGGTCGGCGATCAGATCAGCCCTGACCTCCAGGCCGGTCAGGAGCTTCGGCGCCGCCTGCGGGCTCACCACCTGCAGCGGGTGGGGGTCGAAGGTCAGCACGGTGTCGTTGCCGGCGATCACCTCGCGGTGGCCGATGTGGACGCCGTCGAACTCGCCGACGGCGATCCGGCGCGGACGTGACTTGGCCTGGTCCAGCTCTACGATCTGCATCGGCGCGGAAGCCTAGTCCTAGAGGCCGACGCGCAGACAGCCGGCCCGAGCTCACACCGGACGACGTCTCGCGAGAATGATCCGTAGCCGAGAGGCCTCATCCGCCGGTCGCTGACGGAGTCGCCCCCAGGTGATTCGCAGCGTCTCGATCCCCGCCGCCAGCGCGTCGGCATCACGGACGCGATCGCGCTCGAACGCGTCGCGGTTGCTGTGAAAGCCCCAGCCGTCCAGCTCCACGATCACCTGCTCGGCCTGGAAGTACGCGTCCACCTCATAGCCTCCGAGGACAACGTTCAGCTGCGGTCGCGGAAGCCCGAAGCGTCCGCAGAAGGCAAGGAAGTCGTCCTCCAGCACCGAGCGCGTGGGACGAGCCTCGGCCTCGGAGAACGGGCGCAGGCGGGGGGCGCCCGGGTGGGGCCCGCAGCGCCCCAGCAGCTCGGTCAGCTGGTCGCGCTTGAGGATCCCGGCTCGCAGCGCGTCGTTGATAGAGCGCGTCAGCGCGCGGTCGCTGAGGCGCGGGGTGCAGTCAAGGAGCGTCCGCGCCGGGCTGGTGACTCGGATCCCGTGGCGGTGGCGGACGTCGCGGCGGAGGAGCGTGGTGGAGCTGTGGATGACGATCCCTGGCCGGTAGCGGCGCCTGCCCGCGACGGTGACCTCGATCCCGGCCGGCCAGCCGCCGGCCCGCAGCTCCCAGAGCGCCAGGGCCGAGCTGTGCGACAGCATCGCGCGGTCCCCGCAGGCCAGCACCGCGGCGGCAGCGCGCTCGAGATCCGTGCGCGCGGGACGGCCAACGGCATAGACGCCGGCGTGAACGCGATGCAGGCGTCCGGTGGCAACCGCGTACTTGATCGCCTCCGAGCCCAGCCCCAGCGCGCGCAGCTGCTTGCGGGTGACGTTGCCGTGCTGTAGCAGAGCCAGCCGGGCGAGTGCTGGGCGGATTTTGGTCCACTGTGAACCATTCGATGACATGCCTCCGTCAGCATTCCACCGCCCCGCAGCTTTGGAGCGAAGTTGCACAGAGACGGCACACCTCACCCCCGGAAGCCGACGACCGGCTTGAGCATCCCGCCGTCCTCAGCAGGATCGGCAAGGGCTATTAGCCCCTGCTCGTCGGTCAGTCGCACCGTGCCAGCGCCGACCCCGCCGACCCCGCCGACCCCGCCGACCCCGCCGACCCCGGCCTCCCCGGGCACCGCGACCCCGTGAGCGGCACGCCGGGCATCCTCCCCGGAGAGCCGGACCTCGGGCAGGAACGCCAGCGACTCCATGAGCGGGATGATCCGCTCGGGGTCAGCATCCGCCACGTCGAAGTCTCCGATCCGGGTCCGCCGGAGGGTCTCGCAGTAGGCATCGCCCAGCGCTGAGATCAGGCTCCGCACGTACGTCCCCGAAGAGCAGTCGATGACAAACGCGCGACGGTCCTCCAGCTGCCAGAGCTGCTGGAAGCGGTGCACCTGGACCTCGCGCTCGGCCAGCTCCACCGGCTCGCCGGCGCGCGCCAGCGCGTAGGCGCGGCGGCCGCCGACCTTCACCGCCGAGTAGGCCGGGGGGCGCTGGCGGACGAGGCCGACCGGCAGCGGCAGCGGCAGCGGACCGTCGGGCACCACCCCCGTCTCCACGATCTCCCCCTCGGGGTCGCCGGTGCTGGAGACGGCTCCGAACCGCGCGGTCACGAGATAGGTCTTGGGGAGGGCCATCAGGTACCGCTGCACTCGGGTGGCGCGTCCGACCAGCAGCAGCAGCAGGCCCGTGGCGAACGGGTCAAGCGTGCCGGCGTGTCCGACCTTGACCCCGCGCCCGAGTGCGCGGCGCATCCGGGCCACAGCGTCGTGGGAGGTGCTGCCCGCCGGCTTGTCGACGAGGACGACCCCGTCCGAGCTCACTGCAGCTGGCGCCCGATCTGCTCGCGCAGGAACGAGACGATCTCGGTCCACCTCAGGGCCGTGGTGAAACCCGCCGCCTGACGGTGGCCGCCGCCACCCTGGACGCGGGCGATGGCGGAGACGTCGACGCGATCGTCGCTCGAGCGCAGCGAGACCTTGCGCAGCCGCGTGCCGCCCCCGTTCCCGCGGTGCTGGCCGGCGGAGTCGTTCATGCGGTCGCGCACGAGCGCGGCGACGGCGGTGCCCTGCACCGCGCGGAGGTGGTCCACGACGCCCTCCGAGTAGCTCTCCTCCGCGCCGGCCTCGGTGAAGTCCTCCGCGCTCAGCGCGGTCAGCGTCAGCCGCCCGTCGTCGTAGCGCTCGACCTTGCCCAGTCCCCGCGCGAGCAGCGCCAGCTTGCCGTAGGGCACGCCCTCGTACACGCGGCGGTGGATCTCCTGGGGATCGACCCCGGCCTCGATCAGCTCAGCCGCCATCACGTGCGAGCGGGGACCGGTGTTCTCGTACATGAAGCGACCGGTGTCGGTGATCAAGCCGACGTACAGCGCCTCGGCGATCGTCGCCGTCGGTGTCACCTCCAGCCCGTGCATCAGGTCCCAGACGATCTCGGCGGTGCACGAGGCCCCTGGGTCCACGAGGTTGACCGTCCCGAAGCGGGTGTTGTCGTGGTGGTGGTCGATGTTGAGGATGTGCGCGCCGGGACGCTGGAAGGCCTCGGCCGGGTTGCGCTCCAGGTTGCCGCAGTCCAGGAACACGATCGTGCGCTCCCGCAGGTCCTCAGGCGGCGTGCTCACGAGTCCCTCCAGCGGCAGGAAGCGGTACTCGTGAGGCAGCGGGAACTCGCGCTCGGGCATGAACATAACGCTGTCCTTGTCCAGGCCGACGAGGATCTGCTGCATGGCGATCAACGACCCCAGGGCATCCCCGTCGGGATTCTCGTGGGTCACGGCGACCACCTTCTCGGCCGTGCGCAGCTCGGCCAGTACGCCGTCGCGGTCGGAGTGCGAGCCGTTCTCAGCCATCGCCCTCCTCCTTGAGCAGCTCTGTGATCCGCATCCCCCGGTCGATCGATTCGTCGAGCTGGAAGGTCAGCGCCGGGGTGTGCTTGAGGGTCAGCTCCGCCGCCAGGCGGCCCTGCAGGAAGCCGTGGGCCGAGCGCAACCCGACGAGGCTCTCGGCCCGCGCGAGCTCGTCGCCGAGAACGCTCACAAACACGCGAGCGTGGCGTAGGTCTGGGCTGGTCTTGACTCCGGTCACGGTGACGAATCCGACACGCGGGTCCTTCAGCTGCGAGGAGATGGCGTCGCTGAGCACTGCCCGCACGGCCTCGTCGACACGCCGCATGCGGCCGGTGCTCATCCTATCCCCCCGTCACTAAAGGGAACTTGAACCGGGGGTCGGCCGAGGGGCCCGTTCACGGCATCAGGTCCTCCACCGAGGCGATCGTCCGCTCCACGCTCACGCCCTCGGGCCAGCGGGCCAGCAGCCACCGCTCCACCCCGTCGGCGCTCGCCTCCAGACCGGACTGGCTCCCGGCGGTGAGCGCCGCGGTCAGCTCAGCCCGCTGCCACAGGTCCTGATGGCCGGTTTCGGCCACCGCCACGCCGAGCCGCCCGTGCAACTGAGCCTTGATCGAGGACAGGTCCTTGCGCTTGGCCTTGAGGCTGCCGGCGAGCGGGAAGTGCAATTCGATCACCAGCACCGCGACGAAGCCGCTGCGCGTCACGTTGCGACCTCGCACCTCGGCGACCCGTCAGGCGAGCTCGCGCTCCACCTGACGGGTGGCGTAGGTCTCGAGCACGTCGCCGTCCTTGACGTCGGCGAAGTCCCGGAGCACCACGCCGCAGTCGTAGCCCGAAGCGACCTCGCGGGCGTCTTCGTTGAAGCGCCGCAGGCTGGCGATCACCCCGTCGTAGACGACCGTGCCGTCGCGCACCAGCCGCACCTTGGAACCGCGGGTGATGCGGCCCTCGGTGACGTGCGAGCCGGCGATCGTTCCCACCCGGGAGGCGCGGAAGGTCTGCCGTACCTCGGCGCTGCCGAGCGTCTCCTCCACCTCCTCGGGGGCGAGCATGCCCTGCATGGCGCTGCGCAGCTCCTCGATCGCCCGGTAGATCACCGCGTAGTGGCGGATCTCCACGCCCTCGCGCTCGGACAGCTGCCGGGCGTCGCCGACGGGGCGGACGTTGAAGGCCAGGATCACGGCGTCGGAGGCGGCGGCCAGCATCACGTCGGACTCGGTAACGGCGCCGACCGCTCGCCGGATGACGTTGACCGAGACCTCCTCTTGGGGCAGCTTGGCGATCTCGTCCTCGATCGCCTCCAGCGAGCCGGCCACGTCTGACTTCAGGACCAGGTTGAGCTCCTGGACGCCGCTGCCGAAGATGTCCTCCAGCGAGATGCGCTTGCTGCTGCGGCGGGCCAGCGACTCGGTCTTCAGCCGTACGGCCCGCTCGCCAGCGAGCTGACGAGCGCGACGCTCGTGCTCCACCACGCGGACGCGCTCACCGGCCTCGGGCACGCCGTCGAAGCCGAGCACCTCCACGGGCTCACCGGGGAGAGCGGCGCCGACACGCTGACCGAGGAAGTCGTGCATCGCGCGCACCCGGCCCCAATGGGCTCCGGCGACGAGGGCGTCGCCCACCTCCAGCGTGCCGCGCATGATCAGGATCGACACCACCGGACCGCGTCCGGGGTCGAGCTTTGACTCGATCACGGTGCCCGAGGCCGATGTCTCGGGGTTGGCGCGCAATTCCTGCAACTCGGTCATCGCCACGATCGTGTCCAGGAGATTCTCCAGGCCCTCACGGCTGCGCGCCGAGACGTCGACGAAGTCGGTGTCCCCGCCCCATTCCACCGGCTGCAGCCCGATACCGGTCATCTCGGTGCGCACGCGGGTGGGGTCGGCGCCCTCCTTGTCGATCTTGTTGATGGCCACGAGCATCGGGACGCCGGCATCCTTGGCGTGATCGATCGCCTCCTGGGTCTGGGGCTTGACGCCGTCGTCGGCCGCCACCACGATCACCGCGATGTCGGTGACCTTCGCCCCGCGGGCGCGCATGGCGGTGAACGCCTCGTGGCCGGGCGTGTCCAGGAAGGTGATGACGCTCTCCCCGTGGTGGGCTTGATAGGCGCCGATGTGCTGGGTGATCCCCCCGGCCTCGCCCGCCGCCACCTGGGTCTCACGGATGGCATCCAGCAGCGAGGTCTTGCCGTGATCGACGTGGCCCATGATCGTGACCACGGGCGGCCGCTGCACGAGCTTCTCGCCGGGGTCGTCGTATTCGGGCTCGGCGACGGTCTCGTCCTCGGAGTGGACGATCTCCACGTCCTTGCCGAGCTCGGTGGCGAGGACCTGGATCGACTCGTCGGACAGCGTCTGGGTGAGCGTCTTCATCTCACCGAGCGCCATCAGCTTCTTCATCACCTCAGGCACCGCTACTGAGAGATATTCCGCCACGTCCTTGACGGTGGAGCCGGAGTTGATCCGGATCGTGTCGGGCTCGGCCAGGGCGGTGCGCGAGGGACGGGACTCGGCCTCTTCGTCGTAAACCCCGCGGCGCCGGCGGCCCCGTCGCTGGCGGCGGGGAGGTTGGTTGGAGGGGCCGCCGCCGGGAGCACGGCGGGAGGCCTGGGAGTCGATGACCACGCGCCGGCGACCGTGCGCCGAGCCGGGGGCGCGCTCCCCCTGGAGGGAGTCACGGGTGGGGCGCTTGTGCTCGCCCCCAGCACCGCCGCCACCGGAGCCGTCCTGCGCGCCGGCGGGCGGATTCGGCGTGGCCTCGCCGCCCGCGGGCTGCGGAGCACCGGACTGCGGGTTCTGCTTGCCGGTGGCGCCGGAGCGCTGCTGAGCGCCGGCCGACGGCGTCTGCGCACCGCCACCACCGGTGCCAGCGGCGCCGCGGGGGCCGCCCTGCTGGCCCTGAGCCGCCCCGCCGCGCGGGCTTCCCTGAGCGGCGGTCCCGCTGCTGCGGGGCTGGCTCTGACGGCCGCCGCCGGGGTCTCTGACCTGCTGGTTACGGCGCGGGTCCTGCGGGACGTTCTTCACGGGTCCGCCGCTGGCGGAAGGCACCGAGCCCCGAGCGGCCGCCGCGGGAGTCGGCTGGTCGCTGGGCGCGGGGCCGGCGGTGGTGCTCCTGCGGCCATCCGGCCGGTTGCCGGCGCCACCGCCGGGGCGGTTGCTGACGCCGCCGCCGGGGCGAGTGCCCGAGGGGCCGTTGCCGGCGCCGCGCGTCGGTGCCGCTGGAGGAGTGGGCGGCCCCGCCACCCGAACGGGTGGTGCGCCCGCGGGCGCGGGCGATGTCGGAGCTACGGGGGCTCCGGGAGCGGAGGCTTGCGCTGCTGGGGCGCCGCTACCGCCGTTGCCGCCGTTACCGAGGATACGCCCCGCCGTGGCCTCGTCCACGCTGGAGGACGCCGCCTTGACGTCCACGCCGCCCGCCCGCAGCTGCTCCAGGACGTCCTTGGGAGTCAGCCCGCGCTCCTTGGCAATCTCGTGAACTCGCTTGCTCATCGGCCTCTTAGTCTACGTCGCCTCGGCCACGGGGGCCTAGGCCGCCGCGCCGGACTCGCCTCCGCTGGAGGCTGGGGCCTCCTGCACCCGATCGCCCTGCTGATGGGCCAGCGCCTGGTGGGCATCGATCCCGCAGTAGCGCGAGGCCGGCAGCGCCGCGTTGGGGCAGCGGCGGCCGTTGGTGAGGATCGCGGCGCAGCGGCCCTGGGACTCATCCTCCTCGTAACCGTGCTCGGCCTCCTCGGCGGCGAACTCGGTCTCCGAGCGGATGTCGATCCGCCAGCCGGTCAGCCTGGCGGCCAGCCGCGCGTTCTGACCCTCGCGGCCGATCGCCAGCGACAGCTGGTCGTCGGGAACGATGACGGTGGCTTGCTTGCCCGCATCGTCCACTAGAACCTCCCTCACGCGGGCTGGCGAGAGCGCCTTGGCCACGAAGCGGGCGGGCTCGTCGTTGTAGGGGATGATGTCGATCTTCTCGCCGCGCAGCTCGGAGACCACCATCCGCACGCGGGAGCCTCGGGGACCGACGCAGGCGCCCACCGGATCGACGCCGTCGACGTGGGAGACGACCGCGATCTTGGAGCGGTAGCCGGGCTCCCGAGCGACGTCGGTGATCTCCACGAGGCCGTCGGCGATCTCCGGGACCTCGAGCTCGAACAGCGACTTGATCAGCTCCGGGTCCCGTCGGGAGACGATGATGCTCGGCCCCTTGGTAGAGCTGGAGACGTCCTTGATCACCGCCTTGATGCGCTGGGAGTGGTCGTAGCGCTCGCCGTCGACCTGCTCTGACTTGGGCAGCAGCGCCTCGACGCGCTCGCGCAGCTGCACCAGCGTGTAGCGGGAGTCGGACTGCTGGACGATGCCGGTGATGAGCTCCCCGACGCGATCGCGGTACTCCTCGAACATCATGTCGCGCTCGGCCTCGCGGACTCGCTGCAGGATCACCTGCTTGGCCGTCTGCGCCGCGATCCGGCCGAAGTCGTGCGGGGTGACGTCCTCGGTCTCGATCTGGTCCTCGAACTCCTTGAGCTTCTCCATGTCGATCTCGGGCTCCGGGGGCTCGCGCATCTCGCCGGTCTCGGGATCGACCGCGGGCTGAAGGTCGGTGGTGGCCTCCACCAGCAGCTGCTCCTCCAGCTCCTCCGGGATCTTCAGCTCCCACACGCGGAAGTCCCCGCTGTCGCGGTCCATCTCCACCTTGGCGTAGCGCGCGGAGCCGGGAGTCTTCTTGTAAGCCGACAGGAGCGCATCCTCGAGCGCTTCCATCAGCCTCTCCTGGGCGATGTTCTTCTCGGCTGCGAGGCCGCGCACGGCCTCGACGATCTCTCTCGACATGGCTCAGTCTCCGGGAACGAGGTTGGAGCGGGCGATCTGCCCGAAGGGGATCGTGACCACGCCGCCCGGGGAGGCGACGGTGACGTCCCGATCGGAGGCGCCGACCAGCTCGCCGGTCACGCTGCGATGGCCGTCGGCGGCATCACGCAGCCGGATCCGGGCGTGGCGCCCGAGGAAGCGACTGTAATGCTGGGGCTTGGTCAGGGGACGGTCCTGACCGGGTGAGGAGACCTCCAGGCTCAGGTGCTCGCGAAGGTCGCCGAGCTGCGCGGAGACCCGCTCGCAGAGCGCCAGCGTCACGCCGTCGGGATGATCGATGAAGAGGCGCAGCGTGCTGCCAGCGACGATCTCGGCGAGCAGCACCTCCACATCGGGCTCGCTGGCTGCGAGCCGGGCCTCGATGTCGCTCTGGAGTGCACTCACGATCTCCTCCGTCGTCAAAGTCATAAAAAAAGTGGGCCAGCGCCCACTTCCACAACACCACCGGGAAGCGCCCGGCGCACAAGCTGATGGGGTTCAGACTAGCACTTGCGCCTCCCATTCTGGGAGCGATGCAGGCCCTTTGGCGGACGGCTACTGACCCGTCGCGCTCGCCGCCCGCCGCGCCTGATCGCGGTAGCGGCGATAGTCGCCCCGGGCCGGCTGCATCGCTGCTGCCTGCGCCAGGGGCTGGCGCGCCTCGGCGTGGCGGCCCAGCATCTGCAGCGAGCGGCCCAGGCAAAAGAGGGCGTAGTCGTTGGTGGGCGCGCGGTCGATCACGGCCTGGAACTCTCGGGCCGCCTGCTCGTATTGCTGGATGTGGAAGAGGGCCCGGCCGAGGGCCTCGCGCACCGAGGTCTTGTCGGGCTCCAGGTCACGCGCGCGTGAGAGCGGGATCGCTGCCTGGTGGTGGTGGCCGGCCTCCAGCAGCTCCGTGCCGCGCCGGAAGAGCTCGTACGCGTCGTCCATCGTCCTGCACCTCAGTGTATTCGCAGCCGCACACGACGCCCCCGCCGTGGGCGAGGCGGAAGCGCCCACAACGCCCGCATCCAACCGGTGAGGCCGAGCCCGGCGCGCAGCTGCACCCGCAGCGCTCGCCGCTGCGCCTCCGTCGGCCGCGCCGGCGCTCCGGCAAAGCGCGCCAGCCGGATCGCTCTGACGTAGGCCGCGGCCTCGGGGTCAGATCGCAGCCGGTGCTCCAGGCCGGCCAGCGTCAGCCTCGCTGCGGCGGGGCGGCCGCAGCGCCGCAGCGTCCGCTGCAGCTCCGCCACCAGAGCCTCGTCGCTGTGCGGGGACCGCCGTGTGGCGGCCGCCGCGCCGAGGGCCGCCAGCAACGCGGCCACCACTGCCAGCACCTGCCACAGCGGCAGGCCACCCGCACCGTGACGGCCCCCGGCGGCGACGGTCTGGCGCCGCCCCGGGGGTGGTGGCGGGAGGTGCGCAGCCGGGGCGGGCAGGCGCGGGGCGGATCCGGTTCGCTCGTGCAGCGCCGGCAGCGGGACCGAGGTGGCCCGGGCGACGGCGCTCGCGGGCGTTGGGTCGAAGCGGACCCAGCCGAAGTGCGGGAACCACACCTCCACCCAGTTGTGGGCGTCGAGGTCGCTGACCCTCCAGCCGCGGGCCGCGCGATCGGCGGACCCGGTGGTGAAGCCGCCCGCGACCCGGGCCGGCAGCCCGCCCATCCGCAGCAGCAGCGCCATCGCGCCCGAGAACTGCTGGCAGTAGCCCCGCCGATCGGCGAACAGGAAGCTCTCCAGCGCAAACCGCCGCCACGGCGGGTCCTCGTCGTAGGTGAAGCCCCGATGCAAGAAGGCAAACACTCGTGCCACGAAGGCGTACGGGGTGGCGCCGCCGGCCAGCCGCTGGGCGAGGGCGTAGGCCCGACCGTAGGGCGAGCCCCGCAGACCGGCGGTGGCGCCGTCGTGGAAGGGCGCGAACAGGATCGGGGTGCTCACGTCGGGCAGAGTGGCTGAGGGCAGCAGCATCGAGCGATAGGGGGCCAGCGCGCCGGCGGGGTAGGCCGAGCCCGCGTGCGCCAGCTCCGCCTCCGACGGAACGGGCGAGTAGGTCTGCACCCGGTAGCTGCTGCCCGGGTGTAGCGGCGAGGAGACGGTCCAGGTTCCCGGCGCCAGCCCCGGCGAGACCGCTGCTCTCAACCCCTGCGGCGGGGCGGCGTCGCCGGCCGCTATCACCGAGTGGCTCTGCATGCCACTGATCGTGACCGTGATCGTCTGCGTGAAGCGGGCCAGCGCAGCGGGGTCGGGTGCCGGGAGGGGATCGGCCGGCACCACCCCGGGTACGAACCCCCGCCCGTCGAAGAGGTCGAGGTCCTGGACCTTCCACAGGTCGGGTCGGGGAGCTAGCACGGAGAACATCTCCCGGCCGGTCCGCGGCCAGTGCAGCGGGCCGAGGTGCTCGGCGAAGTCGAACTGCTCCGGTCGGGCCGAGGAGGGCACAGCCGCCAGCGACTGGACCTCCAGCCACGGACGGTGGGGATGAAGCGCGGGGGCCAGGAGCATCCCGGCGGCGCCGGCCAGCGCGGTCAGGGCGGCGGCCACCGGCAGCTGCGGGCCCCGCAGCCTGTCTCCCCACGCCAGCGCCGCCAGCAGCGTGAACAGCAGCAGCCCCTCCAGGTAGGGCAGTCGCGGCGCCAGCAGGATCCCCGGCAGCACCACCAGCACGACCAGCGGCAGCGAGACCCCGGCCAGCCATCGGCCCCGCAGCGGGCGGGGGGCAAAGGCCAGCAGCAGCGCGGAGGCGAGCAGCAGGCCGCCGGCTCCCAGCGTGATCACCATGCGCACCGAAGGCCCGCCGCCCAGCAGGGGCACGAGCACCGCGGGGAGCGCGCCGAGCCCGGTCCCGATCGCGCGCACGGCCGCAGCCAGTCGCAGGTGCGCCAGCCAGGCCAGCGGCATTCCCGACAGCGGCAGGAGCGCCACCGCCGCCGCGCCGGCAACCGCGATCCGGATTGCGCGTGAGCGGTCCCGCAGCAGCCGGGGCGTCTCCGCCACCAGCAGCGCCAGGCCGGCCAGGGCGAGCAGCCGCACGGTCGGGGCGGGGCTCATCAGGGTCCTCCAGCGGAGCACCCCGAGCAGCGCCAGCACCCCGAACACGACCAGGCGCAGCCGTGGGCGCTCCGCCGCCCTCGGCCCCAGGGTGCCTGCCGTCCCCGCGCCGAGCGGCTCGCGGAGCCTGAGCCCGACGGCGCTCATGCCCGGGGCGCTCCCGCCGGGACCCGGAGGCCAGTGACCGCGGGCGCGCCCAGGAGCAGGCCGTAGCAGCCCGCCACCCGGAGGCAGATCGGCGCCACCAGCCGGCTGGCCTGGACCTCCGGGAGCACGAGCACCGTGGCCTGCCCGTCGGCGGAGCGAAGGGCGCTCAACGTCGCGGAGGGCCGCGGCGCCACGAGGAACAATGCCCCGCGGCGGTGGGAAGGCGCCAGCGCCGGCGTCCGGGCCCGCGCTCCCCCCTGAACGAGCGCCAGACGGGCGTGGACCGCCGGCCACCGGGCCAGGTCGGGCTCCACTGTGGCCGGGCGCAGATCGCCCGGCGCCATCACCCGGCAGCCACCCCACCGCGCCAGCTCCAGCACCAGCGATGCCGCCGCCCGCACGGCGGCATCGAGGTCTTCGGCGGACCCGCCACCGCGCGGGTCGAGCAGGACCAGCGGGCGGGCGTCGCCGTCGGCCTGCAGCCGGCGCTCCAGCAGCACGCCGCTGCGGGCCAGCGCCGGCCAGTGGATGCGCGAGGCGGGCGTGCCCTCCCGGTAGGGACGCAGCCCGTCCACATCCACGGCCGCCAGCGGCGGGCCCGGCTCGGCGCCCTGCCTACCGGTGCCCGTACGTCCGGCCGCCGACCAGCTCACCGGCTCGGTGCGGGGCAGGATCAGGAGCTCCTGCGCGGCGTCCCGCCCGGGTCGCAGAAGCCGAGCGAGGCCCAAGGGGTCCCGCACGATCACCGCCGGCGGCGGCAGGCGGTGGCGGCCGCGGCGGCGCAGGCGAACCTCCACCTGGAGCTCCACGCGCCGTCGGCTGCGCAGCAGCCCTGGCAACCGGGCCAGCGCCGGCGCGGAGCCGACCAGCGGATCCACCACCTCCACCCCCACCAGTCCCAGCCGGCCCCGCTCCAGCTCCAGGACCGCCTGCACCGGCTCGTCCTCGAGCACCCGCTCACACTCCAGCCGCCGGCGCACCCACACGCGGCGGGCAGCCGCCCAAACCCAGATCGGCGCCGAGCACCCCAGCAGCGTGAAGGCGACGCCGGGAACCAGTAGCGGCGCGCTCCCGAAGGTCAGGGCGGCGAGCGTCAGCGCCACCCCGGCCAGCGCCACGCTCCCCGCGGGCCTCATCGGCGGCGGCTCACAGTGCCGCGACCGAGGCGACGGCGGCGTCCACGGCTTCGCCGGCACCGCCGGAATGCTCTGGGGCCATCACCAGCCGGTGGGCGAGCACCGGTCCCGCCAGCGCCTGCACGTCGTCGGGCAGGACGTGATCACGCCCCCCCATCATCGCGTTGGCCTTGGCCGCCCGCAGCAGCAGCAGGCCCGCGCGGGGGCTGGCGCCGAGCTCCACCCGCGGATCCTCGCGGGTGCGCCACAGCAGCTTGACGAGGTAGTCGTGCAGCGCCGGGGTGGCGATCACTCGCGTGGCCGCGTCCTGGGCGGCCAGCACCTCCGCCGCGGTGGCCACCGGCGAGAGCGCCAGGACCTTGTCGCCGGCGCCGTGGTCGGCCAGCATCCCCGCCTCCGCGCGGGCGTCGGGGTAGCCCAGGGAGATCTTGATCATGAAGCGGTCGACCTGCGCCTCGGGCAGCGGGTAGGTGCCCTCGTACTCCACCGGGTTCTGGGTGGCCAGCACCAGGAACGGCCGCGCCAGCTCGTGCGTCTGCACGTCGACGGTGACGCGGCGCTCCTGCATGCACTCCAGCAGGCCCGACTGCGTCTTGGGCGAGGCCCGGTTGATCTCGTCGAACAGCACGATGTTGGCAAACACCGGCCCGGGCCGAAACTCAAAGCGGCCCTCGCGCTGGTCATAGACGTTGGTGCCGACGACGTCCCCGGGCAACAGGTCAGAGGTCCCCTGAACCCGGGCGAACTGGCAATCGATCGAACGGCTGAGCGCCCGGGCCAGCGCCGTCTTGCCCACTCCGGGGAGGTCCTCGACGAGCACGTGTCCCTCGGCCAGCAGGGCCACCAGTAGATGGTCGAGGGTCTGCGGAGCCACCCGCACCGCACAGGCGATGTTGGCGGCGATCCGCTGAGCCAGTGCGGCGGCGGCCTCAGCGCGCTGCGGCGCTGCGGGGGCCCTGTCGGAGTCCTGCACCGCTCTCCTCTCCAGCGGCGCGCAGCCGCTCCACCTCGTCGAGCACCGCCCTCGCCACCTGCTCCTTGCCTGTCCTGGCCACCTCCCGCGTGACGCCGTCGGCGCTCAGGATCGTGACCTCGTTCTCGGTGGCGTCGAAGCCGATACCGGGCCTGGAGATGTCGTTGACGACGATCGCGTCGAGGGCCTTGCGCTCCAGCTTGCCGGCCGCCAGCGCGACGGCCTCTTCGCCGTGCTCGGCTGCGAAGCCCACCAGCAGCTGCCCCGGCCGGCGCCTCCGCGCCAGAGTGAGCAGCACGTCGTCGGTTGCCTCCAGCTCCAGCGCCGGCACGCCGCGGTCCTTCTTGAGCTTCGTGCCAGCCCGTTGCGCGGGCCGGAAGTCGGCCACCGCGGCCGCCATCAGCAGCACGTGGCTGTTGTCGAACTCCCGCTCGCAGTGCGCCGCGAGCTCGGCGGCGGTTGCGGCCGTGAGCACCTGGACCCCCGCGGGGGGCGCGAGCGTGAGGTTGGCGGCCACGAGCGTGACCTCGGCCCCGCGGTGGGCGGCCTCGGCGGCCAGGGCCAGACCCATCCTGCCCGAGGAGCGGTTGCCGATGTAGCGCACGCTGTCGATCGGCTCACGCGTACCCCCGGCGGTGACCAGCACCCGCACCCCGCGCAGCGTTCCCGGGCCCAGCAGGGCCGTACAGGCGCACAGGAGCTCCGCCGGCTCGGCCAGGCGGCCGATGCCATGCTCCCCGTGGGAGGCCAGCTCACCCTCCTGCGGCGCGATCACGCTCACCCCCCGTGCGCTCAGCAACCGAAGGTTGTCCTGGGTGGCCGGATGCAGGTACATGCGGTTGTTCATCGCCGGAGCCACCGCCACGGGGCAGGTCGCCGCCAGCGCCGCGGTGCTGAGTAGGTCCTCGGCCGAGCCGCGGGCGAGCTTGGCGATGGTATTGGCGCTGGCGGGGGCGATCAGGTACAGATCGGCGCGCTGGACCAGCGCCAGGTGGCTGATGGGCGCGCGCTCGGGCACCGCCTCACCGGGGTAGCTGCCGCGCGACGGGTCGGGCTCGAACTCGTCGCCGATCACCGGGGCCCCGGTGATCGCGGCAAACGAGGCTCGTCCGACGAAGCGCTCGCTGGTGGGGGTCTGGATGACTCGAACGGCGTGTCCGGCCCTGATCGCCAACCGAGCCGTCTCGATCGCCTTATAGGCCGCGATCCCGCCGCTCACTCCGAGGAGCAACCGGGCCATGGCGCGAGGCCTACCGGTAGTGGTACTTGAGCTTGCCCTGGGCGACTTCCTCCAGGGCGATGGTCAGGTAGTTCTTGGAGCGGGTCTGCACCATCGGCGGCGGGAACTCGTCGAAGGTACCCTCGCCCAGGTTGTGGTAGTAGGAGTTGATCTGGCGCGCGCGCTTGGCGGCGACGACCACGCTGGCGTAGTCGGAGTCGACGTGGTCCAGCAGCTTGTCGATGCGAGGAGAGATCAAGGCTTTCAGTGATCCTTTGCCGAAGGTCGGTGCCGAAGATCGGTCGCCGAAGGTCTCGACACAGGTTAGCGCTCGCCGGCCATCGCCCGGGACACGATCCTCTGAATCCCCTCGATGGCATCCTCCAGCCGGTCGTTGACGATCACGTGCGCGAACTCCGGGCGGGCCTTCAGCTCACCCTCCGCGGTCCGCAGCCGTTGCACCACCTCGGCCGGGGTGTCGGTTCCGCGCTGGGTCAACCGGGCCCGCAGCGCCTCCCGTGTGGGCGGCGCGATGAACACGGCCACCGCCTCGGGCATCGCCTCGCGGACCTGGCGGGCGCCCTGAACCTCGATCTCCAGTACGACCGGTCTGCCGGCCCGCAACCGCTGCTCCAGCTCGGAGCGCAGCGTGCCGTAGCGGTGGCCGGAGTACGCGGCGTGCTCGACGAAGTCCCCGCGGCTGACGCGCCGTGCGAACTCCTCCTCGGTGAGGAAGTGGTAGTCGCGACCGTCCTGCTCGCCCGGGCGGGGGGGGCGGGTGGTCGCGGAGATCGAGAGCTCCAGCTCCGGCACACGCTCCAGCAGGCCGCGGATCAGGGTGCCCTTGCCCACCCCTGAGGGACCGGTGATGACGAACACCGCGGCCACGGTCTGAGGTGTGGGTCTGACTTCCTGGCGCGGCTAGCGGCGGCGCATCAGCGCGACCAGCTCGGTCCGCTGGCGCTGGGAGAGCCCGCCGATCGTCTTGCTCGGCGAGATCCGGCACTGGGTCAGAATCTTGTTGACCTTCACGCGGCCGTACTTCGGTACCGCGAGCAGCAGGTCGAACACCTTGGCCGTCTCCAGGTACTCGGGCGGTGCCAGCAGGAGCTCGTGGATCGGCTGGCGACCGGCCTTGAGGTCACGCTTGAGCTGGGCGCGGCGGCTGCGGATATCGTTGGCCCGCTGCAGCGCCTCCATGCGCTGGACCAGCGAGCGTTCGGGCGCAGCAACGGCTTTGGGTAGCGATTCGCTAACCGGCGGCATGGGCGGCGACTATACATCTTGCACCAGGGCGATCAAGGTCAATGGCGGCAATTCGACTGAAGCTCAACTTGAGGTAGAGCAATATCGAGTATGCTTGGGGCAATGTCCGAAGTTTGCAGGTAGTTTCGTGCTATAGAAGCCGACCTTCAGGGGTGGGCTCGAGCCGGCGCCGGAGGGGCGCTCACCGCGGTCCCAGCAGGGAGATCTCAGCCAGCTCGGCTGCGATCCTGAGCCCGGCGCTCGGGTCCCGGAAGCTCTCGGTGCCCACCGCGACCAGCTCGGCGCCGGCGCTGAGCAGCTCAGCCGGGTCGCGACCTCTCCCAACTCCGCCCATGGCCACGATCGGCAGCGCCACCGCCGCGCGCACGGCCTGCACGTGAGCCAGGGCAATCGCTCGCACCGCCGGCCCGGAGAGACCGCCGGTGCCGCCGCCCAGCCAAGGGGCCCTCGTGCGCGGGTGCAGGGCCATGCCCCGGACGGTGTTGATCAGAGACAGTCCGCTGGCACCGGCGTCCTGCGCCGCTCGGGCCACCTCGCCGACATCGGAGACGTTGGGCGTCAGCTTGACGATCAGCGGCTGGTCGTGAGCGGTCGCACGCGGTGCAGCAGCCGGGACAGCTCGCGTGGTCGGCCCCCATGACCAGCCCCGTCTCCACGTTGGGGCAGGACACGTTCAACTCCAGCGCCGCCACCTGCGGCCGGGAGGCGAACGCCTGCACGAGCTCGGCCACCTCCTCGCCGCTGAAGCCCATGACGTTGACGATCAGAGGCACTGACAGCTCCGCCAGCTGGGGTAGGTCCTCGGCCAGATGACCTGGACAGCCCCTTGTTCGGCAGGCCGATCGAGTTGAGCAGTCCGGCGGGCAGCTCCCAGAGGCGCGGGGGCGGGTTGCCCTGACGGGGCGCCAGCGTCACCGTCTTTGAGACGAACGCCGAGAACGGAAAGCGCTCCAGCAGCGCCTCGCCGAAGACGCGCCGAGCGGCGAAGCGCCAGTTGGGCCGGCGTGCCGCCGCGCGCACACAGCCGGCGCACAGCCTCGAGCATCGCCGGCGGCCCGCACGCGTAGACCTCGTGCTCGGGGTCGGCGGCCAGGGCGTCTACCAGCAGGTCGGTGACGAGCCCGTGGTGGCCGGCGCTGCCATCGTCGGTGGCCAGCGTGACGTTCTGCAGCAGTGAGCCCCCCGGCACCCGCGCTGCGTCACGGAAGCCCAGCAGCGCGCGGGGACGGGGATCCAGCCGGTCCTGGCAGATCGCCAGCGGCGCGATGCCGACGCCGCCGCCCAAGAGCAGCGGGGTGCGCCCCGCCCGGGGCGGCGCGAACCCGTTTCCCAGCGGCCCGACGAGCAGCAGCTGCTCACCGGCGGCGAGCTGGCACAGCCGGGCGGTGCCGGGTCCCACGTCCTCCAGCAGGAACTGGAGCGGCAGGCGGCCCGAGGCCCGGTCGGACACCTCTGCGGTCCGCAGCACGCTGAAGGCCCGCGGCAGGAACGGTCGCTCGCCCTCTCCCCCCGCCCCACCGCGCCGCCGCGCCGCCGCGCCGCCGCGCCGCCGCGCCGCCGCGCCGCCGCGGTGAGCATGTAGAACTGGCCGGGGGCCGGCGGCGGTCCTCCGGGGTCCTCGCAGGTCAGGACCGTGTAGGCCCCCAGCCGCTGCACGTCAGTGATCACGGCGGCGCGGCGGCCGAAGGGTGCCGCCACGCGCGCGGCGCCGGCCGGCGCCACGCGCGCGCTCAACGCACTCCAGCCGAAGCGGCGTGGATCTCCTGCAGCGAGAGCACCTCGGGCTCGCCCCGCCGGGCTGCGGCGATCGCCCGGGCCGCGGCCATGCCGCCTGCGATCGTGGTGATGCAGGGGATCCCTCGGGCCACGGCGGCGGCGCGGATCTCGTACCCGTCGGCGCGGGCACCGGTGCCCACGGGGGTGTTGATCACGAGGTGAACCTCATCACGCTCGATGCAGTCGACGACATGCGGCGAGCCCTCGCCGAGCTTGTTGATCACCCGAGCGGGGATGCCCATCCGCTGCAACGCCTGCGCCGTGCCCCGGGTGGCGACGATCTGAAAGCCGAGGTCGTGCAGCGAGGTGGCGATGCCGGTCGCCGCCGCCTTGTCGGTGTCCGCGACGGTGAGAAAGGCGGTCCCGCCGGGCGGCAGCCGGGCCCCGGCCGCGGCCTGGGCCTTGGCGAAGGCGGTGGGAAAGTCCCGGGCGATGCCCATCACCTCGCCGGTGGATCGCATCTCCGGACCCAGGAGTGAGTCGACGCCGGCGAAGCGGTCGAAGGGCAGCACCACCTCCTTGACGCAGACGTGGCCGCGGGCCGCGGTAGGCGGCAGCTCAAGCTCGGCGATGGTCGAGCCCAGCATGATCCGGCAGGCGAGCTTGGCCAGGGGCAGTCCGATGGCCTTGGAGACGAACGGCACCGTGCGCGACGCGCGCGGGTTGGCCTCGATCACGTGCAGCCCCTCCTCGCCGTGGATGGCGAACTGCACGTTCAGCAGCCCCACCACGCCGAGCGCCGTGGCGATCGCGGTGGTCTGCTCGGCGATCAGCGCCAGCATCTCCTCCCCCAGCGAGTGCGGCGGCAGCACGCACGCTGAGTCGCCGGAGTGGATGCCGGCCTCCTCCACGTGCTGCATGATGCCGGCGATCCACACTTCCTCGCCATCGCAGAGGGCGTCGACGTCGACCTCGATGGAGTCCTCCAGGAAGCGGTCGAGGTAGATCTCCGCGCCGCGCCGGGTCCCGGTGCGTTGAAGGTACTCGGCCAGGCCCTCGACGCTGTAGACGATCTCCATGGCCCGGCCGCCGAGCACGTAGCTCGGCCTGACCAGCAGCGGGAAGCCGACCTCGTTGGCGCGGTCCAGTGCCTCCTGAGGAGAGCCGGCGGTGGCAAAGGGCGGCGCCTTGAGGCCGAGACGCTGCAACAGCGCTCCGAAGCGGGAGCGGTCCTCGGCGAGGTCGATGGCGTCGATGCCGGTGCCGAGGATCCTGATCCCGGCCGCCTCCAGTCCGGCGGCGAGCTTCAGCGGCGTCTGACCGCCGAACTGCACCACCACTCCTTCGAGCTTGCCGCGCGCTCGGCTTCCGGCCTCGCCTGATCGCCCGGCGCTCGAATCGTCCAGCTGGTTCTCCACCTCGCACACCCCCAGCACGTCCTCCAGCGTCAGCGGCTCGAAGTACAGCCGGTCGGAGGTGTCGTAGTCGGTGGAGACGGTCTCCGGGTTGCAGTTGACCATCACCGCGGCGCGTCCCTGCTCGCGCAGGGTCTGGGCGGCGTGCACGCAGCAGTAGTCGAACTCGATCCCCTGTCCGATCCGGTTGGGTCCCGACCCCAGGATCACGACGCTGGGCCGCTCGTCACGCTCCACCTCGTGGCTGGCTCCGTGGGGACCGGGTCGCTCCCAGCCCGAGTAGAAGTACGGCGTCCGGGCGGCGAACTCGGCGGCGCAGGTGTCCACGGACTTGAAGGTCCGCACCCCGGCGAAGGGCGCCTGCGGGTCGGCCACCAGCTCGGCCAGCTCGGCCAGGAACCAGGGGTCGATGCTCGTCAGGCGGTGCAGCCTCCCGAGGTCGATCCCGCGGCGCAGCGCCTCCAGCAGGTGGTCGAAGCGCTCGGCGCCGGGGGCACCCACCGCCTCCAGGAGCGCCTCTTCCGCAGCCGGCGAGTGGGGGTGGGAGTCGAGCTCGCGTGAGCGCAGGGCCTTGGAGAAAGCTTGCTTGAACGTGCGTCCGATGGCCATCGCCTCCCCCACGGACTTCATGTGCGTGGTCAACCCGGCCTCGGCCCCGGGGAACTTCTCGAAAGCGAAGCGAGGCCACTTGACCACGCAGTAGTCGATCGCCGGCTCGAAGCTGGCCGGTGTGGCGCGGGTGATGTCGTTGGGGATCTCCTGCAGGGTGTAGCCCACCGCCAGCCGCGCCGCGATCTTGGCGATCGGAAAGCCGGTGGCCTTGCTGGCCAGGGCGCTGGAGCGAGACACCCGCGGGTTCATCTCGATCACGACGATCTCGTCGGTTTCCCGGTTCACCGCGAACTGGACGTTGGAGCCGCCGGTCTCCACTCCGACGGCGCGGATCACGGCGATGGCCTGGTCGCGCAGCGCCTGGAACTGCTTGTCGGTCAGCGTCTGCTGAGGCGCGACGCAGACGCTGTCGCCGGTGTGCACCCCCATCGGATCGAGGTTCTCGATCGAGCAGACGATCACGACGTTGTCGGCACGGTCACGCATCAGCTCCAGCTCGAACTCACCCCAGCCGAGCACCGACTCCTCCAGCAGCACCTGCCCGATCGGAGAAGCGTCGATGCCCCGCCCGACGATCCGCTCGATCTCTGCCTCGGTGCGGACGATCCCGCCGCCCCGGCCGCCGAGTGTGAACGCGGGGCGCACGATGAACGGCAGGCCGATGTCCGCCAGCACCTGCCGCGCATCGCCCACGCTGTGGGCGATGGTGGAGCGCGGCACCCGCAGGCCGGCGGCGGTCATCGTCTCCCGGAAGCGCTCGCGGTCCTCAGCCCGGTCGATGGCCTCGTAGTCGGCGCCAATGAGCTCCACCCCGTGCGCGGCCAGGGTGCCGTCCTCGTACAGCGCCTTGGCCAAATTGAGCGCTGTTTGCCCTCCCAGAGTGGGAAGCAGGGCGTCGGGCTGCTCGCGCTCTATCACCTGCGCCACGGTGCGGGGCAGCAGCGGCTCGATGTAGGTTGCGCTGGCCACCTCGGGATCGGTCATGATCGTGGCCGGGTTGGAGTTGACGAGCACCACCTCGTAGCCCTCCTGCATCAGCACGCGGCAGGCCTGGGTGCCCGAGTAGTCGAACTCGGCGGCCTGGCCGATCACGATCGGGCCGGAGCCGATCAGCAGGATCTTGTGGATGTCCCGACGTCGGGGCATGGCTCAGGCGGCGGCGCGAATCTGCTCGACGATCCGGTCGAACACGTACAGCGAGTCGTGGGGGCCCGGCCCCGCCTCCGGGTGATACTGCACCGTCGCGCCGGTGACCTCCCGCAGCGTCAGACCCTCGACGGTGCGGTCGTAGAGGTTGATGTGGGTGAGCTCGGCGGCCCCGAAGTCGGTCTCCCAGCGCACCGCCTCGTCGCGCTCGATCCGCCGCGACCCGTCGGGGCCCAGAACGGCGAAGCCGTGGTTCTGGCTGGTGATCTCGGTGCGGCCGCTGAGCAGGTCCTTGACCGGGTGGTTGGCGCCGTGGTGGCCGAAGGGCAGCTTGTAGGTCTCCAGGCCGACGGCGCGGCAGAGCAGCTGGTGGCCAAGGCAGATTCCGTAGACCGGGAGCCGGCCCACGAGCTGGCGCACGGTTTCGACGAGGTAATCGAGCGCCGCGGGGTCGCCGGGGCCGTTGGCCAGGAAGATCGCGTCGGGCTCAGCGGCCGTGAGCTGCTGAGGGGAGGCGCCGCAGGGATGGAGCTCCACCGTGACCCCCCGCTGGCGCAGGTTCCGGATGATGGAGAGCTTGACTCCGGTGTCGATGACCGCGATCCGCAGACCGTCCCCGGCGGCGTCGGCCGTGGGATCGCTCTCGGGCGCCAGCGTCACCGGCTCCGTGGGGCTGACCTGGCGGGCCAAGTCGCGACCGGTCATGGAGGGCTCGGCGTCGATCAGCTCCCGGGCGTCCGAGAGGGGAATCCCCGCCGGGAACAGGCCGCCCTTCATCGCCCCCTGCTGGCGGATGTGGCGCACCAGCGCACGCGTGTCGAGGTCGGTGATGGCGGGGATGCCGCAGTCGCTCAGCCAGCTCGTCCAGCCGCCCTCGGCCCCGGGCGCATCCTCCCGGTCGACCGCGGCGCGCATGATCGCGGCGCGAGCGTGGATGCGGTCCGATTCCATCGCCTCCGCGCTGACGCCGTAGTTGCCGATCTGCGGGTAGGTGAAGGTGATCAGCTGCCCGGCGTAGCTCGGGTCGGTCACCGCCTCCTGGTAGCCCGACATGGAGGTCGTGAACACGATCTCGCCGACGGCCGGGACATCAGCGCCGCACGCGATCCCCTCCCAGCGGCTGCCGTCGGCCAGCAGCACGTAGGCGGTGCTACTCACCGGCTGAGCGCCCTGGGCTGGCGGAGCGCCTCCTGCCGAAAGGCGACGCCACCGGCCGCCACCGTCAGCAGGACCCGCCCCTGCAGCCGGCGACCGTGAAAGCAGCAGTTCTGCGAGCGGCTGGCGTAGCCCTCGGCGCCGACCTCCCACTGGGCACCCAGATCGACCAGGCACAGGTTGGCCGGCTCCCCCACCGCGATCCGCGGCAGCGGTAGGCCGTACAGAGCGCCACCGGCGGTCATCCGCTCGACGATGGTGTGAAGGTCCAACTCTCCGCTGAGGACGAGCTCGGTGTGGAGCGCCGCGAACGCCGTCTCCAGCCCCGTGGTTCCCATCGGCGCCTGCTCGAAGGGCACCTCCTTCTCGTGGGGGGCGTGAGGGGCGTGGTCGGTGGCCACGCAGTCGATCACGCCGGTGCGCAGGCCCTCGATCAGCGCCTGCCGGTCGAACTCGCAGCGCAGCGGCGGATTCATCTTGAAGCGGCTGTCCAGCGTGCGCACGAGGTCGTCGGTCAGCGTCAGGTGGTGGGGCGTGGCCTCTCCGGACACGCGGGCGCCCCCCTGCTTGGCCGCGGCCAGCGCCTGCACCGACTCGACGCTCGAGAGGTGCTGAAAGTGCACCGTGGCGTCCTCGTAGCGGGCGATGGCTGCGTCACGGGCCACCATCGTCGATTCCGAGATCGATGGGATCCCGGCCAGGCCGAGGCGAGCCGAGACGGCTCCCTCGTGCATGACGCCGTCGGCCGAGAGCGCGGGATCCTCCTCGTGCAGGGCGACCACCCCGCCGGCGAGCCGCTGGTACTGGAGCGCCCGGCGCAGCATCCCCGCCGAGACGAGCGGCCGCCCGTCGTCGGTGAAGCCGAGCGCGCCGGCGTCGCGCAGCGCCGCCATCTCGGTGAGCTCGCTGCCGCGCAGCCCCCGGGTGATGGCGCCCAGGATCCCGACCGGGATCCGAGCCTGCGCGGCCGCGGCGCCGACCACGGACCCCAGCACGGCGGCGTCGTCGAGCACGGGGGCGGTGTTGGGCATCGCGATCACCTGCACGAACCCGCCGGCCGCGGCGGCGGCCGTCCCGCTCTGCAGGTCCTCCTTGTGCTCCTGCCCGGGGGAGCGCAGGTGGACGTGCGGGTCGACGAATCCCGGCAGCAGGTGGCGCCCGGTGGCCTCCACGATCTCGGTGTGCTCGGGGGCCGCCAGCGAGCCCGGGGCGCTCAGCTCGGCGATCCGGCCCCGGCGGATGAGGACGTCGTGGCTCTCGTCGATGCCGGTGCGGGGGTCCAGCACATGCGCGCCGCGGATCAGCAGCTCTGCCGGCTCGGCCGGGCGCGCGAACAGCTGGGGGTGTCCGGTGAGCTCGTTCATCGCCTCACCTCACGCCACCGCCGCCAGCGCCGGCACGCCCGCTAGCAGCTCGTAGAGGACCGCCATCCGCACCGCCACTCCCGCCTTGACCTGCGCGCCGATCAGCGCCTGCGGGGAGTCGATGGCCTCGCCGGAGAGCTCGACCCCCCGGTTCACGGGTCCGGGGTGCATCAGCAGCTGCCCGGGACGCAGGCGGCCCGCGGAGATCTGGTAGCGCGCGGAGTACTCGCGCAGCGACGGGATGTAGGACTCGTGCATCCGCTCGTGCTGCATTCGCAGCACGTAGACGACATCGGCCTCGTGCAGCCCATCCAGGCTGGCGGTGGACTGACAGCTCAGCGATTCGATCTCCCGCGGGATCAGGGTGGGCGGCCCGGCCACCGTCACACTGGCCCCCATCCGCGTAAAGGCGAGGATGTTCGAGCGCGCCACGCGGGAGTGGAGCACGTCGCCGACAATCCAGATGCGAAGGCCCTCCAGCGACCCGAGTCGGCGCCGGAGGGTGAAGACGTCCAGCAGCGCCTGGGTGGGGTGCTCGCGCTTGCCGTCGCCGGCGTTGATCACGCTGGCCGCCGTCCAGCCGGCCACGAGCTGCGCCGCCCCGACCTGCGGGCTGCGGATCACGATCGCCGCCGGGTCGTAGGCCGAGAGGGTCTGCACGGTGTCCTTCAGCGACTCGCCCTTGTCGACGCTCGAGCCCTGCGAGCGGACGCTGACCACGTCGGCGGAGAGCCGCTTGGCGGCGAGCTCGAAGCTGGAGCTCGTGCGAGTGGAGGACTCGTAGAAGAGGTTGACCACGGTGCGCCCGCGCAGCGCCGGGACCTTCTTGATCTCTCGGCCGGAGACCTCGGCGAAGGACTCGGCGCGGTCCAGGATGCGCTCGATCCCGGCCCGATCGAGGTCGTCGATCGAGATCAGGTGACGTCCAATGCGGCTCATGCCGCCCTGGTCCTCCGTCCCGGCTCGTAGGCTGGGCCCATTGCCACCTCGTCGACGCCATCGACCTCCTCGATGCGGACGTTCACGCGCTGGTCCTGGGAGGTGGGAAGGTTCTTGCCCACGTAGTCGGGTCGGATCGGGAGCTCGCGATGACCGCGGTCGATCAGCGTGGCCAGCTGCACCCGGGCGGGGCGCCCGTAGTCGAAGATCTCGTCGATCGCCGCCCGGACGGTGCGTCCCGTGTAGAGCACGTCGTCGACGATCACGATCGTCTGGGCGTCGATCGTGAAGTCCAGGTTGGTGGCGTGGACCACCGGCGCGGCCGGCCTGATGGCGAGGTCATCGCGGTAGAAGGAGATGTCCACGAAGCCGAGCGGCACCGCCTGCTCGAACAGCTCTCCCGCGAGCGTGTGCAGTCGCTGCGCCAGGTGGGCCCCCCGCCGCTGGATACCCACCAGTGCGACGCTGCCGTCCGGGTTCTTCTCGACGATCTCGTGGGCGATCCGCACGAGCGTGCGGCGCATGTCATCGCGGTCGAGGACGACCGTTGAGGCTGGCAAACGTGCTCCTTCCTAGCCTCTCGGGACCGGGTTAAAGGGGCTGACTGCTTCGCAGCGTAGCAACGGGCTCGGCGGCGGGCTGGCGCTGCTCGGCCGGGCGGTCCTGCCAGCGGATCAGCTCGGGCCGCCCCCGCTCGGCGAACGGGATCTGGATCTCGTCGAAGTCACGCGGCAGGACCGTGCGCTCGAACACCGCCCGGGCCTCGTCGCGGAGCTGGCGCACGGCGTAGCGCGTGGAGATGTGGGTGAGCGCCAGCAGCTGGACCTCCGCCTCGCGGGCCAGCGCCGCCGCCTGATCGGCGGTGGAGTGGCTGGTCTCGGCGGCTCGTCGGGCTTCCTCGCCGGCGAAGGTCGCCTCGTGGACGAGCACGTCGGCCCCGTGGGCGGCGACCTGGAGCGCGTCGCAGGGGCGGGTGTCCCCGGAGAGGACGAGCTTCCGGCCGGGGCGCGCCGGGCCCATGACCTGCTCCGGGGAAACGCCCTTGATGGTCTCGCCTCGCTGCAGGCGCCCGAATTCCGGCCCCGGGGTGAGACCGAGCTCGGTCGCCCGAACGGGATCGAACGCGCCGGGACGCTCGTCCTCGAAGAGCACGTAGCCGTAGGCCGGCACCCGGTGGCGCACCGCCACGGGCACGATCTTGTAGCCCTCGCGCCGGAGCGCCTCACCAGGCTCGAGCTCCACGAGCTGCAGCTCGAACTTCACGCGGCCGGCAGCGCGGAGCGCCAGCAGCAGCAGCTCCCGCAGCCCGGGCGGGCCATGGATGGCCAGCGGGCGCTCCCGGCCGCGCAGGTCGAAGGTCTTGAGCATCCCCGGCAGTCCCAGCCAGTGGTCGGCGTGGAAGTGGGTGAGGAAGATCTCGCTGAGGTCCAACAGTCCCACCGAGCTCACGAGCTGACGCTGGGTGCCCTCGCCGCAGTCGAAGAGGATGCGGTCGCCGCCACGGCGCACGAGCACCGCGGGTAGCCCGCGCCGCGCGGTGGGGATGGAGCCAGCGGTGCCGGCGAAGAACAGCGACAGGTCCACGCGGGCCAGTGTGTCAGCCGAGCGCCACCAATCCGAAAGCGATCTCGCTGCCGCGCACCTGCGCCCAGCCCATGGTGTGCACCGGCGCCCGGCGGCGCTCGGTGGGGCTGCCCGGGTTGAAGATCTGAAAGCCGTCGGCGGCCCGCTCGTGCAGGGGCATGTGCGAGTGACCGAATATCACGGCATCCGCATCGGGGAACCGGCGCCGCATCCGCGCGAGCCGTCCGGCGCGGGCCCCGGCGTCGTGGATCACGGCGATCCGGGCTCCCTCGGCCTGCACCACCCGGGTCGCGGCCAGCTCCGCGCGGAGCTGGCCGTCGTCGACGTTACCGCGCACGGCGAGGACCGAGCCGAGCGAGCGCAGCTCCTCCAGGACCTCCGGCGTGATCAGGTCGCCCGCGTGGATGATCAGCTCTGCGCGGCGCAGGCGCGCCACGCAGTCAGCGGGCAGCCGACGCGGCCCGCGGGGCATGTGGGTGTCGGAGATGATGGCGATCTCCATGGGTTAACCTCCTAGCATCGCCGGCGCCCGCCGCGGTCCCCGCGCCCGTAGCTCAGTGGATAGAGCGCCGCCCTCCGGAGGCGGAAGTCGCAGGTTCGAATCCTGCCGGGCGCGCTCTTTCGGAAACTGTCATATCTCCGGCTGCTGTGACGGGGCGGTTGGTCCTGCGACGGGCGGTGGGGTCCTGAGGCGAGTGTCAGAGAATGGTTCCCCATGGACCAAAATCGCCCCAGCTCTGTCCGGCCTACCGTATCCGCAGCCGCCCACGTGCGGTACGATCCACGACGGATTAGGGTCTCACCGGTGCGCAGCTTCGCCGTCAGGGCCGCGGTCGGCGTGGCCGTGACGCTCTCGGCGCTCAGCCCCACCGCCATCGCTGCGCGGCGGCCGTCGCGCAGCGAGAGCCGAGCGATCGTGAACGCCGTCAAGCACTCGCGCCTGACGCGCGCGGTGCCCACCAAGGAGTACAACGTCGTCCGCATCCGGATCTCCACCGCCGGGCACGGCTGGGCCAGCGCCGGGATCCTTGCCAAGCGCGCTTCCGGGACCAGGTGCAGGCCGCGGGGGTCACCCTCCGCCGCCAGGGGCGGAGCTGGCGGGTGAGGACGATCGGCGGCGATGGCCTCGGGTGCGGCGTACCGCGGGCGGTCGCCCGGGACCTCGGGCTCGGCTGCCCGTAGCGCACCAGCCTGCGGCCGGTTCGCGCAGGCCGCTATCCCATCCACACCCCGACGCGCCAGCCGACCGAGTGACGAACGCGCGGGGCCGGCGTCTGGTGGAGGACGTGCAGGACGTGCAGGCGGGAGACGTGCCGGGGCCGGCGGACCTTCCCGAGCCGGCAATGGGCGCGGGCAATCGCCCGGCGGGCGGCCGGGATCGTGAGGTGACGCAGGGGCGGCACCAGGCAGCGCGGCACGCTCGCGGTGACCGCGTAGCGCGTGAGCGCCGCGTCATCGACAGCGACAGCGACAGGGCTGGCCCCGACCCGCACGCGCCGGCCTCCGGCCATGAACTGCCAGAAGATGCGGGACGGAAGCCCCTGCACCACGGTGCCGGGGGTAGGTTGCGCTCGCAGATGCGCGGCGGGATTGAGAACGTTGTCGATGTCCCACTGGTCGATCGTGACCGACGGCTGGATCCCGCCGAAGACGTCCCAGCCACGGGCCGGCAGGGCCGCGCCGCCGGCGACCCGGAAGATCTTCCCGGTCGTGGTGACCAGGAAGGTGCCGTCCGCGGGGAACGGGCTGAGTGAGTTGAGCTGATCCGGGGTGATCGTGGTCACGGGCTGCGGGCCGCCGAAAGGCGCCCAGTCGGAGACCAGCAGCGGCGCGCCACCGGCGATCCGGTAGACGGGGCCGGTGCCGGTGCCGGTGCCGGTGCCGGTGCCGGTGCCGGTGCCGCTCACCTGCACGAACGTCCCGTCGGGGAACGGCGAGATCCCGCCCGCGCCCGCGGAGGCGGCCGCGCCGTCGAGATAGTCGCCGTCGATGTTGATGGTGACCCCGCCGTAGGTCCGGTCGACCCCGCCGGAGTACTGGTGGATGCGCTGATGGAAGGCCCACACGTTGCTGGGGACGTAGGGGTCGGCGGTCGTGAGGCGGCCGTTCCAGTCGGCCACCCAGATGTCGTCGGGCTCGACGAACGAGGTCCCCTGCGCCGCCGCGAAGTCGCTGATCCCCGACCCCCCGCTGCTGTAGACCCCGGAGAGGTAACCCTCGGCGTGCAGCGTAGACGTCCACGCCGACAGGAACGAGAGCACGGTGCGGGTCGCGCTCCCACCGGTGGAGTAGGCCTCCATGTCGAAGTAGATCGGGTTGCCCCTGCCGATGCCCACGCCCTGCGCGTTGGTAACCGCATCGCGCGCCGCGGCGGCGCCCTGCGAGGTCGCCTGGCTCGATGAGATCCGGGCGCACCCGCAGGAGTTCGTCGGTGCCTGCAGCCCCACGTAGGTGGGGATGAAGTGCCATCCCGCCGAGGTCTCGGTCGAGACCCACGACGAGGTCAGGTTGGGCTGCGAGCAGGCCATGTTGGCGCCGCCGAGGTAGACCCCCACGGTGCGGTAGGGCGAGCTCAGCCAGGCGGACATCGTGCCGGTGCTCGGGGTGGCGCAGGCGTCGAAGCCGAGCCCGATCGTGGGCCGGGCGGCGCGCGCGCGTCGCGGCGCCCCGGACGCGGCGCGCGCCACCGGGGCGCCGGCGGCGGTGGGCGGGCTGCTTACGGGCGGGAGCGTCCGCACTGCGAGCGCCCGCTGTATCAACCCTGGGTGGCGATCCCACGTGGCGCTCACCAGCAGGCGGCCCCGTCCGAGTGACAGGCGCGTGGAGCGCGGACCGCTGGGCAGCCCGCTCGCACTCGCGCCCGCCGCGGAGCCGGCCGAGAGCGGAGCCAGCAGCAGCGCCTCGGTGCGCCCGACGGCATGTGCGGGACAGTGCTGACCCCGGCCGGCTCGCCCCAGGTAGACGGCGTGACGGTCGAAGCGCACGCACGTCCCCGGGGCCCTGGCGAGGTCGAAGACCGGCCAGGACGCCGGCACCCGGACCGAGATGCCGAGGTAGCGGACGAGCTTCAGGTGTGGCGCTCGGGCGGCGGCCAGCGCCGTGGCGCTGCAGATGATTCCCACCAGCACAGCAAGCGTCGCGACTCTGGACGTGCGACTCACAGCGGGCGATCCTAGCCCATAAGTGCTGCTTTACGGCATATTTATCTCCTCAGTGAACCGGCGAGCGCGAGTGCGGGGCGACGTCGAGCTCGAACAGCCAGAAGTCGCGGCCGATCACCGGCACCGAGACGTTGTAGACCGGAACCGGCCCGATCCGCCCGTGAAAGGTGCCGGCGTGCGCGTGACCGTGCAGTACGAGGTCGGGCTCGTGCTGGCGGATCGGCGCGGCCAGCCGGTCCGAGCCGAGGAACGCCCAGATCCCATTCGGCTCGCCGGCGATCGTCTCCGGCGTGGGCGCGTAGTGCAGCAGCACCACGCGCACCGGGCAGACGGCGACCTCCCGCAGTCCCTGCTCCAGGGCCTCCACCTCCAGCGAGGTCTCGCCATAGACCTGGCGCAGCAGCGGCTCACCGAAGTCGGGCAGGTGCGAACCGGCAAACCCGCCCAGGAAGCCCTTGCTCCCGACGATCCCGACATCCACACCGCCTGCCCGACAGACCGTCCACCCGCGGTCGAGCACGGTGACCCCCGCGGACTCCAGCACGGACACCAGCTCCTGTGCCCGATCCGCGTGCCAGTCGTGGTTGCCGAGCACCGCCACCACCGGGATCTGCAGATCCGCGCAGGCCTCCGCCAGCGCCTGCGCCTGCTGGGGCTCGCCGTGGGTGGTCAGGTCACCGGCCAGCAGCAGCAGGTCGGCACTCGGGTCGAGCCTGGCGAAGGCCCGCCGAACCTCCTCGGGATGGTGCTCTGAGCAGTGGATGTCGCCGGCGGCGGCGATCCGCAGGCAGTGGCTGTTGGCGGGGGCCTGGATCACAGCAGCATGGACTACCCGCACGCGGGTATCTCACCCGATGATGGCCGAGAGCGACAACAGCCTGGAGGAGATCGTGGCAGCGCTCAAGGCGGTGGTGTCCACGCTGCGCCGGGCGGAGATCCCGTTCCTGCTGGCCGGCAGCTCCGCGGCCTGGGCCCGGGGTGCGCCGCCGCCCCACAAGGACCTGGACCTGATGCTGGCGCCCGAGGATGCGGAGCGGGCGGTGCAGGCGCTCGGGGACGCGGGCATGCGGACCGAGCGTCCGCCCGAGGAGTGGCTGTACAAGGCGTGGTGCGGCGACGTCCTGGTCGACCTGATCTTCGGGCCCTCCGGGCTGGAGATGAACGAGGCGGTGTTCGCACGGGGCCAGACGATCCCGGTGATGGCGATCAGCACCCCGGTGATGGCGATAGAGGACGTGCTCGTGACCAAGCTGAGCGCCCTCGATGAGCACTCGCTGAACTACACGCCGCTGCTGGGGATCGCTCGCGCGCTGCGCGAGCAGATCGACTGGCCTGCACTGCGGGCCCGTACGGGAGAATCGGCCTACGCCGAGGCGTTCTTCACGCTCGTGCGTGAGCTCGGCATCGCCCCCGGACAGGAGGGAACGGCTTCATCCCCCGGACCCAGCCGGGTCCGGGTCATCACCGGCGGCTAGAAGAACCGTCAGATCGCCGGCGGGTTCGGTCCGGGCGGGAGCGGACCGGGATCCGGCGTCGGGGTCGGTGGCTGAGGATCGGGGACGCTCGGCCCGGGGGGCCCCGGCACTGGAGGCGCAGGGCCCGGCGCCGGCGGTACGGGGAGGCCGGGACCGTTGCCCACCCTGACAATGTCTACGATCACCTTCACAGGACTACCCACCTTCACCAGGTCCCATGCGCTGCGGGTTATCTCCGCCCGATCGCTGGGTAGCGCAAGTCACGATGAAGGTGCTCGTGGTCACCAGCCAGCAGATCTCCGCGCAGGAAGTGCGGGACGCGCTGCCCGGCGATCTGGATCCCACTCAGGGCGAGGTGATGATCCTCGCCCCGGCGCTGGCCGAGGGCCGGATCAAGTTCTGGACCTCTGACGCCGACGAGTCGATCGCCCGGGCCCAGGAGGTGCAGGAGAGCAGCGTGGAGCAGATGCAGGGTGACGGCGTGGCCGCCCGCGGGGACACCGGTGAGAGCGATCCGCTGACCGCGATCGGGGACGCGCTCGGAACCTTCGCCGCCGACCGGATCGTGCTCTTCACCCGTGCTGAGGGCGGTCGCTACCTGGAGGACATCGATCCCGCGGAGATCCAGGAGCGCTTCGGCGTGCCCGTCGATCAGGTCGGCTGAGCTGCCAGCCGCTCCAGCTCGCGGGCCAGCCGCAGCGCGTTGGCCGGCGCGAAGCCCTCCCAGTCGTTGTTGAAGTAGGCGTACACCTCGTGGGTACGCCGCCAGTGCGAGATCCGCTGCGCCCAATGGTGCAGCTCGGGACGCGAGTAGTTGCCGCGGCGCCCGCGCGAGCCCCAGTGAAAGCGAACGAACCGCCACGAGCTCGTCGCCTCGTGGCTCTGGAACGGGCGCGAGGGATGGTCGCCGATGGTCAGCGCGACGCCGTGCGCTCGCAGCGCGGACATAACCTCCGGCACGAACCAGCTCTGGTGGCGGAACTCGATCGTGTGGCGGCCGGGCGGCAGCGCCGCCAGCCAGCCGTGCAGCCGCCGGTCGTCGCGGTGGAAGCTCTCGGGCAGCTGCCAGAGCACCGGCCCCAGCCGCCCGGCGTCCACGAGCGGGGCCAGCGGCGCATAGAAGCGCTCGATGCCCTGGGCGACGTCGGCCAGGCGCCGGATATGGGTCAGGTACCGGCTGGCCTTGACCGTGAACAGGAAGTCCGCCGGGGTCTGCCGCACCCATCCCGCCACCGCCTCCGATCGGGCAAGGCGGTAGAAGGTGGAGTTGACCTCCACGGTGTCGAAGCGCTCGGCGTAGAGCGAGAGCCACCGGCGCTTGGGCTGAGGCTCGGGGTAGAGCCCTCCCCGCCAGCTGTCGTACATCCAGCCCGAGCAGCCGATGCGTATGCGCTTCATCGCGGGGGTAGCACCCCCGGTGTTCGATGAGCTCGCTCTCCCAGCAGGCCGCCAGGCGGCTTGAGCGTCCTCCGCCGCCGATGCCCGATGCTGCAGATCAGGCCGAGTCCGAGCTGGCCGAGCACGTGAGCATCACCACCCATCCCTCCTCGATCCTACGGGCGCGGAAGGATGTCGATCGTGGCCGGCCCATGGAGCATTCGTGCGGGGCCTGCGTCAGGTGGCGGGATGGCTGAGCGCGAGGTAGTCGTCGTCACCGGCGCCTCGAGCGGCATCGGTCGCGCTGTGGCGCGGGAGTTCGCGCGGCGCGGGGCCGCGATCGGCCTGATCGCCCGCGGGCAGGCGGGGCTCGACGCGGCTGCTCGGGAGGTGGAGGAGCTCGGGGGCGTGGCCTACGCGCACGCCGCCGACGTGGCCGAGTACGACCAGGTGGAGGCGGCCGCCGCCGCCATCGAGGCGCGCCTGGGGCCGATCGACATCTGGATCAACAACGCCATGACCACCGTGTTCGCGCTCTTCGAGGACGTGGAGCCCGACGAGTACGAGCGCGCCACCCGGGTCACCTACCTCGGCACCGTTTGGGGGACCAAGGCGGCGCTCCAGCGGATGCGATCGCGCGACCGGGGGACGATCGTGCTGGTGGGCTCGGCGCTGGCCTACCGTGGGATCCCGCTGCAGGCCCCCTACTGCGGCGCCAAGCACGCGATCAAGGGCTTCTTTGAGTCGTTGCGCTGCGAGCTGCGCCACCAGGGCAGCAGCGTGCACGTCTCGATGGTGCAGCTGCCGGGCCTGAACACTCCCCAGTTCGACCACTGCCTGAGCCGGATGCCGCACCATCCGCAGCCGGTCAAGCCGATCTTCCAGCCCGAGGTCGCAGCCCGTTCGGTGTACTGGGCTGCCCACCACCGCCGCCGGGAGCTTTACGTGGGCCTACCCACCGTCTACACCATCCTCGGCAACAAGCTGGCCCCGTGGGTGGCCGAGCGCTACCTGGCGCGGACGGCGATCGACGGCCAGCAGAACGACCAGCCCTTTGACGGAGCGGCGAAGGCGAACCTGTGGGGGCCGACCGACTCCGACCACGACGAGGGGGCGCACGGGATGTTCGACAGCGAGGGCAAGCGCCGCAGCGAGCAGGCGTGGCTCAGCCGCCACCGGCGAGAGATCGGGCTGAGCGGCGCAGGGGTCGCGGTGGCCGCGGCTGGTAGCTGGCTCAGCCGGCGCAGGCCCTGAGGAGAGAGCCCGGCGCCGTCTCCCGAGTTGGTGGCGGTATCTTTGGGGCGTGCGAACTCTGCTGCCGGACCCGCCGCCCGCTCCCTTCGACGAGCTGCTGGAGCAGCGGCGGCGGTGGGGCGGGGATCGGTTCGACGAGGTGTGGGACGGTGTGCTGCACATGAACCCCTCCCCGCACCGCCGCCACGCCTACCTCCAGGCCCAGCTGATCGAAGCGCTCGCACCGCTTGGGCGCGCGCGCGGTCTGACCACCGTCGGCGAGTTCAATCTCGGCGTACGCGAAGACTTTCGTGTGCCCGACGCCGCGCTTCACAGCCCTGGTCCCGACGAGCTCTACAACTCCACGGCCGCGCTGGTCATCGAGATCATCTCGGCGAACGACGAGACCTGGGACAAGCTCGGCTTCTACGCCATCCATCAGGTGCAGGAGCTGCTTATCGTCGATCCCCACCAGCGCGAGGTCCACTGGCTGAGCCTGGCGGGCGAGAGCTACACGCCGATCGAGCGCAGTCGCTTAATCGCGCTTGGTCCCGCCGAGCTGGCCGAGCGGATCGACTGGCCGCCGGTCGAGCACTGATCAGCGACGACCCGCCAGCCGCCGCCGCGGGCGCCGGCCTGATGCTGCTCCGTCGCGACGCTTAAGATCCAGCCGCTGCGCCAGGCGGCTGGAGAGCGCCATGATCGTCAGTGCCGGATTGGCCGAGCCCTGGGTGGGCATCACGCTGCCGTCGGCGACGAACAGGTTCTCCACCTCCCAGGAGCGGTGGTCGGAGTCGACGACGCTGCGCTCGGGGTCGGTGCCCATCCGGCAGCCGCCCACGAGGTGGGCGTAACGATCGATCTCCAGCACGTCCTGGGCCTCGGCGGCCTGGAAGATCTCGTGCAGGGTGCGCTTGGCGAAGGCGATGCTCTTGCGGTCGTTCTCGCACTGGCTGTAGTCCATCCGCGCCACCGGCAGACCCCGGCTGTCGGTGACATCACCGGCCACCGTGACCCGGTTCTCCGGCTGGGGCAGCAGCTCGCACAGCACGCCGAGCGTGTACCAGTGGTTGAAGTCGCGCATGTACTCGCGCAGCGCTGGTCCCCAGTGGCCGTCGGCGAGCACATGCCCGGCCCATTCGATCGGCAGCGGCCCCACCGTCTGGATGGCAAAGCCCCGGTCAAAGCCCCTGGTGGTGTCGGTCTCGTAGAACTGCTCAGAGCAGATCTCCGGAGGCGGCGCCTTGTACATCCGCATCTCCTGGGGAAAGCGACCCGCCACCTGGGGGGCGCCCTGCACCATCACGCAGCGGCCCACCTGGTCGTTGCCGTTGGCCAGGCCGTGGGGGAAGCGACGGCTGGTGGAGTTCAGCAGCAACCGGGGCGTCTCGATGGAGTAGCCGGCCACGGCCACCGCATCGGCGCGCTGGAGGTGCTCGGAGCCGTCCTCGCGCAGGTAGTGCACGCCGGTGACCCGCCCGCTGCCCTCGTCGATCTCGATCCGGCTGACCATGCAACCGGCGCGGAACTCGGCCCCGTGCTCGATCGCGTCAGGGATGTGGGTGACCAGCGGCGAGGCCTTGGCGTTGACCTTGCAGCCCTGGAGGCAGAAGCCCCGGTAGATACAGTGGGGGCGGTTGCCAAAGGCGCCGTTGGTGATCCCCACGGGGCCGACGCGGACCTCGATCCCGAGCTGGCGCGCTCCCCCCCAGGCCAGCTCGGCCCCGCCGGCGATCGGATGCGCGGTGTGGGGGTAGCCGTGCGGGTCCCCCCAGGGCCAGAAGTCTCCGGCCACGGGCAGCTCCAGCTCCAGCCGCTCGTAGTGGGCCTTGAGGTCCGCATAGGCGATCGGCCAGTCCTCCGCCACGCCGTCCTCGGTACGGACCCTGAAGTCCGAGGGATGAAAGCGCGGGCAGTAGCCGGCGTAGTGCACCATCGAGCCGCCGACCCCGTGGCCGGAGTTGTTCTTGCCCAGCTGCACCGGGTCGCTGCCGCCGGTGACACGGTCCTCGGTCCAGTAGATCCGATGCGAGCCGGCCTCGTCAGAGACCCAGTCGCGATCGGGATCCCAGAACGGCCCCGACTCCAGCACCACCACCTTCCAGCCGCGGCGGGCCAGTCGCTGGGCCAGGGTGCTGCCCCCGGCGCCGGCGCCGACGATCGCGAGGTCCACCGGGTGGGCATCGTCGTAGCGCGCCATCCGCTCCTGGGGCACGGCGCGGCGGTGGACGTCGAGCAAGAAGGCGGAGTCGTTCTGAGGTGGACGCACCGCGCCGCGCAGGAGCGTGCGGGCGCCGTGGCGCAGCGAGTCGCCCCTCACGAGTCGCGGGCCCCGCGCTCGCGTGTGTCCTTGGCGGGGTCGCGCTGGAACGCCGGCGCTCCCTCCCAGCTCTCGCGCTGCCCGACCCCCAGGCGGGCGTAGCCGCGGGGATAGGCGGGTCCCCCGAAGCCGATCTCGTTCCACGCCCACGGATGGGAGTAGAAGGCACTCAGCACCGCGCGCATGACAACGCTCCAGGCCTTGGCCGGCGGCAGCTCGTCCCACACCTCACCGTGCAGGGAGCCCTTGGAGAAGGCTTCGATCACGCGGTCCTGAACCTCCCCGCCGCCACCGGCGAAGTCCCGGGCTCCGTGCTGGCGGGCGGCGGCGTCAAGTCCCCGGGCCACCCGGCGCCAGGTCTCCCGGTCATCGGGCATGTCGTCGTAGTGGAAGCCGTCGAGCTGGCCGGCGAAGAGCTTGGCGTCGACCATGTTCAGCACCGGGATCTTGGGCTCGCGGTCCTGGGCCATCACGCGGTCGCAGAAGGCGCCGAGCGTGGTCGCCTCCTCCCGGGTGAAGAAGCGAACCTCGGGCACCTGCTCCACACGCTCCATCACCACCCGGCGGGTAACCTCGTCCCAGTGGCCGGCCTCGTCGAGGACGTTGTAGTCGGGGTAGCGCCCGTGCATCTGCGGCGTGACGCCGTTTCGCTGGCGTGGCAGCTCCCGAGGGGAAGCGGGCTGGCCGTCCGGACGCAGGTTGGGCAGGTGGTGGGCCTGGCTGAAGTCGCGGCTAACTCGGATTCCCAAACAGCGAATGGGCACCTGGTTGGGTGCTCAGGCGAACTGGAAGCGTAGGGGCCGGTTCCCCCACCAGGGGATCTTCAGGTCGGGGAGCTGGGCGGTGCGCATGATCGGG
>JAABUJ010000607.1_pt1 | contig 66691 bp, 58 predicted proteins | sample 5559131 | NCBI WGS metagenome assembly JAABUJ01 (sample SAMN10711875, study PRJNA513366) | rock metagenome | isolation source: Antarctica rocks | place: Antarctica: Victoria Land, Mt New Zealand nord | collected 2016-01-07 | reverse complement strand
GAGACGCACCGCTTGACGCAGGTGCTCACGCACAAAGGTCTCAAATTGCTCTTGACTTCCCGTCAGAGCTTCGATATTGTGTTCAGTGAGAGTCATGGTATTCTCCTGGTTCTTGACTGATAACTGAGTACCAGTCTAGGATACCAGACTCTGATTTTACACACAAGTCAGTATACTACCTTTTTATCTTTGATATCTCAATCTCTATATGATTAACAATTTGTTCTTGTACTATTATATTTGATGGATACCAAATATTAATGTTAGCTAAATCTTTTGAATCAATTGCAGGATAGCTTACCCCTTTAGATAATGAACTGATTGAATTGATTATTATCTGTGAAGTAAGCAAGTAGAATAAATATTTAGGAATAATACTGTTCACTGGTGTTAATATAGCAAAACCAGTTGACGCAATCAAATTACTTTCTTCTGAGTCTATAAAAGCTATAGCCTTTAAGTATGTCCTTACTGTTGAGACAATAGTATCTCCTTTTCTAATAACTCTCCTTGCTCTTGTGGGTGCATCTTTAAAAAACATTTCTAATGGAGGGTTAATTAACCCATCAGACGAAACATTGCTTATATCAATATACCTTATTTTATTATCAGAATTTGTATCTTCGGTTAGTGATAATCTATTAATTTTTGCACAATATTTTGCTTTTTCAATTCGCCAATTCAACGGAATTTTTCCAAGCCATTCTATTCCAGAATCTCCCGTTTCAGCATCTGGATTTATTCCTTTTGTTACTGCTTGATTAATAATTGTAATACGTTCTTCTTTCAAAAAGTCTATAATTTTTTGTTTTTTTGTGACTAAATCATCAATTTTCTTAGTCTTCTTTTTCAAAAAATCTACAATTATTTGTTGTGCGTCAAGTGGTGGAGTTGGGATTTGCATATTATTTAGAATTGAGGTTGTCAACTGATTAATGGTAGAAGTTGAAAACAAACCAGATTGAGATGTAAACAGATTGGAATTAAAAAAATAGTAAAGAAAATCATAATATTGACTTCTAAAAATTGTCATGAATGCACCAAAAGATAAACCCTCTGTATTTTTGTCAATTAAGACATTTTTACCAATAAGCTTTACACTTCCATTTCTCGAACAAATTAATATATCACCAGACCTTGTAAATAGATTTTCTGGTATATTTTTTTTAACGTAAACATTGTCAGAGAATACAATTTTTCCATTCTGAATGTTGGATGATCGCAGTATTAAGACACCTTCTCCTTCATTTACAACTTCTTCAGGGCTATAAGTCAAACCAATTATAGCGTTGCCTAAATACTTAGCACGTTTAATCTCCCAGTTTTCTGGAATGTCACCAAGCCAATCAATATTTGAAGGTTTATAGGATGAGTATCTTTTCATTTTTGAACAATTTCTAGTAGGAGTCCTTCTGACTCTTTTTCTAATTTCAAAATATCTGCTCTAATTTCTTCCAGGGAGCGTAATGGCTGGTACTTGTAAAAATATTTTGTGAAGTTGATCTCATACCCCTTTTTATCTTTGCTTCTATCCATCCACGCATCTGGTACATGAGGCAATACCTCTTTTTTGAAGTACTCATCAATATCCTCTTTCAGAGGAATAATTTCAGTATCACGAAGCGATGCGTCTGATTTTGGATTGCCTTTTTTATCCAGTTCGATGTTTCCCTTATTATCCTTTAATGGTCTCTCGATAGTGACTTGCCAATAACCAAAGTCATCGTTATCAAAAATCTTTGTAAATTCTCCTTCAGTGAAATCGTCATAAATTTTGGTTATGTTCTTAATATGCTCATCACTAATTTCATTGCGTTTATTTCCCAGACTTTTTGACATCTTCTTATAAAAACTTACTACATTGATAAGCTGTACTTTCCCTTTCCTTTTTTCATCCTTTCTATTTGTTACAAGCCATATATAGGTTGCAATGCCTGTGTTATAAAAAAGCTCTGTGGGCATTGCAATAATTGCTTCCAGCCAATCATTTTCTATAATCCAGCGTCGTATCTCACTTTCCCCGCTTCCAGCTCCACCAGTAAACATCGTCGAGCCATTGAAAACTATCCCAATCCGTGCTCCCCCATTAGAATCCTTCATCTTTGAAATCATATGCTGCAAGAAAAGAAATGCTCCGTCGTTGATTCTTGGCAAGCCTGCGCCAAACCTTCCATTTTTCCCCTTCTCCGAATTCTCTCTTTTTATTTCTTTCTCAACCTTTTTCCATTCGACACCAAAGGGAGGATTGGAAAGCATGTAATCAAATTTCTCGTTTCCCAACTGATCTTGCGTAAAACTATTACCCAGTTTGATGTGATTTGCATTCTGCCCTTTTATGAGCATGTCTGATTTGCAAATAGCATAGGATTCGGGGTTTAATTCTTGTCCAAATAACTCTAATTGCGCGTCAGGATTTAGTTCATGCAAATACTCCTCAGCAATGGATAACATACCTCCTGTTCCACAAGCTGGATCATATAATGTTTTCACAATGCCTTTTTTTGTGAGCGCATCACTATCATCAACGAATAATAAGTTCACCATCAAGCGAATAACCTCACGAGGGGTAAAATGCTCTCCGGCTGTTTCATTGGAAGCCTCAGCAAACTTGCGGATTAGCTCCTCAAAGATATATCCCATCTCCATACTGCTTATTTTGGATGGATGGAGATTTACTGTATTCATTTCTTTTATCACTAAATAGAGGAGGTTTGCCTTATCAAGTGTTATGATTTCCCTTTCAAATTGGAAGTGTTCAATAATATCTCTTGCTGTAGAGGAAAAGCCAGTAATAAAATTTCTGAGGTTTGCTGCAAGATTGTCTGGATCGGCGAGTAGTTTCTGGAAGTCAAATTTACTTTTATTGTGGAAATTTAAGCCTGCAACCCGATTTAATATCGGATCAATGTTTTCAACCTTCAGGGATTGCACCTGTGCATACTGGTGAAGTACCTTTTCTTTTGTTGGAGCTAATACTTCATCAAGTCTTTTTAAGACGACAAGAGGTAAAACGACTTTGCCATAATCAGCTTGCTTATATTCTCCTCGTAATAAATCGGCAATCCCCCAAATAAGGTTGGCTTTTTCCTTAAAATTATTCATGCTTTTTTGTAAATCCTAAATCTACCCACGTATTATACGTTTTCAAAGTAAAATACAAAATGGGAAAAAATAAACTAAGTAATGAGGTGCTCAAGTAGTGGACTTAATTTATGAATGCTACCCACAACGGCAATCACAAGAAGGTTTCACTCCATCAACTTGTCCTATCCATTTCACTGAAATAATGGTTTCATCTTACCAGTCATGTCAATCCAACGTAAAGAGCTATCATTCAATTGTCTCATAAACGAACGTTTTTGTGACACCATAATCGTTACCCTGGAAAAAGAGTGTATAAACCTGTGAAATAGTATTAAAACTTATCTCTTTATCATCGTCTTACTCCTTGACATTGTTGTTGAGTTTTGAGACAATTAAGAAGATATGGCACTGCCTGAACAAAAGAAAAAACTCCTCAAAGCAAAAATTGCTGTTGCCCTTCACGACGAATTAGGAAGAGTTCCCAAAACAGAAGAAATCGAACAGGTATTTCTGATGGCAAGAGTCATGTACAAAGCAGTGCTTGGATTACATTTCCAACACAAGCAGCAAAAGAAAGATGGACAACTAGCTATCTTCTAATTTTCTGACAATACCTATATGCTTATTGGCTACGCCCGCATTTCGACCCAAGATCAGACCCTCAATCTCCAGCAGGATGCACTTGAAAAAATAGGGTGCAGTAAAATATTTACTGATACTATCAGTGGCTCAACAACACAACGAAAAGGACTTGATGAAGCATTAGAATATGTACGAGAAGGTGATACGCTTGTTGTTTGGCGGTTAGACCGTTTAGGGCGATCACTGAGACACCTGATTGAGACAATTACGAAACTCAATAATAGGAAAATAGGGTTTAAGAGCATCACAGAAAGCATCGACACGACAACCAGTGGAGGAAAACTAATCTTTCATATCTTCGGGGCATTGGCAGAATTTGAGAGAGATATTATTCGAGAACGAACGAATGCGGGTCTACAAGCAGCGAGAGCAAGAGGACGATTAGGGGGAAGACCAAAAGCAAAAACACTCAATACGTCAAAGAAAGTAGCATTAGCGCAATCACTCTACGATAACAAGAACAATACCATTGAGGATATTTGTAAAACTCTTACTATCTCACGATCTACCTTATACCGTTATATTAAGACAAAATAACAGAATTTTCATTGCGTAACTTCCCTGTTTGTACGGTTTTACCCATATATGAGGGAGTAGTTTGTTTTTCTTGCTCTTGATGGTACCACATGGCTCCTCAACTTCGGGGTAGTATGTTCCGCTTCGCTTCACATCTCCACCCACTCCGTTTCGCAGCGCATGTGGTTCAGGCGACGGTGCAAGAAAAAAACAAAAAAATGAGGGGGAATTAGTCGAACCAGATCAGATAAGGAGCGGTATCTTTCAGGCATGACAAAAAACATCTGTAGTATCACATCCTTCAATAAGAAAGAGTAGTATCTTCTTCTTTACTTCGCCTGCTTGGTTTCGTATACTCTCCTTTTGTCATTTTCAGACTTAGGAGATGGAAAACATGCACGAGACATTGAAGAAGTTGTGTGAGAAGCATAAGGATGTTCGCTTAGTGAAACAGGATAGTTACGAAGCAGGGAATTGCGAGGAAGGAACGAGGAACTTTATAGAAGAGTATTTTCCGAATCGGCGGGTACTGCGAGTCAGTGAACTCATTCCTTTTATTGAACAGAGTCGCGCTGTGCGCTCAGTTATCATCTACAAACTTCGTCCGCTTGAGAAGTCAGAACACATGGAAACCGCGATACACGAGTCATAGCCCCATATATTTATGGGGCTTTTTTCTTACACTACGCAGCTCTTGGGACGAGACACATAGGGAAACTCAACAACGCTTTCTGGCTAAATGCTGACTGGTATCCTCTATCCAACGGCTGGTACCGCCCATGTACTGGGCATGACACCCTGGCAACAACGACGCGAATTGGCATACTCGATTTCGAGCGTTTTCGGGCAGAAGTCGCAACTGTGGTATCACCTGCCGCCACAGGATACCTTCAACCTGTTAGCACACATTTACGAGCTAGAGCCGCAGGAATATCGCAAGCGACGCGACTTTTTGATCGACGTGTTCGATATCGGTGAACATATGCGAACACCAACGCGCAAACTGAGCCTCGGCGAACGTATGCGCTGTGAGTTGGTGGCGGCATTGTTGCATAAGCCAAGAGTGGTTTTCCTGGATGAGCCGACAATAGGACTGGATGTCATCGCTAAACAGCGTATTCGCGAACTGATTGGGCAGTTGAATAGGGAAGAGGGATTGAGCGTTCTGCTCACATCGCACGACGCAGGCGATGTCGAACAGGTATGTCGTCGTGCCATCGTTATCAATCATGGCGAAATCATTCTCGACGCACCTGTAGCGACGCTGAAACGTGACTACTTGAAAGCCAAAACAGTTGACCTGTTGTTAGGCGAGCCTGCCCAATCATTACTGAAAACAGATACCGTCACAGGAATGCAACGTTTGAGCGTCCAATCAATCGGCTCTATTCACGAAGAGTTGCAAGGTACGACAGGGGTAAGCATTATAAAAGCCAAAGGCTATGAGTTGCGGCTAGAAATTGACACGGCTCGTAGTCCGTTAGAGCCAGTCATTGCCGCGATCATGCAACAATGTCATATTCAGGATATGACCATCATTGACCCTCCGATGGAGGAGATTATCGCGGCAATTTATAGCGAAAAGGGCAATGTAACGCTAAATCACGTGGCGCAACTAGACGAGCAAGAGAAGAGTGCACCATTAGGCCGAGGAGAGTAAGCAATATGGAAACGGTGGTTGAGCAGCAATATATCCCCATTAAGCGTAAAAGACGTTGGTTCGGCATTGGCAAGTATGCCGCGGTCTTTCAGGTCAGTATTGCGAATAATCTGGCCTATATGATGGAGATTTTTTTTCGTGCGCTCATGCTGATTGCGATTGTCTTTATTCTCAGTCAACTATGGAAGACGACCTACGCAATACATGGCTCAAAGACATTGAGCGGCTTCAGCATCTCTGATATGATATGGTATCTTTGCGCGGCTGAGGCTATCGCAATGAGCCTACCACCCCTGACACGGCGTATCGACGAAGAAGTGCGCTCCGGTCAGCTTGCCTATCTGATAGGGCGTCCGTGTAGCTATGTGCTGTACAACTTCGCACACTACCTGGGAGAGCGACTTGTACGCTTCAGCATCAACTGTATTGTAGGGATAGGGCTAGCCTTGCTGGTTGTAGGACCCCCACATTTCACGTGGCGAGGTGTATTGGCGTGGCCGCTTGTCGTCTTGCTGGCGTTCGGTATCGAGTTCGTGTGCTACTTCGCAATTGGGTTGCTGGCTTTCTGGACCGAGGAGACACAATCGTTCGCGTTTTTGTATAGCCGCGTGACGCTGGTACTGGGCGGTGTGCTGGCACCGTTAGAGATTTTTCCGCAACCGTTACGGAGTATCGCCCAGGCTCTACCGTTCAGCACAATTCTATACGCACCCGCACGCACACTGGTTCACTTTGAGGGGGACCGTTTTGGCTGGACACTGCTACAACAAGGTATAACGCTATTTGTAGGAGGTGTGTTACTGTTGGGGTTGTATTCACTGGCGATGCGGCGCGTCAATATCAATGGAGGGTAGCGACATGTTCAAAAAAGGTCTGAGTACGTTGCGCTTTGTAGGAGCGTATGCCGTTGCGAATCCGCAATCGTCGCTCGAATACCGTACAGCATTCTTCGTTCAAGTTGTTACGATGATGGCGACCGATTGCCTGTGGCTCTTTTTCTGGTGGACCTACTTCCACCAATTTCCACTGGTGCATGGCTGGCAGAATACTGATATTGTTATTCTATGGTCGGTCTCTGCATGCGGCTTCGGATTGGGTGCGGGTATATTCGGCAACACACGTCAACTGTCGGCCCTTATCATAAAGGGCAGCCTCGATGCGTATCTCGGCATGCCGCGCTATGTCTTGCTGCACATCAGCATTGCGGCATCCGACCCGACAGCATGGGGCGATGTCATCTTTGGCATTGGCGCATACATCGCTTTTTTGCATCCTGATGTCTTGCATCTTGGCCTATTCCTGTTATTGACCGTCTTTGTCTGTTTCATTTTTACTGCCTTTGCCATTTTGCTCGGCTCCCTGGCATTCTTCCTGGGCAATACTGAGGGCTTGATGCAGCAGATGTTCGGGGCGTTGGTCTCGTTCAGCACCTACCCAATGGACATCTTTCAAGGGGCAGTACGTTTGCTGCTCTTCACCGTCATTCCAGCAGGTTTCATCTCGTTCATACCTTTGCAATTACTACATCAGTTCTCGTGGCTTCTGCTAGGTGTGCTGGCAGGCTTCACAACGTTGTTTATGGCTATAGCGGCAGGTGTGTTTCACCTCGGACTGCGCCGCTATGAAAGCGGCAACTTAATGGGGATGCAGGGATAAAATAAAGGTTATCCTCTTGACAACACAAAGATTTCATGATATAAATAGGTCATAGAGACATGTCATACTAACATGTCTTGTAGACATTCAAGAAAAGAAGAAAAGTATACAACGATGTACGAACTGACGATTCTTGGACAACTGATGCGTTATCCAGCTCATGGATATCTTATAGCCAAAATTATTAACGATATGATTGGTCCCTATGCTCATGTCAGCAATGGTCGGCTCTATCCTTTGTTGGCAAAATTGGAGAAGTCAGGACTGATTACGCTTCATGTCGGAGAAGCACACGTACAGCAAGGAGACCGTCAGTTGCGAAGTTTTGCCATTACAGAGGCAGGACGTAAACGCTTTCATGAGCTGATGATGGATACCACCTCAAATCCGGGGGAGTATCAGAAGTTGTTCAAACAAAAGGCCGCCTACTTCATGTTTCTTAAGCCTGTGGAACGCTTGCGTCTGATTGACCACTATATCAACTATTGTCAGGCCCACATTCTACATTTGACAGCAGAGGCCGAGGATATGTCCCGCGAATTCGTCAGTTGGGGTACCGAAGCCGAAATCGAAGTTAATGGCCGCTTTATCAAGGATGTGCTCAACGTCATGCAACATAATATAGAGCAATGGGAGCAGGAACTACGCTGGGTCAAAAGCTTACACGAAAATGAGAGCACTGCTATTCAAGAGGGCAGCATTCACCATTACGAGACATTGTAAGTGCCTGCAAATGTATTAAACTCTTTTACCTGTGTATAGGAGATATTTATCATGGAAGCGAAACCTATTGGTTCACAGCAACCGAAAAACAAAAAGGATAGCATTATGTCGTCTGCCCAACCAGAGGACAAGACATTCATAACCACTCCATCAGAGCAGCAAAAACAAACGAGTGGAAGTGGCAGCCGTATTCGTGGTATCGCACTTGTTAGTGTTCTCGCGGCACTTATGCTCACGTTGCTGCTTGAGGCACTAGATCAGACCATTGTTGGTACCGCTTTACCAAAAATAGTTGGCTCACTACAAGGCTTTGACCGCTACACATGGGTTGTAACGGCGTACCTGCTCGGCTCCACAACGATGATTCCTATTGTTGGCAAGCTCTCTGATCAGTTTGGGCGTAAATGGTTTTTTGTCGCAGGTGTAATCCTGTTTTTACTCGGCTCCATATTATCAGGTGCCTCGCAGACGATAGATCAACTTATCGCCTTTCGTGCCTTACAGGGTATTGGTGCTGGTATGGGTATCTCGCTTGTCTTTACCGTTGTGGGCGATATCTTCCCGCCAGCGGAACGCGCACGCTGGCAAGGTATTTTCTCAAGCGTCTATGGCTTTTCTAGCGTTGTAGGTCCGACGATTGGGGGCTGGCTTGCCGATCATGGTCCACTGCTAGGAAACCTTGTCACCGACACATCGCGCTGGCGTTGGGTTTTCTACATCAACTTGCCACTTGGACTTATTGCACTAGCGGCACTGCTCATCTATCTTCCAAGTAACATTTCTGTGCGTAGTAGTAGATACACAGGTTGGGCCGCTGTGCGTCGTATTGATTTTCTTGGCGCATTTTTCGCTTCAAGTGCAACTATCTGTCTATTGCTAGGTCTAACATGGGGTGGCAATCAGATTTATAATTGGAACTCGCCACAAGTGATTATTGCTCTCGCTGCCGCTGGTCTGCTCTACATCTCCTTCTTGATCGCCGAGCGTTTCGTTGCCGAGCCAATCCTACCACTCGACTTGTTCCGTAATCGTGTCTTTGCCGCTGACTCTGTGCTTGGGTTAGCAGCGGGTATGGTGTTGCTCTCCTTAGTAATCTACTTGCCGCTCTACCTACAAGGCGTGCTAGGTGAGTCGGCGACAAATTCGGGCGAGGTAATTACGCCTTTGACAATCAGTCTCGTGGTCGGTGCTGCCCTGGGTGGTATTGTGATCGCTAAAGTTGGAAAGTATCAGGCTGTTACAATCGCGGGTGCCGTCTTACTTATGATCGGTGTCTTCTTGATGACGTTGATGTCCTCTTCAACCAGCATTTTAGAGGCCAGCCGCAATATGATTATCGCGGGTATCGGTCTCGGTGTCTTTTTCGCCGTAGTCACCTTAGCAGTCCAAAACGCACTACCACGTACACGGTTGGGCGTTGGCACAGGCGCGGTTACGTACCTACGTTCCGTTGGGCAGGTGCTGGGTGTCGCGATCACAGGCTCTGTCGTCAACAATATTGTCGCAACAGATTTACCGAACCATTTGCCAAGCGGGTATAAGCAGTTGGGTACACAAGGTTTAGCAGCGGCGACCAATCAGCAGGTGCTTATCAATCCCGATTACCGGAATAATATCATCAAGTATGGTACGAAGGCTGCTGTAGATAACGCCGTACCTAAAATTGTGGCCCAGAATGCGCCGCCAATTATCAAGCAGTCTGTAGCACAAGCGGTGCAACAAGCTGTAGCACAGGCAGTGCCAAAGGCGGTCGCGAAGGCTACCGCGAATGTTCCTCCAGGACCTTACCATGATCAGACGGTGGCAAAGATTACGGCTCAGGTCACGAAGCAGGTGACAGATCAAGTAACTGCCCAAGTTACCGCGCAAGCAACGCCACAAATTACACAACAGGTAACGCATCAGATCACGATGCAGGCAACGGCGCAAATCACGAATAGCGTGCATCACCTGTTGCAGCAGGTGTTCGATGCCTTGCGTCTCTCGCTTGCCGTAGGTATCGAGCGTGGCTTTATTACCGTCTTCGTCTTCTGCGTGGGTGTTTTCATCGCCTCACTCTTCCTGAAAGATGTGCCACTCGCGAAAAACTACAGCGACGAAGCAAGCACACCACAAGGAAAATCAGAGGAAACGGTGAGTTCTGCTTCTATCTAGGAGCTCGTATAATTAACGTTTCGTAGGGACCAGATGTATCGCGTCCAAGTACGCGATACATCTGGTCCCTACGAAATATTGGTACTTGACACACAGCTTCAAACAGTGTGTAAATTAATTAGTACGCAAAATAATAGCACGCAAAATATTAGTAGGCGAAACAAAGATGAACATTGACCTGAACAACAATCTCGGCTATTGGCTTTTCTACACGCAACGTTGTGTTGCCTATGCATTTGCCGATATCCTGCAAAAAGCCTGTGTTGAGCAAGAAAAATTGTATGTCGTGACTCCATCACAATGGGGTGTTTTAGCTCTGCTACCCAACGGTGATGGTATGACTATTGGCACAATAAGCCAGCAGCGCGGGATTGATGCGCCAACGGTCACAGGTATCATCAAGCGGCTTGAGCAAAGTGGGTTGGTCGAACGTCGTCATGACCGTGAAGACCGCCGTGTTGTTAAGGTTTACCTGACTCCAGAAGGTGCAAGCATTACAGAGATTTTGAACCCAAGAGTAGCGACTTTCAATGATGAGATGCTACGTGGCTTTGCAGGAGAAGAGCGCGCGATATTGCTGAAAAACTTGCAACGTATCATCGTCAACCTGACCGATGCTGCTGGAGAGACGGGCGACCGTTTCAGGCGCATCTCCCGTAGCTTGAATTTTGAATAGCTTGAACATTTTCATGAAAGAAGGATTGTATGAGTCAAGAACGCTCTGAGGTACTGACAGTACCAGAACAAGCACCTGTTACCGAGAATACAGTGCCCGCGATTGAAATACGCGACCTCTCCAAGACATTTGGTAATTTTCATGCCGTCGATTCCCTGACACTCACTGTCATGCAAGGCGAGGTGTTTGGATTGCTTGGGCCGAATGGTTCTGGCAAGACCACAACTATCAACATGATTAGTGGCTTGAGCGTCCCGACCAGTGGTGAGGTCAAGGTACTTGGTTACGATGTGCGTCACAATGCACGCGCGGTACGTCAGATTCTTGGTGCTGTACCACAGGAGACCGCGCTGTATGAGGAGTTATCGGCCTGGACCAACATGGACTTTCACGCAGACCTCTTCGGCATTCCCTATCGTGAGAAGAAACAACGTATCAACGATATGTTGGAACTTGTTCAACTTGCGGACCGCAAAAAATCGCGTGTCGGCACCTTTTCTGGTGGCATGAAACGCCGTCTTGCGCTTGGCCGCGCCCTGCTGCACGATCCTAAATTGATCTATCTCGACGAACCGACGCTTGGTGTAGATGTGCAGGCACGCCGCGCCATCTGGGACTATATCCTCACGTTGCGAAATCAGGGCAAGACCGTCCTGATTACCACTAACTATCTCGAAGAAGCACAGGCGTTGTGTGATCGCTTAGCGATTATCGATCATGGCAAATTGATTGCCGTTGATACACCAGAGCATCTCAAGCAGACCTACGGTGGTAGTGTGATCGAGCTAGAGACCGCAAACGTTATTGCCGCTATAGATAAAATACGCGCCTTAGAGGGTATCAAAGAAGCTAAGCAAGAGCAGACGCACCTTACTATTACGACGCAGGGAACAAGCAACATTGTACCGCAGATTATCAACATTGTGTCGCAGGAAGGCGAGATCCGCGATATTGTGGTACGTGAGCCGAACCTCGATGAAATCTTCTTACGTCTGACAGGGACCGAGTTACGCGACTAAAAGAGGAAAAGTTATGTCACGCATTACCTATAACCTACGAGTCATCTGGGCTTGTATGAAAAAAGATATTCAGGTTTCGCTTACCGACCGCGTGTTTGTCATTCTCGGAGTGTTCTTGCCTGTAAACTTTCTGGTGCTGTTTAGCCTGTTTGTACTTGCAGGTAGCCAGGCACCGACTGCCGTTGTGATGAACGACACGGGGCCATACGCGCAGCAGTTTTATCAAGCAATGGCTGGCGCACACTCGTTTCGTTTACAGAAAGCTACTACAACCGAAGCGAACAATCTTATTCAAGCTGGACGCATCGTCGCTGTTGTGACCATTCCCACTAACTTCGATACGCAAATCAGAAACAACCAACCTGTCACGGTGGATGTGCATATCAACAACCTCAACACCGACTTTACCAACGACATTCGCCGTGCCGTCCCACTCTCGATTACCTCGTTTTATGCCAAGGCATTTCCGAATGTCGTAACCATCGTGCCACAGGAGCAGGACCAGTATCAACAAGACACGGACTATATTCCGTACCTGACCGTCTCCATTCTCGTTATCGCGCTTGTCGTGGGTGGTCTTCTGCAATCAGGTACCTCAGCGGCTCGTGAATGGGAAAACTCAACGATGAAGGAATTGCTGCTCTCGCCTGCGAGCCGTTGGGCCGTTGTAACGGGAAAAATGCTTGGTGCGCTGGTGATGAGTCTTGCTTCGGTTGTTGTTGTACTGGCCGTTCTCATCTTTATTATCGGCGTGCATCCGCTGCATTGGGGAGCAGTGATCGGCTTCACGCTACTTACACTCGTCATCTTTATTGCGTTGGGTACGCTATTAGGAACATTGCTCAAGCAGCGACAGGCGTTTACGGGTCTGGCATTTGGTACCGCTATTCCTTTGTTCTTTATTAGTGGGGCTTTTGGTCCAATCTCGTTTAACGTTCCCAGCGTACAGGTTATCGCGCAAATCTTCCCCGTCTATTATGCGATTGTGTTGCAGCAATACGCCTTTCATGGCTTTGCGCTAAATACCTACGGTGTAGGGGCAAATGTTTTGATTTTGTGTGGGTACGCATTGGGTCTGATTCTGCTCGCGGCACTTGTATTGCGACGTAGTACGGTAGCAAGCTAACGTCAATGCGATGTTTTTGATACAAGGAGTTTTAGCATGATGTTCTCTTTCCTGCGCTCAATCTGGGCAATCATAAGAAAAGATTTGCGGGTCTGGCTCAATAACCGTCGCAATATCGCGGCAACGATTATTCCCCCACTCGCTTTTCTGCTCATTCAAGCACTCGGTGCCGTTGCTGTAGGCCGTAGCCCTGTTGCACTCGTCACGCTGGATTCAGGCTCCAAGGGGCATCAGATGCAGCAAATCTTTCATAATGCCGACGTGTTCCGCGTTACAGATGCGACACCAGCGCAAGCAAAAAACCTGTACGATAATATTCAGGTTATCGCGGTTATTACTATTCCGAGCGACTTTACACAGCGCGTCGATGCTCACGATCCATCGCCTGTGAGTGTACACGTCAATAACCTGAACCTCGACTTCACTAACGATGTGCGGCGTTCAGTACCGGATGCTATCACACAATTTTATCAAGCACAGGGCAGTGCCAGTCCAATCAAGGTCGGAATACAGGAACAAGACCTGCGAGCGCGTGATGTACAATTCTTCCAATACGCAGTGCTACCGACAATCATACTGCTGCTCACCCTATCAGGCTTAGTGACCAGCAGCATATCCACATCGCGTGAGTGGGAGACGCGAACCGTCAAGGAGTTGCTGCTTTCGCCAGCATCGCGGACCGCAATTATTGTAGGAAAAGTGTTAGCAGGCTTTGTGACAACATTTCTGCTGGGTTTACTTGTGCTGTTATTGGGAGCAGCTCTCGATTGGACGCGGCCCACAGGCATCTACTGGCTCACCAGTATCGTCATTCTCGCGATGATTGCCCTGTTCAGTACGGGGCTAGGTGTCGCATTAGGTGCCGCACTCCAAAAGTCGCAACCTGTTATTGCGATTTCAATCAATGTTGCCATCTACCTGTTCTTCCTTGCGGGTGGCATCGGCGTCATTGCCTTTGAACCTCTATGGCTCCAAAACATCGCTGCCTACGTGCCACTCACCTATGGCATTCATGCGCTGGGGCAAGCTGTTTTCTACAGTTCATCCGATCTTTTCGGACGCGACATGCTTGTATTAGGTGTGTGTGCGATTGCAGCGTTGGCACTGGGGGTATTGTCGATGCGAAGGGGCATTGTGTAAATCCCAACATTAAATCGGTCATTTTTACAACAATTATCCTGGTGGGCAAGCTATCCCAAACAGCTTGCCCACCAGGATAATTGTATGATTTTCGCTATAATAATGTTGTGATTTACAGATAACAGGTTTCTAGTGACAGCTATTGATTTTTGTTATTCCATAGCTTATACTCCTATCATCCATTCGGATGAACATCCTTTTACCAGGGAACTTTCAAAGCATATTTAAAGAGGAGCTGAGAAGATGATTATACGTTCACTTGGAACACATGGTCCTGAAGTATCGGCCATTGGTCTGGGCTGCTCGGGCATGTCTGATGCATACGGGCCGACAGATGAGGCTGAAAGCATCGCGACGATCCACGCTGCGCTCGATAGTGGTATTACTCTGCTTGATACAGCCGATTTCTATGGGATGGGACATAACGAGGAGCTGCTACGCGAGGCACTGCGCGGACGGGCGCGCGAGCAGGTTATAATCAGCGACAAGTTCGGGGGGTTGCGCGACCCCGATGGCGGCTTTTCTGGCAGCGATGGCCGCCCTGCCTCTGTAAAGAACTTTCTTGCCTACACCCTGCGCCGACTTGGTACCGATTACGTTGACATCTATCGTCTCGCACGCCTTGATCCTAACGTGCCCATTGAAGATACCATTGGTGCTATCGCGGACATGGTAAAGGCTGGACACGTTCGTTACATCGGCCTCTCCGAAGTTGGGTCCGCTACCATACGGCGCGCACAGGCGGTGCATCCCATTTCCGACTTACAGATCGAGTACTCGCTGCTTTCGCGTGACATCGAGGCTGATATTCTTCCCACATGTCACGAGCTTGGCATCGGTATAACTGCTTATGGCGTCCTGGCACGCGGCCTTCTCAGCGGACATTGGCCGAAAGAGCTCTCAAATGCGCCTGGTGATTTCCGCACTGTCAGCCCTCGCTTCAGGGGAGCCAACCTCGATCACAACCTCGCCCTTGTCGAGTCATTGCGCTCGATTGCAGAGGCGAAGGGTGCAGCCGTCTCGCAGATTGCCATTGCCTGGGTACTTACACGTGGACAGAATATTGTGCCGCTGGTCGGAGCACGCCGGCGCGACCGCCTCACTGAGTCCTTAATGGCCCTTGACCTGCGACTTTCAGCCGATGACCTGGCCCGGATCGAGCAGGCCATCCCGGCAGGAGCAGCCGCGGGCGAACGCTACCCCGCGCCACTGATGGCTTTACTCGATAGTGAACGAGGCCGAGAGCAGAACCGATGACCGACGAACCACTCACTCGCGAACGTATTCTCGAAGCAGCGGAGGAGGTACTCCGCCGCTTCGGGCTTGCCAAAACGACCGTTGTCGATGTTGCCCGTGCCCTTGGTGTTAGCCACGGCAGCATCTACCGGCACTTCCCGAGCAAAGCGGCACTACGCGATGCCGTTGCTGAACATTGGCTGGCCGAAAAGTTAGTGCCGTTTACCACGATAGCGAACGAGGATGGACCGGCCCCGGAGCGTCTACAGCGCTGGCTCAATCTTTTGTGTTCCACGCAACGAAAATATGCGCTTGACGACCCGGAGTTATTTGCGACGTACAGGGAGCTTGCTGGCGAGGCAAGGGACGTAATCAGGGCACATGTCGATCACCTCACCGAGCAAATCATACATATCATGATCGACGGGGTCGCCCAGGGTGAGTTTGCCACCGATGATCCCTTCGTTTCCGGTCGGGCGGTGCTCACCGCAACAATCCGCTTCCACGATCCGGCCCACGCCGCCGAGTGGTCTGATCCCGACATCGATGCTGCGCTCGACGGCGTCTGGTCCCTGATTCTGGTTGGCCTTAGTCCGCGCAACATTCCGCAATAATGAGTGGGGCAGGCGGTTAGAGCTTCCAGATCTTGAGATTGCTAAAGGTGTATACTTGTCTATTAGCTAGCTCAACAATCCCCATGGCCTGACACGTCTCCTTGACTTTTGTGCCTCTTGCGGATTCCCCAGAGCCTCGTACACATCGGCTTTGAGTGTCCAGGCACGCGCATAGCCCTTGTCCATCTCGGTCGCTTCGTTCAAGGCATCGAGGGCGGCGCGGTTGTGGCCGAGACGGATAAGGGCCTCGGCTTTGTTACACCATGCGACCGCGCTACGTGGATTGACGAGGAGCGCACGCGTATAGGCATCGACCGCACCGTTGAAGTCGCGCAAGCATGAACGTGCGTTCCCTAACCCGTTCCATGCTTGAAAGCTCTTCGGGTCCATCATCAGTCCTTGCTCATATGACGAAAGTGCTTCGGCTGGCATGTTCATGTCGAGCTGTGCATCAGCTTTGCCGTTCCAAGCTGCGACATAGGTTTTGTCGATGCCCAGAGCACGTTCAAAGTGTACCAATGCCTGTTGATAGCGTTGCAGACGGTTGAGCACCAGACCTGCACTGACCCAGACAACGGCGTTGTTAGAGTCGATTTCGGTTGCACGTTGATACGCTTCCAGTGCTTTACGATAGTTGCCCTGATTGTAAAGAGCCGTTCCCTTGCCATTCCAGGCGTAGAAGTTGCGTGGGTCAATCCGCAATGCGTCTTCATATGCCTGCAATGCCTGCGAATAATGCTGCTGCCGGAGATATTGATCTCCCTCGCGGCATCTATCACGCACTGTTCCCGTACTCGGTGCTGGTGTTCTCGAAACGGAAGAATTGCCATTTGCCGTCGGGCTTTTTCCTGTCCCATTGAGAGCAACAGGGAATGACGAACTTGTAGCCCCGCGTACTATTTGTGGTGCGCGTATCTCCGGCGGTGTGTTCTGTGTGGGAATACGTATTTTTGCCGTTGCTACAGGACGACATGCCACGTCGAAGGCATATATAAATTCTTGCATATCCCCGAAGCGGTCCTCTGGTCGTGTCGAGAGTGCTTTCTGTATGACCGCATCGAGAGCGATTGGAAGTTCTGGGTTCAGCGTCGAGACCGCCGGAATGTTGCCGCCCGTCGGATCGAGTGGATGATAGCCCGTCAACATTTCGTAGAGTACGATAGCACTACCGTATTGATCGCTTCGTGGATCGACAACACCGTTCGTTTGCTCTGGTGCCATGTAGCCAATTGTGCCACGCACCGTCACTGTTTTACCGACACGCGCCCCCGGTTCTAATGAACGTGCAATCCCAAAGTCCGTGATGACAAGCCGATGATCCTCTTGATGCAATAAAATATTTTCGGGCTTGATGTCACGATGAATAACTGGGCGTGGCCGAGTATGTGCATAATGCAATGCCTGTGCTAATTGATGGAAATTCTGGACCGTTTCCGCCGCAGGCATCGGTCCCTTGACCTCTGCCAGTCGGGTACGTAGCGAACCCGCCGTATAGAGCGGCATCACAAGAAAAACAACGCCATCACGCCCATGTACAGATAGACCATCCTTACCGTAGTCCAGGATAGGCGCGATGTTGGGATGGTCCAACGCCGCCGCTATACGGGCTTCACGTAAAAAGTGGTCTCGTTCGTTCGATGTCGTTTTGCTTGGTAACAGCACCTTGATAGCAATGTGGCGCGAAAGATTCTGGTCTACTCCACGAAAAACTGCCGCATATCCACCCTTACTCAACAACGCTTCTACAAGATATCGTCCAGCCAGGGAGGTATCCAATAGCGGCAATGCACATGCGCGACAAAACAAATCGCTGTCCCGATTGTCAAATCCGCAGTCTACAAGATCGGCGCAGCGTCGCATGCCCTCCTCCGAGTCATAAGGGTAATCCCTTCGTAATACATAAGTGGCTCAATACATAGATGAGTTTATAGAAATTATTTATACTTCAATAGGTCGCATCTGTTGCTCTAACGAACGTGCCCATTCCTGGCACGATTGCGCCTCTTGCTTTCTCCCCAGTTTCTCCAGCACAACGGCCTTGTTATACCATGCATCAGGTTCGTCGGGCGCAAACGAAGTCGCCTGGTCGAGTGCTGCTAATGCCTCGTCCATCCTCCCAAGTGCAAAAAGAGATAACCCCTTGTTGTTCCATGCTGCTATATAGTGTACATCAATTCCTAATGCGTGGTCAAAAGCGAAAAGGGCTTCGTCGTGACGTTTGAGTTCATGGAGCAGACTCCCCTTATTATACCATGCAGAGATCAAACCGCTATCATATTCTAGCGCATGATCGTATGACTCTAACGCATCTTCATACATGCGAAGTGCTGCGAGAACGTTTCCCCGATTATACCATGCCCCCGCTAGCGTTGGGTCAAATTTGAGTGCTTGATCGTAGACCGCCAGCGCATCGGCGAAACGTCGCAGGTCGCGCAAATCATTCGCACGATCAAACCATGCTGTTGCATTTTGTGGATCGAGCAATGTAGCGCGTTCATGCATGGGCAGTGCCTCCTCTGGCTTTTTCATGCGACGCAGAATATTGCCCCGACTGTCCCACAGTGATGCGCTACTGGTATCTAATTCCAATGCATGGTCAATGGCTATGAGTGCCTCATCATAGCGTTGTAAACTGTAGAGAGTATCGCCCATTGCTTGCCACACGACACTCTGCTGTGGATTGAGTAGTAGCGCACGGTCGAAGGCAATCAGTGCCTCTTCTGCATTGCCTTGTTCTGCCAGTGCCATACCGCGCCCTCCCCATGCATAGACATAGTTCGGGTCGATCTGTAGTGCCTGTTCGTAACAATACATTTCTTCATCGTAGCGGCGTAGTTCGTGCAGGACGCTGGCGCGTGCCGTCCATAGTTCAGGGTTGTTGGGTTGTAAGGAAAGCGTGTGGTCATACGCGGCTAACGATTCTTCTGCATATCCAAGGTGAAAAAGCACATCCGCCTTCCCACTCCATGCATCAACCGAGGTGATATCGGCGGTAGAAGCCTTCTCATACGCTGCCTGAGCCTCCTCGTAGTTTCCTGAAGCATAAGCGCGATTGCCTTCAGCGAGCCAATCAGGATAGAACTCACCACTTTGTTGCTGTATCTCTGATGTTGTTGCTATGGGTTGGTCTGTATGCTGCTCTTTCCTGAGCGTTGGCACATCCATTCTGATCTGGGTAAGCGAGTCCTCGTCCTCTAATAGATCGTTGGGTATTGTGGATAGAGGTGTAACTTTTGCCGGGACGTGTTGCTGCTGAAAGACATCGCCCCCTACACGCGCAACAATGCGTGGTCGTTCAGATGCAGCGGTATCTTCTGTTGGTGGGTACTCTGATTTTACCAGAAAAGCTACCGGTCCATCCTGCCCGTAGTCTATGACGCGGATACTGTTAGGGTCAGCAACATTTGCGGAGAATGCCACTGCTAGTTCCGCGTCCTGTAAGAAGCTCTCACGTTCCTCTGCATTCGTCTCGCGCGGAATGAGGGCGCGTACTGTTACTGGCTGATTAGTGTGGTGGTTAGTTGCTTGCAGCATCACTGTGCCTCGCTCTTTGCCAAGCAGTGCCAGGATTTCGTAACGCCCCTGTAGAAATGCGTTCTTCATTGGAATGCCACAACGCGCACAGAAGCGAGCTTTTTCTCGATTCTGAAAACCACACCCTTCTCTATTTAAACATTGCCCCATAATAACTTCCTCTTCCCTGTCCTGCACACTTTTTGAAACACATTTATTAGGTATTTTGTCGCCTCTACTGTAACGAAAATAGTATTGCTTTGTCAATACAATACAGTACATATTTTCGGGGTTGATGTTGCATATAAATGATTCCATCAACACTGTCAAATCTACAGGTTACATATATTGTACTCGCGTTCGTTAAACTTCCAGCATCTTTTGCAACTATAACGAGTCAGGAAGTTATATGCAAGGTCTATGCCGATGCGCTCCCGCGTTCTGTTATATAATAAGAGAGGAAAGAATTTTGCTGTAAAGACATGTCAGGGAAATATATCTCAGCATTTCCCATTTTCTCTACTTTCATATTAAAGGAATGGCATATTATGACATACAACGACGTATTTGACGCACGCGCAACTCTTGAAGGTGCCTATGGAAAAGTTGTTTACTACAAAATTGCATCACTTGCCGCAAAAGGTGTGCAAAATCTGAGTCGCTTGCCCTTCACCATTCGCATTGTGTTAGAAAACCTGTTACGTAATGCAGGTGGCGAATTGGTATCTGAAGATGATGTACTCTCGCTGGCACGTTGGACGCCAGGGCACGCCGCCGACTCCGAAGCGGAATATCCCTTCATGGCTGGTCGTGTGCTTCTACAAGATTTTACGGGCGTGCCAGCAGTGGCGGACCTTGCGGCGATGCGCTCAGCCGTTGCTCGCATCGGTGGCGACCCACAAAAAATCAACCCACTCGTCCCCGCTGATCTCGTGATCGACCACTCGGTACAGGTTGACTCATTCGGCTCAACACTTGCGTTCGAGCGCAATGTTGACCGCGAATACGAGCGCAACAGTGAACGCTACGCGCTGCTCCGTTGGGCGCAGCAAGCATTCGATAATTTTTGTGTTGTGCCTCCCGGCACAGGTATTGTACACCAGGTCAATCTCGAATATCTTGCTCATGTCGTGTTGACAAAAGACGAGAACGGCGAGACTCTCGCGTATCCCGATACGCTTGTCGGTACCGATTCGCACACTACCATGATTAACGGTCTAGGTGTTCTCGGTTGGGGCGTCGGTGGCATCGAAGCCGAGGCTGTGCTGCTCGGACAACCCCTGTATCTACTTACGCCGGAGGTAATCGGTGTCCGTTTGACCGGAGCCTTACCAGAGGGTGCAACCGCGACCGACCTTGTGTTGACGGTAACGCAGATGCTGCGTAAGCGCGGCGTTGTTGGAAAGTTCGTCGAGTTCACTGGTCCTGGCTTGAGCCGCTTGCCCTTAGCTGATCGTGCCACCATCGCTAACATGTCACCAGAATTTGGCGCAACCGCAACGCTTTTCCCCGTCGATGCTGAAACCTTACGCTACATGCGCGATACAGGACGTGACGCGAAACTGGTTGAACTAGTCGAGCATTACACAAAGGCACAGGGACTCTTCCGTACCGACGATTCGGCTGAGCCACAGTTCGACGACCTGCTCGAACTGGACCTTGCTTCAATTGAGCCAAGCCTCGCCGGTCCACGTCGTCCGCAGGACCGTGTGCCGATGCAAAACCTGGGCCAGGTCTTCCGAGCCGCTTATGCTGACCGCTTCAAGGACGCCGAAGAGAACGCCACCACCGAGGATGCTGTCAACCGCTATCTCGGCGAGGGCGATATAAATGGCAAGCTCGATCCTGTGGCACAGAACGAGGATGCAAAAAAGCGGGAGAAGATTGCTGCAACGAATGGCAATGGTCACAATGGACTGAGCAAACAGGTTCTCGTCGATATGAACGGCTCACAGTCGCATATGACAAACGGCTCCGTTGCCATTGCTGCGATCACTAGCTGCACCAACACGTCGAATCCATCGGTGATGGTGGCCGCTGGCCTTGTCGCGAAACATGCTGTTGAGCGTGGCCTTTCTGTCATGCCAACGGTCAAAACAAGCCTTGCCCCTGGCTCACGCGCCGTTGTGGATTATCTCAAGAACGCGGAACTGCTCTCCTACCTTGAAGCTCTACGCTTCCACTTAGTTGGCTATGGTTGTACAACTTGCATCGGTAATAGCGGTCCCCTGTCTGAGCCAGTTGCCGAAGCTGTGCAGGACAACGACCTTGTGGTGGCGGCTGTTTTGAGCGGCAATCGCAATTTCGAGGGACGCATCCACCCACAGGTTCGCGCCAGCTTCCTGGCCTCGCCGCCGCTCGTTGTTGCCTATGCTCTCGCGGGTACCGTCGATATCGACCTGACAAAAGACCCCGTTGGCACCGATATTAACGGCGATAGTGTCTACCTGAAGGACCTGTGGCCGTCCCAGGAAGAGGTGCGTGATGTCGTTGCTAGCTCACTCTCGCCGGAGATGTTCAAGCAGAACTATGGGCACGTCTTCGATGGTGATGAGCATTGGCAGGCACTCACGAACTCGACGGGGGCACTCTTCGCGTGGGATACCAACTCGACCTATGTGCAGGAGCCACCATTCTTCCAGGACATATCGGACACAATAGAGCCTGTGAAAGATATTCATGGTGCGCGTGTGCTAGTGATGGTCGATGACTCGATCACCACCGACCACATCTCGCCTGCGGGCAACTTCTCACCCCCCAGTCCGGCTGGTAAATACCTGCTAGAGCGTGGCGTGGAGAAGCGTGACTTCAACACTTATGGTGCGCGTCGTGGCAATCACGAGGTAATGGTACGCGGCACCTTCGGTAATATCCGTTTGCACAACAAGCTTACCGACAAGGAAGGCTACTACACGGTTCATTTCCCCGACGGTGAGCAGACAACCATCTACGATGCCTCGGTACGGTATCAGAAAGATGGTGTGCCGTTAATTGTGATCGCTGGCAAAGAGTACGGTTCCGGTAGTTCCCGCGACTGGGCCGCGAAGGGACCACTCCTGCTAGGAATACGTGCCGCTATCGCCGAGAGCTTTGAGCGCATCCACCGTAGCAACCTTGTCGGTATGGGTATCTTGCCCTTGCAATTCAAGCCGGGTGAGAGCAAAGAATCACTTGGCCTCACAGGGCACGAAACCTACGACATCGAAGGCATCGAGCAAGGCTTGAAGCCGCGTCAGGAAGTCACCGTCAAAGCCACGCGCGAAAACGGTACGACCTTCACCTTCCAAACAATCGCAAGGTTGGATAGCCCCATCGACGTAACCTATTATGTGAATGGTGGTATCCTACCAACGGTGTTGAGACGGTTGATGAAGGGGTAGTCTTATTGCCAGTGTTCACGAACGAAAGGGGATACTGGCAACTATTACCTGTAACAACCCTCTGAAGGGTATGCTTCATATTTTGCGAACCCTCCTTGATGAAGCAGGTGAGGAGGGTCCGCAAAATATGAAGCATACTCAATATCTCCTAGACAAAATCTTTCTTCATAAAAATTGCTCATCGCCGAATGAGGACTGTCGGTGATGAGCAGTTACACTGAAGGTTCTTCTCAAGTCACCTTTTTGTTCACTAGCCAAGCGGTTGGCGCAAGAAGAGCTATGCATGTAAGCTGCTGTAGTGTACAGCGTGCTAGACCGGAGCTTTGAAAGGTGGAGATCATATTTATGCCAGTGACTAGTAAGGCTAACATCACGATTGCCAGAAGTATCCCTGCTATCAAGGCTTCAATGCGATGCTGTCGCCATGTAACCCAAATCATTTTGTAACCTCCTGAGTGTCTTCGTGTTCAATAGGAAGCTGTCTTGATGGGAGAGCAAGATAGGCCAAAACAATGTCTTCAAGGGAAGCCTCTTGCACATCCCAAGCTGGGTCAAGCACCGTTCCTTGTGTGCGTACCAACAAGGTACTTTGTCGTTCACTTGAACGAGCTTGAAGAATGGTATGTGTTTTCGCAAGGGATGCTTCTCGGTCTCGTGGACCAATTAAGCGTTTATGTGTGGCAAGGAGAGGCTCAATGTCGCTAGCGACCTGTACTTGAGAAGCCGAAAGGATAATCAGGTAATCACAGACGCGATCAAGATCAGCGATGAGGTGAGAGGAGAAGAGAACTGTCAAACCATCCTGGGCGACAGCATCCATCAGCGTTTGCTGAAACTCATGGCGGGCAAGAGGATCAAGAAGCCTTTGTCAAGGGGTGAGAAGTAAACCTTCAGAGTATTCCCCTTACATGTACCAATTACTTATTCTGTACGTTTAAGAGAGTGTGTACTGTTAAGCGAGGAAAGGCAAAGCGAGCGAATGGCAAACGACTATCTGCTTTTTATACATGGTGTTTGCAAGATTAATTCGCACAATATCAACCCACGTCTGCGCCGCTTGCTACGGCACTTACGAGCGGATGGAGAAACAACACATATTCCCTGGTTCAACTTTGCTCATCCGGCGGACCCACTCGCCTATCCGCTCAAGACATTGTTGTATCAACTCGTCGGTGAAGAGCATCACTACCTCGATGTTCGCGACTACATCGACATCGGCACAAATTGGCTCGATGTGTTGACGAGTCCGTTTAGCCAGACGGTAATTGCGCTTGCGAATGTTGGCAACGCCCATGCCAGCTACTGGTGCAGCAGCAAGGTTGCTCAAAAAATCACTTCGGCTATAGTGCAGGCGGCGCAGGTACCCTTGCTCAATCAATCTACAGAGAGCAATGTGTGAAGGTTGAGATAAGTGACGTGTTGTGTTCGTAGTCTAGCACTAAACATGTTTTTATTCTTATCTTTTCACCACGTCTTATTATATGCGAACGTTTTGCAGACCTTAACAGACATTTTCTAGTTGACTACAACTGATCGTTTTTGCTATAGTTATGTATGTTGTACAATAATGCATACATAAGAATGAGGAAAGCAAGTAATGACAGAAGGCGAAGGCGGTTACGTTGGCAAACAAATAGGTAATTATCGCATCACAGACTTATTTGACAGTGGCTCGTTTGGGCGTATTTATCGCGCCACGCATATCTATCTGCCTAATCGCATTGTTGCCATCAAAGTTATGCACCTGACGTTCCTCGGCTCACAGCAAGAGCGTGACAATTTTCTGCAAGAGGCACGTTTGCTCGATATCTCAAAACATCCCAATATACTCTCAATTTATGATTTGGGAATAGAGGATGGTTTTCCATGTATAATCGCAGAATTTGCTCCGAATGGCTCTCTACGGAGCCGCATTCAGCGTTACGCACCCAAACCTGTACCGCAACAAGAGGCACTAAATATTCTTACGCAGGTGGGGCAAGCACTGCACTATGTACATGAGCAGTTGATTGTGCACCGCGACCTCAAACCCGAAAATATCTTATTCAATGCCAAAAACGAAGCTTTGATTGCCGACTTTGGTATCGCGGTCTTTTTAGAGACGCAGAAGACGAAGTATGTCAACGTGATTGGCTCACCGCATTATATGCCACCAGAGCAGTTCGAGGGCTTTGCCAGTCGGCGTAGCGATCAATATGCCCTTGCTTGTATTGCCTACGAACTATTTACGGGTCAACCGCCGTTTACGGCGGGACATCCTATCGCTCTGTGGAACAAACACCAGAACGAGCCGCCACGCCCGCTGACAGAGCTGAATCCCACCGTGCCCGCCCATATCGAGAAGGCTATTCTCACCGCTCTCGCGAAGAAACGTGAAGACCGCTATCACGATGTGGCCTCGTTCGTAAGCGATCTCCTGACGCCGCATACCACCATCCCACTGAGGAGCCACAAGACGAAGCAGCAGTGGGTAGATGATGGCAACAATCTATTTAACGTAGGCAGGTATATGGAGGCGTTGAACGCTTTCGACCGTGCCATCCGCTTCGATCCCTCCTATGCCGACGCTTACGAAGGGCGAGGGAGTGTTCTCTATCAACTAGAACGTTATGCCGAGGCACTTGCATCTTACGAGCAGGCAATCAATCTTGATGCTCAGTTTGCTCAGGCATACTTTGGCAAAGGCAACGTACTCTATTATCTGAAACGCTACAGTGAAGCGTTAGCATGTCAGGAGCAAGCGATTCAATACGATCCAATGCTCATGGATGCCTATTTGAGCAAGGCCAATGTATTGTATTACATGAAGCGATTCGCTGAAGCACTGACGGTTTACGAAGAGGTAACACGTCGCGATTCCTCCTGTTCATCGGCTTATGATGGCATGGGTTGGGCACTACGGCAGTTGCTACGGCACGAAGATGCGCTGGCTGCCTACCAACATGCGCTAGAGCTAGACCCCAACAACCCCTCGTCGCAGAACGGTATGGGGCGTACTCTCTATCGGCTCGGACGCTACCAGGAGGCCCTGCCTTTTTTTGATAAGGCGGAACAACTCGATGCACGTATCTCCCTTGTACATGAGTTTCGTGGCGATACACTCTATCATATGAAGCGCTATGCCGATGCTCCTGTCGCCTATAATCGCTCCCTTGAACTGGATTCACACATGGTTGCGGCCTGTGAGGGCAAGGCAAAAGCTCTATGGCACCTTCATCGTCCCGAAGAGGCTCTTCCTTGCTTTGAACGCGCAATCAAGCTCAATCCTAAGCTCGAAGCCGCTTATGAAGGACAAGGTAGCGTGCTGTCTGATTTGAAACGCTATGAGGAGTCGCTGACGTCGTTCGAGTATGCCCTACAGCTCAACCCCAAATTAGCTTCCGCCCACAATGGATATGGTAACGCGCTCTCCGATCTGAAACGCTATGATGAAGCACTCGACGCCTATAATCAAGCAATTCAACTACAACCTACAATAGCTGCCTTTTATAGGAACAAGGGCGATGTCTTACAAGAGCTTGGTAGACACGAAGAGGCCCGGCAAGTATACGAGAGAGCGAAGAAATTGTAGTGTAAACTTTCTTTCCTCATTAAAGTCATCAAACACCCTCTTGACAACCCCTTCTAATTTAGATACAATTCTAATTAGATGTGCGTCTATTATGAAAGAGGGGTGAGGAATGTCACAGGAAGAATTTCAGTCGTTGCTTCAGTTCTTCAAAGTGCTGGCAGATGAGAACAGGCTCAAGTTGCTCGGTATCCTGGCGAACGGAGAACGCAATGTCGAGGAACTGGCGGCTCTACTCAAACTCAAGGCTCCTACCATTTCGCACCATCTCGCGAAACTCAAGGAGTTGGACCTTGTCGGTATGCGTTCCGACGGCAATACGCACTACTACTGGCTGAATGCCGAGGCTTTACGCACAACCAATAAGTTGCTGCTCACTCCACAAAAAATGGCCTCGTTGGTTGATGATATCGAGGGTGACGCATGGGAGCACAAAGTCCTCAGAGATTTCTTTAACGGTACCCACCTGAAAGAGATTCCTGCCAGCCCTAAGAAACGCTCCGTCATTCTCAAATGGCTGGCAAACCAGTTCGAGTATGGTGTCTTCTATAAAGAGGCGCAGGTGAACGAAATTCTGCAACGTCATCACGAAGACTTTGCTTACTTACGCCGTGAACTCATCGCCGCTAGCTATGGGCTGATGCAACGTGATAAAGGAACCTACTGGCGTATCTCACCCGAATTGCTCGTACCAGAGAAACGGCAATCCGTACTTGCGGAACTCCTTGTCGCCTTCGAGCTTGATAGGGTGTACAGCGAAGAAGAGGTCAACGAGATTATTCGTCAACGCTCGCCCGATTACCCCTACCTCTTACGAACGTTAGTTGATGAAAACATGCTGCAACATGATAAAGAGGGCTACTGGCGTTTGCCGCGTGCCATTCTGTAAAAAATCATAATAACGTAATGAAACGCTGTAGGGGCCTTCTTCAGAACGCCCTCGTCCCCATCGACCACGTTTCCCATCCATTGAGTACGTTCTTCAACAATTGTCAACATTGTGTAGTGGGACGAGGGCGTTCTGAAGAAGGCCCCTACAAGATGTCATAGCCCTGTTAAGACAACATGTTATCCGTATTATAAAGGAGCCTTTCATGTCTGCTACCATTATGCTCACACAAAAACCATCCTGGTTCATCAATCGCAACTTTGCACTCTTATGGGTAGGGCAGAGCATCTCAAGCATTGGTGATTTCTTTTTTACTACAACACTCGTGTTATGGGTAGCAACCCAGCTTGCAAAAGGACAATCATGGGCACCACTAGCCATAAGTGGTGTTGCTATTGCTAGCGTGATACCGTTACTGCTTGTTGGACCAGTTGCAGGAGTGTTTGTAGACCGTTGGGATAAGTGGCAGACGATGCTACGAATGGATGCGTTAAGGGCTATTCTTGTTGCACTTCTGCTGGTGCTCATTATGCTTATTTCATCACCATATATCGCGAAAAACCATAGTACCAATACGTGGCTTCTGGTTAGTGTATATACGATTATTGCACTTGTCAGCATCTGCTCTCAATTCTTCAATCCGTCTCGTTTGGCACTGATTGGAGATATTGTACCTGGACCACAGCGTACACGTGCAATCAGCTTTACCAGCATCTCATTCAACTTATCGTTGATTGTTGGTCCATCGCTGGCAGCACCACTCTACTTTGCTTTTGGCGTAGAGTGGGCTATTGCTATAAATGCACTTTCGTTTGTAGCCTCTTTCTTAGCAATCCTGGCTGTGCAGGCCCCAAAAGCTGCGACAAGCAACAGTGATGAACGAAGCAAAAACTTTGCTCGAGAGTTTGTTGAAGGGTTGCGTGTCTTCAAAGGAAACAATGTCCTGGTGGTACTCTTGTGTGCTGGTATGCTTTTCGGGTTAGGTGCAGGAGCATCTGATGCGCTCTACATATTGTTTGCGATTCAGAATTTGCACACGCCCCAAAATCTGCTCGGTCTCTTTGAAGCAAATTATGGCATAGGTGTCATTATAGGATTGCTTGCGGCTATCTACGTTGCTAAATGGCTTGGTGAGGTGAAAGTTTTCTGGTTGTCGTTTCTCATGTGGGGAAGCTGTATGGTCGTATTTGGTAGAACGACTAATTTCATCGTTGGCTTTGTATTGTTCTTTCTACTTGGTTTTGCCAATGCTGGTATCAATGTTGTCGTCGGGCCGCTCCTGCTCAAGGTGACGCCGCGCGAATTTGTCGGACGTGTACAATCTGTCAACACGCCACTTATAACTAGCTCGTCACTAATCTCGACCTCTCTAGCAGGTCTACTTGCCAGTACAGTACTAAACGGCTTTCATGCCTCACTACTTGGAAGTACGTTTGGTGCGTTAGACACAATCTTCTCAGCTTCAGGCTTTATCGTCATCAGTGCAGGAATATACGTATTGCTTGCTTTACGAGATAGTGACACTACGAAACATGCGAAAACCGAAAACGTTCAAGATATGTAATTGTTGTGACTCATCAGACATATTCTAAGCAGTAGCAATTTTTAAGACGCGTTTCGCTGGCGTTTTGCATATCCCTGTGAGAAAATAAGCTTGTACATTGTACATTGGCTGAACATTAAGAACAGGAGAAGCACATGGCAAGTAGATGGTTAAGTGACCTCGGTCGAATCAAACCAATTGACCTCATCATGAAACAAAGTGGTGACAAAGAGCATGGACTCAAACGTACATTAAATGCATTCAGCATTTCACTACTTGGTATCGGTGCCATTGTTGGCACGGGTATTTTTGTGTTGACGGGTGTGGCTGCTGCGAAGTACGCTGGCCCTGGACTTATTTTCTCGTTCATCTTAGCAGGTATTGTGAGTGGTCTCGCCGCTATCTGCTACGCCGAATTCGCCAGCACTGTGCCTATTGCGGGTAGTGCATACACGTATTCCTATGCTACGATGGGTGAATTGATCGCATGGATTATCGGCTGGGATCTGATCCTGGAATACGCGGTGGGTGCAGGTGCCGTCAGTATCGGTTGGTCTGGCTATGTCGTCGATTTTCTCAAAAGTGCTCTGGGGATAACGCTTCCTAAAGTATTGACGGCATCACCATTCGCTGGCGGTTTCGTCAATTTACCCGCCGTCATTATCATTTTGCTTGTCACGGCATTGCTGATCCTGGGCACGTCTCAAAGCACTATTGTCAACAATATCATCGTCGCTATCAAACTGGCGGTGATCGTGTTCTTTCTCGTTGTGGGAGTTGGACACGTCAATCCCGCGAACTGGCAACCGTTCCTCCCATTTGGTGTCGGTGGCATTTTTCGTGGTGCCAGTATCATCTTCTTCGCCTATATTGGCTTCGACCAGATTTCTACCTCGGCAGAGGAAACAAAAAACCCTGCACGCGACTTGCCAATTGGTATCTTCGTCAGTCTGCTTGTGTGTACCGTTCTGTATATTGCTGTGACTGCCGTGCTGACGGGAATTGTTTCCTACACAAAGCTCGATGTTGCTTCACCTGTATCGCACTCACTCATCTTGCTCGGCTTAAATGTAGCTGGCTCCATTATCTCTGTTGGAGCGATCTGTGGTCTGACAACGGTATTGATCGTTCTGCTCTTTGGGCAGAGTCGCATCTTTTTCTCGATGGCGCGTGACGGTCTCCTACCCGGCATTTTCTCAAGAGTGCATCCACGATTTCGTACACCCTATCTATCAAGTCTGATTGTGGGTGTAGTCGTTGCGGCCATCGCTGGCTTTATACCAATTGATGTGGTCGCTGAACTCACCAATATCGGCACCTTAGCAGCATTCGTGCTGGTCTCGGTCGGTGTGCTTGTGCTACGCCGCACGCAACCGGACCTAAAACGTGGCTATCGCGTACCACTTGTGCCATGGATTCCAATTCTCTCTATCATAGCCTCGATAGTGCTTATCTTTAGTCTCCCATTTGTGACACTTGCTCGCTTTGTGGGATGGTTGATAATCGGTTTAGTCGTGTACTTCTTGTACAGTCGGCGTAAAAGCCATCTGCGAAGGGGAATTGAAGAAGTGCCTACTGACGAGGTAGTTGGAAATGAAGTGTAAGTAGCCAGTGAAAACCTCACTACGAGAAGAGGCGGCTATGAAAACAGTGTCCACAAACGCCTCTCCTCGTAGTGAGGTTTTACAGTGAGACCTTTCTATCTCCTGTCTTTCTAAGCAGGGGATAGAAGGGTACTCCATATGGGGCGTGATGGGCTAGGTATTCTGTACAAATATGGTGTTGGCATGACACATGAATTGTGCTAGCATAACACCTATGGAAACACAAAAAGATACTAAAATCAATACCAGCTATCCGCATGATGTCTATGAAGCACTCAAGCAGTTTGCTACAGAAGATAGCCGCTCGTTTCATAGCATGGTTATCTGGATACTACGCGACTACATCAAACGTCGCATGAACACCAAGTAGGGAAGGAGGAACGCCGCAATGCTCATCTACGAATATAAGCTCGATGCCAACAAAGCACAATATCGCGCGATAGACAACGCTATTCGGGTGGTACAGTTCGTGCGAAACAAGTGCATTCGGTTGTGGATGGACTCTCGCGGCGTCGGCAACAATGACCTACAAGTGTACTGCTCTATGCTTGCTGCACAGTTCCCCTTTGCTAAGTGTCTCAACTCACAAGCACGTCAAGTGGCGGCAGAGCGAGCATGGTTCTCTATCCAACGCTTTTATGACAATTGCAAAGCACACATACCAGGGAAAAAAGGCTACCCCAAATTTCAGCATAACAACCGTAGCGTCGAGTACAAAACGACCGGATGGACGTTAGCGTCTGATGGAAGGCATATCACCTTCACGGATGGGTGTGCTATCGGGCGTGTCCGTCTCATCGGGTGTCGAGACCTTGCCACATTTCCCTTGCCACAGATACGCCGTGTACGGATTGTCAAACGTGCTGATGGCTACTACGTCCAATTCTCCGTCCACGCTCATCGTGAAGTTGAACATGTGCCTACTGGCAAGAGGGTCGGCATTGATATGGGCTTGAACGCGTATTCTACCGACTCTGAGGGGAACACCGTCAGCAATCCTCGTTACCTCAGAAAAGCAGAAAAGCGACTCAAGCGCTTATCTCGCAAGCATTCCAAGTGTGCCAAGAAGAGTCACAACCGCAAAAAGGCACAGAAGCACCTCGCCAAAGCGCATTTGAAAGTGCAAAGACAGCGCGAAGATTTCGCGCGCAAACAAGCGAACGCGCTCATCACGTCTCACGATGTGGTTGTCTATGAAAAACTTTCAATTCGCAACATGGTCAAGAACCACCACCTTGCCAAATCCATCCGCGATGCCGCATGGGGCGTGTTCTTGCGTTGGGTCAACTACTACGGAACGATACACAACGTTCCTGTCATAGCAGTAGCACCCCACTTCACGAGTCAGGATTGTAGCGCATGTGGCACTCGCGTCAAGAAGTCTCTGAGTGTGAGGACGCATGTGTGCCACAACTGCGGCTTGGTCCTGGATAGGGACCACAATGCCGCGCTCAACATTTTAGACAAAGGTCTGATGGTACTGTCGGGCAGACAGGAACCTGTGGGGCACGCAGCCCACGCAACGCTTCTGGACAGATCGACCTCTACTCACACATCGAAGGGTGTGTTGAGTAAGTCGTCTGGTGGAAAGAAGAATTCCCCATCTTTCTAAGCGGGGAAGTGTCAAGCTATTATGTTGTCGGGTGCAGTGCCATTTGTCGCTTCTGCTTCGTGAGCGTGGCGACGTTTTGCAGCTTCTTCTCTTTGCTTACGTCCGTGCCGTGTGTATAGCATAGTCCATAGCATGACGCCACCCAGCATGCCATAAAAGACGAACGGCGAGACAATCAAAAATTGCGTAATCGTTAGCGTAAACACTAAGTATATGCGTATCACCGCTTCAAGTATGAAACTAATACCCCATACAGCCGTAGATAGACGCATGGCGAAGCGGAACTCTGGATACTTCCAGTAACCGTTGAACTCCGCGATCTTCTCCGGTACGTTGCCCGTTACAAAGTAACGCGCGAAGTAGAAACCTAGCGGTCTTGGGAATAAGAATGAGACGAGATAGGCAAGGCCGAATGCTGCCGTATAATACGACCCACGTATAAGCAGGAGACGTGGACTACCGCCGAGCAGGATCAGAATGATGCTAACCACGATAGACAGTAGCGCGAGTCCTGCAAGCAGGTCCACATGACCTTTACGAATCACACCGACCAGCGCATCAATCATCGGTGGAATACCGGAAATGACTAACGCCCAGAAATCTGAAAGTGTGGTGTAGCTCTTCAAAAGCTGATAAATTACAAGCGGAAGAATAGCGTTTACAACAATGCTGTACACGATTCCAAGCACCGTTGCCATAACCTTCGCTTTTTTGGGATTTGTCTCGTTGGTTGACGCTGTATTTACTACCATGACTTTGACTCCTAGCTTGTTTTTTATTGATGATATCCTGTAAGCCCCGAAATGTTATTGTATTGTCGCCTATACAAAGCAGTATAAAAGAAATGGAGAGGTAATGTGAGTGCGGAAAGACCTATTGTGTTACTATGTCTTTCGTCACTGGCACGGAACTATATGGATACAATAAGGTAAGAGAGAGGTAACATATGCAGATAGACCTTCCTACGTCCTGGCATCATCTTCTTGCTCAAGAGATCGAGCAACCCTATTTCCAAACCTTACAGCGTTTCGTTGATGGCGAGCGTCAGCACTACACTGTTTTTCCGCCAGAGCAAGATGTGTTTTCAGCACTAAAGCTTACACCCTACGAACGTGTCAACGTCTTGCTCCTGGGACAAGACCCCTATCATGACGATAATCAAGCACATGGTTTGTGCTTCTCGGTACGTCCAGGTGTCAAACCGCCGCCATCGCTGGTCAACATGTTCAAAGAACTTCGCGATGATGTTGGTTTTCGCATCCCGAACAATGGTTATCTCGTTCCCTGGGCACAACAAGGGATACTCATGTTGAATGCCGTTCTGACAGTTCGCGCCCATACACCCAACTCGCACAAAAATCATGGTTGGGAAATCTTCACGGACGCTATTATTCGCAACGTCAACGCAAAGGAAGGTCCCGTTGTCTTCGTGCTATGGGGAGCCTATGCCCAGAAGAAGATCAGCTTAATCGATACTACGCGCCATGTCATCGTACAATCCGCGCATCCATCGCCACTCTCCGCTCGCAACGGTTTCTTCGGCAGCAAACCGTTTTCGACAATTAACAGTGCTTTGCGTGAAGCAGGCAAACCAGAGATTGATTGGCAACTACCTGATCTATAACTTGCTAGAACATAGCGAGTGGGTGCGGATGGTTAACCATCCGCACCCACTCGCTATGTTCTGTCAACTCCTACGATATCACTCCGCGCTGTAACACCACTGCATGTTTCTTATAGCCTATTTGCTAGACTGGTTCGTACCTGTTCTGTTATTCGGCAGTATCGGTGCTTGTTTCAGGTGTAGCTCTAACAGGAATACCCTGATCAAGTTCTATCCCAGGAGGGAGATCAGCGTTGTTTGCTCCATTGTGTACGAAGATGCTTGCTGCATCCTGATTTCTGTTCTCAGCCATGACCGTTACGATAATCCGGCTGTTTTCAGACTGGAGTTCAACGGCGTCATGGACCTCTGGCGTTGCATTCAGGTTGTATGCGCTAGCTTTGATCTGATCATCTCTAAATCCAGCTTGTTTTAATTCCTGTATAGCATGATCCGCGTCTGCCCGATTTTTAAAGGCACCTGCTACCAGCGAAGGATTAGCCATTTCCATACTTGATTTCCTCCTTTGAACTGAGAAGACGATTCGACAACTGTGTCTTATGTGCAAGTGTGAAGCGTATATATTCCTCTAGGTGTACTATAGCACATAAAGGTCTCTTTCAGAAGTGGCAACCGTTGGTCTAACGCCAACCCTTAGCGTTGATGCTAGCAGGAACTTATTCCCAGTGGTCTCACTATCTCACTACTCCTCATTCCTCATGCCTTTAACACTATGCAGGAAAGCAGTGAATGTTTCACCTGCTCTGTACACTACAGCATTCCCTTTACTGTATACTGTCACGGTACCTTGTCCATAGACGCTCCATGTACTTTTCCGTTCTCCTTTGCCATCGTCAATCATACCTGTTCGTTCATCAATGCCAAGGAGGACTGCATCGGGGAGGAGCGTTGTTAATCGGGATACCCAGCCCTTTCCAAATGTGTTGTGGTGAGGCAGGACACAGGTGTTCGGCAATAGTGCCAGCCCATCAACAACCTTCCCTGTACCAGGGTCAAAATAATACTGACACAAGACCATTGCACCTGCACTACTGCCAGCAATTACGGCCCCGTTCTCATACGCGGCAAGCATTGCCTGCCAGCTAGAACTTCCCAGAAGGGTTTGACCAAGGTATCCCGTGAAGCCACCCAACAGATAGATGAGTTGAGATTGACGAAGAGAGGTTGCGATACCAGGGTCGTCTGCTGACGCTTTATCAATGAGAGGAAGTGCCTCAACATTGCTGGCTCCAAGACGTGTAAACCAATTAACGCCATTTTTACCCGCGCGTTGGTGATTATTATCGGGTGCGGCAGCCGTTGGAATAATACTGATACGAGCCTGAGGACCACCTGCCAGTTCTATTGCTCGTTGGTCAGGTTTTGCCATCAGTCCGCCAAACTCTGCTCCACCTTCCAGTACGATATATCCAGCCATGTATGCTTCTTTCTGCACCCATGAAAAGTGCGTTACATGCTCCCCATTCTATAAGAGCGATGGTTCAATTGCAGGTGCCAGGCTTGGCTCATGATCGGCGAGCGCACGTAGGAGACCATAGCATCCTGCCAACATCATATCGCCATGCGGAACCGCTTCATAAGGATGAAGTCGTGAACCGCGAAGTAGTTCTCGTCGAGGCCCCGTCACGGAAAGAAAAGGAAAATCCTCTCTCTTCGATGAAGGTTTCTGTACGATGAGTGCCCCATGACCGCTATCCGCAAATACCTCATCATTTGAGAGTGTTCCTTCAGAAAGCTTGACAAGCAATTCTTCCAACCTCGTCTTGCTGATTTCTCCTGTATGGTGCTCAAAGATACCCACAATGCGTCCTTGAACAAGATGAAATGCTAGTGTATGAAAGTTCCCAATATTGCAGAGCAAGCTCTCCTGCTGTTGCCGCACGAGTGGGTCTTCTAAAGAACCAAGGGCAGCAGCCGAACCTGTATCCATTAGGAACAAAGGGGCATGCACATCCGAGTGCGTAAGTTTCAAATAGCGTTTCGCACTTGTAGCAAGGGCGTGAAGTCGCGTCAGTTCAGCAGGAATGGCCTGTGCAGGATATGCGAAGGCACTAGGAGTAGGATCGGTATGAACAGTTTTTGTAATAAAGTCGAAGCGAAAACGTCGATCACTGATACCTGGAGGTGCGGCCCCATGATCGAATGCCGCGAGCGTGAGCGCATCAACGTGCGGCTCAATGTCAAAGGCATGCAAGGCGGTGATGATGGCTTGTGCATCAAAGTCCTGTAGCTCAATGTGTACAACATTGGAATTTGCTATGCGCTGTGCGGCCTCTGCATCATCAATAATTTCAAAGCCCATTCGCTCGACCATTGTAAGATCATCATCAAATGTTCTTCCAGCCTCAGGCGTGACAGCGACAGCATAGCCCGCAAGTGCATGGTCGCGTGTCGCCCAATGGGAGGGACCTCCACCCATCGTCACACCTGTAAGGACCAGCGATTGCCCTTGTTTAGTCGCCCGTTTTACGCGGTTCGCAACAATGACCGTTGGTGAGGGCATCACCATCTTGAAACAGTTCTCTATTGTTTTTCCACTCTCAAAGAGCAGGATATCCTGCGTTCCTGTACCAACATCGACAGCAAGAATAAGAATAGGTTCTGACATAGAAGTACACCTCTATAATAAAAGCGACTTAGTAGCTTCTTGTGCTAGAAGTATACCACTGTGAAGTTCATCACTAAATGCAAGCAATTGCAATTTTTTTGCAATTATGTGTTTTTGCTGGTATACTTTCCAAAGGAAACATCCTTGTTTACAAGTTACCCTCGTAGTGCAAAACGATGTAGCATGTCTCTTCATAACTGTAATAGCTTCCACCTTGCTTTCAGTCGTGCTGCCTAGTATTTTCAGGAGGTTCCATGAGTAGTAAAGCTAGTAGCTTCGGTATTTCAGCCATTTCTCGCGTCTTCAACGATAGTTCAACTGATGTTCGTAGCAAAGTCATTGGCATCTATTCGTTTTTAGTCGTAATGAATGTAGTGGCTTGGATATTAGCTCTTATCGTCTTTGCACACGTTCCAAAATTGCTTGGTGTTGCGGTTGTTGCCTACTTGTTAGGGTTGCGTCACTCAGTAGACGCAGATCATATCTCGGCAATCGATAACGTGACACGTAAGTTAATGCAGGAAAACAAGAAACCTGTAGCTGTAGGATTTTTCTTCTCTCTTGGTCACTCTACCATTGTCATAGGCTTAACCGTTGCTATCGCGGTCGCAGCAGTGTTCATCAAGAACGTTATTCCTTCACTTCAGTCGGCAGGTGGTTTAATCGGAACCTCAGTCTCAGCATTGTTTCTTATCTTAATTGCCGCTATTAACATGATTGTGTTAGTAGACATCTTCAAGACGTTCCGTGAAGTAAAGCGCGGTGGTATTTACAACGATCAAACACTTGATGAGACCCTTAACCAGCGTGGTCTCATGGGTCGCTTTTTCAGGCCGTTGCTGAGAATTGTGGGCAATAGTTGGAATATGTATCCTATTGGTGTGCTTTTTGGCCTCGGTTTTGATACTGCTACCGAGGTAGGGCTTCTAGCTATTGTTGGCACACAGGCAGGAAAAGGACTCCCTATTTGGTCAATTCTCATTTTCCCATTTTTGTTCACGGCGGGTATGTGCCTTCTTGACACCACTGATGGCGTTTTGATGCTCGGTGCATATGGTTGGGCCTTTGTGAAACCTGTTCGCAAGCTCTACTACAATCTGAATATTACCTTTGTGTCTGTGTTGGTGGCGGTGGTAGTGGGTGCTATTGAAGTGCTAAGCATCGTTCAGAGTCAGGCAAATCTAGGTGGTCCCTTCTGGGATGCAGTGGTGAACTTGAGCAGCAACTTTGGCTTTATAGGTGGCATCATCATTGGTCTCTTTGTGCTAAGTTGGGCACTATCAACAATCATTTATAAAGTGAAGCGGTACGATGACATTGAGGTTAACATAGCACAACCACTCTCTATGCCAAAGGAGATAGATGGTGAGATTGTGAGTAGCCCTGTTCCGATATCTTGATGACGCACTCCTGGACGACCCTGCATAAACGCTTGCAGGGTCAATATCATCTCCACGATCTCTTCCCTGGCTTACTGGCCGCAGGCTACTGCGATGTGTGCCGACAATAGGTGCAGCAGTAAGCCTCACTTCTGTTATATACTGTGTACACCCTGTGTACTACGTCTTAAAATGCCTGACAACAAAATATGCTCTACTGCCTTGAGCTTCTTTGTAGTGTACTCTTTCTTGCTCGACGTGTACCAAGGAAAAATTTGTCTTTTTGTATTACTCACTTATGCTTGCTTATAACTCTTAGATAAAGAAGAGCAATTAGCTTATAAACATTTCCTGTGGAGGCAGCGCATCAATGAGGTTCTACAATACCCTGACACGGCAGATCGAAGAGGTTGTTCCCTTGGAGCCTGGGAAGATTAAGATGTATTCCTGCGGTCCCACCGTCTATCGCTATATACACATTGGTAACTTACGAACCTTTGTCATGGCGGATTGGGTACGAAGAGCCTTTGAGTATCGAGGGATTGAGGTCCTGCATGTGAAAAACATTACCGATGTGGGACATATGCGACGGGAAGTCGTAGACCAGGGCGAAGATAAGGTTGAGGCACAGGCACGCAAAGAAGGAAAGTCATCGCTTCAAATCGCGCAATTCTATACCGATGCGTTCCATGAAGACGAAACGATGCTCAATATCCTCCCTGCACACGTCTTTCCTCGCGCAACACAGCATGTTCCTGAGATGATTGAGATTATCCAAAAATTGGAGGCAAAGGGTATTGCATACGCGGTCAACGGAAATGTATACTTCGATATCAAACGTTTCCCTGAGTATGGCAAGCTGTCTGGCAATCTTCTGGAACATATGATGGCAGGCGTCCACGAGGGCGTTGATGCAGACCGACACAACCCGGAGGATTTCCCATTATGGAAGGTTGCTGAACCTGGCCGCGAGATGGCGTGGGATAGTCCGTGGGGACGGGGCTTCCCAGGCTGGCATATCGAGTGTACCGCCATGTCCATGAAGTATCTTGGCACACATTTTGACCTTCACACAGGCGGTGTTGACAACATCTTTCCGCACCATGAGGATGAGATCGCGCAAAGTGAAGGGTCTTCGGGCGAGCAGTTCGTCAACTACTGGCTACACGCGCAACACCTGCTCGCTGATGGTCAGAAAATGGCAAAGTCTACTGGCAACGCATACACTCGTGCAGAGGTTGCGTCACGCGGCTTTGAACCGATGGCCCTACGCTACTTCTATACCACAGCACTCTACCGGAGTCGTCTCAACTTCACCTTCCGTGCCTTACAAGCAGCACAAACCTCCTTGGAACGACTCAGAAACCTGGCATACCATTTGCTCATGCAAACAGACGAAAACGCCGTCTTTTCTGCTGAACCACTGCAGAACGAGGGATACCAGTGGCGCGACACATTTCTTGCCGAGGTTGAGAATGACTTGAACATGCCACGTGCGATGTCTGTTGTCTGGGCCATGCTGCGTTCGCAAGTAAACCCAACCACAAAGTTACGTATCCTCTTTGACATGGATCGTATTCTTGGCTTTGGTCTCAAAGAGTATCTTCACAGTGACCAACCTCGACGGATGATGGAGCCAACAACGTATCTCGCAGCCGCGCCATCATCTATCGTAGCTCAAGTACAGACGCGCGAAGCACTACGTCTGCAACAGAACTATCTCCCGGCTGACTCCATACGCCAGCACTTGAGTCGTGCAGGATACCTGATACGGGACACCGAGCGCGGACCACTCATCGCACCTCGTCGCCTTGACGAAGAGTTCTCGGTCCTCGCCCGTTCTTCCGATGCCCAGGACAACACGCATTTGCCTGACCTCGTCGAGTTTTCGGTGAACTTGTTGGCGCATAATAGTAAAGACGATGTGGAACGCTGTATAGAAAGCATCCGTCGTCACGTAGGAGGGTATACAACAGAAATCGTTGTGATTGACAATGGTTCAACCGATGAGACACTTCCCTATCTGCAACAACTCGCTCGTCAAGAGGATTTGATAGGGGAAGGTGGGCAGCGTATTGGCCTGCACGTTCTCTTCGCGGACCACAACATGGGCTTTGCAGCGGGACGTAATGCAACAATGCGTGTAAGCCGGGGACGCTTTATTGTACTCATGGATACCTCTATTGAGGTCAAAGGGGATATCTGGACACCGTTGGCTACCGTACTGAAGGACTCAGAGGTGGGCATAGCCGGACCATACGGTCTGGTAACTGAGGACCTGCGTGACTTCCACGAGTCTTCAGGACCCAATGTTGACGCAGTTGAAGGCTACCTTCTGGCCTTCCGCCGCGCACTCCTGCAAGAGATAGGGGAGATCGATGAAAAATTCCGTTTTTATCGCCTGATGGACATTTTCTACAGCTTCTTTTTCAAGGCTGCAGGCTATCGGGCTGTGACAGTTCCAAGTGTAGAAGAGTTCATTGAGAAGCATCCTCATCGCGAATGGTATAGTCTCAGCGAGGAGGAACGACGCACAAAAAGCAAGAAGAATTACGATATCTTCCGTGATCGCTGGCATCATGGCGAGAGTCTGCTTGTGACCAACTACAATCCAGAGCATCTCTGGCACGGTCACGATCACCTCTTCCATCTTGAAGGGACCCACACACATGCGCCCGATGAACTCCCAGCTCCGGGTACTATGCACAGTCACCTGCATCAGCATTGGCCCGATCATTCTCATGAACATCCTCATGCTCATGAACAGCGATAACCAGAAAAAAAGGAGTCATATACCCGTATGTTAGCGACAGAAGATGTCTCAATAGTTACCGCGCAAGAGTCATTTATTTATCTCACTCCACAACAGGTCGTGTTTCTCGATGGAAGTGCAGGACCACTCACCTCTCAACAAGAGGTGGCACTCTGTGAGTTTGTCGAAAATGGTGGTGGACTGGTCTGTAGTGGAAATGCAGCAGAGATGTACCATGAATATGACGTGCTAGGCGATGTCCTTGGGCACGTTCGCGGAATGTGTACTCCGCAAAGTGAAATTATCGTGCGAGTTGCTACACATGACTCCTACCTCACCCGTCGTGTTGATTCCTCTTTTACTGTACTTGAGTCGGTCTATCTACTAGCAAGCGTTCCTTCTGATGCCGAGGTTCTCTGGCGTACCACATGGCAGTATGTCCCGTACACGGTCGCATATACCCGTTCTTATGGTCGGGGAAGAGTCTTCTGTACAACGTTAGGAAGTACGTCAGAGACACAGGCGCATCCTATGTTTCAGCAAATGATACAGCGTGCCATGCGCTATGCTGCTGGCGCCGACACAACAGAGGTTCCTGCACGCGTGGCGATGATTGGCTATGGTGCGATTGGTTTCGAGCATGGGACCGCTATCAGCAACGTGGTAGGGTTGGAGTACGCGCTCGTGTGTGACCGCAACGAGGAACGTCTGCGTGCGGCGCAAACAGCCTTTCCAGGGATACGCACCTGTACCGACCTGATAGAAGTGGCAGAAGACCCATGTATTGATGTGGTAATCGTCTCGACTCCACCCAATACTCACGCTGCAATTACTCTGCAAATGCTACGTGCTGGGAAGCATGTTGTTAGCGAAAAGCCGTTTTGTTTGACTACTGTCGAAGCCGATGCCATGATCGAACTCGCCAACACCTTCCAACGCACATTGACGGTGTATCAATGTAGACGCTGGGACCCCGATTACCTTGCCATTCAACAGGTGCTCAAGAGTGGAAGTATTGGCCCGATTTTCCACATGGAAACATTTATTGGGAGTTATGCCCATCCGTGTGATTACTGGCATTCCCATGAACCAATTTCTGGCGGTGTCTTTTATGACTGGGGATCGCACTACCTGGATTGGATATTGCAACTCATTCCCGACAGAGTTGTAAGTGTGCGTGGCGTGACGCATAAACGTGTCTGGCATGATGTCACCAACGCAGATCAGGCAAGTGTCTACCTTCGTTTCGCCGATGGGCAGGAAGCCGAGTTTATGCACTCTGATATTGCTGCGGCGATGAAGCCTAAATGGTACATCTTAGGAGAACAGGGAGCTATTGTGGGATACTGGCGACAGGAGATCGTGAAAACACGTCGTTGGTCTGGTGACCTCGTTGAAGAACATCTTGCAGCCTCTGAAGCGTTACCCGATCTCGTTGTCTCTACTCGAGACAGAAGTGGTGCTCTTCATCAACAGCAGCTCACACTTCCTTCGGTACCGCTCTATGCTTTTCACCGAAATCTCGCGAATCATCTTCATTCGGGAGAAGCATTAGCAGTGCCACCCGAAGAGTCCAGACGCAACATTATGGTGATGGAAGCTGCAAAGCGTTCCGCCGAACAGGGAGGAGCAAGCATTGCTCTCGATTGCTAGCAATATGACGATGAGTCTACTAGGTACATCCGCCAACTCACGAAAGGAATCAATAGAGCATGATGTCTCATAGCCAACATCGTAGCCCAGGGGGAGTTGCACTAGTGGGATCAGGGGAATACCTTGATGTCATGAATGAGATTGATACCTATCTCTTGAATACTGTTGGAGGTGCAAGCGCAGCAAAAATCGCCCTACTTCCAACAGCAAGCGGTTTGGAGCCGAATGGGCCAACCTCCTGGAACAACCTGGGCGTGCGCCATTTCAAGAATATAGGGGTCAATGATATACGAGCAACACGTATCATTGACCGAGCCAGTGCCTTTGACCAGGAGCAACTGGCTCTCTTGCAAGGGGCCAACCTCTTCTATTTTTCCGGTGGAAATCCTCAGCACACGATAGAAACATTGCGGGACTCACCTGCCTGGAACATCATTAAGACCGCATATGAACAGGGAGCGGTTCTTGCTGGCTGTAGTGCTGGTGCAATGATGCTAAGCGCACGCACCATCTCTGTACGCCAGGTTATGATGGGAGAGCCAATAACCTTTGTCGATGCAATGGGCATTGTTCCAAACATCATTGTGTTTCCTCATTTTGATCGTATGGCAGGTTTCTTGGAGCGAGACCGTTTCCAGCACCTGCTACGTTCTGTTCCTGAACACTACATTGTGGTTGGTATCGACGAGGATACCGCTTTGGTGTGTGTCGGGCTAGACAACACACCTAACCTGATGGCCCGCTGGCGCGTAATGGGTCGGCAAACCGTCAGCATATTTAACAGAGACATATCCCCATCTGTACTTCATAATGGTGATGAAGTAACACTCTGATGGTGTAAGAGACAGGGCGGTTGCAAAATCAAAACCAGGGCATCTCAGAGAAAACACAACCACCTCTTGCACGTCTCTTTTATACCCAAAAACAACCTTGTTACCAGGCACAACTCCTATTTGAGCCGACCCTCGATTCAGGGGTTGAAACAGAAAGTTCTTTGCTCTTTTGCAAAAATCGTTCTTTACGCTCACTGATTCAGAGTTCTGATTGCAAGATACAAAAAGCCACCTATTTTGTAGTACACCGTACAATCGTATGTTACGGCGTACTACAAAATGAGTGGTTTTTCTTGTGTTACAAGTATAAGTTGCTACATCACCACTAGTATTTTTTGACTATAATGTAGCAATTTTGACAGAGGTAAGATATAGTAGTGGGAAACACGCTTAGAGTGGGGCAAGCGGAATAAGCGCTCCTAGCGAACGATTAGCTACTTGAGAGGCGATTACAACGGCTCCTCGTAGTTGCGGCTGATAACAGGCCAGCCAGGGGATGTTCTGGCTCCAGTAGAGTCGCACAAGTCCTGTCACGAACCAGGAGGGAAGAGCACCGTCGATGATGATTCCCTTCTCTGACGGTATCGTTGGGAACATGAGTGACTCAGGTTGAAAATAGTTCAGGTGTTTTTTGTGTATGTGCGTGGTCAATATTACAGCATCATCATTAAGTGAACGGAGGGATATAGACAGTTCGGAGCTATACTCGCTGCCAGTAGCGAGCGCGAGTGGCTGTATCCAACCCATTGGTATGCGCGGATCGAACTGGTAAAACGGTTCGGGATATACATATGCAGCCAGTGCGCCATAGACCCAATGTGGAGCTACTCCGTAAGCCGAGAGTGCTGATTGAGCAGGAAGATATGCAAGCAATGGTACAAGCATAGAGGGCTTCCATTCTATTGCCGCCGCATCAATACTGAGCAGAACGATGTTGAGGTTAATCACTTCGGCTGGTGCCTGTTCAAAGAATAGTTCCTCTAGCTGCTGAGACGAGTAGGTACGGAACAGCGTCACAATACGTTGTACGAGCGCGGATAGAACAGGGCTTCCCGATGAGGGAGCGTTACGGAGTAGCCCTGTAATGGTACCCTCTACGGTTGGCGTCTGCGCTGTTAGTGTGGATGCACCGTTAAGTGCTGAAACGAGTTGAGCTAAGGGAAGCACACCATGCTCTTCTAGCAGACGTTGCCAACGTTGCGTGTCGTTCGGTCTGTCCTCGCGCGTAAGCAAGATAGAGTGAGTACATTGATTGAGTATACGTGCCTGCGTCTGCGTGGGATGTCCACCGATATCGACAAGCATGGGGAGGCGACGGTGTTCAAGATCGAGGCAAACGCGCTCTACGAACTCGTCTGACCATTGGCCTTTCACGCGAATAATACTCACCGTTTCTTCGTCGCTTTCCTGGGACCAGTTGCCTTCACCATCAGGACAGGCGCGAATAGCGTGATGAGGAACATTCAAGCGACGCAACATCTGCGTCAATGCATGGAACAAGACTGACTTGCCAGCATGGGCAGGTCCACCAATAACAATAGCCGGTAAATGATTGAGCATCGTATCCTCCGTTCAAATGTCGTGTCGCTAAGTAGGGTTAGAGAGCAGGTATTATGCAACAGCATACACATATTTTGTTGGCAACGCTTGGCGGACAACCACAGGTTGTCACCTTTACCCTTGATCTTCTTCTCCAGCACAACGTTCCTATTAGCGAAGTTATTGTTGTTCATCCAAAAGTCTCGTCTTTGCCACGTTTGCACCAATCGCTGACAAAACTACAGGCGGAGTTTGTCGGCGATGAATACCAGTTTCGAGGTATGACGCGCACTATGCACTTTCGTTCGCATGTGTTGCGGCTCGATACTGTTCCGCTGGACGACATCACCGACGACGAACACGCCGACGCCACGCTCGATACGCTACACAAACTGATTGTCGATTTGAAGCGGCGCGGTTCGCGAATTCATCTATCGATAAGTGGTGGACGCCGCCTGATCGCCCTGCTCGCCGTCTCAGTGGCCGCGCTCCACTTTGACCGTCACGATGCCATCTGGCACATCTACACGCCGGAGCCACTCAAAGATCAGGTGAAAAACGGCGCGATCATGCATATAGAGGAAGATGCAGGTGTCCGTCTCATCCAAGGCCCATTCCTCTCGCTGGGTGCCTACGTGTCCAACCTTTCCGACTCGTCACAATCGTTTCGAGCCGTACAGGAAGAACGACGCATACAGATGGACGCGCAGGAACATGAGCGTTGTACTAATGTTGTCAAAGAGACGACGCCCGCGCAACTCAAGGTACTGCAAGCCTTCAGCGAAGGCTTGCGCCCGCAAGATGTCGCTACCCGCTTGAGCATTCAAGTCAGCTCGGTGAGTAGTCACACACACATCCTGTTCGACCTCTGCCGTAAAGCCTGGAACATTCCCCCGAAAGAATATATGGACTACCACTTTCTGCAAACGCACTTTGCGGACTATTTCCGCGAGGACGAATAAGCCAAGTATACATGGTGGATGAGTAGAAAGCATCCAAAGAACCTATGAAAAATGTCCAAAGCATCTTGGATGTAATTTGTGAGAAGTGATGGTACGCTTCTCAATAAAGAAGCACTAACGAACGACGAAAGGAAAAAGCGATGCAGGAAGTAACCTTTACCCTGCAAACAGTAACCCCCTTATTTTTAGCAGGTGCTAATCCAGAGAATGCCGAACTTCGTGCGCCTGCGTTTCGTGGTGTCATGCGCTACTGGTACCGTGCGCTTGTTGGTGGTACTGCTACTAATACAGAAAGACTTACAACTGTTGTAAAACAAGAAGCAAATATTTTCGGCACTACAGATATGGGATCGGCGGTAACTGTTAGAGTTTCGACTGACCAAGTTAGAGTATTAGTGTTTAATAGAACTGGGACAAGAGAGAAAGGTACGGGAAAGGATTATTTGCTTTGGTCAATGGAACGATTTGCAGAAAAACCGAAGCGTCGATATTTTCCACAACACACTCAATTTCATCTTACATTGTCTAGTAGAGATAGCAGCGATGACAATCTTAAACAAGCTATCACTGCTATCTGGCTATTAACTCATTTAGGAGGTATCGGATCTCGGTCGCGCCGCTGCGCTGGAAGCATTATGGTTCACACAGTTAAAGGGAATAAAACCGAACTTCAATTTGATGAACAACCTACTATTACCGCTTTACAAACTCATCTTCAGAAAGGATTAGAGGCTGCCCGTAACATACATACTATCAAGACAGATGTTGTAAAATCAGCATCCTTTGATGTTCTAGCCTATGCAACTTGTCGCATATGGATACTCCATGACAACGGGAAATCGTGGCATACATCAGACGAGGTAATGAACGTTATAGGTACAAAGTTACAAGAATATCGTAGAAACATTCTTCCCATATGGAAACGCAAGATTTTTGGCTTGCCTCTTAAAGGTGTTAGTAATCAAAGGTTTGCATCTCCTCTCCTGTTACGAGTGACAAAACTACAAGGTGAGCAATATGTTGGCGTCGCCGTGCTTTTCAAGACAATGCTTGATAGTGTAAATATGTCCGACTATGGACTTATCGAGCAGTGGATTAAACAAGACTTCCCGGATGCGCTGGAGGTACAACTATGACAACACAGTACATGCTGATGTTCTCCCTGGGACCAGTGCAGCCATTCATCATGCAGGCACGTAAGACGCGTGATCTCTGGATTGGGAGTTACCTGCTCTCGAAGTTAATGGAAGCAGCTTTACGAGGTTTAGACAAGGAAAAAGAACTTGTCTTCCCGACTGATACTACTGTAGAGGGTAATATCCCTGACCTACCAAACAAATACGTCGCAATTTTTGATAGGCAGGAACGGGCTGAGCAGGTGGCGAAACAAAGCATAGAGCGAATTGTAGAGTATTGGAGTGAGTTATGTCACGATGTACGAGAGAGAATTCTTTCTACTAAGAACATTTCACAAGAAACGCGTGGAATTTGGGAGCGACAGACAGACCCGGATATGCTATTTGAGACGTTCTGGGTTATTGTCGAGGGAGACTCTGATGATTATGGGGAGTGGCTAGAACGGACGCAACTGGCTCTGGATGCTCGTAAACGGCTCCGTGACTTCAAACCGCAGAATGAATACGGCGAGAAGAGTACAATTTCGGGTGAACGCGAAGCACTACACGGACGCGAAACTACACGTCAAGGCGTTAAAGAGTTTTGGAGAGAACTCTCGAAAAGCCTCTCACCAAAAGATATCAGCAAAGACGGTTCAGAACGCCTCGATGCTATAGACACTATTAAACGCTTTGCATCTAAAGTACCAGAAGAAAGAGGCATTCCTAAGCAGCCATTTCCTTCGACCAGTACAATCGCCACAGCCCCCTTTGTAAGACAATTGTTAACGGCTCAAATTGATGAGTCAGTGCTAAAAAATTGGGAAGATGCCACAAAAGGTGAGTTAGCATTAATGCAAACAGATGCATTGCCGTTTCTTCAGACAATAGCCCGAGAGAGCAATCGCAACTGGATACTCAAACGCGACGGAGATTTATACTTTCGCGAAACCTTCACTGCTAAACGCCTGCAAAAAGATTATGCTATTGGCCTGGACGAGGCTTCTGAAGCCGAAACATGCGCTAACAAAGGACGTATAGCACTGCGAAAGCTCTTAGAAGCAACAAGAGCAAATAATATTTTGCCTCCCACTCCCTACTATGCGCTTGTACAAATGGACGGAGACAACATGGGAACACTGATGAGTAGCACGAAAGATAGAGAGGCGCATCGTGAAATTAGCAAGGCACTTTCTACGTTCGCACGTGGAACAGTTCCCAGTATCGTCGAGGCACGTCAACCCGGACGCCTTGTCTACGCTGGTGGTGATGATGTACTTGCATTCGTTGCATTAGAAGGTGTACTCATAATTGGGGATGATCTGCAAAAAGAGTATTGTAAGCAAGTACAAAATGCTGTTTCCGATGAGGAACGTAAAAAGAATGTGACAGCAAGCATGGGCATTGCAATCGCTCATCACTACACACCCCTCTCTTTTGTGCTAGGTGCCGTGCGGGATGCGGAAAAGCTGGCGAAAAATTGCTATGGACGTAACGCACTTGTCGTGACTGTAATTCGTCGCTCAGGCGAGCAAACCCGCGTCGGCTGTCGCTGGAGCTATGATGACCTGCCGAATGACGCACAGCCAATAGCTCTATTCCAACATTTCTACGACCTGTTTGAGAAGAATATTCTATCACCCAAGTCTGTGTTCACCTTGTTAGAAGATGCACAAACACTTGTACACCTACCACGCGACGCTCAGCAAAGCGAGGTCAAGCGCATTCTTATGCGACAGTGGAGCCGCTTAAATGGGGAATTGTTAGATGCTATCGAGAAGAATGCAGTATCGTTAGCTAACAAATTAGTGAAGCTTGCTGAAAAAATGGATGAGGTCAAGTTGGAAGGCGAACGAGAGGATACAGAAAAATCGGCTGAATTACATGAAGAAAACAGACGACGCTATGGGCTAGTTGAAGTACTTGGCTGGTTACTTGTTATGGTATTTCTGACACAAAGAGGGGAAGAAGAGTAATGCGTGTCTTCATTGAGCCAACAGAGGCGTTGTCATTTCGTACTGGAAGACCTTTTGACGCCGGGGAAAATACGCTGGCGGAAAGTATTTTCCCGCCGACACCGGAAACCATACAGGGTGCTATAAGAGCCGCAATTGCTACACATTGGGACACGACGAAGACACTAGACGAGGTGTTTCAAAATAAGGACATTGTTGATCGCATCGGTAGCAGACTCGACTACGGACGTTTTCGCATAACAAGTTTCACGTTGGGACGCCGCAAGCAGAATGAAGGCGTAATAGAACGTCTCTTTCCGCCTCCCGCCAGCATTTTAGAAACTAAAGATGAACAGGAAAATCCTGTCTATCTGCGACTCAAACCAGATAAACTGGATAACGTCATAAGCAATATGCCTGTCGATATGTGGTGCCTGCTTCCCAATACCTCTGGCATACAGACAAAAGGCAAGTTTTTAGGCGTTAATGGTTGGCTTACTGAAACAGGTTTACGGAATGTGTTGCACACGAACGAAAATACAGTTAATCTCGGACAGAACCTTGTCAGACCAGGGAATATCTTTGTGCGCGAGTCTCGCGTAGGTATCGGCATGCAAAACAGTTCCAAAACGACGAAAGACGGGTTTCTCTATCAATCACACATGATACGGATGCAGCTGGATTACGGCTTTGTAGTCGATATTCATTTAAGTAGCAATAGAGAAAGCGGCAAAACAAACAAGCCCTCTAAAGAGGAATATCTTCTTACAGAACAACTGGAACCCAGGCTTTTACCTTCACAGGGCTGGTTAACACTTGGTGGTGAGCAACGAGCAGCACGCTTTTATGTATTGGACGAACCGATGTCCGCATTGAAGTCGCTTCACAAAGAAGATTACGAGCAGTCGGAAATTGGAACACTGCTTTACCTGGCAACCCCTGCTTATTTTGAAAATGGATGGCAACCTGAACATTGGGAAGCACCTCTTGTTCGTCCAATCACGGCGGCTATCAATAAATATCAATCTATCGGCGGTTGGCTACTCAACACGAGCAATGGTGGTGGTGAGAACAAATGTATGAGACGCTGCGTACCAGCTGGAAGTGTCTATTTTTTTGATCAGCCAATTCAACGTACCACACCCTTTACAGAATACGGCTGGCAAATCGGCTATGGAACAACTATGACAGGAGATTGGAAATAATGATTACCGCGACAAAAATGCTTTATCTTTACGTTGAAACACCACTTCATGCTGGTGTGGGATCAGGTCTCAGTAGCATTGATCTTCCGATTCAGCGTGAACGCACAACACAATATCCTACCATTCAAGGCAGTGGTATCAAGGGAAAACTACGTTCAATTGCTGAGGATGCTAAGCATCCCAATGTCGATGTAATTTTCGGCCCCGATAATGGTAATGAACATGCAGGTGCGCTAACAGTCGGTGATGCCCATATCTTGTTATTCCCTGTACGCTCCCTCGATGGCGTGTTCGCCTATACAACCTCTCGCGATGTTCTGAAACGCTTCGAGCGTGATATCACGCGTGGGGAAGAAGATTCTCATCTTCCCTGGCAACTTCCACAGGAACCGTCAAGAGAAACAGCACTTATAACGTCTCCCAGCGATGTTGCGGTAGCAGATAAAGTGGTGCTGGAAGATTTCAGTTTCGACACGCACAGCGACGCCCTGGAAGTTAACAAACTTGCAGAGTGGATTGCTAAAAACGCGTTCCCTCCCTACAGCATGTATGACTATTGGCGTGAAAAGGTCAAGAAGTCGCTCATCGTTCTGCCCGATAACGATTTTCGCGACTTCGCGCTCCATGCAACAGAGATTATTACTCGCGTTAAGATCAATCGCGTTAAGAAAACGGTGCAAGAGGGAGCATTGTGGACAGAGGAACACTTACCCACGGATACATTACTCTACGTACCGCTCTACGCCACCAATTCTCGTAAGCAGGGACATTCGCTAGAAGCCAAGACAATTTTAGAGCAAACCGAGGGCATTGGTCGTCAACGTGCTGGCTACATTCAACTTGGCGGCGACGAAACAGTTGGACGCGGCATGGTACGAATGAGTTGGGGTAGATAGCACTGTAAAGCGACTAATGGGAAGGAAACAAAAATGATCGAACGTGAAGTTACACGCCGTCAAAACAGCGAACAGCAACGTGCAAAGGCTGCATGGGGAAATATTCAAAATGTGAAGGGGCTAACTCCAAAGGAGCAAAAAGAATATCGTTCCCTTGCTCGTGGCGTCAATGCTATGATTCAGATCAATGGATTAGGGCAAACGCTAGGTTTTTTACATGCGAAAGGTGGGCAGAAGTGGCAAGAAAAACACGAAAAGAATGCTCACTATTATTTGTTGTCCCATCTTACAAGCTGGATGCACTCTCGTTTTACCGAGACGATTGCGGAAGTGACACTAGACCGGAACGAGGGCTTATTAAACTGGATACTAGAAGTTGCAAGTAGTGCTGATTATCGTAGAGCAACTACTGAATGTCTTGCTTTCGGGGGGTGGTTAAGCCGCTTTGCAGAAGCCGAACTCAAAGGCTCAGATACTTCGTCCCCAAATAGCGTCTCTGGGCAAGGAGGAGTGTAATGTCCTACTACCTTCCATCTGCTACAACCAAACATATAGAGTTGCGCGTGAAATCATGTAAGAATCTGAGTTTGCTACTCGATAAGTACATTCCAATAGTTGCTCTTGGTAACGACAAAGAGCGTGGAAAAAAGGGAATATGGCTTAGAGATACACTGGAAGAGAATCACGTTAATACAAAACTCGCCGAACAAGCGTATCAACGCTGGTATGCCCTTACCAGTGCTACAGGCTCAACGCTCTTTACTGCGAAAACAGACTGGCGTATGGTTGTCGGCTTAGGTGGCGAGAGTGTGCTTGAAACAGACCTCACCTTGCACTCTTTATATGGTATGCCTTATATCCCAGGTAGTGCGCTAAAAGGACTAGCTCGTGCGTATGTGACGCAGGAAAAAAGTGCATATTATATTGCTGCAAGCGACGACACGCAAAAAATGGTGCCTAGCAAAGACGACGAACACGACCATGAAGACATCAAGCGCATCTTTGGCACACAGGAAAAGGCCGGAACAGTGATATTTTTTGACGCAATGCCGCTAAATGGGAATGCACGCTTCGAGCTTGATATCATGAATCCGCATTATCCCGATTATTATCAGACGTTACAGCAGGATAAACCTAAACCGCCTACAAATGATCAAAGTCCAATCCCCATTCCATTTATTACCGTCGCCAATACTACTTTCGCATTTGCCGTAGCCGCAGTAAATTCTCGGCATACAAATGATGTTGCTCTCGTCAGAGAATGGTTACAAGAAGCGTTAGAAAAGTATGGCGTTGGAGGCAAGACTAGTGCTGGTTATGGCTATTTTAGAGATGTGCAAAATATCGAGTCCCTTCTAATGGAAGAATTGCTACAAGTACCTGTTGATCCAGAAGTGAAGAAGGCGGAAGGCTCCATAAGAGAGATAGAGGCGATGTCAGTTAATAATGTAGCAAGTCAGATATACAGCTATTATCAGGTGTGGCAAAAGCTTGATTTGCTAGAGGCAAAAATGCTGCTCGCTAAAGCCATTACCGAGAAAGTGCGTAAAACAGGGCGTGAGAAAAATTGGGCTGACAAGGCTTGGTATAAGGATTTGCTAGCGTTTGTGAATAGCAAATAGCAATCAGAACTGTCACTCGACAGAGAAAGACAAGAGATATGCAAAAGGCGCAACTGATACTTGTAGGTGGAAGATCAGTACCCAACATACTAACCATTCTTCATGAGAAGCCAGATATTATTGTTGCCATTACATCGAAGGATGCTGAAAGCGAGATTCCATTTCTAAAAGATGCAATCAATGATCTGTTAAAAGATACGAGGCCGCTAATAGAAACAATTTTGGTTGATGCTTTTGATGTGGATCAAGTAAAGGCAGTTTGTGAAAAAGCTGTAGAGCAATATAAAGATACAACTTGGCTTTTTAATATTACCAATGCTACAAAAATGATGAGTATGGGTGCATATGAGGTTGCACAGTCTCATCCTCATAAAGTGAGATGGTGGTATTTGAATACTGCTGATACTAGCATTGTTACGTCTTCTGGCAAAGAAAGACGTGAAGAAGTATATGCCATAAGTGTCGAGCAGTATTTAAAAGCTTATTATTGTGTACCAAGTGATAAAGGGAACCAAGAAAAGGAAAAAGATACTGAAGACAGTAGGAAAACTCAAGAAACACTTTGGTTGCCATTTGCACAAAAATTGGGAAAAAAACCAGACTTGTCACTATTGCTAAAGCCTATTGTTGAACAAGTTCAGAAGGAAAATGCAGAGAGAAAGAAGGAGAAAGCACAACATTCGCAAGTAAAAGACGATTTTATACCAGGTAAGTATAAAATAAATGCGTTACGAAGCACTATTTCATTGTTAGAAGAAGCTTCGCATCTAGGTGTAGTTAATGATTGGAGCTGTAATGGGACTTCTTGTGAAATCTCTTTATCAGCTTCTCAATTTCAATTTCTCAATGGTGCTTGGCTTGAGGTCTATACATGGAGCGAGATTGATAAATTAAGAGTGTTTTTCAATTGTGAATGGGGGAAAAAAATTAGAGTAAAGACAGCAAACCCCAATAACACTAAACCTTACGAACTTGATGTTGCTGCAACATACAAGGGAAAATTGCTTATTGCCGAGTGCAAAACGGGATTTGAAGCTTTTTATAATAGAACACTTCATGAGTTAGTTTCCAAAGCTAATATACTTGGAGGGAGTTTCGTAGTAAAAGCTGTCGTAACGAATGTTTCCACAAATGACAAATCATGGGATGTTGAAAGTCTAAATATAAGTGCTGATATTGCACAGGTTAAAATTTTTCAGAGAGATGATTTACCTCAAATAGGCATAAAGTTATTAGAAATAGTATCTAAAGGCAGAGGAAAGTAACCATGCTCATACTCAACTTCACACACCCGCTCACGCCCGATCACCTTGCTCAAATTGAACACCTTGCAGATTCGCACGTCGAGGAGATACGCACTATTGCGGTACAGATCGAGCAGCGCGAGTCGTTGACGGAGCAGGTTGTCGCGATTGTCGATGGCGTTGGACTCGCGTCTGAGGAGTGGCAGACGAGGCCGCTTGTGATCAATCCGCCAGGGTATGCTCCAGCGGCGTTTGTTCTGCTTGCGGAACTGCATGGACGTGTCGGGCACTTTCCTACACTGGTACGCTTACGTCCTAAGCCAGGTCCCGTGACCAGTTTTGAGGTCGCGGAACTCTTGAATTTGCAGAGTGTACGGGAGGCGGCACGACGACGACGTTAAGACATTGATATAGGAGGGAACCTATGGATGATCGTAGTGATGTAGAACCGTTTGATAGAGACGATGCTGACCGCGAACTCAACAGCCCGGAACAGCGTAGCGCGGAGCGTATCCTGCGCCTGATCCACCTCTTGAGCGCGAACACCTGCACACAGCAGGATATCTTCGAGCAGCTACGGGACTACTACCCCGTTGATACGTCGCAAGGCATCTCCTCGCGTGCAGCTTATGGGATGCTGAGACGTGATTTGCTGTTCCTGGAACACATGGGCTATGAGGTTCACAGGGAGCCAGAAACGAGAGGGATAATCCGTTTTTCTCTAGCAAAAGGGACGGGACCAGTCGTACCAATTTTCTTTCAACAGGAAGAGCTAGCGTTACTGGCAATTTTGTATACGCTGTTTCTCGATCCGAGCAAACCGTCGTCAGTTGATCTCAAATCGCCGCTCGCAACGCAAGCATTTCGCCATCCGTTTGCCCATGATATTCTGTCACTAATTGAGCGGTTCACGAGTAAGCTTGCACCAGAACAGAAAAGTTACTTCGAGCGGTGTGTCCAGAAGCCGCCCCTCTATTGTAATCTCGAAGCTGTGACCGAGTATCATCCGCATCGTACCACCATAGATACGATCAACAGAGCCATTGCCCGTCGCCAGCAACTCAAATTTGACTATACGTCATCGCCACCTTCACATAGCGTCACAATTCATACACATGTAAATCCCTACTATCTCGTGCAGCAAGACGGACATATCTATCTCATCGGCTATAGTTACGACCCGAACAGTAAGTATAAGAATCGCATCTTCGAGTGGCGTGTTGATCGCATCAAAGGCGACACTATAGAGTTACAACATAACACGATAGATACAGTCCATCATCCCAAAGCCATCACCTTTCATTACTGGGCGGATAGAAGTATTGTCAAAGGCGAGTTAAGCCAACGCTGGCTTACCTACGAGATAGAGCGTGAAGAGACAATCGGTGAAGGCAGACAGAAACGACAGCGTTTCCTGATACGCGCACAGGCATACAACGAGTGGCGCATCATCCAACAACTCCACAAATACGGTGACAAAGTGGAACTCATCGACCCGCCCGAACTCCTCAAGCAGATGCGACGAGAGGTCAAGCATATGTACGATCTCTACTTTCAATCAGGGCAAATTGTGCCCTGAATATTGTTCTGCATGTAACATCAGGTGAAACAACCATCGTTTATGCTTGAAGTAGCAAAACGGGCAATGCAAAAAAGTTGGTAGGAGAAGAATATGCCAGCAGATATTAGCTTTTTACAATTTTTTAAAGATGACACTAGTGGAGATGTCTATCGCGACTACCTGTACTATGTAGCAAACGGGAACATGCGGAGCTACAAAGAGATAGTGCATGATCGCGGCAAAAAGCAGGGGCAGAGCTACTATAATCACGTCATAGACCTTGTAGCGATTGCTGAAAAACTGCGTCCTGCAATTGATCTTAGTGGAGATGAAACGCGTTGTGTTCTGCTCGCGCTGACCATCCACGACATGAACAAAATTCCGCCCTACAACAAAAGACCTGATGGCAGAGATGTCAGCTATACAAATGCAGCAACACAGGAGAATATCGAAAAAGAGTTAGAGCGATTGGATATCGAGAGTTTTTTCCCTGAGTGGCGCAGCTACCTGCTTGACATCACTCTCCTGGCTCACTTTCATCAGGAGTCGGCGACCGGAACAGTCCTCACGATTGACCAACGTAAGATCAGTCAATGTGTCTTGCCATCTCCACGTTTGAAGGGACCCTTGAAATTCCTGATGAAAGCGGCGGATGTTGCGGACAACTCACATTCGGGCGATCAGTGTAACCGAGATGAAGCGCATATTCGCGACAAGCTACTGCAACACATCAACGCTGCTATGCCGGAACGTCAATATCGTTTCTTCGGTCATCGGCTAGCAGAGTTACGCGGCATCTTTACCAACGTGATGCATAACGAACTGGTGAAGTATTTTCAGGAGCAATATGGCAAGGATGCCTGTATCGACCTGATCTACTATCCAGAGGGGGTGAATTATCTTCTGAACAAAGAGATCGCGTTGGATTGGAGCGACGAAACACTGCGTGCCGTTGCGACAAGAATACAACAACGTCTTGCAGCTATTCAGCTAGAAGATATCGCGCAATTTATCAAAGCACGGCCAGCCGGAATTGTGGTAGATGACGCGGCACTCGCGAGTGGTGCTACCGTCGAGCAGCTTTTTGCAGTCATTGTAAATACAGTTTTACGCAAACAGTACAAAGCCGAGTGGCGTACACAGCGCGACACCAATGCACATAACGACCTGGAAGCAGCGTTGGCTCATGCTAAAACCAGCGTACAACTGAAAGAGCAAATTGCATCATTCTTACAACATCATACTCAACTTATTTCCTCGGATGAGGAAGTTTTGAAACGGGGTGAGTTTGCATCGGCCTATCGCAAATTTCTGGAAGACCACAGAGCCGACCAGTTGAAGGCGATAAAAGGAGATACCTGGACACGTCTCTATCGCCTGTTCAAATTGCCAGAGGAGCGCTACGCCTTATATGGGCTGATCGACCCTTTCCGCAGAGGTTACTTTCTAGCAACAGACCTACCACCGCTTGACATAGACATCATGAACGACATGGCTCTAGCAGATCTCAGAGCTTTAGATGAGGAGGTACAGACTAAAAAAACTCAAAAGCAGAACGAGTCGCCGCCTAAGAAAACGCGAAGTGAGACACTCGATGCAGTTGCAAGCGTTCCCTATATCGTGGACTATCTTAGGCGCAATGTAGAGGTGTGGGAAACGCCGCTCGGTATAATAGAAACATTCTCAAAACCTGTTGGAGCGTTCCAATTTGGGGATGCCTTACGGCAATACGCGAATGCGAAACGCCTGCATGAGCAATGCTGTTATTGTGGTAGTGCGCTTAAAGCGGGAGAGTGGATGTCGGCGCAGGTGCCATCAAACATCGGTGTGCAAAGTTTCTCGAATCGTTTGGAAGCTGGAAGCGTACGTGATCCTAAACGCAACGTGTGCGATGCCTGCCGTATGCAGTTTATTCTTGAGAAACTGGCGTGGCGCAATCATGGCGACAAACAAGGTGGGAAACAATCGACGTTCTACCTGCATCTCTTTCCCTATGCATTCTTCACGCGACCGACGTTATCTTCCTGGTGGTCAAGCATCCAAAGCTTGCGCGACAGCGACCATCGTTCGTTTCTGTTGGATACGAAAACGTATTTTCGTAACTGGACCGCGCAGCAAAATGAACCACCTATTCAGGGATATAGAACAAGTCTGAACGGCTTAGGTCTGCCTGCGTTATCCGAAACGCTCAGTAACACACCTGTCTTGCCGATTGTGGCACCCGGGGAAAACTACGGTTTGCAGTTTTTATTAGCTCTTGAAGAAGCGGTTATACTCGCCCGTTGGTTCGGGTGTCGTGTCCTCCTCTCACGTTCGCCTATCCCTCTGCTCAATTTGGCGCATGAGTATATCGAAGGAAAACCCGTCGCATTGATGGTCGAGGGTATGCCGCGCACAATGAACTGGCTGTTACCGACTACCAGCCTGGATACAGATGGCATGAATGTATTGCTCAAGAAATTGAGTATGCTACACCAACTCGCCGATAAGCTGTACTACACCGGAGGCGATTTCGATGCCCTACCTTACGATTTTTCCACGACAGCAGGAGATGACCCGCTCGCGATATTCAACCTAGCAGATCGCCTGATAGAGAAAAAAGTTGCTCACGAGAAAGCAACCGCAGCACTTTCACCTGAGCAAAAAGCCCTTACACTACGTCGTCAACTTGCACCTCTGTTACGCGAACTGACACACATTTCTTAACAACGAAAGGAGTTTTTTACATTGCAAGAACTAGAAACGATGGCAGTATACGCCGCACAAAACCGCTTACAAGGACCATCAAGACAACGTAATTCACTACTCAAGCCACTGGATATCATCCTGGAGGAGTTGGATCGTTGCCCTGAACCTGACAATCCCAACGAAATCGCTTTAGTACGAGCTGGAACGAAACGGATGATCTTTGACTATTTAGACAGGATAGCCGACACCGACTACAAACCGGGGCGTACCAAGCAGGAGAAAATCAATCACTACGTTGACCTTTTCTTTGATGAGGTGCTTGGCAAAGCTCATGGGGGCAAGGTTAACAAACTACTTGACCGCGAACGCTTGTTGAGGAGCGCATACCTCTTCTACTTTTCTGAGGCACTACCACACGCAGTAAAAACACCCGTAAGCGTTGGTGACTCCACGACAAACGATGCAAGCAATTAAGCTACCTGAATAGAAACAACACATACAAAAAGGAGAAACAAACCCATGAGTACCCTCGACAATTTGAGTGTTTTGAACACATATAGCAAATATCTTTTACCGCAGTACAACCCTTTTCCAATGGGTCGCTACGTTAGCGTAGTGGTCATTCGCAAAACGGAGACCGAGACTATTTTTCGCACCGAAGGCAGCGGTGAAGGACTGGTCAAAGAATCGGTAATTGCTGGTGTAGAACACACAAGATCAATGCGCCGCGTGGTGATTAGCAAGCGCAAGCAGACCGCCGTCGAGCGTAGAACGGGCCGCGAGGTGCTACGAGAACACAAAATGCTCAAGACAGCAGGGAAAGGCGAACAACCCTGTGCCCTTAACACCAACGCCCCCTGCGGAAAGTGCATTGACTGTATGCTGTACGGCTACGCTGTTGGTGGCGGAGGTGCACAAAAAAGCCGCGTCATGACAGAAGATGCCTACTCCATCGGTCCCGTTGCACAGGTGACAGATAGTCGTACCTTCAATGCCACCTATGATAACGGTACAATGCGTAATCCCGCTACTGGTGAAGCTTCGACATCCATCAACGAAGACGAGTTTGTACATGCCGAAACACATTTCCTGGATATCGAGACATTAAAAGATGTCACGCTCGGCGAACTACAGTATGTGCTGGCAAACATTCTGAGAAGCAGTCGCTATGGTGCCATCAGCAGCCGTATGGGGAAAATACAGAACACTATCGCTGCTATCGTGTTTAGCGACACCGAAATATTCTCGAACCTGGAATTGACGCAGGTTGTCTACGATGAACTTATGAATGGCAACAGCGAATTAGACTTTCCTCTGTCCGATGGAGCCGTGTTTCAAGCTGTACAGAACGCTACACAGCAGTTGTTGCAGCAAGTCGTGGGGCGCGTCTTGGTGATGCCGCAGCAGGAGATTCAGCAGATGCGCGCGGAAACTATTGCCCTGTATCGGGAGAGCGACAACGTGCAAGCCTTCTTAGCAGAGGTCGAGAAGGGATACGCTCCTGCCAGTAAATAGTGGAAAGGAGACACAATGTTATGAGTACCGAAATTTATCGTGCAAGCTTGACGTTGATGGAGCATACCTATTTCGCCAGTCGCGAAGTAGGTATCTACTACGAAAGCGAGCCACTGATTGGAAACTACGCGCTAGCATATGCAATGGGATGGTGTGCCGCTCCTTATAATTGGAGTGGACCACCCCGCTATAAAGAGGACTTAGGCCCGTTGAATGACAGGGGAGTGTACGTCACGCCAGGGACCTTCGCGGCGGACGAATTGCGTTACGCTCTTAGTCAATTCAACGCGCAAAGTGATAGTTACTACTTTCGCTTCGACCAGAATGCCATCGCTGTCGATCCTGATCCTAAGAAAGCAAAACCAGCAAACTTTCCACAGAGCGGCAAGATTCGCATGTTGGGACAGGGAAGTCGCGCAACCTTTTTTGTGGTGAGCCTGCAAGAGGCTGAACTACGTCTACCCAGCTATATCCGCCTGGGAAAGTTCAATAGTAAGGCGAAGGTCCAGTGGGAAAAGTTAACGCTCAGGGACGAACAACCTGTAGGCCGTGATACACAACCACTCGATTTTCTGCTTAATGCTGCCGATCTACCGCCAGAAGCGGTGGCACGTTTACGCGCTTTTTCGCTATACAATGTGTATCCAGCTCCTTTGCTACGGCAATGCCATCTAGGAGGTGATTTCTGGCATTGCAGCAATACAACTGGACAAGAGGTGTATATACCCGTCGGTATGCGTTTTGGAGTAGATAGTATCGTATAAGAGGAGATACGTCCTATGTTCTCTCTCACATTGGAGCCACAGTACGAAAGGGTGTGGTCGGGCGAGGATGCCTTGCTTGCCCCATTCCTCGCAAAGTATCCACTGTTGTATCATCAGTGGCGCACATACAATGCAGAGCAACCACTCATCATCAATACTTATAACACGGGTACAGGCAAAACAAAGGCCGCCCTGCTGAGATTACTGAAACGCGCTCACGCCATCGGCTTTCATCGACTGGATAGTAGCGAACATAACGCTTTGTTGATCGCCCCCACAAATGAACTACTCGCGCAACATACACGCGATGCGGAAGAGTTCTGTGCAACCTGTAACTTGCCCTATCGCGTCATACCAATTAGCAAAGCCGATCTCGATGCATACCAACTACAAGGTCAATATGAAGCCGAGGTTCGTCGAGGAGCGGCACTACATCATATCCTGCAAAATGCAAGGCGTATAGATTCCAGTGAGGGCAAGAAGGCAACGCTGTTTGTAGTCAACCCCGACATCTTTTACTATGCTTTCTACTTTTGCTACAACCAATATGATCGTATTCCTTTGTTTCAGGATATCCTAATGCTGTTCCATTACATCATCATTGATGAGTTTCACTACTACAGTTCCAAGCAATTCGCCAACTTCTTGTTTTTCATGAAGCTCTCACAGCATTATGGCTTTGCGGATCGGCAATTTTGCCTTTTGACCGCGACGCCCAGCACACTCGTCAAAGAGTATCTTAAACAACTGGCTCTTTCAATCGAATGGATTGAGCCAGAAAACGAGCAGGAACAAGCAGTTTCCCCTGCTGAAAAAACATGTGCATTGGCTCCGGTCACATTTTCACTGTATAGCGAACAAGAGATGCCAGATGGATTAGTGACGCTTGTACAGGACAAAAAGGCCGATATTGCACAGATGCTCCATGATGGGAATGACGGTGCATGTATCTCTGGTGCATTGTGGCGTATCAATCAGGTGCATTCACACTTAAAAAAAGCCATTTCTTCTCAGGATATGGGAAGGTTGACAGGGGCGGAAAGTCGGGCAGGTCGCGCCGAGGCGAAGGGCAAACGTCTTATCCTTGCAACGCCAACGGTCGATATCGGCTATAACTTTGATCGTGCGGGCAAAGAGCGGCAGAATATCGACTTCCTCCTGTTCGATGCTCGTTCTGGCGACGAGTTTATTCAACGGCTTGGTCGGGCGGGTCGTGTCCTCGGCAAAAAGTATCAGACAGTACCGAGCAGTGCGTTCGCGGTGGTCAAACAAGAATTGTATGATGCTCTACTATCCTTTGATGGACAGTCGATTCAGCGAAGTTTTCTACGTCAGCTTGTAGAGATGCACATGCCTGCACGTCATGGTTTGTACTCATACATTCAAAGTGGTGCTATTGCAGAGTCTGTTTTCCCTATCTCGCAGCTTGACCGTATGGCTTCTACAGCGGATAAGCCCGATATCAAAGACCTGTTTGAAGAGGTACGAGCACTGTTTGCGCCAGAATCAAAAGTAGGCTACGAAGTTTTACTTTGGAAGGCTAAGCGTTATGCTGCCCAAAAGAAAGACTATGGGGCACTGGAACGTGTTCCAGCCAATATGGAAGAATGTCTTAGCGCATGCAGAAAAAGATTTGAAACAGAGCAGAATAAGAAAAAGCTCTGGAGAGACAAGTTTGAGGCGTATGACTGGCTGCAAACAGACCTGCGTGACTACTTTACAGAGAAAGCACGTTACAGTTTTCGTGAATCGTTCCAGCCGCCATTGGCTTTGATAAGCGACCCAGGTTATCTGCTCTCGAATGATCCTATAAGTCTCTATGACGCTTTGCATATTGCCAAAAACTACGAGGCAAGGTACTTCGCAACACGTCAACAGTGGCAAAAACACACGACATCACCAGTACCAGATGGAGCAGAGGAAGCACTCGTTTTCTGTGATCTTATTGGCCTACGCGCACCAGACGAGCGGCTACAACTGGGCTATAAACTCAATGCTCAGGATTATATCAGGGCTGATTGGGAAGAACTTTTTGTCTATCGTTCAGAAAAATACGAGCCAACTTCTCTCTATGGACTTGAGGTTGTTGCGCTGAATAGTAATCGGGCTATAGATGAAACAATAAAAAATATGGTGCGGGATAGATATGTTCCTGCCCTCGTCGCGGCAGAAGGAGGACGAACAGCCGCAGAACTATGGCGTTTACAGCGTTTAGGACAACTTTTCCTCTCGGAACTCTCTGTTACCTTTGCAGGCCCTAAGACGGTCAATTACTTCATTGTTTTGGGAACAGTGGCACTCATGGCGTGGGCTGAAATTCTTCCTCACTACCGCAAGATGGATTTACGTAAGGCACAAAAAGACGACGATGGTCCCCTCATCTGTTAGCAATAAGAAAGGATGCTTCTTTTGACACAATCTTCACACGTATCTACATCCGAGGGCGGCGAACTCTTCTCTCTTCTGCTTCGTCTGCACCCGACGGAGGCGGGGATGGTGGTGCCTGGGGCGGGCAATCAGGTGCAGGCGGCTTTCCTGGATATGGTGCGGCAGACGGACCCAGCTTTATCCGATTGGCTGCACGCACCGAACCAGCGTCGGCCCTATACGGTTGGGCTGTTGCAGGGATTCAATCATCTCACTCCTGCACAGCTTGAGGAGGCAAGGGCGCGCCAGCAGACGCTTCCCGTGCAGCCCGGACAGACGTATTGGCTGCGGATTACCATGCTCGATGCGACGCTCTTTGGCTCCTTGACACAATACTTTATCACGAAGCCACGCGCGTTGACAATTCGCCTCGGTGACGCTCGCTTCGAGGTAAGTCGCCTTTTGACGACGCCCGAAGCTGGTGCAACGCCTCAATCATGGGTGGCGTATTCCTCGTTTGCCGAATTGTGTGTGTTACGGCCAGCGCAAAAACTGTATTCCTTCGAGTTTGCCAGTCCAACGGCGTTTAGCCTGGGACAGAAGGCGTGGGGCAAGTTGTTAAAGGTCTTCCCTGAACCAGTGTATGTCTTTGACAGCCTCGCCCGACAATGGGATATCTTCGCGCCCACACACCTGAGAATGGAGACAAGTGCTCTCTCGCCCCGTATCCTCTCGGCATGGTGCGAGGAAAACCTTGTCGTCGCACGCTATGCGTTGGAAACAAGCTACTTGCCCTCAAGCAAATTTGGGCAGGCGGGTTTTCAGGGCACGGTTCTGTATGAGGTGAAGGGGATGCCAAGCGCACCGGAGGCAACGTGGCTCTCAACACTCGCTCGCTTCGCGCTCTTCAGTGGGGTCGGCTACAAAACAACGATTGGCATGGGTCAGACACGTTGTACCAATTTGCGTGAAGTGTCAATGCCTGCACAGAAAGAGGTTACACCGTGAGTCATCAGGATAACGCACCAGAGACTATTCCCCTTTCGTATCTCAACGCACTTGAGTATTGCCCACGCCGCTTTCACTACGAGTTTGTGCAGGGCGATATGCTGCGAAACGAGTTCGTGTTAGAAGGAACACTGATTCATCAAAACGCCGACCAACCTGGACAACATACCTCACAGGATGGCGAGATACAGATCAATCACCTCTATCTCTATAGCGAACGACTACGACTTTCCGGCTTTACCGATATCGTCGAGGAAGAGGATGGCGTGCTGATCCCCGTCGAATACAAGCATGGCAAAGAGGGAAAGTGGCTGAACGATCACGTACAATTGTGCGCTCAAGCTCTCTGTTTAGAAGAGCGGCAGGCAGGACACGTCCCCATTCCATATGGCTACATTTTCTATTATGGCTCACGTAAACGTGTCCAGGTTCATTTCACGCCGGAGTTACGAGCCAAAACGCATGCAACGATAGCGCAAGCCTTTCAGGTGGCGACGCTAACAACTCCACCGCCACCCCTTGATGGCAAGCTTGCGAGTCGCTGCCGTGATTGTAGCCTTCATCCTATCTGCATGCCAGAAGAGGTAAAATTACTGATGAATCGAAAAGGAGCGAGCAGAGATGCCGACACTTTACCTGACTGAGGATCGCGCACTGGTACGACGCGATAGCGAAGATTGTCTTTTAGTGCAAGTCCCTGAGCAACACGGCGAGGACGGGACACTCACGCCTGCCTATAAAAAGCGCATTCCCCTGATCAAAGTGCAAGATGTGGTTGTCATGGGTGAAGTGACGATGACGGCCTCAGCACTACACCTTCTGCTCGAAAAGAATATCGAGGTGCATTTTTTGACGCACTTTGGCACCTTCAAGGGGCGTCTCTCGCCAGAGCTTTCCAAGAACTCGTTGCTCCGCATGGCGCAGCATCGCGCCCACAACGAGTTCTCGAAACGCTGTGAACTCGCGCGAAGGTTTGTGATTGGCAAATTAGCGAATCAACGTACTCTCCTGCAACGCTCTGATCGTCGCCGTAGCGAGCCGCTTTTTCAACAGGAAATCGGGCAAATGGCACTCCTCATTCGTCAACTTGATTCGCTCCCACTTGAAGCGGACATACAAGCAACTTCTACGCTGGTAAGTGGCGATAGTGGCATCGCGGGAACGCCGCTTGAAACAATTCTTGGCCTGGAGGGGTCTGGTAGTGCCCACTACTTTCGCTGTTTCGGACACCTACTGACCGATTCGCAACAATGGCCTTTCGCGGGTCGTGTCAAACGTCCTCCAACTGACCCCATCAACGCGCTCTTGAGCTATGGCTATGCACTTCTTACCAGTCAAGTCTCGGCGGCAGTGCAGGTTGTCGGCTTCGACTCATACATCGGCTATCTGCACAGTTCAACGTATGGACGCCCTGCCCTCTCACTTGACCTGATGGAAGAGTTTCGCCCGCTGATTGTGGACTCTGTTGTCTTAACGCTGCTCAACAACCGTATGCTGACACCTGACGACTTTCATGTCGAGCTTGGAGCATATCGCTTAAAGAAAGAGCCACGGAAAGTCTTTCTCACCAAATTCGAGGAACGCCTCAACGAAGAGGTCACGCATCCCATCTTCGGCTATAAAACAAAGTATCGGCGTTGTATCGAGCTACAGGCGAGGCTGGTCGCAAAATATCTCACAGGTGAAATCGACGAGTACCCGCCACTGGTGATGCGCTAACGAAAAAGAACAACAAGATTATGGGAACAGCAAAAACAGTCTCGTCGAATCAGACCATGTGCTATATCGTTGCCTACGATATTCCCGATGATCGCCGACGAACAAAAATTCATAAAGTGCTATCAGGCTTTGGAACCTGGACGCAATACTCGCTCTTTGAATGCTTTCTCTCAAAGAAAGAACTGGTATTGCTCAAATCGAAGCTCGCGCAGCACACCAAGGCAACCCAGGATAGTGTACGCTTCTATCCCATGTGCGCGGCCTGCCTGGAAAAAGTTGAAACCGTCGGAGGACAGCCGCCAACGGAGGATGTACTCTTCATTGTCTAACAACATCTTTTTTGCGAGAGGCTGGTGCGTGCTCGATGCTGAGCGTAGCCTATCGCGTGCCTCTACAAGCGGCTTCACAAGAACAAGCCACAATTTTAGCCCTATTTTGCGTCTTAAAAGCACAACCATAAAGGAGCCTCTCGCAAACACTAGCATTTCCTTGCTCCTCATGCTATACTACAGCCACGCCGGTCTGAATGGTGGTAAGCCCGACTGAGGGATTGAAACGCTATAATCCTAATCGTCTCAACAAGAAACGCTTTCGTCTGAATGGTGGTAAGCCCGACTGAGGGATTGAAACGGAACAGAAGCTCCGGCCCCTGTGCCAGCATCGAACGTCTGAATGGTGGTAAGCCCGACTGAGGGATTGAAACAATGGTGTTATTCAGTTAATGTAGTTATATTAAAAGGTCTGAATGGTGGTAAGCCCGACTGAGGGATTGAAACAATACTTGCTTTGCGCCAACAGTCGGGACTACAGGTGTCTGAATGGTGGTAAGCCCGACTGAGGGATTGAAACTTCGTTGCTTACCAATGGTGGCTTTGTTCGCGTCCTGTCTGAATGGTGGTAAGCCCGACTGAGGGATTGAAACAAGGAATTATGACAGTACTAGAACTTATAGAGAAACGTCTGAATGGTGGTAAGCCCGACTGAGGGATTGAAACAGAACTTGATATAGTCTTTTTCACTCGATGATACTTGTCTGAATGGTGGTAAGCCCGACTGAGGGATTGAAACATCGCGTATGGACCTCGAACCGCCTTCTGAGAACCGTCTGAATGGTGGTAAGCCCGACTGAGGGATTGAAACACGAGTGCGACCAGAGATACGAGCAGTGGCTCAATGTCTGAATGGTGGTAAGCCCGACTGAGAGGGGTGCAAGTAATTCATTTCAGGAAAAAGAGCCTTTTGCTTCCACTGTGACAAGAGCAAGTAATCCAGCAATCGAAAATGAACGACCCCTTTCACTCTCAGGAGAGCAAGTAATTCATTTCTC